>ERZ1370068.9673-contig-8433_pt1 | contig 39460 bp, 55 predicted proteins | sample MGYA00561227_ERZ1370068 | MGnify/ENA primary metagenome ERZ1370068 (study PRJEB38410, sample SAMEA6850437) | metagenome | study: Metagenomic assessment of the ecological functions of the soil: analysis of the soil microbiota associated with the...
AGTTACGTATTGCTCGTCGAGGAGCGCACGGTCGATGTGCACATCCGTCGGCTGCGCAAGGCGCTCGAAGCCATCCAGCTATGACCGATTCATTCAAAACGGTGCGCGCCCGGCTATCGGTTCTCGACGCGAGTAGCGCGTGTGAAGCCTCACAGTCGCCCGGAGGTTGGCGGCGCGGTTTCGCGCTCCGGGCCATTGCGGTGGTGCGCGTTGCTGCTCGGTCTGGCGATGGGCCGCGTGGCATGGTCCTCGCGGCGTCTTAAGGCCCACCATGATCCAGATCTGGAACCCGGCTGCGGCTGAATACTGGCTGCGGCATCGTCGCATCGAGCAGCCGCCCGGACATCAGCGGAACTGTGGGGCGTACGTCGTCGCCATCATCAGCCGCATCTATCGCCGTGGCAGTACCACAAGGCCCATGTGACCGGCCTGTTGCGGGTGAGTTTCGCCGCCTGACGGCGGCGATGCCCGAGGGTGCCATCCTGCTCGCCGGGTCACGAAATACTCTGGTTCAATTCCCGCTGGCTGGCTCAACCTGCGGCGCAAGCGCGACTTCGGCATTCGCGTAGAGGATCTGGTCAGGCATCCGAGCCGCGGAGTACCGAAGTACGGCCGTCCCGCCGAAGGCGTGGTGGTGTACGAGCCGGGCGATAGCGGGCGCTGGCTCGTTCAATGTCGCGACCGGAGACTCGGAACGGCAGCTGCCGATCGTGCGCGACATCAGCCGCGAGATGCGCGTGAATCCATGCGCAAGGATTTCCGTGGCGAATGCCCGCACGAATTGCGCTCGCCGCTCGAGCCGGCGATCAGCGGGCTGCCCTCCGACGCGCTCGCCGACGATCCAGACGCTCGATGCGACCTGGGACACGCTGCGGCTCCTGGAGATGCAGCCGCCAGGCGGAGCGCATGAGCACGATCATCAGCGACCTGCTCGAGCTGTCGAAGCTGGAATCGGGCGAGCGGCCGCTCGACGAGAGGAGCCGATCGACATCCCGGCATGCTGGCGCTGCTGCGCGAGGAAGCTCAACTGTTCGAGCACCGTCCGCACAGTGCGGCCGACGTTGGACAGACAGGGAGTGGCTCAAGGGCGTAGAGCGAGGGTTCATTCGATCGTCTCGAACCGCGATCGTCAAACGCGGTGAAATACACGCCGCCGCAGGGGCGAGATCGAGCTGCGCTGGTGGACCGACGAGGATGGCGGGCACATCGCCGTGCGCGACACCGGCGTGGGCATCGCGCCCGAGCACATCCCGCGCCTGACTGAGCGCTTCTATCAGGTCGATTCAGGCGCTCGCGCGACCTCGGCGGCTTCGGGGCTCGGCCTGGCCATCGTGCGCCACACGGCGTTGCAGCGGCTTACGAAGGGCACGTTGACGATCGACAGCGTCGCGAAGTACAGCGGCAGCACCTTCACGTGCCTCATTTCCACGCGCATGAGTTGATGCCAGCCGCCGGCGGGGTATCTGCGGCGAAAGTTGTCCGAGCTGAAGCGCCTGCCTGTGCGTCATCTCTGACGTCACATTTCCGTTCCACAATCGCTGCGTGCGCATTGCAACGTATCTGTAACAAGCCCTCCGTACCAGCGTCATCGTCCGACACGATTAAGCGCCCGCGCAACGAGACTGCCGCGCGCGGCCTGTCACGTCTGACAACCGAACAAACGGAGACGCCACCGCTGAAGAACCATGATGATCGCGGCCGCCGTGGCCGCCGCCCTATCTGATGGTGCCCGCCGCCGCACGGACGCCTGCCAGCCCGAACGAGCTTGGCGGAGATCCGCGAGCAGCTTCAGGGGACTCAGTGCAGCGCGTCGACAAGTTGGAGCAGGAGAACCAGACGCTCAAGAGCGAAAACCAGCAGCTCAAGTCACAGGCGAGTCTCAGGGCGCAGTCCGACTACCTCGAAAGCCGAAGGGGCCTGCGCAAGAGAATGCGCAGCAATCCGGCTGATGCGGACAAAGGTGAAGGGTACGGACTGGGCGCGTCGAAGTGTGACCGTGACGGGCGACCTGCGTTATCGCTACGAAGCCATGCATTTGCTGACGACTACGCTGGCACGCGCTGCCGCCCGGGTGTGACCACCGCCGATCGCGTATCGCGACCGCATTCGCGCGCGCGTGCGGTGACGATGCCAAGCCGACCGGACACCATCGCGCTCGGACTCGGCATGACGATCGACCGAAGGTCGGGATCCGCGCTCGGGCAATCAATCGTTGACCGGCGTCTTCAGCCAGAAGCCGATCGAGATCTCGACCTTCCGCCTACTTCGACTGGGAAGTTCGCCGAGCTGGGGCGACCTGATCGGCGGCAAGATGAAACTGCCGTTCGTCAAGAGTGCGCGGAAGCCTGTTCTGGGGACTAACGACATCACGCCGGAGGCGTGGGCCTCGCACGTCATCTACGCGCGGTATCTGGTTCGGCCGCGCTCACGGCTTCTGGCTCCAGGAGGTCTCCGGCGCGAAACCACGCTGACCTCCGACCCGATGACTGCAAGGCGGCAGATCGGTGTGCGCCTGCCGATCGGCAGCTCGACGCTAACACTGGCCGCTCACTACTCCACGACCTGACTCGGCGCAGGGCAGGGTCGCGCAGCGGCCGTTCTTCAACGCCAGCGCCAACAACAACACGGCCGTGCCAGCGGCACGCGGTGGTTACCACCGGGCTGCTCCGGCGACTACCGGAGTGTTCGATGTGATGGCGCAGCTCGACGCGACGCTGGGTGGCCCTGGCCATTCAGGTATGGGTTGAAGCTGCGCAGAACCAGAGCCCGAGCGGGGGTCTGCCCCGCCAACACAAGTGCCAACGATCAGGCACTGCCTGTTCCGATTCCTGCTCGGGCGTGCGAGCAATCCCAAGACCTGGGAGCTCGGCGCGACGTACCAGGAACGGTCGAGAAGGATGCGCTGTTCGCGCAGCTGGTCGACTCGGACTTCGCCGGCGGTTTCTCGGACAACGACAGCTTCGTAAGGCTGCGTGCTGCCGGCGCTACGCTCCGGTCGCAAGTGAGGTGCTCAATGCGACCTACTTCGTCAACCAGCGCAACGTCGAAGGCGCGCCAACGGCGCGGGGCAGACCGAGGTCGACCAAGCGCTTGCAGCTGGACTTCAACGCGTGAAGTTCTAGCAGAGAGCCGTCTTGCGCACTGGGGGGCTGCGGGTACACGGCGCACGGCCCCACATCAGTTCATCGGGGCGCGAGCACATCATGGGAAAGTCGGACCTGTCGCATCACATCCTGAGCCGCTACAGCGACGAGTTGGAGCGGGTTCGTTCCAGCGTGCTGCAGATGGGCGGCTTCGTCGAGGAGCAGCTCAAGCAGGCGGTCACGGCGGCACTGGTGCAGGGCGACAGCCGGCTGCGGCGAGCAGGTCGCGCGCGGCGATCGGAAGGTCAAGCGCGATGGAGGTGGCGATCGACGACGACTGCAGCCGTCGCATTCCTCGCGACCCGGGCGCCGGCAGCTTCCGACCTGCGCCTGATCGTCGCGGTGATCAAGACGATCACCGACCTCGGAGCGCATCGGCGACGAGGGCGAGAAGATCGGCTACATCGCCTCGCGTCTCGCCGCCATGGAACGGCCGGCCGACAAATATCGCGAGATCAAGCATCTCGGCCGCCTGGTCGCCGACATGGTGCACGGTGCGCCTGGACGCCTTCGCGCGCCTGGACGCGCAGGCCGCGCGTCGCGGTCGCGCAGGAAGATCAGGCTGGTCGACGAGGAATACGAGGCGATCCAGCGCCAGTGCATCACGTTCATGATGGAAGATCCGCGCACCATTCGCCGCGCGCTGGACGTGCTGTGGGTGGCGCGCGCGCTGGAGCGCATCGGCGATCACGCCAAGAACATCTGCGAGTACGTCGTCTACATGGTGCACGGCAAGGATATCCGCCATCTCTCGATCGACGAGGTCGAGAAGCACCACGCAATCGCGGGCGCAAAGAAATCAGAGTCTAGGAAATCCAGAAGCGGCCAGCCGGTAGCCGCGCGCATGGTATCGGCGAGTCAGCTCGCGTCGATCCGGCAACGCGCTCGGAGTTTCTCGCCTGCGCCGGCATCATGGGCTATCGCGCTCTACGCGCAATACGTTCTTGGGCTTCAGCCGTGCCCGCTGTGCATCTTCCAGCGCATCGCCACCATCGTGACTGGCATCCTGTTCTTGATCGCCACGATCCATAACCCGCGCGGTCATCGGCGCTCGTGTCTACGGCGCGCTGATCTTGCCTCGCCGCGCTGGGTGGCGTGCTGATCTCGGCACGTCATGTCTGGATCCAGGCGCAGCCGCCGGGCACGGTGGCGGCGTGCGGCGCCGACCTCAACTACTTGCTGGAGATCATGCCGGTCACCGACGCGTGATCTCGAAAGGTGCTGACGGGACTCTGGTGAGTGCGGTACTGTCGACTGGACGTTGCTCGGCCTGTCGATGCGCGTGGTGGGTGCGCGATCCTCGCTTGCGGTGCTCCGGGGCGTGGGCGCTGCTGGTGAACTACAAAAGTCAGGCTGGCAGCAGCCGCCTTCATCACCTGCTCGTACATCTTCGACAGCGCGTCAAGTCGGCGACGCGCCGACTCGTTCACCTTGTGAATGGTCGCATTGATCACGCCGAGCTCCACGACCTGCGCGCCGGTCGGGGCGCGATGAAACGACCGTCGGAAGTGCCACCGGTCGTCGACAGCTGCAGGCTGTCGCCCGGCGCTGCTTCGCGACGATGCGCTCGACTGACGGCGGACGGGTTGCCCGCCAGCGGCGTAAAGAACGGCAGTCCCGACACGAACCACTCCAGGCGTGAGTTCACCTTGTGGCGATTCAGGATCTCTGTAACCGTCTGCACGCAGTTTCTCGACGGTCTGCTCCGTGGAGAAGCGAATGTTGAATCGTGCTCGCAGTTCGCCGGGGATCACATTCGGCGCCCCGGTGCCGGCATTGATGTTCGAGACCTGGAAGCTGATCGGCTGAAAGCAATGCGTTGCCTTTATCCCCAGACGCGGCGGCAGCTCCGCGAGCGCCGGCGCCAGCGCGTGCACCGGATTGTCGCGCGAGGTGCGGGTAAGCGCCACGTGACCCTGGATGCCATGCACTGTGAGCTTGCCCGACAACGAGCCGCGACGACCGATCTTGACCATGTCGCCGAGCGCGTCGGTGCTGCTGGAGGCTCACCGACAACGCACCAGTCGATCTTCTGCTGCCGCGGGCTTCCAGCGTTTCGACTACGACGCGTCCCATCGACCGAGGGGCCCTCTTCGTCGCTGGTCGAGCAGGAAGGCGAGCGTGCCGGTGCTGGTCGGGCTGCGGCTGCGACAGAGCAGCTCGCGCTGGCCGTGACCATCGCGGCGGCGAGGACCGCTGCTCATGTCCGCAGCGCCGCTGACCGTACAGCGCGTCCGTCGCGCACGACGGGCTCGAAGGGGGTCCGATCTGCCACTCCTCGCGCGGCCCGTCGGTACGACGTCGTGTGGCCGGGCGAAGCAGAGCACCGGCCGCGGCGTCTGCCATGCCGGGCCCAGAGGTTCTCGACGGGACCGAGCGGCATGCGCTCGACGCGGGAAGCCGAGCAGCGCCAGGCGCGGCCGATGACGATCTCGCAGGCAGCCGTGGTCTTTCGGGCTGACCGAGCAGGCCGGCGGATGAGGTCCTGCATGAGTTCAGGTCAGCCCGGTGATCCGCGATGGTACGGATCGAGGCAGTCGGAGCGAACAGGCGCGGGCTCCGGGGTGGACACGGGCTAGGGGCTCTCCAACGGCAAAGCCCTGCTTCGCGGCGGTCCGGTGCTTCGCCGCAGTGGGACGGGGGACGCAAGCCGCAGGCTGGGCGGGGCGGACTTATATCGAACCGGCGGTCCGCTAGCGCGCGGCGTACGCAGTGCCCACTGCGTGTAGCGTTACGCCCCGCCTGCCAGTGGGTGAATGACGCACAGCAGGCGCTCCGAGGCGTGCCGCGGTGTAACACGTTTGTCATCGAAGCCGCCTCGACTCTGCTGCGGACGCGGTCGGGCAGCGATCGCCAGAACAGTGACCTTCCGACTGCAAACGAGGTTTAAATCCATGAAGCTGTGGCACGAATTGGGCGCGTCGGCGCTCCTGAGCGCGATCGCGGCAGTAGTCGCGCCGCAAGCGGCGAGCGCGCAGAGCGTCATCAAGATCGACGGTTCCAGCACCGTGTTCCCGATCGCCGAGGCGGTCGCCGAGGAATTCCAGATTCGCAAGCGCGGCAAGGTGCGCGTCACGGTCGGCATCGCCGGCACGGGCGGCGGCTTCAAGAACTTCTGCCGCGGCGAGACCGACATCTCCGAACGCCTCGCGCCCCATCCTCGAAGGAAGAGATGGAGACCTGCCGCGCCGCGGGCATCAAGTACCATCGAGCTGCCGGTCGCGTTCGACGCGCTGACCGTCGTCGTCAACCCCGCAGAACACCTGGGCCAAGACGCTGACCGTCGCGCGGACCTGCAAGAAGATGTGGGAGCCGGGCGCGCAGGGCCGCGTCACGAAGTGGAACCAGGTCCGTTCCGACTGGCCCGCGACAGAACGCTGATGCTGTTCGGACCCGGCGCCGACTCCGGGCACGTCTCGACTATTTCACCGAGGCCGTGAACGGCAAGGCCAAGGCGCAGCCGCGGCGACTACACCGCGCGAGCGAGGACGACAAACGTGCTGGTGCAGGGCGTCGAGAACAACAAGAACGCGCTCGGCTACTTCGGCTTCGCGTACTACATCGGCGCACAAGGACAAGATGACGCGCCGTCGCGATCGACGAACGGCAAAGGGCAAGGCTGTCGGCCCGAGCATCGAGGCGGTCATCGATGGCACGCTACAGCCGCTGTCGCGTCCGCTGTTCATCTATGTGCGCGACACCGCGCGCCAGCGCGCCCGAGGTGCAGGAATTCATCGCAGTTCATGCTCAGCAACGGCGGCGCGCTTGGTTGCGGAAGTCGGCTACGTGCCGCTGCCCGACAGGCGCTACAGCTCGCGCTGGAGCATGTTGCAACAGCGGCAAGCTCGGCTCCGTGTTCGGCGGCGTGCCCGAAGTCGGCGTCACGCATCGACGAGCTGCTGGCCCGCGAAGGCAAGCTCTGAAGACGACGCACGCGTCAGCCACTGCTGAGCTGGGAGGGGTTCCGGACGTCCTGCCCGTTCGTCTTACCGACGCCGGCGGCGGCAGGGAAGTCGTGAACCGTGATCCGCATGCGGACCGACGATCGCGAGCCGACCGTGAACCATGGCGAGCGCATGAGGGTTCGACGCATGACCAGTCGAACATAGGCCGCGGCCTGATCGCTCAGCTGCTGCATATCGCAAGAGTCCGCGACCGGCGTCGTCGAGTTACCTGCTGCTGGCCGCCGGGCTGGCTCGCCGTGTTCACGACGCATCGCGATCGTCAGTCATCCTGGTCTACGGAGTCCGTCGGCGTTCTTCGAGCACGTTTCGATCGCGGATTTCCTCACCGACACGATGTGGACGCCGCTGTTCGCCGACGCGCACTACGGCATCCATGCCGCTGGTGTCGGGTACGCTGACGACGACCATTGGTCGCGCTGCTCGTCGCGATCCCGCTCGGGCACCATCATCGCCATCTACCTCTCGGAGTTCGCGCCGTTCACCGTGTCCGCGAAACCGTCAAGCCGATTCTCGAACTGCTCGGCGGCCGTGCCGACCGTCGTCTACGGCTATTTCGCCCTGCTGTATGGTCACGCCGGCTGCTGCAGATAGCTCATTCCCGAGCTGCCGGGTTTCAACATGCTGAGCGCCGGCCTGGTGATCGGGCATCGATGATCATTCCGTACGTCAGCTCGGTGAGCGAGGACGCGATGCGCGCGGTGCCGCGCTACATGCGCGAAGGCTCGTACGCGATGGGCGCGACGCGACTGCAGACGGCGCTGCGCGTGGTCGTGCCCGGCGCCTTCTCCGGACTTGCCGCCGCGTACATCCTCGGCATCTCGCGCGCGGTCGGCGAGACGATGGTCGTCGCGATCGCCGCGGGCATGCAGCCGAACCTGACGTTCGACCCGCGCGAGCCGGCCGCCACGATCACCGCGTACATCGTGCAGGTCAGCCTCGGCGACCTGCCGCACGGCAGCATCGGCTACCAGAGCATTTTCGCGGCCGGGCCTCGTGCTGATGCTGATCACGCTGGTCTTCAACGTCGTCGGCTTCTTCGCTGACCCGCCGCTTCCGGGAGGCGTACTGATGAGCGCCGCAGGACGCGCAGCCGTATCGCTGCGACGACCTGCGCGCGTGGGCTTGTCGCGGCGCAAGCAGCTCGACCAGTGTCTTCGTCGATCGTCGGGCTCGATCGCATGCTCGCGTGCCTGCGCATCCTCGCGATCCTGTTCATCGACCTGGTGCGCGACGGCGTCGCAGCGCTTCGGCTGGATTTCTTCACGAACTTCCCGTCGCGCACGGCCGAGCAGCGCCGGCATCCTCGGCGGCCTGGGTCGGCACATCGCTGATCATGCTGGTGACTGCGGTGTGTCGCGCGTGCCGGTCGGCGTCGCGGCGGCCGATCTACCTCGAGGAGTACGCGCCGAAGAACTGGTTCACCGGCGATCATCGAGATCAACGTCACGAACCTCGCCGGCGTGCCCTCGATCGTCTACGGCCTGCTGGCGCTGGGTCTGTTCGTCTACCAGTTCGGCTCTCGGCCAGAGCATCGCTGTCCGCCGGCCTGACGCTCGCGCTGCTGATCCTGCCGATCGTCATCGTCGCGACGCGCGAAGCGATCCGCGCCGTGCCCGAAGGCGATCCGCGAGGCGGCCTACGGGCTCGGCGCGACGCGCTGGGAAGTCACGCAAGGACCACGTGCTGCCGTATTCGCACCGGCGGCATCCTCGCCGGGCATGATCCTCGGCCTGTCGCGCGCCATCGGCGAAACCGCGCCGATCATCACGATCGGCGCGCTGAGCTTCATCGCCTTCCTGCCGCCGTCGCCGGTGACCGGCGAGTTCCCGTTCCTGTCGTTCGAGTGGCTGCGTGAGCGCGTTCACGGCGATGCCGATCCAGATGTTCAACTGGGTGTCGCGCCCGGACCAGGCATTCCAGGCCAACGCCGCCGCGGCCGGCGCCATCCTGCTCGGCCATGACGCTGTCTGATGAACGCGCGTCGCGATCTGGATCCGCTACCGCTTCCGGCAAAAAGATCAACTGGTGACCGGTACGCACGCGACAACTCCATCGCCGGCACCACGCGTGCAGCGCAGGAGACTCCTTGCAGACGACGCCACGCTGCCGCGGTCCGGCACGCCGACGATCTCGATCGCCGTGGACGACACGCGCAAGGTGCGCACGCTCAACGTCAAGGCCGCGGTCGACAACCTCAATTTCTAGTACGGCAGCATCAGCGCGCTGAAGAACATCGACGATTCCGATCGCCGGAGCGCCAGGTCACCGCGCTGATCGGGCCCTCGGGTTGCGGCAAGAGCACGTTCCTGCGCTGCTTCAACCGCATGCACGACCTGCAGCCGGAAACGCGCTACGAGGGCAGCATCACGCTGCATCCGGACAACATCAATCTCGTGGGCCCGGGCGTCGATCCGATCGAAGTGCGCATGCGCATCGGCATGGTGTTCCAGAAGCCGAATCCGTTCCCGAAGTCGATCTTCGAGAACGTTGCCTACGGCCTGCGCGCTGCGCGGCGTGCGCAACCGCGCCGACGCTTGGCGGAAGAGGTCGAGAGGCGCTGCGCGGCGCGGCGCTGTGGGACGAGGTCAAGGATCGCCTGCAGGATTCGGCGCTCGGCGCTGTCGGGCGGCCAGATGCAGCGGCTGTGCATCGCGCGCGCGCTGGCGACGACGCCGGAGATCCTGCTGTTCGACGAGCCGACTTCGGCGCTCGACCCGATCGCCACCGCGAAGATCGAAGAGCTGATCTACGACGCTGCGCGACCAGCGTCACGATCGCTGATCGTCACGCACAACATGCAGCAGGCCGCGCGCGTCTCCGACTACACGGCCGTTCATGTACCTCGGCGAGCTGATCGAGTTCGACGAGAGCCGCGAAGATCTTCACGAACCCGAGCAAGAAGGCGACCGAAGACTACATCACGGGCCGCTACGGCTGAGTGCGGTGGAACACCGCAGCGTCCGATCCGACCGAAGGCCACACGGCGAAGGCGCGTTCGATCCGCGCTCGTCGGAGCTGCGGCTGCACGCGGTCGACGATGGGCGGCCTCGTCATCGATCAGGTCGTCGACCGCCGTGCGCGCGCTGCTCGACGGCGACGCGCCAGCTCGCGCAAGGTCGTGCTGGCCCGCGAAGTCGCAGGTCAACGACCTGGAGCGGCACGGTCGATCGCGAAGCGTTCCGAGCTCGATCGCCTTGCATCAGCCGGTCGCCGGCGATCTGCGCATGGCGACAGGCCGTGTCGCGCATCACGGTCGAGCTCGGAGCGCGTCGGCGACGAAGCCGAAGAAGATCGCACGCTTCGCCGGCCGGCTGGCGACGCGGCGAGCCGCAGGGCCGGTGCGTGCGGTCGCGCGCTATCCTGCGAGCACATGGCCGAGCTCACCGCCGGCATGCTGCGCGACGCAGTGCGTGCGCTCGACGAAGCCGATGCCGATCTGGCGCGCGCGGCGTCGCGCGCGACGATTCGGAGCTCGACGCGGAGTTCGCCGCGGCGCTGCGCCAGCTGCTGACGCTCGCGATGCAGGACCAGCGCTTCCTCAGCGCGACGATCGACACGGTGTTCGCGCTCAAGGGCCTCGAGCGCATCGGCGACCACGCGAAGAATATCGCCGAGCAGGTGCGTGCTTCGTGCGAGCGGCGAGCCGGCATCAGAAGACTGGTGACGCAGTCATCCGGAAACGCACAAGCGGTCAGTCGATCACGTCCCGCAGCAGTTCGTTGATACCGATCTTCGGCGCGTCTGTGCATCGACGCGCTTCACGATGACCGCGCAGTACAGGCCGTAGCTTGCCGTCGGCGAGCGGCAGCGAGCCGGGCACGACGACGGAGCCGGCCGGCACGCGGCCGTAGCAGGATCTCGCCCGTGCTCGCGGTCGTAGATGCTGCGTGCTCTGGCCGATGAAGACGCCCATCGAGATGCACCGAGCCTGCCTCTCGACGATCGACGCCTTCGACGACTTCCGAGCGCGCGCCGATGAAGCAGTCGTCCTCGATGATCGTCGGGCTGGCCTGCAGCGGCTCGAGCACGCCGCCGATGCCGACGCCGCCCGACAGGTGCACGTTCTTGCCGATCTGCGCGCACGAGCCGACGGTGGCCCAGGTGTCCACCATCGTGCCTTCGCCGACATAGGCGCCGATGTTGACGTAGCGAGGGCATCAGCACGGCGTTCGGCGCGACGTAGGCGCCGCGGCGCACCACGCGCGTGCGGCACGACGCGCACGCCGTCGGCGCGCAAGCGTGCTTCGTCGTAGCTGCGCGTACTTGAGCGGCACCTTGTCGAAGAACTTCGTGTAGCCGCGCGTCGATGACGCGGTTGTCGTTCGAGCCGGAACGACAGCAGCACCGCCTTCTTGAGCCACTTCGTTGACGCGCCAGTCGCCGTCGCGCTTCTCGGCGACCCGCGGTGCGTCGCCGGCGTCGAGCATAGCGCGATGGCCTTCGATCGCGCTGCGCGACATCGTCCGGGCGCATTTCTGGCGTGAGCGCGCGCGCTGTTCGAACGCGGCGTTGATCGCATCGTCTGTGCGCGTCATGCGCCTCTATCGCGACGCGATGCGAAGATTTCGCAGCGGCGAGCTGCGACGTCGCAGATCCTCACGAGTCGCGCGTATCCGCTGCGCCGCCTCGACGCATTCCGCGCGGTCGGCGACACGAGCGAGATGCGCACGCGACCCGCGGCCGGGATTGCTGCCTGCGCGTATGTCGCGCGCGATGTAGCTGCCGGGCAGCATCGGTCACGTGCTGGCGTTCGAACAGTCCGCGCGTGAAGCGCTCATCGTCCGCCAACGCCGGCCCAGAGGTAGAAGCTGCGCGCTCGGGCGTGGCGACGTCCATGAGCGTCGCGCAGAATCGGCAGCACCGCGGCGAACTTCTCGCGATACAGCCGCGCGGTTCTGCGACGACGTGCGCATCGTCGTTCCACGCCGCGAATGCTCGCGAGCTGCGTCAGCAGCCGGCATCGCGCAGCCGTGATAGGTGCGGTACGAGCAGGAACGCCTTGAGCAGCCGCGGCATCGCCGGCGACGAAGCCGGAGCGCAAGCCCGGCACGCTCGAGCGCTTCGACAGGCTGTGAAACACGACGCAGCGCTCGAAGTCGCGCGTGGCCCGCCGGCGAGCGCGGCCTGCAGCAGCCCCGGCGGCGGCGCGCGCTTCGTCGAGGTAGATCTCGCGTAGCACTCGTCGGACGCGATCGATGAAGTCGTAGCGATCGGCCAGCTCGAGCGCGCGCTGCAGGTAGTCGATGCCGGCAGACGGCGCCGGTCGGATTGCCCGGGCGTGCACAGGAACAGCACCTGGCAGCGCTTCCAGACCGCGTCGGGCACGCCGTCGAGATCCGGCAGCGTAGTGCGTTCGTTGCGCTCGTGCCGAGGAAGTAGCGGCTCGGCGCCGGCGAGCAGCGCTGCGCCTTCGTAGATCTGATAGAACGGATTCGGCATCACGCACGAGCGGCTGCTGCGGCGGCGATTCGTCATCGCCTGCACGAACGCGAACAGCGCTTCGCGCGTGCCGTTGACCGGCAGCACCATCGTGTCCGGATTCGACGGCGCCGGGCGGCGAGCCGAAGCGGCGCGTCGAGCCAGCCTGCGCACGCGCGCTGCGCAACTGCGGCATGCCCGGCGTCGACGGATAGCTGCCCAGCGTGTGCGAGACTGTCGGCACGCGCGTCGAGCGACGAACGCGGCGGCTCGGTGCCGCGGCTCGCCGATCGACATCGCGATGTGCGTGCAGGCTCGGCGGCGGCGTGCACGCCGGCGAGCAGGCGCGCAGGCGCTCGAACGGGTACGGCCGCAGTGACAGCGCGAGGTTCATCGCAGGCTCAGGCGACTAGGTCACTCGCGCCGGTCGAGCGTTGCCGCGATCGCGCTCCGTGCAAGCCGCTGGCGGGCGCTCGGCTCGCCGAGCCGGCCGGCCGCGAGCGTCCGCTCACGTAGAACACGTCTTCGGCGCGCTCGCCGACGGTCATGATCTTCGCGGTGTAGCATGTCGATGCGCTCGGCCATGAAGACCTTGCCGATCTGCGACAGCAGGCCCGGGCCGGTCGCCGGCGATCAGCTCGACGATCGTGCGGCCGTTGACGCTGGATCGTCGCTGAACGTGATCTGCGTCGGCGTCGTGAACATGCGCACCTGGCGCGGCGCGCGCGCGCGTCACCGGCCACGCGTCGCGGTCCTCGCGGCTCGCAGCACGCGCCACGAGCTGCTGCTCGATCTCGCGAATGCGAGTCGCGATCGGCGATCGCGCGCGCCGGTGTCTTCGAGCACGTGGTAGACGTCGAGGCTGAAGCCGTCGGCGGTCGGCGTGATGCGCGCATCGACGATGTTGAGCCCGAGCTGGTCGAGCAGCGCGGTCGTGCGCGCGAAGCTGTGCTGCGGTGCGGCGTGTACGTCGAGATCGCCGGTGCCGCCGCGTCCGGGCTGTTGCAGCGCACGGCAACGAGCGGCGATCGGTCGCCGGGTCCCGCTCGCGCAAGCAGCTGCGTGTGCCAGGCGATCTCCGTCGGGCGTGTGCGCAGGAAATAGCGTGTCGGTGAAGCGCTGCCAGACGTCCGCGATCGCCGCTTCGGCGATGCCGTCGCGCGTGCAGCAGCTCGCGCGCGCGTGCTTGCGTTTCGCGCGATCAGCTCGTCCTGGTCGATCGGGCTCTCGAGGCCGCGGCGCAGCGCCTGCGTTCATGCGCTCGTAGAACTCTGCGAACAGCGACGCCTTCCAGTTGTTCCACAGCTTCGGATTCGTGCCGCGCACGTCGGCACACGGTCAGCACGTACAGGTAGTCGAGATGCGTCTGGTCGCCGATCGTGCTGCGCGAACTCGTGGATGACTTGCGGATCGCCGATGTCCTTCTTCTGCGCCGGTGACCGACAGCATCAGGTGATTGCGCACCAGCCAGGCGACCAGGCGCGCGTCGTAGCGCGACAGGCCCTGCTCGAGGCAGAACGCCTTCGGCGTCGACGGCGCCGAGCTCCGAGTGATCGCCGCCGCGGCCCTTGGCGATGTCGTGGAAGAGCGCCGCGAGATAGCGCGAGCTCCGGCTTCGGCAGCGACTGCATGATGCCGCGACAGCTCGGCAGCTCGTGGTCGAACTGCGGCATCGCAAGCCGGCGCAGGTTGCTGACGACGAACAGCGTGTGCGCATCGACCGTGTACGCGTGGAACAGGTCGTACTGCATGCGCCCGACGATGCGGCCGAACGCAGGAATGTAGCGGCCGAGCACGCCGTACAGGTTCATGCGCCGCAGCTCGTGCGTGACGCCGACCGGCGCGCGCAGGATCTCGAGGAACAGCCGGTGATTGCGCGGGTGCTGGCGGAACTCTTCGTCGATCAGCCACAGGTGTCGCGTCGAGCTGCGCGCATCGTCGAGCGCGCACGCCGCGGATCTCCGGGTTCTGCTCGATGCACGACGAACAGCTCGAGCATCGCGGACGGATATGCGGTCGAACACGTCGTCGCTGCGTGATCTCGAGATGAGTCGTTGCGGATCTGGAAGCGCGGATTCAGCGGCATCGGCGGCGTGTTCGTCGTCGGTGAGGATCGCCTCGCGAAACAGCTGCAGCAGCATTTCGTTCAGCAGGCTCACGTCCATCACCGTGCGGTAGTAGCGCTGCATGAACTGCTCGACCGCGAGCGTGTAGGTCGCGTCCTCGTAGCCGAACATCTGCGCGAAGCTGGATCTGGTGATCGAACAGCAGCCGGTCCTCGCGGCGACCGGTCAGCACGTGCAGTCGCGAAGCGCACCTTCCACAGGAACGCCTGCGCCTGCTTGAGCTTGCGCAGCTCGCGCTGCGCGTCAGGAAGCCGTGCGTCGACCAGCTCGTCGAGCGAATCGGCGCCGAAGTGCCGCTTCGGCGACCCAGCCGATCGTCTGGATGTCGCGCAGGCCGCCCGGGCTCGATCTTGACGTTCGGCTCGAGGTTGTACGCGGTGTCGTGATAGCGGTGATGACGCGCGGTCTGCTCGCGCGACCTTCGCTTCGAAGAAATCGCCGCGTCGGCCAGACGCTGCCTGGGCCGAGCGCGCGTCGCATCGCTCGAACGAGCTGGTTCCGGCCCGCGAGCAGGCGCGCTTCGATCAGCGTCGTCGCGACGCTCGACGTCGGCCGCGCTTTCGCGCTGGCAGTCGTCGATCGTGCGCACGCTGTGCCCGACTTCGAGGCCGATGTCCCACAGGAACGTCGAGGAAGCGCTTCGAGCGCGCTCTGCCACGGCGCGATCTCGCTCTTCGGCAGCAGGATCATGATGTCGATGTCGGAGCAGAGGTTGAGCTCGCCGCGGCCGTAGCCGCCGACCGCGATCAGCGCCAGACTTCGCGCGCGTGCCGCCGACGTAGCTGCGCCAGGCGCTCGTGCAGCAGCGCGTCGACGAGGCGGCGCGCGATCGCGCACCAGCCGTTCGACCGGCTCGTTCGTCGAAGAAGCGCTGCTTCGAGCTGTCGTCGCCTTCGGTGAGCGGCGCGCGAATGCGGCGATGTCGGCGCGCGCTCTGCGCCGTCGAGCCGGAGCGTCGCGGCAACGCGGCCAGGTAGTCCAGCGGGTCGCTCATCGGCCGCGTGTCAGTCGTCCTCGAGGGTCCTGACGGTCATGCCAGCATGCGCCGGGCCGTGGCTTCGTGCGCTCGGCCGGCGCCCGAGCGTCAGTACTTCGTAGCCGCGTGTCCGTCACGAGCACGGTGTGCTCCCACTGCGCCGACAGCGAGTGGTCCTTGGTGATCGACGGTCCAGCCGTCCGGCAGCAGCGCGCGACGTCGCGCTTGCCGGCGTTGACCATCGGCTCGATCGTGAACGTCATGCCCGGCTGCAGCTCGCATGCCCGGTGCCGCGCTCGCCGTAGTGCAGCACCTGCGGATCCTCGTGGATAGATCCGGCCGATGCCGTGCCCGCAGTACTCGCGCACGACCGAGAAGTCGTTCGCTTCGACGAAGCGTCTGGATCGCATGCGCCGATGTCGCCGAGCGTGCGCGCCCGGGCGCACCTGGCTGCGATGCCGCTCCACATGGCCTCGATGCGTCACGTCGCATCAGGCGCTGCGCCGCACGGCGGCGCTTGCCGACGTAGTACATGCGGCTGGTGTCGCCGTGGAAGCCGTCCTTGATCACGGTGACGTCGACGTTGACGATGTCGCCCTGCTTCAGCTGCTTGTCGCTCGGGAATGCCGTGGCAGACGACGTGGTTCACCGACGTGCAGATCGATCTTCGGGAAGCCGCGGTAGTTGAGCGGCGCTGGCATCGGCCTGCTGCACGCTCGACGATGTAGTCGTGGCAGCGCGCGGTCGAGCTCGTCGGTGGTGACGCCCGGGACGACGTGCGGCCCGATCATGTCGAGCACGTCCGGCCGCCAGGCGCCCGGCGTCACGCATCTGTTCCTGCTCGGCCTGGGTCTTGATCGTCACCTGGCTGTCGCATGGTGTCGCAGTCAGCGCTGCCGCTGGAGTCGGCCAGCGCGGGTCGGATTGCAGCAGGCCGGCATCAGCTGACGTCCCGGTGAAGATCGCGAAGTGCTTTGACGATCGATGGAGCTTTATGGTATAAAGCGCGCGCCGTTTTTGGCAACGAAATCTCTCACACGCGCATCACGATCACATGTGCTGACGGGGTGCCTTGAAGCCCCGCAAGCGCTGACAGGGTCGTCGACATGGGGCGGGTGGAGGCTCAACCCCACACAGGAGTCTTGATCATGGCCAGCGTGTCCATGCGACAGATGCTGGAAGCGGGCGTCCATTTCGGACATCAGACCCGCTTCTGGAACCCGAAGATGGCCCCGTTCATCTTCGGCGAACGCAACCGGATCCACATCATCAACCTCGAAAAGACGCTGCCGCTGTACAACGAAGCGGCTGAGCTTCATTCGCCAGGTCGTCGCCGACGGCGGCACGGTGCTGTTCGTCGGCACCAAGCGCTCGGCGCGCGAAGCCGATCAGCAGGAAGCCAGCGCGCTGCGGCATGCCTTACGTCAGCCATCGCTGGCTCGGCGGCATGCTCACGAACTTCAAGACCATGTCGCGGCTCGATCAAGCGCCTGCTCGACGATCGATGAGATGACTGCCGACCGGCACGCTCGAGCAGCACAGCAAGCGAGGCGCAGGGCCTGCGCCGCGAGCGCGACAAGCTCGAGCGCAGCCTCGGCGGCATCAAGGACATGGATGCGCTGCCGGACGTGCTGTTCGTCGATCGACGTCGGTCACGAGAACGATCGCGATCCACGAGGCCAAGAAGCTCGGCATCCCGGTCGTCGCGATCGTCGACACCAACTGCGCGCCGGACGACGTCGACTACGTGATCCCGGGCAACGACGACGCCATGCGCGCCATCCAGCTGTATGCCGCCGGCATCGCCGATGCGGTGCTCGAAGGCAGGTCGGCGCTGCCGCAAGTCGCCGACCGGCGAAGACGAGTTCGTCGAGCTCGACGAGGAAGGCAAGCCGAAGCCGAAGAGCCGGCGCGCCTGGCGCCCGCGCGCCGTCCGGCGCCGGTGCGCAAGAAGACACGCGCCGCGCCGGCGCGCTGCCCGGAGGATGCCGGACGCGCCGGTCGAAGACGTCGTCGCGGCCGGAGTCGACGACGTCGAGGCGGATGTCGCGCCGGAAGAGTTCATGGCCGCCGTAAGGCCGCGTCGCGAAGCGCAAGCCGACCGCGCGGCACGCCCGCCGGCCGGTGCACGCCGGCGCTGGCGACGCCGCCCGGCGGCGGCGCGCCGCCGCGGCCGCGCTGCGCGCCGCACCTGCGGCAGGCAGGGACGGAGTGAGTCATGGCCGTCACAGCTGAAGCAGTGAAGCGTGCTCCGCGAGCGCACCGGCGCGGGCATGATGGAGTGCAAGAAGGCGCTCGTCGAAACCAATGGCGACCTGGATGCCGCCGCCGAGCTGATGCGCAAGGCGGGCCTGGCGAAGGCCGACAAGAAGGCGACGCGCATCGCGGCGGAAGGGCGTCGATCGTGATCGAGCGCTCCGGCGACGGTCGCGCGCGCGGCGGTCGTCGAAGTGAACTGCGAGACCGATTTCGTCGCGCGCGAGAAGGACTTCCAGCAGTTCGCCGCCGGCGTCGCGAAGGCGGCGCTGGCGCAGCGTCCGGCGAATCGTCGACGCGTTGCTCGCGGCGCCGCTCGACGGGCGGTCAGTCGATCGACGAGGCGCGTCGCGCGCTGATCGCGAAGATCGGCGAGAACATCAGCGTGCGCCGCTTCAGCTCGTGGAGGCGCCGGCGGTGGTCGGCACGTACCTGCACGGCACGCGCATCGGCGCGCTGGTGGCGATGAAGAGCGGGCGACGAGCAGCTGGCGAAGGACATCGCCATGCACGTCGCCGCCATCAACCCGGCTTTCGTGTCGTCCGGCCGCAGGTGCCGGCCGACGAGGTCGCGCAAGGAGCGCGAGTATTCGTCGAGCAGGCGAAGAACGATCCGAAGACGGCCGGCAAGCCGCAGGAGATCCTGTCGCCAAGATCATCGAGGGCAAGGTCCGCAAGTGGCTGCGGCGAGATCACGCTGCTCGGCCAGCCGTTCGTCAAGGACGACAAGCAGACAGTCGGAGCAGTACCTGAAGAACGCCGGCGGCGAAGTGGCCGCGTTCGTGCGCTACGAGGTCGGCGCCGGCATCGAGAAGAAGCAGGAAGACTTTGCCGCCGAGGTCAGCGCAAGCAGGTGGAGAGCTGAAAACGCCGCCGGATGGCAACGGACAAGTCAAGCACTAACGTCAACAGAACCCCGCTCCGGCGGGGTTCTTTATAATGACGGTCACCCGCAACCAGGACCCTTCATGGCGACCAGCAGCAACCTCTGAGCGAGCAACCGGCATCGCCAGCCTCCGGATTGCGCCGCATCCTGCTCAAGCTGTCGGGCGAAGCGCTCATGGGCGAGGAGGACTACGGCGTCGACCCGAAGATGCTCAAGCGCATCGCGCTCGAGATGCGCGAGGTCATGAGCCTGGGGATGCAGGTCGCGGTCGTGATCGGCGGCGGCAACATCTTCCGCGGCGCCGGGCTGGCGCGCGCCGGCATGGACCGCGTCACCGGCGATCACATGGGCATGCTCGCCACCGTCATGAATTCGCTCGCGCATGCAGGACGCCGTCGAAGCGCTCGGCATGCACGCGCGCGTGCATGTCCGCGATCCGCATCAACGAGGTCTGCGAGGAGTACATCCGCCGCCGCGCGGTGCGCCACCTGGAGAAGGGCCGCGTCGCGATCTTCGCCGCCGGCACCGGCAATCCGTTCTTCACCACCGACACGGCCGCGAGCCTGCGGGCGATCGAGATCAACGCCGACCTGCTGCTGAAGGCCACCAAGGTCGACGGCATCTACTCTGACGATCCGATGAAGAATCCGGCACGCCGACGCGTTACGCGCGCCTGACGCTTCGACAAGGTGCTGACGGACCGCCTCAACGTGATGGACGCGACGGCGATCGTCATGTGCCGCGACAACAACCTGCCGCTGCGCGTGTTCGACCTGACGAAGCCGGGCGAGCTGCTGCGCATCGTGCGCGGCGAGGACGTCGGCACGCTGGTCACCAATTCGTAGCTGGGAGCACGGCCCATGCTCGAACGACGTCAAGAAAGACGCGAACGAGCGCATGAACAAGTGCGTCGTCGCGCTGCAAGAACGAACTGAAGAAGCTGCGCACGGGCCGCGCGCACGCGAGCCTGCTCGAGCACATCCGCGTCGAGTACTACGGCAACGAAGTGCCGCTCAACCAGGTCGCGAATCATCGCGCGTCGAGGACGCGCGCACGCTCGACGGTCACGCCGTGGGAAAAGACCATGGTGCCGGCGATCGAGAAGGCGATCATGAAGTCCGATCTCGGCCTGATGCCGAACACCGCCGGCACGGTGATCCGCGTGCCGATGCCGCGCGCTGACCGAGGAGCGCCGCCGCGACCTGACCAAGGTCGTGCGTCACGAGGCCGAGAACGCCCGCGTCGCGCGTGCGCAACGTGCGCCGCGACGTGATGAACGAGCTGAAGGAAATGCTCAAGGAAAAGCTGATCTCGCAGGACGACGATCGTCGCGCGCAGGACGAAGTGCAGAAGCTGACCGACAGGCACGTCGCGGACATCGATCAGATGCTCGCCGAAAAGAAAAAGAGCTGATGCAGGTCTGAATGGCAAAGACCGCAGAGCACAGCGGCGTGCCGCGGCACATTGCAGTCATCATGGACGGCAATGGCCGGTGGGCTGCTGACGCGCGCGTTGCCGCGTCCGGCGGGCCACCGCATGGGCGTGAAGGCCGTCAAGCAGATCGTCGAGAATTGCGCGCCGCCGCGACGTGCAGGTGCTGACGCTGTTCGCGTTCTCGAGCGAGAACTGGAAGCGGCCGAAGGAAGAGGTCTCGATGCTGATGAGCCGCTTCCTGCAGGCACTCGACGACCGAGGTCGCCGACCTGCACAAGAACGGCATTCGCCTGACCTTCGCGGGCAATCTGCAGCAGCTGTCGACCGCGCTGCGCGAGCGCATGGACGACTGCAACTGACGCTCACGCGGCTGGACACAGCAAGATGACGCTCGTCATCGCGGATCGCTTACGGCGGGCGCTGGGACATCTGCCTCGCGCCGCGCGAACCGCCTCGCCGAGCGCGTCGTTGCCGGCGAGATGTGCGCCGCAGACATCGACGAAGGATACGCTCGGCGAGCAGCTGGCGCTGGCCGGCCTCGCTCGGATCCGATCTGCTGATCCGCACCGGCGGCGAGCAGCGCATCAGCAACTTCCTGCTGTGGAACCTCGCCTACACCGAGCTGTACTTCTGCGACACGCCGTGGCCCGACTTCGACGAACGAGGAGCTCGACGCCGCGATCGCGCACTTCAGCCGCGCGGCAACGTCGCTTTCGGGCTCGATGCCCGAGCAGGCCGGGACGCGCTGATGCTGCGCGAGCGAGTCATCACGGCGTTGATTCCGCCGCGCTCGTCCTGGCTGGTGATCTTCATGCTGCTGCACGTCGCGACCATGGCGGCGCTCGCGCTGCTGGTCGTCGCGGCGGCGTGGGAGTGGTCGGCGTTCCCGCGCTTCAATCAGCATTCAGCCAGGATCTCTCATGTAGCGCTCGTGGCTGCGTGCGTCGCGGCCACGTGGTGGTCGGTCGGCGTCGAGCGCGAGGAAAGTGGCCGTCTCATCCAGGCGGCGCTGCTGTGGTGGGTATTCGCACTGGTCTGGGTCACGATCGCACCTGCGCAGGTCAACTCGCGTAACGGGCTGCGGGTGCGGGCCTGCTGGTGCTCGTGCCGGCGTGGCTTGCGCTGGCGCGGTTGCATGCGGCCGGGCCGCAGCTGTTGCTGTTCCTGACCTGCTGGTCGTGGCCGCGGACGTTGGTGCCATTTCGCCGGCCGCAGCTTCGGTCGCAACAAGCTGCGCGCGGGTCAGTCCCGGCAGAGACGTGGAAGGCGGTACTGGGCGGCCTTCGTGGCTGCAGCGCTGATGGCCGGCGTCGGCGTGTGGTGGTTCAAGGTGGATGCACGCGCGGTTTCTCCGCGCTGTGCATAGTCGTCGTCGTGGCGTCGATCATCGAAGCGACCTCACCGAGAGTCTGTTCAAGCGTCACGCCGGGTTGAAGGACAGCGGCCGGCTGCTGCCGGGCCACGGCGGTTTGCTCGGACCGCGTCGACAGCGTGACGGCGGCAGCGCCGGTATTCCTGATCGGCCTCGAACGCCTGGGCCTGCTGCGATGAGCAAGCCGCTGCGAGTCGCGGTGCTGGGCTCCACTGGGCAGCATCGGACTGAACTACGCTGGACGTGCTCGGAGCGTCATCGCGATCGATACGAAGCCTCTGCGCTCGCCGCGCGCAACAACGTCGCGCGTTTGCGCGAGCAATGCGCCGCAACGATCGGCCGCGATTCGCCGTCGTCGTTGATAACTCAGCAGCCGCGCTTCTGACATTGCAGCTGCGCAGCGCCGGCTCGCCGACCGAGGTGCTGACCGGCGAACAAGCCTTGAGCGAGATCGCTGCGCATCGCCGATGTCGACACGATCATGGCTGCGATCGTCGGCGCGGCCGGGCTCCGCATCGAGCCTCGCGGCCGCGCATGCCGGCAAGCGCATTCTGCTGGCAAACAAAGAAGCGCTCGGTCATGTCCGGCCCGCTGTTCATGCAAGCCGTGCGCGAGGGCGGGGCCACGCTGATTCCGGTCGATAGCGAGCACAACGCGATCTTCCAGTGCATGGGCGGCAGTCGTGCCGCGGGTGTGCGGCGCGTGCTGCTCCACGGCCTCGGGCGGGCCGTTCCTGCGCACGCCTGCCGCGGATTTACGTAATGTCACGCCCATGGTCAGGCTTGCGCGCACCCGCGCTGGGTCATGGGGCGCAAGATCTCCGTCGACTCGGCAACGCTCATGAACAAGGGGCTGGAGCTGATCGAAGCGTGCCTGTTGTTCGGCTTGCCGGCCCGGCAGGTCGACGGTGGTCGTTCATCCGCAGAGCATCGTGCATTCGCTGGTCGGAATACGTCGACGGCTCTGATGCTGGCGCAACTCGGTAATCCCGACATGCGTACGCCGATTGCGCACGCGCTGGGCTGGCCGGAGCGGCTGACCTCGGGTGTAGAATCGCTCGACATTCTGCGCGCCGCGCGGCTCGACTTTCGAAGCGCCCGACCTCGAGCGCTTTCCCGCCCTGGCCCTGGCCCGCGCAGCGCCGCGGAAGCCGGCGGCACGGCGCCGGCGGTGCTCGAACGCCGCGAACGAAGTCGCCGTTGGCGCGTTTCTCGAGAGGCGCTGCCGGTTTCCGGACATCGTCGCGCTTGATCGAGCGAGTGCTGGCGCGCGCCGTCGATGCCGGCGGACTGCGTAGCAGACATTCTGGCTGCAGACGGTTGGGCACGCCGCGAGGCGCAGACTGCAATCGCCGGCCCTGCAGGAGTTGCATGCATGATTTCGACCGACAGCCCGCTGCAGTCCGTCATCAACATCGTCAGCGTTCATCGTGGCGATCGGCGTGCTGGTCGCGGTGCACGAGTTCGGCCATTTCTGGGTCGCGCGCAAGCTCGGCATCCGCGTGCTGCGCTTCTCCATCGGCTTCGGCAAGCCGCTGTATCGGCGCGTGCTCGGCAAGGACCCGGTCGAGTTCGTGATCGCGGCCGTACCGCTCGGCGGCTACGTGAAGCTGCTCGACGAGGCGCGAAGGCAACGTCGCGGAGCGCGACCTGCCGCGCGCCTTCAATCGCCAGCCCGTCTGGAAGCGCATTGCGACGCTGCTGGCCGGCCCGGCGATGAACCTGATCTTCGCAATCGCGCTCTACTGGGTGTTGTTTACGGTCGCGGGCGTGCCCGCGATCAAGCCGATCGTCGGCGAGATCACGCCGGACTCGATCGCGGCGCGCGCCGGGCTGCGCTACGAGGACCAGATCCTGCGAGATCGGCGGTACGCCGACACCGACGCTCGAGGCCGCGACGCTGGCGATCATCGAAGACCTCACCGACGACGGCGGCACCATCAACATGACGTGTGCGCGGCGTCGATGGCGCGGACCGCGAGCTGTCGCTGCCGGTCGGCGAGCGCAGTCGCGCCTGACGCAGCCCGAAGCGCTGCTGCCGGGGCTGGGCTTCGAGATCTGGCGGCCGCGCGTCAAACCGATCATCGGCCGTGGTCAACACGGGCACCGCCGGCGAGCGCGCGCCGGACTGCAGAGTGGGCGACGAGATCCTGGCGATCGACGGCCAGCCGATCTCGCACTTCCAGCAGCTGGTGAACCGTGTCAAGCCGAACCCGGGACGCACTGTCACGCTGCAGGTGCGCCGCGACGGGCGCGGTCCGCGATGTGAAGGTCACGATAGGCGAGGAGTCGAAGGCGGCCGCAAGACCGGCCTGATCGGCATCGCGCCGAAGGATCAGCGGATTCCTACCGGGCGCACGCCGGAGGACATGCTGACCCTGCAGAAATACAGCTCCGGTCGCCGCAGTCGGGCAGGCAGCGGCGAAGACCTGGGACACCTCGGTGTTCACCGTTGCGAATCGTGGGTCGCATCATCACCGGGGACGTTTCGCTGCAGGCGATCTCCGGCCCGATCAGTATCGCGGAAACAGCGAGGTTTCGCTGCGCGGCAGGGCTGGCGCACGTTTCTGGGCACGCTGGCGCTGATCAGCATCAGCCTGGGCGTGCTGAACCTGCTGCCGATCCCGATTCTCGACGGCGGCCAAGTGGTTTATCAGCTTGCGGAACTGGTGAAGGGCGGGCCGGTCTCAGAGCGTGCACAGCTGCTCGGCCAGCAGATCGGCATCGCGATGCTGATCCTGATGATGACGCTGGCGTTTTATAACGACATCGCACGACACTTGAACTGACGTCAGAAGGGGTCCCGGCCGATGCGTTTGAAGTCGATCATCCACGCGACGCTCGCGCTGGCCGCCGCGGGCGCTGTGCGAGCCCAGCCGCGGCGCAGATCGTGGCCAACACGGGCCTCGCCGCACCGACGAGGCAGTTCACCGTCGGCGACATCCGCATCGAAGGCCTGCAGCGCATCTCCGAAGGCACGGTTTACAACTACCTGCCGATCAACATCGGCGACCGGCTCGACCAGCGCCGCGTGCGCCGAGGCGCTGCAAGCGCGCTGTACGACGACCGGTTCTTCCGCGACGTCGAGATCCGCCGCGAGGGCGGCACGCTGGTGGTCGCGGTGCTCGAGCGGCCTTCGATCGAGAGCTTCGAGATCAAGGGCAACAAGGACATCAAGACCGAGGACCTGCAGAAGTCGCTGCGCAACGTCGGTCTCGCCACCGGCAAGACCTTCGACCAGTCGGTGCTCGACGAGGTCGAAGCAGTACCTCACCGACCAGTACTTCTCGCGCGGCAAGTACGCCGTGCGCGTCGACGCCAAGGTCGAGGAAGTGCCGGGCAACAAGGTCAACGATCAGCATCGACGTCAACGAGGGCAAGCGCGCGCGCATCCGCCAGATCAACGTCGCCGGCAACACGGCGTTCGACGACAACGACGCTGCTCGAGCAGTTCGAGCTGAAGACTGCCCAACTGGCTGTCCTGGTACAAATCGGACGATCGCTACGCGCGCGAGGCGCTGTCGGGCGATCTCGAGAAGCTGCGCTCGTACTACATGGACCGCGGCTACGCGAACTTCGCCGTGACCTCGACGCAGGTGGCGATCGCGCCGGAGAAGGACGACATCTTCATCACGGTCAACGTGCACGAAGGCGAGGTCTTCACGGTCTCGCGAGGTGAAGCTCGCCGGCAACATGGTCGTGCCGGAGTCGGAGCTGAAGCGCTTGATCTTCATGCGGCCCGGCTACACCTATCTCGCTGCGCGCCGTGACTGCGACCACCGGAGGCGATGAAGGCGCGGCTCGGCGTCGACGGCTACGCGTTCGCGACGATCGATCCGGTGCCGCAGGTGAACCCGGACACCAAGGAAATCACGCTGACGTTCGTGGTCGACCCGAAGAACCGCGTGTACGTGCGCCGCGTGAACTTCAACGGCACCTCGGGCGTGAACGACGAAGTGTTCCGGCGCGAGATGCGCCAGCTCGAAGGCGCGTACCTGTCGAATTCCGCGGTCGAGCGCTCCAAGCAGCGCATCCAGCGCCTGCCGTTCATCGAGAAGGTCGAGGTCGAGACCAACGCAGGTGCCCGGCGCGGCCGACCTGGTCGACGTCGATTTCGACATCAAGGAAGGCCTGCCCGGTCAGTTCGGCGGCGGCGTCGGCTACTCTGAGTCGCAGTCGGTGATCCTGCAACGGCAACTTCGTGCACTCGAATTTCATGGGCACCGGCAATCGCGTCGCCGCCGAAATCAACTCCGGCCGCTACGCCAAGTCGTTCAACTTCTCGCACACCGATCGTTACACGACGATCGACGAAGTGCAGCGCACGGTCTCGCTCGGCTACCGCGACGTCACGCAGTTCACCTCGGCGGCGTCGGACTTCGACACCGAGTCGGTCACCTCGGTCTCAACTACGACTGGCCGATCACCGAGTTCCAGTACGTGCGGCGTCGGCGTCACGGCGCAGCGTTCCGAGCTCGTGACCACCACTGGCGGCAGCGCCGAGCAGGCGGTCGACTGCGCGCAACAACGGCAATCCGAAAGTCACCTGCCGTCGAGACGATCCGCAACGACGTGCACCGACCCGTTCGAGTTCGAGGTCGTCAGCAGCAAGTTCGACGCGTACGAGCTGCAACCTCGGCTGGCGCTTCGACTCGCGCAACCGCGCGATCTTCGCCGACCGCGGCACGCGTCACCGCTTCAACATCGGCTACACACTGCCGGGCAGCGAGGTCGAGTACTGGTCCGCCTCGTACGACTACTCTGCAGTTCGTGCCGATCTGGCGCCAGTTCACGCTCATGTTCAACGCCGAGCTCGCGTACGGTCGCGCACTCGGCGACACCACGGCGGTGCCGCCTTACCGTCAGTATTTCGCGCGGCGGTCCAGACTCGGTGCGCGGCTACCGCGAGTCGCGGCTCGGTCCGAAGGACAACTTCGGCCGTCCCTACGGCGGCAACATCAAGACGGTGGCGCAGACCGAGCTGCTGCTGCCGATCCCGGAAAAATGGCGCAACAGCGCGCGCTTCAGCCTGTTCTTCGACATCGGCAACATTTTCTCGGACCAGAACATCGTGTTCCGGGCGCCGAACCTGCACCCTGCGACCCGAACTTCGTCCCCGCGCAAATCGATTATGGGTTCAAGTATAGTGAGCTCAGGCAGTCGGTCGGCGTGGCCGTGCAATGGCTGGCGCCGCTGGGCGTGTTCCGCTTCAGCTACGCCATGCCTTCTGAACGACAAGCGCGGCGATACAGACACGCGCTGGGGGATGAGGTCGAGGGCTTCCAGTTCTCGATCGGCCAGGCGTTCTGACAACCACTACTCAAGTATCGAGGTCAATCCTACATGGCACGTTCGAGTGCTCAGTTCGATGATTGCGAGTCCGATTCTGGCGGGCCTGCGCTGCTCGCTCCGCTCGGCTCGCGGCGCATGCCGAGATGAAGATCGCGGTGGTGAACGTTCCGCGGCTGCTGGACGAAGCGCCGCAGGCCAAGTCGGCGATGCAGGCGTTGCAGGACGCAATTCGCGCCGCGCCAGAAGGAGATCATGGCCCAGCAGAAGGACCTCAAGGCGAAGGAAGACAAGCTCAACCGCGACGGCGCGGTCATGGCCGAGAACGGAGCGTCGCAACGCCGAGAAGGATCTGCGCGACGGGCCAGCGCGAGCTGGCGCGCAAGCAGAACGAGTACGTCGAAGGATCTGAACCTGCGCCGCAACGAGGAGATCCGGCAAGCTGCAGCGCTCGCTGCTGCAGGAAGTGCAGGCGTTCGCGCGCACCTCCAGCTACGACTCTGATCGTCGGCGAGGGCGTCCTCTACGTGAACGAGTCGATGGACATCACCGCGCAGGTGCTGACCGCGCTCCAGGCCCGTTAGCAAGGCTACTGGCGGCGCTACAGCCGAAACCTGCTGCCACGCCGAAGGCGGCCACGCCGCCGGCGCCTACGAGCAAGCCGCCACAATAAGGGCCGCCGTAGCGGACATCGGCCTGTGGGCACGGCTTCCTAGGTGAGCTCGCGGTCCGCTTCGGCTGTACCCTGCAGGGCGATCCTGACCTCCGCGTCGCGCACGTCGCGACGCTGGAGCGTGCGGATTCGCAGTCGCTGACCTTCCTCGCAAACTCCGCGTTACCGGCGCTATCTGGCACAGACCCAAGCGGGTGCCGTGGTGCTGGACGCGAAGTTCGCCGCGGAGTGTCCGGTCCCGGCGCTCATCGCCAAGAATCCGTACGCGACCTACGCGCGAATTGCGGCGGTGTGCTGCATCCGGCGCCGCCCGTGATCCCCGGTCGTCATCCCACTGCCGTCGTCGATCCGAGCGCAGTCATCGATCCGTTCTGCCGCGATTGGCCCGCTCGCTGTGATCGGCGCGCGGGCACGCATCGGTGCGCGCAGCCCATCGGTCCCGGCTGCGTGCTGCTCGACGACGTGACGATTGGCACGGATACGCGCCTCGTCGCGAGCGTGACGCTGTGCAACTCGGTCGCCATCGGCGAGCGCTGCGTGCTGCATCCCGGCGTCGCCGTGCGGCGCCGACGGCTTCGGCTTCGCGCCGGACAGGGCGGACTGGCTGAAGGTCCCGCAGATCGGCGGCGTGCGTCATCGGCAACGATGTCGAGATCGGCGCCAACACCACGATCGGATCGCGGCACGATCGAGGACACCGTGATCGAGGACGGCGGTCAAGCTCGACAATCAGATCCAGATCGGCCACAACGTGCGCCTCGGCGCCCACACCGTGATCGCCGGGCTGCACCGGAATCCCGGTAGCACGACGATCGGCGCGCGCTGCATGATCGCGCGGCAGGCCGGCATCGCCGGCCACTTTGACGATCTGCGACGACGTCTTCGTGACCGGGCGCTCGTTCGTGAACAGCAGCATCCGCGAGCCGGGTTACTATTCCGGCGGCATCACAGCTCGACGAGGCCTCGCGATTCCGCAAGAATGCCGCGCGCTTCCACCGGCTGGACGAGCTGGCGCGGCAGGTGCGCCGGCTGAGCTGGCGGGCCGCCGGAGCCGATGAGCCAACAGACGAATAAGAGGTGGGATGACCGAAGTCTTGACCATGGACATCCAGGAAGTGCATGCGCCGGCTACCGCATCGCTATCCGTTCCTGCTGGTCGACCGCGTGCTGGAGTGCATCTCCGGGCAGTCGATCGTCGCGCGATCAAGAACGTGACGATCAACGAGCCGTTCTTCCAGGGCACTTCCCGGGCGCGTCCCGTGCATGCCGGGCGTCATCATCCTCGAGGCGCTGGCGCAGGCCGCGGGCATCCTGGCTCTGCGTCACAGCTGGCGGTATCCGGACGAGCAAGCGCGATGCTCTATCTCGTCGGCATCGACAAGGCGCGCTTCCGCCGCCCGGTGCTGCCCGGCGACCAGCTCATTCTCAAGGCGACGCTCGAGCGCTGCTGCGCGGCATCTGGCGTTCTCGACGGTCGCCGAGGTCGATGGCAAGGCACGTCGACCGAAGCGCCGAGATGATGGCGGTGGCGGCCAGCGCTGATCACGAGCCGCATCCACGCGCACCGCGCTCATCGCGCCCGCTGCGCGAGCATAGCGTCGGACGTCGAGATCGGCGCGTACAGCGTCGTCGGGGCCCGGCGTGACGATCGGCGCCGGCACGCTGGTCGGCCCGCACGTCGTGATCGAGGGGCCGACCGCGATCGGCAGCGACAACCGCATCTTCCAGTTCGCCTCGATCGGCGCCGCCCCGCAGGACATGAAATATCGCGGCGAGCCGACGCGGCTGGAGTCATCGGCGATCGCAACACGATCCGCGAGTGCTGCACGATCAATCGCGGCACGACCAAGATCAGCTGGTGTCACGCGCATCGGCCACGACAACCTGGATCATGGCCGGCTCGCACGTCGCGCACGACTGCGTCGATCGGCAACGCATCGCGTCTTCGCGAACTACGCGACGCTCGGCGGGCACGTCGACGATCGGCGACTGGGCGATCACTGGGCGGCTTTTCCGGCGTGCACCAGTTCTGCACGGTCGGCGCGCATGCGCTTCATCGCCAACAACAGCTGCCGTGACGCGCGACGTGCCGCCCTTCGTCACGACTGTCAGGCTGTCCGGCCGGAGCCGCACAGCGTCAACGCCGAGGGTCTGAAACGGCGCGGCTTCACGGCCGGAGCAGATCCGCAACATCCGCGAGGCGCTACCGCATCGTGTATCGCCAGCAGCTGAAGCTGCACTGAGGCGAACCGGAGCGTGCTCACGCGGCGTGCGGCCGGAACAGCCGGAGCTGCGCCGCTGGTGCGCGTTCCTCACCGATTCCACGCCGCGGCGCGAGCGGGTCGGGATCGTGCGCTGACGAGGCGGGCGAGTCACCCTCTCATCAAAGTGCTTCCGTCGCCGGCGAAACCTGCGCGATGCCACCTTCGGCGCACATCCGATCGAAGGGCTGCGCGCTCGCTTCTGCCTGGCGCGAGATTCGCTGGCATTCCGGCCTCGCGCATGCTCGCGGCCGGTGGCGAAGCCTGTGGGGAGCGCGCCGGAAGATCTCGCTGCCAAGGGCCTGGTGCCCGAGATCCTGCCGCATCTACCGCAGGTGCTGCCGCGCATCCGTTCCGCAATCTGCTGGCAGCTGGGCTCTGGCCGCGAAGCCGGACGCAGCATGCGCCGGCGTTTCGCCAGGATGCCAAGTGAGTTCAACAACCTACGCGCGTCGCGCCGCGCCTGAAAGCACGTGGCATCCGCACTGCGGTACATGCACGCGAGTCCGCAGATCTGGGGCCTGGCGGGCAGGGCAGGGTGAAGACGATCGGGCGCGGCCGTCGATCTCAGTGTTATGCCCGCTGCCGTTCGCGAAGCGCCACGACGAGCACGGCGTGTGCGGGCGGTATTTCAGTCGGTCATCCGCTTTCGGCGATCGATCGCGGATTCCGCTGCACCTGCGATCTGCGCGCAGCGGCACGCGCGTGCGCTCGGGCTCGACACCGAAGGGACTTGCCATCGCGCTGCTTGCCCGGCAGCCGTCACGGCGAGGTCGCGCGGCGTCGAGCTTCCGGATTTCGCCGCGACGCCGCGTGCGGCTGCGGCAGCAGCCCGGAGCTGAAATCGTCGCCGCCCCGGCTCAAATTTTTCAGGGCGGTCGCACCGGAACGCCAGCCGCCGCTGCTCGCCGCGGCCGGTGTGCGCGCGATCGCGATCGCAACGCTGGTCGACGGCAACGCTCAGCAAGTGATGCGGCGGCGAGCGTGACGCGCCATCCTGTCTCGGTGCATCCGGCACCGCCACGCTCGAAAGCGACGCTCGTCGGGCGTCCGATGGTCGTCGCCTACCGCTTCGAGTCTGCTGGACAACTTCTCTGCTTAAGACTTTGAAACTCTTCCAGGCGCCCGTTCTTCGCGCAACCGAACCTGCTCGCCGGCCGTCAGGTGGTCCCCTGAGCATTTCAACGCCGAGGTGCGCGCCGACGCTGCGCACTCGGCCCGGCCGTCCTGGCGCAATTCTGAGCGTGCCGATCAACTGCAGACAACCAGTCTCGTGCAAACTTTTCGCCTCGATCCACGACGCTGACGCCAAGATGCGCCGCGCGTGCGGCGGAAGCGAATCGTCGAGCTGATGAATTCAGGGCGCGATGAGTCTCGGCACAGCTGGCGTTCAACCCGGTCCGGGTGCGACGGCTTGCGCGCGGGCGTCGATGAGGCTGCGGGCGCGGACCGCTGGCGGACCCGTGGTCGGCGTCCGGCGGTGATCCTGCGATCCGCGCAGCGCATGCTGCGCGGCATCCGCGATCTCCAAGCTGATCGAACCGGAAGAGCGGACCGGCTTCGCCATCAGATCCGCAGCCACGCCCGATCGCGTGGTCGGTCGCCTGGGCCGACGTCGAAGAGATCGACAATCTCAACATCCTAGGCGACGCTACTGGCGATGCGGCGGGCCTGCTCGGGCTGCCGGTGCCGGCTGGCGCACGTGCAGATCGACGGCGACCGCTGTCCCTGCGTTCGTCGGACCTGTCACTCGGATGCAGCTTCGAGGCTATTGTCGACGGCGATGCGCGTGGCGCATCTGCATCAGCGCTGCATCGATCCTGCGCGAAAGACCACCGCGACGGATGATGGTCGGCCTCCACGCGTCTATCCGGCAGTACGGGCTCGCCCAGCACAAGGTTACGGCACGCAGGGACCTGCAGCACTGCGACGCGCTCGGCTAACACGGCCCGTCGCCGATTGCCATCGTCGCAGCTTCGAGCCGGTGCGGCTCGCCGCGCTGTGATTCATGACCGAGTCCATGTTCGTCCACCTCCACCTGCACACCGAGTACTCGCTCGCGACAGCATCGTGCGGATCACGAGCGGGCGGCGATGCGCCCGGGCTGATGGCTCGCGCGCCGCCGGCATGCCGGCGGTCGCGCTCACCGACCAGAGCAATCTGTTCGCGATGGTGAGGTTCTACCGCGCGGCGCAGGCGGCGGGCGTCAAGCCGATCATCGGTGTTGACCTGCGCGTGCGCGAGCCGGGCGAGCGACGAGCCCCGACGCGCGTGCGCTGCTGTGTCAGACGCGAGGTCGGCTACCGCAATCTCACGCGGCTGGTCAGCAAGTCCGTATCTCGACAGGGGCAGCAGCGCGGATCGCCACGATCGACCGCTCGTGGTCAGATGCCGTCAATCTCGTCGGCTTGATCGCGCTCGTGGGCGCGCGCGACGGCGATCTGGGTCGCGCGCTTCATGCACCGGCCGCGACGCCGAGCGCGCAGATCGAGAGCTGGTCGCGCTGTTCGGCGATCGTTCTACATCGAGCTGCAGCGACCGGTCGCGAAGCCGAGGAGGCGCCACCATCGCCACGGCGCGATCGCGATCTCGCCGGCCGAGCGCGGCGCGCCGGTGGCGGCGACCAACGACGTGCGCGTTCCTGGAGCCGCGCGGCAGTATCGACTCGCACGAGGCGCGCGTCTGCATTCGCGACGGCGCGCGCTGGCGGACACCGGCGCGCGTGCGCAGCTACGCCAGCGCGAGCAGTACCTGCGCACGCCGCGAGCAGATGGCAGCGCTGTTCGCCGATGTTCCGGAGGCGCTGCGAACTCGCGTGGAGATCGCGCGCCGCTGCAGCCTGGCAGCTGACACTCGGGGAGTCGGCCTGCCTGCGTATCCCGTGCCCGCGGGTCTCAGCACCGAGGATGATTCCTGCGCGAGCAGCCGCAGCGTGGACTCGACGCCATGCAGCGGCTTCACGCGCCGCGCGGTCGCAGCGCGCACGGGCGCGCTGCGAGGAGTACAGAGCGCCTGAAGCGCGAGCTGGACGTGATCTGCCGGATGGGACTTCGCGCGGCTACTTTCTCATCGTCGCCGACTTCATCCGCTGGGCGCGCGAGCAACGGCGTGCCGGTGGGTCCGGGCCGCGGCTCCGGCGCAGGCTCGCTGGTCGCGTACTGCGCCTGGCATCACCGGACCTCGATCCGCTCGCGCTACGACCTGCTGTTCGAGCGCTTCCTGAATCCCGAGCGCGTCTCGATGCCGGACTTCGACATCGACTTCTGCATGGACGGCCGCGACCGCGTGATCGAGTACGTCGCGCAGACGCTACGGCCGCGAGCGCGTCTCGCAGATCGTCACCTACGGCACCATGGCCGCGAAGGCCGTGGTGCGCGACGTCGGCCGCGTGCTCGGCATGACCTACGGCTTCGTCGACCAGATCGCGCAAGCTCATTCCCTTCGAGCTCGGCATCACGCTCGACGACGCGCTCGGAGAAGGAGCCGGAGCTCGAAGCGCTGTACAAGACCGAGGAGGAGATCGGCGAGCTCATCGACCTGGCGCGCGTCGCTCGAAGGCCTCGGCGCGCAACGCCGGCACGCATGCCGGCGGCGTCGTGATCGCGCCTTCGCGTGCTCACCGACTTCGCGCCGCTGTACTGCGACGACGCGCGGCGGCAGCGTCGTCGACGCAGTTCGACAAGGACGACGTCGAGGCGGCGGGCCTGGTGAAGTTCGACTTCCTCGGGCTGCGCACGCTCACGATCATCGATTGGGCGGTCGCGCATCATCAACGTCGAGCGCGCGCGCGACGGCGGCGAGGCGCCGCTCGACATGGCGACGCCGCTGCCGATGGACGACGCGGCGACCTACGACGCTGCTGCAAGCGCTGCGAGACGACCGCGGTGTTCCAGCTCGAATCGCGCGGCATGAAGGACCTGATCCGGCGCCTGCAGCCCGACTGCTTCGAGGACATCGTCGCGCTGGTCGCGCTGTTCCGGCCCGGTCCGCTGCAGTCGGGCATGGTCGACGACTTCATCGCCGCGCAAAGCACGGCACGACCGACGCGCGCCGATCGACTATCTGCATCCGCAGCTCGAAGCCGGTGCTCGACGCCGACCTACGGCGTGATCCTCTACCAGGAGCAGGTGATGCAGATCGCGCAGGTGCTGGCCGGCTACACGCTCGGCGGCGCCGACCTGCTGCGCCGCGCGATGGGCAAGAAGAAGCCCGAGGAGATGGCGCAGCAGCGCTCGGTTTTCGTCGACGGCGCGGCGCGAGTCGCGGCGTCGACGCAGGCAGCGCCGCGTCACATCTTCGACCTGATGGAGAAGTTCGCGGGCTACGGCTTCAACAAGTCGCACTCGGCCGCGTACGCGCTGCTGTCCTACCAGACCGGCGTGGCTCAAGGCGCACTACCCGGCGGCGTTCATGGCGGCGGTGCTGTCGTCCGACATGGACAAGACCGACAAGGTCGTGACGCTGATCGACGAAGTGCCGCCGCATGGGCTCTAGGTGCGAGCCGCCCGACGTCAACAGCCTCGCGCTTCACGAGTTCACCGCCTGCGGCGAGCGCAGCGTCTCCGCTACGGGCTGGCGCGATCAAAGGCGTCGGGCAGTCCGTGGTCGCAGAGATGCTCGTGGGCCCAGCGCAAGGAGGCGCATGGCGCGTTCCGCGACCTCGCCGACTTGTGCCGGCAGCGCGACCAGAATCGAAATGAATCGCCGCGTGCTGGAAGCGCCTGTCCGCTCCGGGCGCGCCTTCGATCTGATCGGCGCTAATCGCGCGGATGCTGATGCACGCATAAGCTGGCAGATGAGCTTGTGATCAGACGATCTCGCGCGCGTCGCTCTGCTGTGGATGATGTTCGGACTGATGGATCAGCGCGCGGCGCCAACGGTCACGCTCAGCAACGAAGTGCTGCCGGACTGGAGCCGCGTGCGCCTCGACGGCGAGCGACACTGGGCTGTATCTCACCGGACATCCGTTCGAGGAGTTCGAGCAATGAGGTGCGGCCGATCATCAGCGGCCGCATCAGGACATCACCGGCGACCGCCCGCCGCCGAGCAGCAACGAGGGGGCTTCCAGCAGTTCTGCGGCGTTTCGGCGACGATCGCCGGCATGGTGTTCGATCTCGGCAAGCGCGGCAGTCGCGTGATCTTCACGATGGACGACCGCAGCGGCCGGATCGAAGCATCGATGTTCGAAGACGTGTGGCAGCAGTACCGCACGCTGGTCGCCAAGAGCGCAATCCTGGTCGTGGAGGGCTTCTCGCTGCGCTTCGACGAGCCATCGAAGGGGCTGGCGGCTCACTGCCAAGCGCGTGTTCGATAATCGAACACACGAGCAGTACGCGCGCGTTTCGGCTGGAAAGGTAGCTGGCTGAGAAGCGCCGACGGCAACTTCATCAAGACGCTGGAGCAGACGTTGAAGCCGCACCTTCCGCGGCGGTTGCTGTGCGGTCGCGGTGCGCTACCAAAGTTCTGCAGCGCGAGCAGAGATGGTGCTCTCCGAGGAATGGTCGGTCAAAGCCAGTGACGCGCGAGCTCAATGGAGAAACTGGCGCAGTTGTGCGGCAACGATGGCTGGAGACGGGACGCATGCGCCGGCGGGAAGCGGCTAGTGGTTCCGCTCCTCGGATGCCGCTTTCACGCCTCATCGTTCTCATCGCCGGTAACTTCTTCGTCGCCACCCGCTTTCCAGCGTCGGCGGCCTGCTCAACGACATCTCGCATCTGCTCGGGATTCCGATCGGAGAGCCGCGGGCTGTTGATCGCCGCCTTCGGTATCTCGGTGCCGCGATCTGCGCGCCCACGCTTGCGACGCTGGGCTCGCGTATCGATCGGCGCGTGCTCCTGACAGGTCTTATGATCTGCGCGCTCGCCAACGCTCGCGGCGCTCAGTCGGCATCGCAACTACGATCAGCTCAGCTCGCGCGGGTGCCGCCGCGGTCACGTCCGCGGTCTGGCACGCCGCAAGTCGCTGCGACGGCGTCAGCATGCTGGTTCCGGAGAGCGAGCGTGCGACGTCTCTCGCGAAACTGGATGATCGGCTGGGCGGTCGGCTCGGTGCTCGGCAATCCGCTGTCGGTGCTGGTGGCCGCCATTCTGACTGGCGCGCGTCACCCGCATTCATCGGCATCTCCAGCGGGATTGTCGCGCTGCTGGTGTGGCGCTCCGTTCCCGCGAAGGTCGAAGTGCCGCCTTTGAACTGGATTCGCTGGTTCGAAGTGCTGCGCTCGCCGGCGCTGGCTGACGGCCGCGACTGCGCTTACCAACGTCGGCGGCAACGCTATGCTGAGCTACATCGCGCCGATCGTGAAAAAGCAGTGCAGGGGATCACCGCTGGCGCTCGCGGCGCTGTTGTTCCTACAACAGGCGTCGGCGGTTTGTTGGGAAATCTGCTGAGCGTGCGGCTGATCCGGCGCATCGGCGCGAACTATGTCGCTTTACAAATGCAACGGAACTTCGGCAGTCGTGTTGTTGCTCTGGCCGCTCGTTGCGAGCTGGACTCGCCGCGCGATCTACGCCAGCAAAGTTCGGGTATGGAGTCTCGTGCGTGGCAATGCTGGTTTCCCAGCCGTGCAGCAGGTACGGCTGGTATGGTCGCGCCGCTGCTGGCAGCGGCGACGACGCGATGAATTCGTCGATGACGTATCTGGGTGGCGCGGTCGGCGATCGGAGCGCGGGCGTGGACGGTGGTCCAGCCGCGCTTCATGCCGTGGGTGTGGATTCGCGTTCGTGGTGGCGGCGCTCGCGTGCTCGATGATGGGCTGAGACGCGCCCATGAGGTGTAAAGAGTTTGGCTAAAGCCCGACCTACAGCGCCTGTACATGGGCTGGTCGGGCTTCAGCCCGACTGCTTCATTCGACTTCGTCACTCCCGCCTTCAAAGTGCGCCTCGACCTGGATCGTCAGCTTCGTGTCCATCTTGAAGCCATAGTTCTTGCCCCAGTCGACGCCGAAAGTCCCGCGATCGAGAGTACCGGTGGCGTTCGCCCCGCAGACTTCCTTGCCCTTCTGCATCGGGTGGCGGCAGCCGAATTGATCGATCTTCAGCGTGAGCGGCTTGGTCACGCCGTGCAGCGTCAGCGTGCCGTCCACTTTCGGTCGGCTTGCCGTCGACGAACTTCGTGAGCTTGCCCGTATAGCTCGCGGTCGGATATCACTTCCTGCACGGTCGAGCATGGCCGCATCGCTCTTGACGTGATCGTTGATTTTGTCATGACCCATGTCGATCGACGTCGTATCGACCGTCACGTCGATCAGGCCAAAGCTGCCCGCTTGCGTGTCGAGCACGATCGAGCCGGAGGATTTGTTGAATTTTCCCGCGCCAGGTCGACAGGCCGTCGAAGCGGTCGGCTTGAGGCTCTGGTACGTATGGTTCGGGCCGATCGTGTCACTTGACTGGTAAAGCCGCGACGGCGCTGCTCGTGGCCAGGACTGCGGCGGCACGCGAACGTGATCTGGCGTGAGGGGCCTTGCAACGGACCGCAATCTTACCCCAGGCTCAGCGCGTTTAGCCTGCCAGCCGCGGCGAGTCAGCTCTTCGGACTACATGGCGTTGCGGTGATCGCCCTGATCTCGATGCGGCCGTTCTCGGCGGTTCCGCCGAGCCGCAGCGCTTCTGAGTTCCGTCGCGAAAGTTCATCCAGCCCAGTCGGCGGCAATCCCAGCCCGGTGACGACCGTGACGCCCTTGCCTCCCTTGCGGCCTGGGTCTCGCGACTGACGCGCACGGTGCCGCCGCCGGTCGCCTTGCCGGAGGCCCTCGCCTGCACACGCATTCGCGGACAGGCCGCTGACAATTGGGGCAGCGCTCGCCGACGTCCGTGGAATAGACGATGCCGCCACGTCGCGCGGCGCTTGGGGGTCTTCACGAACGCGAGCGTACGCGGTCTCGATAGCTTGAATTTAACGCTCTCGATGACGCGGCGTATTCGGCCACGTCGACGTCGCGTTCGGAGCAGGGGAGCAGCAGCTCGCCGTCGCTCTTGAAATTGCCGTCCCATTCCATCAACTGCTGATCGCTCCATGAGCGCGCGTACTGGCAGCTTGTCGTCGGCCATGCGATCGAAGTACGCGCGCAGGTTGAAGCCAGTCTCGTCCATGCGCTCATCGGTCGGGTCCTGCTCGAAGCTCCAGGAGGGCTGCTGTAATGCTCAATCCTCCACGATGGGCGCGGGCCGCGGCGTGCTGTCCTGGATCAGCCTCGGATCGCCACCTGGTCGGGGCCTTCGGATGAAGGCGAATCCTTGATGTGGCCGTCGGCGAGGCTGCGCGGCTCGGCCGTCACTTTCACGCCGTCGTTGCGCACGCGGGAAGTGAGCGTGGCGTCGAGGTCGACGCTGAAGCCAGGAGGTGATCGATGACGCGGCCGCGTCGAGACGAACAACGTGCCGCCACGGTACTCGACGGGATAGATGATCATGCTGACGTGATCCGCGGTCACGAACGCGCGGCCGGCGATCTGCACGTCACGATAGATGCGCTTGTCGGTCTGCGCGAAAACTGCGGAAGCCGAACCTTCTTCGCGTACCACGCCTGCCGCCGGCGGATCGGCGCTGAACATGTGGACGTGCCCGAAGTTGTGATGCCGCGCAGCGTTCAGCTCGATCAGCGCGTGGTCGGGGCCGTCGACGCACGCGCATAGAAAAACTGCGCGATTGCCGCCGACCAGGTCGCTGATGTCGGTGATCGGCGTAGCGAAGCGCGTGCCTTTGGCGAGCTGCTGCTGATACGTCGACTGCATGTCCTCGCGCGCCCCAGCCGATGTGCCAGATGCCGGACAGCAGCTCGCTCGGCGGCGGCGAGTCGCACCTTCGTGAACACCAGCAGCCACGAGTCGCCGGTCCAGACCGCGTCGGCGAGGCCAGCGAACGACTCTTTGCGCGCCTTGAACTTGCTCGTGTAGAACGCGATCGCCGCGCGCGGATCGGTCGCGTTGAGATGAACGTGATGGAAGTGCGCGGGCGCAGGGGCTGCGCGCTCGCACCGAGCGGCAGCATAGCAACAGCAGAGAAATGGGGACATTCTCATTGTCGAGGCGCGCGAAATGAGGAATGTCCCATTTCTCTCAGTCGTTCGCGCGCACCCAGCCGTATGCGGCGCTTCCTGCGCGCGCCGCCACGGCGTCGAGGTACGCGAGTTTGGCTTTCTCGAGGCCGTCGCCCGGGATTGCGTTGCGCTTGGCGTTGACGTCGACGTTGTAAGAGCTTCGCCGCGTTCAGGCCGAGGATCTTCGCCTTGTCGGCCTTGCTGATCTTCGGGTAACCGAACTTCTCGACGAACTCATCGGAGATGTCGGAAGCGCTTGAACGCCTCGATCGCCCACTGCGGCGAGCCCCACCACAGGCAGTCGGTGCCCCACACGACGTGGTTTGGCGCCGTAGTGCTTCGAGGTTCTTGCCCATGCCCGTGCATGCACAGCACCGGGTCCGCGACCACCAGCGCGTTGAAGAAGCTGCCGACCTCCGGGTAGACGTTGCTCATGCCCGGGTTGCGCTTCTTGATGTCCATCAGGATCGAGTGCCATTCCGAAGTCGCCGGTCTTCGGGTCGAACTTGTTGCTGTCGAGATAGTTCGGCTCGTTCGGCCCGTGCTTGATGGCCGAGTGGTAGATCACGAAGTTGAAGTCGGATTGGCGAGCGCCGCCTTCAGCAATACGTAACTGAACGAAGCATACAA
>ERZ1370068.3467-contig-2579_pt1 | contig 39456 bp, 69 predicted proteins | sample MGYA00561227_ERZ1370068 | MGnify/ENA primary metagenome ERZ1370068 (study PRJEB38410, sample SAMEA6850437) | metagenome | study: Metagenomic assessment of the ecological functions of the soil: analysis of the soil microbiota associated with the...
GATCAGCGCAGGCTGGCGTTGATGCGGTCGAGCGCCGACGGGCCGGGGCAGAGGTCGGCGCGTGTCGAGCGTGTTGAGCGGCGCCGTCGACCGTGTTGAGGTGGTGGTGCAGGTCCTTCGGCGTCGGATCGACGTAGAGCAGGCCGGTCACGACCTCGCCCGCCGCCAGGCCCTCCTGGACGCGCTTCATGGCCGCGATCTTGTCGGACGGATCGTACTCCTCGCCGAGCTTGCGCAGGCGCAGCGATCGAGCCGTCGTGCTGCTGCACGGTGGTCAGCGTGCCGGGATCGTACTGGGTGGTGATCTCCTCGCGGCTCTCGATGAAGTCGATGCGGTTCAGCGCCTCGTTGTGCTCGCGCACATAGTCGTAGCTCTTGGTCGAGCCGGGGTGGTTGTTGAAGGCCACGCAGGGGCTGATGACGTCGAGGAAGGCGGCGCCCTTGTGCGTCCATCGCCGCCTTGATCAGCGGCACCAGCTGGTGCTTGTCGCCGGAGAACGAGCGGCCGACGAAGGTGGCGCCCATCAGGATGGCGAGCGACACCAGGTCGATCGACTCGTCGGAGTTGGCCACGCCCTTCTTGCTGATCGAGCCCTTGTCGGCGGTGGCCGAGAACTGGCCCTTGGTGAGGCCGTACACGCCGTTGTTCATGACGATGTAGGTCATGTTGACGCCGCGGCGCATGACGTGGGCGAACTGGCCGAGCCCGATCGAGGCCGAATCGCCGTCGCCCGACACGCCCATGTAGATCAGGTCGCGGTTGGCGAGGTTGGCGCCGGTCATCACCGACGGCATGCGGCCGTGCACGGTGTTGAAGCCGTGGCTGGCGCCCACGAAGTAGGTCGGCGCCTTGGACGAGCAGCCGATGCCGGACAGCTTGGCGACCTGGTGCGGCAGGATGTCGAGCTCGTAGCAGGCCTGGATGATGGCGGCGCTGATCGAATCGTGGCCGCAGCCGGCGCACAGCGTCGAGACCGCGCCCTCGTAGTCGCGGCGCGTGTAGCCGGCCTTGTTCTTGACCAGCGACGGATGGTGCAGCTTGGGCTTGGCGATGTAGGTCATGACGCGGCCTTCTCGAACGGAACGACCTTGAGCTGGCCGAGCTTCTTGGCGATGTCGGCGGCGATGAAGCGCGCCGTGATCGGCGTGCCGTCATAGTGCAGGACCGGCACGAGCTTGCGCGCGTCGAGCGTGAACTCGCTCATCAGCATGGTGCGCAGCTGGCCGTCGCGGTTCTGCTCGACGACGAACACGCTTGTCGTGCTCGTGGATGAAATCCTCGACCGCCTGGGCGAACGGGAAGGCGCGCACGCGCAGCGCATTGACGTGGTTGCCGTCGGCCTCGAGATGGTCGAGCGCCTCGGCCATCGCCGGGCTGGTCGAGCCGAAATAGATCACGCCGTAGCGCGTCGGCTTGGGCGAGGAGTAGCGCAGCGGCTGCGGCGCGATCTTGGCGCGGTGTCGAACTTCTTCTGCAGCCGCTCCATGTTGCGCGACATAGACCGGGCCTTCCTCGGAGTAGCGCGCGTACTCGTCCTTGGTCGTGCCGCGGGTGAAGATACGAGCCCTTGGTCGGATGCGTGCCGGGATAGGTGCGGAACGGGATGCCGTCGCCGTCGACGTCGAGATAGCGGCCGAAGTTCTTGCCGGCGTCGAGCTCGGCCGGCGGTCATCACCTTGCCGCGGTCGTAGGCGCGCTTGTCGTCCCACTCGAAGCGGCTGGCACAGGCGGTGGTTCATGCCGATGTCGAGGTCGGTCATGACGAACACCGGCGTCTGCAGCCGGTCGGCGAGGTCGAGCGCGTCGGCGGTGAAGTCGAAGCACTCCTTGGGATCCTCGGGGAACAGCAGCACGTGCTTGGTGTCGCCGTTGGAGGCGTAGGCGCAGGACAGCAGGTCGGACTGCTGCGTGCGCGTCGGCATGCCGGTCGACGGCCCGCCGCGCTGCACGTTCGACGATCACCGCCGGCACCTCGGCGAAGGAGGCGAGGCCGATGAACTCGGTCATCAGCGAGATGCCGGGGCCCGACGTGCTGGTGAAGGCGCGCGAGCCGTTCCAGCCGGCGCCGATCACGATGCCGATCGAGGCGAGCTCGTCCTCGGCCTGGACGATGGCGTACTTGGCCTTGCCGGTCTCCTTGTCGTGCCGCAGCCGCTTGCAATGGCGCCTGGAAGGCCTCGGCGAGCGACGAGGACGGCGTGATGGGATACCAGGCGCACACCGTGGCGCCGCCATAGACCGCGCCCAGCGCGGCGGCGTTGTTGCCTTCGACGAAGATGCGGTCGCCGACGTTGTCGGCGCGGCGGACCTTGAGCTTCACGCGCGTCGGGATCGACATGCTGCGTTGACCCAGTCGCGGCCGAGATTGCAGCGCCTTGACGTTGGAATCGAGCAGCTTCTCCTTGCCCTTGAACTGCTCGCCGAACAGCCGCTTGATCTCCTTGGCGTCGATGTCGAGCAGCACCGACAGCGCGCCGACATAGATGATGTTCTTGAACAGCTGGCGCTGGCGGGCGTCGGTGTAGGTGGCGTTGGTGATGGCCGGTGAGCGGCACGCCGACGATGTTGATGTCCTCGCGGAACATCGACGACGGCATCGGCTTGGTGCTGTCGTAGAACAGGTAGCCGCCGGGCTCGATCTCCTTGACGTCCTCGGCCCAGGTCTGCGGGTTCATCGCGACCATCATGTCGACGCCGCCGCGCCGGCCGAGATAGCCCTTCTCGGTGACCCGCACCTCGTACCAGGTCGGCAGGCCCTGGATGTTCGAGGGGAAGATGTTGCGCGGGCTGACCGGCACGCCCATGCGCAGGATGGCGCGCGCGAACAGCTCGTTGGCGCTGGCCGATCCGGAGCCGTTGACGTTCGCGAACTTGACGACGAAGTCGTTAACGGCGGCTAGTGCTTGCGGCATGCGTGCTCCGCTTGAGTCATTTCCATGTAGTACTTGCGCATGTCCCACGCGCCGGTCGGGCAGCGCTCGGCGCACAGCCCGCAATGCAGGCAGACGTCCTCGTCCTTGACCATGACGCGGCCGGTCTTGAGGTCGTTGCCGACATAGAGGTCCTGCGTCGGGTTGACGCGCCGGCGCGTTGCAGCCGCGTGCGCAGATCCTTCTCCTCGCCGTTCTCGGTGAAGGTGATGCAGTCCATCGGGCAGATGTCGACGCAGGCGTCGCACTCGATGCAGAGCTGGCCGGTCGAACACCGTCTGCACGTCGCAGTTCAGGCAGCGCTGCGCCTCCTCGAAGGCGAGCTTGAGGTCGAAGCCCAGCTCGACCTCGGCCATGATGTCCTTCAGCGCCTCCTGCTTGGCGCGGTGCGGGACCTTGAGGCGGTGGTCGATGGTCGGCGCGTTGTCGTAGCTCCACTCGTGGATGCCCATCTTCTGGCTGACGATGTTGACGCCGGGCGCCGGCCGCTCCTCGATGTTCTCGCCGCACAGCATCTTGTGGATGGAGATCGCGGCGTCGTGGCCGTGCGCGGCCGCCCAGATGATGTTCTTGGGGCCGAAGGCCGCGTCGCCGCCGAAGAACACCTTGGGTTCGGTGCTCTGGAACGTCTGCTCGTTGAGCTTGGGCAGGCCCCATTTGTCGAACTCGATGCCGGCGTCGCGTCTCGATCCACGGGAAGGCGTTCTCCTGGCCGATCGCCACCAGCACGTCGTCGCATTCGAAATGCTGGTCGGGCTCGCCCGACGGGCATCAGCGAGCGGCGGCCCTTGGCGTCGTACTCGGCCTTGACCTTCTCGAACAGCACGCCGGTGATCTTGCCGTTGTCGTGCGTCACTTCCTTCGGCACCAGCATGTTGCAGGATGGGGATGTCCTCGCCCATCGCGTCTTCCTTCTCCCACGGCGAGCGCCTTCATCTCCTCGAAGCCGGAGCGGACGATCACCTTGACGTCCTCGCCGCCGAGGCGGCGGCGCGGTGCGGCAGCAATCCATCGCGGTGTTGCCGCCGCCCAGCACGATCACGCGCTTGCCGACCTTGCTGATGTGGCCGAACGAGACCGACGACAGCCAGTCGAGGCCGATATGGATGTTGGCGGCCGCTTCCTTGCGGCCGGGCACGTCGAGATCGCGGCCGCGCGGCGCGCCGGAGCCGACGAACACCGCGTCGTAGCCTTCGGCCAGCGACGGCCTTCATCGAGTCGATCTTCTTGTGGCGGAACTCGATGTTGCCGATGTCGGTGATGTAGCCCACTTCCTCGTCGATCACCGACTCAGGCAGGCGGAAGTGCGGGATCTGGGTGCGGATGAAGCCGCCCGAGCTTGGGATCCTGGTCGTAGATGACGATCTCGTAGCCCAGCACGGCGAGATCGCGCGCCACGGTGAGCGAGGCGGGGCCGCCGCCGACGCAGGCGATGCGCTTGCCGTTCTTCTCCGGCGCCTTGGGCATGCTGGCCGCTGATGCCCTCGTCGTCCTTGTAGTCGGCGGCGACGCGCTTCAGGCGGCAGATCGCGACCGGCTCCTTCTTGCCCTTGACCAGGGTCTCGTCCTCGACGCGGCTGCGCCGGCAGGCCGGCTCGCAGGGACGGTCGCAGGTGCGGCCGAGGATTCCCGGGAAGACGTTGGACTTCCAGTTGATCATGTAGGCGTCGGAGTAGCGCCCGTGCGCGATCAGCCGGATGTATTCGGGGACCGGGGTGTGGGCGGGGCAGGCCCACTGGCAGTCGACGACTTTGTGGAAGTAGTCCGGATTCTTGATGTCGGTCGGCTTCAACAGAAACTCCAGGCGGCTCCGGGCCGCGGGCCGGTAAATGACGGTTTAGAATACCGCATATGGGTCGCGCATTGGGGATATTTGGAGGCGATACGTCAAGGTTTCTGTGTGGCAAACCGTTGCTGGGACACAAAAATCCCCCACCTGAAACAAGTGGCTTGTCACGTGCGGTGCCGATAGGCGCTGGGCGAGGCGCCGGCAGCGCGGCGGAACATGGCGCTGAAGGCGCTTACGCTGTCGTAGCCGAGGTCGAGCGCCACCTGGGTCACCGGGGCGCCGCTGCCCAGCCGGCCCATGGCCTCGAGCACGCGGGCCTGCTGGCGCCAGCGCGCCGAAGCTGAGGCCGGTCTCGCTCTGGAACAGCCGCGCCAGCGGTGCGCTCGCTGGCATTGACGCGTCGCGCGCCCATTCGCCCAAGCGTGCGCGGATCGCCCGGCGCGTCGAGCAGCGCCCGGCAGAGCGCCGCGCAGCCTGGCTCGCTGCGGCATCGGCAGGTGCAGGGCAGCGACTGCGAGCCGTGCAGCTCGGCCAGGAGCAGGGCGACGACGTGGCCCGGCCGGGCCATCCTCGTCGTAGCTGCAGCGGCAGCTCGGTGGCGCGCACGATCAGCTCGCGCAGCAGCGGCGACACCGGCAGCACGCGGCAGGACAGCGGCATGCGCGGCGGCGGCGTCGTCGCGCAGGTAGAGCGTGCGCATGGTGACGTCGCTCGAGCATGACGATGCCGTGCGCGCACGCCGGCCGGCATCCACAGCGCGCGCTGCGGCGGCACGATCCACATGCCGTCGTCCGGTCGCCACGCGCATCGTGCCGGCCGTGGCGTAGATGAGCTGCGCCCGCTCGTGGCTGTGCGGCTGCGATCTCGAAGCCCGAGGCAAAGTCCTGGGCATGGCCGCCACCGCGCGCGGCACGCGCTGATAGTCGCGCCGGGTCGGTGGAACTTCTGGCTTGTCTTGATGCGACATGAGTTGGCAGTCTAGCGCAAGACAGACAAGAGCGTGCCATAGGTTACTATCGGGCCGACTGGATGAAGAGCAAGAATGAGCCACGCCAGCCCGACCTCGATCCTGCTCAATATCGGCCACGCCATGGACCACTGGATCCTGGTCGTCTTCGCCTACAGCTGGGGCGTGATCGCCGGCGTCTGGGGCGTCGAATGGACCGAGCTCACGCCGTTCAACTACGGCGCGCTGTTCATGTTCGGCGCCGGCTCGATCGTGAGCGGCCGGCTGGGCGACCATTGGGGTCGCTGGATCATGATGGTGATCTTCTTCGCCGGCATGGGCGTGTCGTCGCTGGTCATCGCGCTCTGCACCAACAAGTGGCAGATCGGCGCCGCGCTCACCCTGATGGGCGCCTTCGCCTCGATCTACCATCCGGTCGGCATCCCGATGCTGGTGCAGAAGGCCAAGAATTTCGGCTTCACCATCGGCCTCAACGGGCTGGCCGGCAACATGGGCATCGCCCATCGCCGCCGGCGTCTCGGTCTACATCGCCCAGCGCTTCGGCTGGCAGATGGCCTTCATCCCGCCCGGGCGTCGATCTGCTCTGTCTGCGCGGTGGCCTTCGTCGCTGCTGGTGCCGCGCGAGGAAGAGGCGCCGGCCAAGCGCAAGCCCAAGATGAACGACCTGCCGCCGTCGGTCGATGGCGCGCGTGTTCGCCATCATGACCTTCACCGCCGTGAGCGGCAGCATCATCTTCAGCTTCACCACCAACGGCAACGGCGAGCTGCTGCGCGAGCGGGTGAAGGGCGTCGGTGCAGGATCCGGCCGAGCTGGCGGCCATGCTGTTCGTGATCTTCTCGCTGGCCTCGCTCGCCCAGCTCGTGGTCGGCAAGCTGATCGACCGCTTTCCGCTCAAGACCATCTACATGCCCGATCCTGCTGCTGCAGGTGCCGCTGTTCCTGATCGCCTCGCAGGTGCAGGACTGGGCGCTGTTCATCACGGCGATCGCCTTCATGCTGCTGGTGTTCGGCGCCATCCCCTTCACCGACGCCATGATCGTGAAATACATCGACGACCGCATGCGCAGCCGGGTCACCGGCGCGCGGCTGGCGATCGGCTTCGGCGTCAGCTCGTTCGTCGTGGCGCTGATGGGCCCGACCGTGAAGGCGGCGGGCTTCCCGACGCTGCTGATGGCTGCTGGCGGTCGTGGCGTTCTGCTCGTTCCGTCGCCATCTCGATGCCTGCCGGCGCGAGCACGAGATGGGCAAGGCGGCGCTGAAGCCCGCAGAGTAAAACGCGCGGCCCACCGCGCGTTGTTGCAGCCGGTCGGCGCGTTTGCGATCCTCCGCGGCAACTGCAGAGTCGGGGTGAGATCATGCTCAAGCGACGCAGCGTGCTGGCGGGAACCGCCGGCTGGACCATCGTCGGCGCCTCTGCGGTGCGCGCCCCAGACCTGGCCGCAGCCAGCAGGTCAAGATCGTGGTGCCCTATCATCCCGGGCGGCGCCACCGACACCGCGGGCCGCGTCGTCGCCGAGAAGATGGCGCGCTGCTGGGCCAGCAGGTGATCGTCGAGAACCGCGGCGGCGGCAACACCATCATCGGCATGGAGCTGGTCGCCAAGTCGAAGCCCGACGGCCACACCCTGCTGCTCGGCACCACGACGCTGGCGACCAACGCCGCGCTCGGCCTGAAGCAGCCCTACGATCCGCTGAAGGACTTCCAGCCGATCTCGACGCTGGCCGACATCCCCGACCTGATCGCCGTACAACAACGATCGTGCCGGTGCACAGACCTTGGCCGAGTTCGCCGAGTGGGTGAACAAGCAGCCGCAGAAAGTGCGCTTCGCGCACCTCGGGCGTCGGCAACCAGCCCGCATCTGTGGATGCGAGCTGTTGCAAGACCCGCAACAAGCTCAACATGGAGGTCGTGGCCTACAAGGGCGCGGCCGACGCCATTCGCGACGTGCTGGCGCGGCCATGTGCCGATGATCATGCGACGTCGTCCTGCCGACCGGCAACCACGTCAAGCGCCGGCCGGCATGACCGGCCTCGTCGTCGCCTCCGCCCGAGCGCTCGCCGGTGTGCCCCGACGTGCCGACGGTGGTCGAGCTCGGCATGCCGGACATGGTGAGCGCGGTGTTCTACGGCCTGGTCGGCGCCGGCCGGCGTGCCGCGTCCGGTCGTCGACCGGCTGAACGCGCTGTGCCCGGCAGATCATCGAGCGATCCCGAGGTGAAGAAGAAGTTCGCCGAGCTCGGCTACTTCACCACCGGCTAGCACGCCCGAGGCCTATCTCGAGAAGCTCAAGTTCGAGACCGAGCGCTGGACCAAGGTGGTCAAGGACAACGACATCAAGGTCGAGGGCTGGTCGCCTGTGCGTGCGTAGATGAGTCGTCTCGGCCGAGGGCGGCGCTAGGCAAGTGGCTTGAACCGCTATAACCACTGAGCTGGCGCGTTGCAAGTCCTCGCGCTTTGCGCTCCTGGTCGTACTGGCGGATTCCGACATGGCAGCCCTAGAGTATCTTACCTATGCTTGACTATTGAGCTCCGTCCGGTATCACCTCCCTGCCGTACCGGCGGGAGGATTGGCAGCGCGGTTCCTGCGGCTTCCAGTGGTTTCCCGGCATCAGGCGCATTCCCCCGCGGGAGTGCGAGCGCTGACCGGTCAGCGAGAGGCTGTGCAGGTCGCAATGCGCGAAATCCTCACAAGACTGGCTGACTGTACGCACTACCAGGAAACACCACTCGCACGTACCGGAAATACCGGAAATTCAAAATCTCGGTGCCGCAGCGGCGATCTAGGAAGTTCGTGCCGGACAGGGTTTCCGGAGGTCGCACTCAGCCTGTCGAGTCGCGCCAGCACCATCCGGATAGCCGAGGTAGTGGTCGGTGACGAAGAAGGGTTCGGTGGGTCCGCCTGCAGCAGGTGGTCGCGTCGTCTGTTGCCGACCTTGAGGCACGATCGACTCTCACCATCCTGGTGCAGGCGCGCCAGCAGCCGGCCGCGATGGCGCCAGGCGGGCGTGCGGTAGGACGTGCCTTCCTCGACGTCCGGCAGCGCAGCGCACCGCGCGGCGGATCGCGGAGAGGAGAGCTTGCGTCGGGCCATGGCTGAACCGCAAAGTGCGCGGCGCGCGCTAGAAGGGGAAGAGAAATGGCCGCAGCGTCAGCCGTTCCGGTTCCGGCTTCGCACCTCGACGTCGCGCGCGATGCCGAGCCCGCGACCCGGGCGGCCAACGCGGCGATGGCGGCCAGGCTGCCGTTCGCCGAGCAGTCGGCGACTTCGAGGCGGCCAAAGCGCGGCCTGATCGCGCCGGTGCCCGAGGGCGTGGTGCGCAGCGGCCAGCGGCACGCGTGCTGTGGAACCTCGGGCGAATACGCCTTCATCGACGGCGAGCTGGCGCCGGCCACGGTCAATCCCAGCCTGTGGCGCATGGCCCGCCTCAACCTCGCCAACGGCCTGTTCAAGGTCACCGACCGGCCTCTACCAGCTGCGCGGCTTCGACATCTCCAACATGACGGTGATCGAGGGCGACAGCGGCCTGATCCTGATCGATCCGCTGACGACCGCCGAAGTGTCGCGCGCGCAGCCCTCGCGCACTACTACGCGCATCGGCCGAAGAAGCCGGTGGTGGCCGTGATCTACACCCACAGCCACGTCGACCATTACGGCGGCGTGCGCGGCGTGATCGACGAGGCCGACGTCAAGGCGGGCAAGGTCGCCGGTCATCGCGCCGGACGGATTCATGCAGGCGGTGTCCGGCGAGAACGTGCTGGCCGGCATGCCGATGGCGCGCCGCGCCCAGTTCCAGTTCGGCTCCCTGCTGCCGCGCGGCCGCGCGGCCAGGTCGATGCCGGGCTGGGCAAGGGCATCGCGCGCGGCACGACCGGCCTGATCGCGCCGACGCAGAGCATCGTGCAGCCGGTCGAGGAGCACACGATCGACGGCGTCAGGATCGTCTTCCAGCTCGCGCCCGAGACCGAGGCGCCGGCCGAGATGCACATGTTCTATCCCGCAGCTCGGCGTGCTCAACATGGCGGAGAACGCCTGTCCGCTGCTGCACAACTTCATCCCGCTGCGCGGCGCCGTGGCGCGCGATCCGCGCATCTGGGCCAAGTACATCGGCGATGCCATCGCGCTGTACGCACCGCGACACCGAGATCCTGATCGGCCAGCATCACTGGCCGACCTGGGGCCGGCGCAGCGGTGCTCGACCATCTCGAGTCGCAGCGCGACCTCTACAAGCACATCCACGACCAGACGCTTGCGCCTACATGAACAGGGGCTGGCGGCCGGCCGAGATCGCCGAGGCGATCGACCTGCCGCCGGGTCTGGCCGAGCGCTGGACGGCGCGCGGCTACTACGGCTCGGTCAGCCACAACGTGAAGGCGGTCTACCAGCGCTATCTCTCAGCTGGTACGACGGCAACCCCTGCAATCTCCATCCGCTGCCGCCGGCGCCGCGCCGCCGCCAAGTTCGTCGAGTACATGGGCGGCGCGGCCGCCGTGATCGCGCGCGCCGAGACGGACTTCGCCAAGGGCGAGTATCGCTGGGTGGCGCAGGTGATGAAGGAGGTCGTCTACGCCGAGCCGACGAACATCGAGGCGCGCGCGCTCTGCGCCGATGCGCTGGAGCAGATGGGCTACCAGGCCGAGTTCGGCGACCTGGCGCAACGCCTTCCTCTACGGCGCGCAGGAGCTGCGCCACGGCGTGCTTCCAGCTGCCGGCGCGCATCAACATCGGCGCCGACACCCTGGCCGGCCTGTCCAGCGACATCTTCTTCGACATGATGGCGATCCGCCTCGACGCGGCGAAGGCGGCCGGCCAGTCGATGGTCATCAACTGGCACTTCACCGACCGCGACGAGAAGCTGGTGCTCACCCTGAAGCACTGCACCTTGACGCCATCGCCTGGGCGAATGGTCGGACAAGCGGCCGTGGCGTCGATCACCGACCACGCGCGACACGCTCGACGCCATCGTGCTGGGCAAGACCACGCCGGCGGAGGCGATGCAGGCCGGCACGCTCAGGATCGAGGGCGACCCGTCGCGGCTGGCCGCGCTGTTCGCCATGTTCGATCAGCCGCCGGCCTGATGTTCGACATCCTCACGCCGGACGTGTGACTCGAGGCACTGGCGGTCACTCAGCAATGCAAAGCGCCGGCGACGCTCTCGGACGATGCTGGCGTCACGCCTGACATCCGGCCGCTGTGATGCGACGAGGGAGAAACGCCAAACAAGAGACGTTAGGGAGGACTTGATGTCCAAGGGCAAGGTCGCCCGCTTTGTGGGCGGGATGGTGGCTGCCGTTGCAGTCTTGGCCTGGCGGTTTCCGCCCAGGCGCAGGAAGAAGGCCCAGGCCAGAAAACTCAAGATCGGCGTCGTCTACGACCTGACCGGCCCGCTCGCCGGCGGCGGCTCGGAGCTGCAGTACATCGGCGCCAAGATCATGCTCGACCAGTTCACCAAGACCGGCGTCGAGGGCTACAAGATCGAGGCGATCTATGCCGACGCCCAGAGCAAGCCGGACGTCGCCATCAACGAGGCGGTCCGCCTGATCGAGCAGGAAAAGGTCGACATGCTGCTGGGCTTCTACTCCTCGGCGCAGTGCGTGCCGGTGGCGGCCCGCGTCGAGCAGCTCAAGAAGTTCATGTGGATCACCACCTGCATCTCCTCGGCGGTGCTCGAGAACCGCAATCTGAAGTACGTCTTCCGCGCCGCAGCCGAGCGGCCAGCAGTTCGGCACGATGACGATGGACTTCATCAACCAGAACGCGCAAGGCGAAGCTCGGCAAGGATCCCAAGGACCTGCGCGTCGCCATCATCCACGAGGACGGCGCCTACGGCGTCGACGTCTCCAAGAGCAACGAGGCCGGCGCCAAGAAGGCCGGCTTCAACATCGTGCTGAAGGAAGGCTATTCGGCGACCGCGCCCGACCTGTCGGCGCTGGTCACCAAGCTGAAGCGCGCCCGGCCCGACGTGATCTTCCACACCGGCTACAACCCCGACATCACGCTGCTGCTGCGCCAGGCGCGCGAGCAGGGGCTGAAGTTCCAGCGCCCTGGTCGGCCACGGCGCGGGCTACGGCGTCTACGAGAAGCTGAAGGAAGGCTTGGGCGGCGACGTCAACTACTTCTTCAACGCCGATCCGATCTCGATCTGGCTGCACCAACCCGAAGACGCTCGATCCCAAGCTGCCGCCGGTGATCAAGTATGATCGGCGAGGAGTTCGACAAGGTGAAGCCGGGCGTGGCCATCCGCTCGGCCCATGTCGGCATGGCGGCCTCCAACACCTACCTCTTCCTGACCGACGTGCTGCCGCGCGCCATCAAGAAGTACGGCGGCATCGATTCGGAGGCGCTGCGCAAGGCGGCGCTCGACGATCGACATCCCCGAGGGCGGCACCATGCTGGGCTTCGGCGTGAAGTTCGAGGGCGAGGGCACGCCGATGGCCGGCCAGAACGATCGCGCCTTCCCGGTCATCATCCAGTACGTCGACGACAAGTCGTACGTGGTGTGGCCCAAGAGCCAGGCGCAGCGCGAAGCCGTGCTGCCGCTGCCGGCCGGCTCGACCTACGGCAACAAATAGGCGGCCTAGAGTCACGCGCCGTGCCATGCTGGTCGTCGAGGGGTTGGTCAAGCGTTTCGGCGGTTTCACGGCCGTCAGCAACGTGTCGTTCAAGGTCGATCAGGGCGAGATTCTCGGCCTGATCGGCCTAACGGCTCGGGCAAGAGCACGATCTTCAACATGCTGTCGGGAACGTTCCCGCCCTCGGCGGGATCGATCGCCTTCGAGGGCCACGAGATCGCGGGCCTGCCGCCGCATCGCATCATCAACCGCGGCATCGGCCGCACCTTCCAGATCCCGCGGCCGTTCCGCCGGCTCGCCATCTTCGAGAACGTGGCGCTCGCCGGCTGCTACCGGCCGGCGGCCAGGCGGCACAGCCGGTCAAGGCCGACGAGGCGGCCGAACGGCGCGCTCGCCATGGTCGGCCTGCCGACCGACCGACAGGCGCAGCGTCGACGGGCTGGGCGCGGCCGGCCTGAAGAAGCTCGAGCTCGCCAAGGCGCTGGCCACCGGCCCCAAGCTGCTGCTCGCCGACGAGAGCCTGGGCGGCCTCGACGAGACCGAGATGGACCAGGCGGCCGACATGCTGCGCAAGATCCGCGACGAGCTCGGCATCACCATCATCTGGGTCGAGCACATCATGGGCGTGCTGATGCGCGTGGTCGATCGCGTCATGGTGCTCGATCATGGCGAGAAGATCTGCGAGGGCCTGCCGAGCGCGGTGTCCGAGCGATCCCGAGGGTGATCGAGGTCTATCTCGGCACCGACGCCGACGCCACCCAGGCCGCTGCGGCCGAGAAGCGTCGCTGAGCGGGGGCCGCAGCATGCTCGAACTCAGATCGCTCGACGCAGGCTACGGCAGCTTCCAGGCGCTGTTCGGCGTCAACCTCGACGTCAAGGCGGGCGAGGCGGTGGGCGTGATCGGGCCCAACGGGGCGCCGGCAAGACCACGCTGATGCGCGTGATCTCGGGCCTGATCCGTCCGACCAGCGGCACGATCGCGATGGAAGGCACCGACGTCGCTGGCGACGCCGGCGCATCGCATCGTCGGCCTCGGCATCGCCCACGTGCCGGAGAACCGCCGGCTGTTTCCGCGGCTCACGGTCGAGGACAACCTCAAGATGGGCGCCTTCATGCCGCGAGGCGCGCGCCAAGTTCGCCGAACGGCTGGAGGTCGTGTTCGACCTGTTCCCGCGCATGAAGGAGCGCGCGCCGCCAGATGGCCGGCACCATGTCGGGCGGCGAGCAGCAGATGTGCGCCATCGGCCGCGCGCTGATGAGCGATCCCCAAGCTGCTGCTGCTCGACGAGCCGTCGGCCGGCCTGGCGCCGGTCGTGGTCCAGCAGGTCTTCGAGCTGGTCAAGCGCATCCGCGCCGGCGGGCTCACCGTGCTGATCGTCGAGCAGAACGTGCAGCAGGTGCTGCAGCGTCGTCGACCGCGCCTACCTCCTGGAGGCCGGCACCATCCGCGCCTCCGGCAGCGTCGGCGGAGATGATGGCGAGCGACACCGATCAAGCAGGCGTATCTCGGTGTGTAGCGCACTCATGCTGGAGCCGCGGATCTCAGGTCCGCGCGCCATGCAGGCGGACGCTGAGACTGCGCTGCGCGCTCCAGGTGACCGGAGGAGAGTGATGCAGTCATTCCTCGAGATCTTCGACATCTACCTCCTCGAAGCGATGATCAACGGCATCCTGCTGGGCGGCGTGCTCGCCCTGCTGGCGCTCGGGCTGAACCTGATCTTCGGCGTCATCGACGTCACCTGGATCTGCTACGCCGAGCTGGTGATGATCGGCATGTACGGCATGTACTTCCTCGTGCAGTACTACGGCCTGTCGTATTACCTGTCGGCGCCGCTGGCGATCCTGCTCGTCGCCGATACTGGGCGCGCTGCTGCACTTCCTGGTGATCGCGCCGCTGCTGTCGGGGCCGCCGATCAACCAGCTCCTGGCGACCGGCGGCGTGCTGTTCGTGCTGCAGAGCTTCGCCACCGTGGCCTTCGGCATCGACTTCCGCAATCTCGGCATCCGCCTGCCGGTGCTGCAGTTCGCCGAGATGCATTTCAGCTACTCGCGCCTGCTCGCCTTCGGCGCGGCGGCTGGTCGGCATGATCGTGGTCTATTTCTTCATGACGCAGACCTATATCGGCACCGCCATCCGCGCCATCGCCCAGGATCGCCAGATCATGGCGCTGATGGGCGTCGACACGCAGGCGCATCTACCTCATCACCTCGGCGCTGGGCGGCGCGCTGGCCGGCGCTGGCGGCCTGCCTGCTGGTGCTGCAGTACGACGTCCATCCCTTCGTCGGCCTGTCGTTCGGGCCGATCACCTTCCTGATCTGCGTGCTGGGCGGGCTGGGCAACTTCGTCGGCGGCTTCGTGGCGGCCTTCGCTGTTCGCCGAGATCATCTCGCTGGGCGGCCTGTTCTCCGACCTCGAATGGGGCTACGTGCTGGCCTTCGCCTTCTTCATCGTCATGATGTTCATCCGGCCGGCCGGGCTGCTGGCGAGGCGCCAATGACGAGGTGCTCGTGAACCACGCGCTGGCTGCATCTCGGCGATCGCCGGCGCGGCGCTGATCGCGCTGCCGTTCGTCTATCGCGATCCCTATCACGCTGCACATCCTGATCCTCATCCTGATCTGGTCGTTCGCCTACACCTCGTGGTCGATGATGGGGCGCTTCGGCCTGGTCTCGCTCGGGCATGGCGGCTTCATGGGCATCGGCGCCTACGTCACGGCGCTGATGTGGAACCATCTCGGCATCTCGCCGTGGATCGGCATCCCGATCGCCCTGGTCTGCGCCGGCGCGCTGGCGGTCGTGGTCGCCTATCCGTGCTTTCGCTTCCGCATCACCGGCCACTATTTCGTGCTGGTGACGCTGGCGCTGTCGGGCATCGTCGCTGCAGGTCATCACCGCGACGCGCGACTATACCGGCGGCTCGCTCGGCTACACGCCCGAGCGCACCAAGGGCAACCACATCTGGTCGCCTGCAGTTCGACGACAAGACGGTGTGGTACCTGATCGCGCTCGGCGTGTGGGCCGTCGGCCTGCTGATCTGGCGCTGGGTCGACCGCAGCATGGCGCGCTATGCGCTGGAGGCGATCTCGGAGGACGAGGACGCGGCGGCCGCGGCCGGCGTCAACGTCACCTTCGAGAAGCTCAGGATCACCGTCATCAGCGCGCTGATGACCGCGCTTCGCCGGCGCGCTCTACTGCCAGTACCAGATGTTCATCTCGCCCGACACGGTGAGCGGCATCGCGCGTCTCGCTGCAGATGGTGTTCGCCGTCGTGGTCGGCGGCATCTACGTGGCGCTGGGGCCGACGGTGGGCGCCATCATCACCATCGCTGCTGGCCGAGGTCCTGCGCATCTTCTTCGGCACCAAGGCGGTCGGCTGGGACAACCTGGTCTACGGCGTGCTGCTGGTGCTGTTCATCATCTTCCTGCCCAAGGGCATCCTGGGCAGCCTGCTCGAGCGCGGATCAGGGTCCGGCGCCGAGGCGCTGCAAGCGCCGCGAATCCCGAGCGGCGCCGCTCGGCCGCGCACGCGTAAGGGTCGGCAGGGGCTCGGCGCCTGAGATCCGGCGGCAGGGTCGCCTGTTCCAGCAGCTCGGCCGAGACCAGCACGTCGCGGCCGAGTCGTCTTGGCCGCATCGAGCAGCCGCGCCGCCACGTTCAGCGTGTCGCCGACATAGGCGATCTCGCGGCGCACGTCGCCGATTTCGCCGGCGACGATCTCGCCGCAATGCAGGGCGGCGCGGAACTCCGGCACGACGCCGTAACGCGTCGCGATAGCGTCTGCGCCGTTGGCGGCGATGAAGTCGCGCGGCGACGAAGGGGCAGGCCAGGCACATCGCCGTCAGCCAGCGCGCGCGCCGCCGGGCCAGGTCAGGATCGCCTCGTCGCCGACGTATTTGTGGATCTCCGCGCCGCATTCGAGGGCGGCGTCGGCGATGTCGCGGAAGAAGTCGTTCAGCAGCTCATGAAAGCGCACGGCGCCGCAGCCGCTCGGCCATGCCCGTCGAGATCCTTCATGTCGATCAGCAGGAAGGCGCGCTGCTCGCGCCGCGGCTGCACGTAGCGGCCGGTCAGCAGGTTCTTGAGCGTGCCGAAACCCAGCAACGTGCCCATCTCGAATGACCAGGTTGCCGAACACCGCCATGGCGATCGGAGAAGACGATCGAGTTGCGAAACACCGCGTCGCATGGTGAAGGGGATTCGCGCGTCCACGATGAGCACCGCGCACCAGGAGCAGGCCGCCGACGATGACGACGAAGTAGAACAGCACCTTGAGGGCGAAATAGACGCACGAGCGGCAGCCGCCGCAGCCGCCGCAGGACGGCGACGCGCGCCCTTGAGCTCGAACAGCACGATCGGCGTGGCGATGAGCAGCGAGCTGTGCGACGCCGATCGCGACGCCGCAGCAGCGGCGCGTCGGCCGGGGCGACGCGCGTAGCCGAAACAGGCGCTGACCACGCACGCTCGTCAGGCTGAGCCAGAAGATGATCCGCCATTCGCGACGGCCGCGCCGCGACAGGCTCATGCCGGCGCGCCGCGCCAGCGCCCGGGCGAAGGTCGCGTGGTCGACATTGCCGCCCGGAGCAGACCACGGCGACGGCGCGGCCCTTCACCGGCAGCTTGCCGGTGAGCGCCGCCGCCAGCGCCACCGCGCCGCCCGGCTCGACCACCAGCTTGAACTCGCGGAAGGCGAGTCTCCATGGCGTCGAGCACTTCGTCGTCGGTGACGACGAGGCCCGGCCCGAGGAGCTTCTGGGCCAGCGGGAAGGTGACGTCGCCCGGCGTCGGCGCCAGCAGGGCATCGCAGATCGAGCCCGAGAGCTTGTCGTTCTTCTGCTTGGTGCCGGTGGCGAGCGAGCGCGCGAGGTCGTCGAAGCCCGCCGGCTCGCCGGCATGCACGCTGGTCGTTGGGGCTGAGCCCCTTCACCGCGAGCGCGATGCCGGTCGACAGCCCGCCGCCCGAGCAGGGCGCGGCGACGGCGTCGAGCGTGACGCCGGCCGCCTTGGCCTGCTCGACGATCTCCAGCCCCGCCGTGCCCTGGCCGGTCAGGATCCAGGGATGGTCGTAGGGCGGCACGACCGTGGCGCCGGTCTTGCTGGCGATGCCGAGGCCGATCTCCTCGCGGCTGTCCTTGACCCGATCGTGCGAGCACGACCTCCGCGCCCGAGGCGCGCGTGTTGGCGACTTTCAGCGCCGGCGCATCGGCCGGCATGACGATGGTGGCCTTCATGCCCATCAGGCGCGCCGCTTCGGCGAGGCCCTGCGCATGGTTGCCCGACGACCAGCCGACGACGCCCTTCTTGCGGTCGGCCTCGCTCATCGAGGCTGAGGAAGTTGTAGGCGCCGCGCAGCTTGAACGAGCCGGTGCGCTGCAGGCACTCGGCCTTGATGAACAGGCGGCCGCCCAGCCTGGCGTTGACGCGCGCGTTCTCCAGCAGCGGCGTGCGGAGCGTGACGCCGTCGAGGCGGCGGGCGGCGGCTGAACGTCGGCAAAGGTCGGCAGACGAGGACATCAGGAAACACCGAGCAGGGCAGGAAGGTGGGAGAGATCGCGGATCTCGGCGGCAAGTCGCGCCGGGCAGATTGTCGTCGGGCGCGCCGGCGCGGTTCACCCACACGGTCGTGAAAGCCGAAATGCGCCGCGCCATGCGCGTCCCAGCAGTTGGACGACAGGAAGCAGACCTTGTCCGGCTTCACGCCGCAGCGCGCCTCGACCAGGCGATAGACTTGCGGGTCGGGCTTGAAGACCTTGGCGGCATCGACGCTCAGCACCGCCTCGAAGCGGTCGGCGAGCCTCGACGCCGCGACCATCGGGTCGAGCATCTCGGGATTGCCGTTGGACAGGATGGCGAGCCGCATGCCGGCGCGCTTCAGCCTGTCGAGCATCGCCGGCACTTCGCGGAAGGGATCGAGCGCGAGATAGGCGCTCATCAGCTTGTCGCGCACGCCGGCGTCGGCGATGCCGTGAGCGGCCAGGCAATGGTCGAGCGCCTCGCCGGTCACCTGCCAGAACTTGGCGTAGGCGCCCATGCCGTTGCGCAGCCAGGTGTACTGGATCTGCTTGGACCGCCACATCTCCGACAGCGCGTCGGCCTTGGGCCCGATGGCGGCGCGGTGGCGGGCGACCGCCGAATTGAAGTCGAACAGCGTGCCGTAGGCGTCGAACACGCAGATCTCGGTGCCGGCGAGGGCTCCGGTCATGAATTGCTCCTAGCGGTCGATGACCGTAGGCTAACAAGCATGTTCGTCGCCATCGTTCAAATTCCCATGTCCAAGCGTCCGCGCGACGCCGCCGTCGAGGCGGCGCGCAAGTCGGCGCCGACCTACACGGCGCTCGGCGCCAAGGGTCTGGTCCGGAAATATTACCTCAACGGCGAGGCCGGCGGCGGCGGGTCTATCTCTGGAATCGGAGGCGGCGGCCCGCGCCTGGTACACGCCGGAATGGGCGAAGCGCATGGAAGCCGCGTTCGGCGCCAAGCCGACGGTGACCTATTACGACAATCACGTCGTCGTGGATAACGAAGCCGGCAAGGTCGGGTCGAAGGGAGGACTGACATGCAGAAGCGCAGGCTCGGACGCACCGGTCTCGAGGTCTCGGTGCTGGGCTATGGCGCCGGCGCCGTCGGCGGGCTGTTCACCAAGGGCGCGGCGGCCGACCAGGAGCGCGCCGCGGCGCGCGCCATCGAGGCCGGCATCAACTACTTCGACACCGCGGCGCTCTACGGCAATGGCGAGTCCGAGCGCAATCTCGGCCGTGTGCTCAAGGCGCTGAAGGCCGATGTCATCGTCGGCACCAAGGTCCGGCTCGTCGGCCGAGCACCGCGCCGACGTCGGCAAGGCGATCGAGCAGGGCATGGACGACAGCCTCAAGCGCATGGGCCGCGATCACGTCGACCTGTTCCAGTTGCACAATCCGCTGGTCGCCAAGGATGCCGGCGACCATCTCGCCATCGACATCGCGCCTGAACGAGGTGGCGCCGGCGCTGGAGAAGCTCAGGAAGGCCGGCAAGACGCGCTTCATCGGCTTCAGCGGCGTCGGCGAGACGGCGGCGCTGCATCGCGCCATCGATTCGAAGCTCTTCGACACGATCCAGGTCGTCTACAACGCGCTCAATCCCAGCGCCGGCGGCGCCGCTGCCCAAGGGGCGCCCGGCCAGGATTACGGCCGGCTGTTCGAGCAGGTGAAGGCCGCCGACATGGGCACGATCATCATCCGCGCCCTGGCCGGCGGCGCGCTCTCCGGCACCGCCGAGCGCCATCCGCTGGCCATGCAGGCGGTCGATCCCATCGGTTCGGCGCCCGACTTCGCCGGCGACGTCGCGCGGGCGAAGGCGCTGGAGCCACTGGTGCGCGAAGGCGTCGCCGGCAGCCTGACCGAACTCGCCGAGCGCTTCGTCATCGCCCATCCCGCCGTGTCGACCATGCTGATCGGCTACTCGACGCTCGGCCATCTCGACTCCGCCATCGCCGCGGTGAACAAGGGGCCCTTGCCGGAAGCGGCGCTGAAGCGGGTCACGGCCTGAGCTGCGGTAGGGTGCTGAAACATCAGGCAATGAATTGTTATTTCACATCGACCAGCCATTGCCGTTTTATGTCTTCGCCCTCATTCGGCGGAGACTGCTTTGCAGAGCACACGCGAATTCGTCACTGATACCAGAGACACAAGCGACGTCCTCGAGCTGGAGCGCGGCCCGCTTCCTGTCGACGTGATGCACGAAGTCTGCCGCCAGCTCGCGCCATACCAGGCGGAGGAAAAGCCGATTACCGGGCAAACCGTGATCTACAACGACCTGTCGATCGATTCGCTGGCGGTCATGGACATCATCATGGAGCTCGAGGATCGGTTCGACGTCTTCATTCCGATCAATACAGTGGCGGAGATCCACACGGTCGACGAACTGGCCGGCGCGATCCTGAGACTGCAAGCGCGCCGCTGATTCACACGGCCTGCGAGGTGTCGGCTTACGACCGTCCGAGCGCCGGCGGCATCGTCCGGAACGGACCGTTCAGGCGGTCGCGATAGACGCGCGACACCTTCCATGATGCGCTGCACGTAGTTGCGGGTCTCGCGGAACGGGATCATCTCGATCCAGTCGACCATGTCGATCTTGCCGGCGCGCGGATCGCCGATCGTCTCCAGCCAGCGCGCCACCCGGTCCGGGTCCGGCATTGTAGGCGGCCAGCGCCAGCTCGTAGGAGCCGCCGAAGCGCTGCAGCATCTCCGCCAGGTACTGGCTGCCGAGCTGCACGTTGTAGGCCGGATCGCGCGTCAGCTTGTCCTGGATGAAGGGCACGCCCAGCCGGCCGGCGACGTCGCGCGCCGTGCCCGGCAGAAGCTGCATCAGGCCGAGCGCGCCGGAAGGCGACACCGCGGCGGCATTGAACGAGCTCTCCTGGCGCGACACCGCCAGCGCCAGCGCGCGCTCGATCGAGCCGGTGGCGCCGAGATCGACGACCGGGAAGGCGGTATCGAACAGGACGACGCCGTTCTCGGTCGCGCGACGCGCCACGGTCGAGCGCCACGTCGGGGCGTTTCAGCTCGACGGCGAGCTGGGCCAGCAGCGCCGTCTCGCCCGGCGTCGTGACCATGCGGGCGAGCCGCAGCAGGAAGGGGCGCGAGCGCTCGAAGTCGCCGGCCTGGCCGAGATAGCGCGCCATGGTGACGAGCTCGCGGCCGCCCAGCGCCTGGCGGTCGGCGGCCGAGGCGACCGGATCGCTCGGCAGGCGCGCCGCGCTGCCCGGCAGTTTGCGCGCGGCGAGCTGGCCGTAGAAGGTCTGGCCGAAGCCCGCGGCGCGGCCGTACCACTCGTTGGCCTCCTTGGCGCGGCCGGCCGTCTCGTGCGTGCGGCCCAGCCAGTAGGCGGCGCGGCTCTTGGAGATGTCGGTCGCCACGCCGTCATAGAGCGTCTGGAAGTGCTTCTGCGCCTCGGCCGCGCGCTTGAGGTGGCGGAGCGCAATCCAGCCGGCGAGGAACTCTGCCTCGGCGAAAGCCACGCCCCTGGTGAGGCCGTGCGGCACGGTGACGGCATAGGCGTCGGCGGCGCGGCCGGCGGCCAGCAGGTCGCGCGCGAGCTGGCTGCGCTCGTTCCACCAGGCGTCGTTCTGGTTGCCGACAGGCGCCGGTCAGCAGGGTCTTGGCGTCGTCGAGGCTGCCGGTGCGGCGCATCCACTGCGCGCGCTCCAGCTTTATCGCCGGCTCGTCGAGCCGGCGCCGCCGAGACGCCGCGCAGCACCGTCGGCGCATCGGCCGCACGCGTGGCCATCGCCAGCCGCGCGTTGGCGACGCGGCTGGTAGTCGGGCGGCAGCTTGGGCAGCAGGTCGCGCGCGCACCTGCGGGCGGCCGTCGCGCAGGATGCGGTCGAAGCGGGCGATGTGGTCCTGCGGCGTGAGCAGCTGGCCGTAGCGGTTCAGGAAGTCGTTCTCGTCGGAGCTGCGGAACGTCGCGTTCTGCCAGCTGTCGCTCGCGAACTTCTGGACGTCGCCGGGACTCGCCGCCTGGGCCGCCTCGAGGCGGCGCATGTGGCCGGCGCTGGTGAGCGGCGGGAAGGCGGTGAAGTAGCGGACGACGTCGCCGGCCGGCGTTTCCGGCGCGATGCGGTCCTCGGCCTGGCGGCGCAGCACCTCGGGCTCCGGCCAGTCGGGGTTGTCGCGCAGGAAGCGCCAGGTCGAGGCGAAGTCGGCGTCGGTCTTGGGCGCCGCCCGCAGGATGTTCCAGTCGACGTAGCGCGACAGCAGCGGATTGCGGAAGTTCGCCACCATCGGCGCGGGCATCGCCGTAGCGGCCCTCGTCGATCGCCTTGAGCGCGGCGGCGAAGGAGGCGGCCTCGGCGTCGCTGAGCGGCTTGGACGAGGCGATGCGCCTGCGCCATGTCGCTCTGCGTTGGCGGCGGCAGGACGCCGCCCGACGTGCCGTCATTGCCGATCGGCAGCGCCGGGCTGCTCGATCCGGCCTGCGGCGATGGCGCTGGCGGCGTCGGCGTCGCGGGCCGGGGGTGGCCCCGCGCTCGACCGGCACGCGCCGCACGCCGGTGTCGGGCGTACCTTGTGCCGGCTGATCGCCGCTCTGGCCGCGCAGAATGGTGACGCCACCCTGCTGGGCAGGGACGGGCTCGCTCGCCAGCAGGCCGGCGAGCAAGATGAGGGGGGAACGGACGGACTTCACGCTAGGAATCGTAGGCAGGGACTTGCGGCATCACAATGGCAAGTTGCTCACCTTGCGGGGACAGGGGGTGGAGCCTAGACTGATTTTCCAGAAGAATTCGGAGGAAAGCCATGTTCACCGGGTCGCTCGTCGCGCTGATCACCCCGTTCAAGAACGGCTCGGTCGACGAGAAGGGCTTCGAGAAGTTCGTGGCCTGGCAGATCAAGGAGGGCACCGACGGCCTCGTGCCGTGCGGCACCACCGGCGAATCGCCGACGCTCTCCTACGACGAGCACAAGCGGGTGATCGACATCTGCATCAGCGCCGCCAAGGGCACCGGCGTGCCGGTGATCGCCGGCACGGGCTCGAACTCGACCGACGAGGCGATCGACCTCACCCGGCACGCCAAGAAGGCCGGCGCCGACGCCGCCATGCTGGTCGTGCCCTACTACAACAAGCCGACCCAGGAAGGCCTGTTCCAGCACTTCAAGGCGGTGGCCGAGGCGGTCGACATCCCGATCCTGCTCTACAACGTGCCGCCGCGCACCGGCGGCGACATGCAGGTCGACACCGTCGTGCGGCTCGTCCCAGGTGCAGCAACATCATCGGCATCAAGGATGCGAGCTACGACATGGCGCGCCCGACGCTCACCAAGCTCAGGGCCAAGAAGGGCTTCCTGCAGCTCTCGGGCGAGGATGCGAGCGCCGTGGGCTTCATGGCCCAGGGCGGCGACGGCTGCATCTCGGTGACGGCCAACATCGCGCCGCGGCTCTGCGGCGACATGCACGACGCCTGGAAGAAGCGCGACCTCGACAAGGTGTTCGAGATCCAGGACCGCCTGATGCCGCTGCACAAGGCGCTGTTCGTCGAGACCAGCCCGGCGCCGGTGAAATACGGCGCCGAGCTTGTTGGCCAGGCGAGCGCCAAGCTCCGCCTGCCGCTGGTCGAATGCACCGACGCCACCAAGAAGCAGGTGCGCGACGCCATGGTCCATGCCGGGCCTGATCAACTGAGTCAGCAGGACAGACGTCATTGGCGAAGAAACCGGACCTGGACCGCACGGTGGTGGCCCAGAACCGCAAGGCGCGGCACAACTACTTCATCGAGGAGACCTTCGAGGCCGGGCTGGCGCTGACCGGCACCGAGGTCAAATCGCTGCGCGGCGGGCGCGTCGAACATCGCCGAGTCCTACGTCACCGAGGCAGGCGGCGAGGCCTGGCTGGTCAACGCCCATATCCCGGAATACGCCTCGGGCAACCGCTTCAATCACGAGCCGCGCCGGCCGCGCAAGCTGCTGCTGCATCGCAAGCAGATCAGCAAGCTGATCGGCGCCATCCAGCGCGAGGGCCGCACCGTCGTGCCGCTGCAGGTCTATTTCAACCCGCGCGGCCGCGCCAAGATCGAGATCGCGCTGGTCACCGGCAAGCAGGCGCACGACAAGCGCCAGTCCATCAAGGACCGCGACTGGCAGCGCCAGCGCGCCCGCCTGCTCAGCCACCGCTAGGCGCGGGGCGATGCTGCTCAGCGACGAACAGATCCTGATCCGCGACACCGCGCGCGCCTTTGCGCAGGAGCAGGTGGCGCCGCACGTCCGCGCCTGGGAGGCGGCGGGCGAGATCCCGCGGCCGCTGCTGGCGGAGATGGGCCGGCTGGGCTTCATGGGCATGTGCGTGCCCGCCGAGTGGGGCGGCAGCGGCGCCGACATGGTGTCCTACGTCGCTGGCGCTGGAGGAGATCGCGGCGGCCGATGGCGGGCTGTCCACCGTGATGAGCGTCAACAACTCGCCCGACTGCGCCGCGCTTCTGGCCTACGGCTCGACCGAGCAGAAGGAGCGCTGGCTGAAGCCGCTGGCGCGCGGCGAGGTGCTGGGCGCCTTCTGCCTGACCGAGCCGCAGGCCGGCTCCGACGCCTCGAACCTCAAGACGCGCGCCGAGCGCGCGCGGCAACGGCTGGGTGCTGAACGGCGTGAAGCAGTTCATCACCTCGGGCCGCACCGCCGACATGGCGCTGGTCTTCGCCGTCACCGATCCGGCCGCCGCCAAGCGCGGCATCTCCTGCTTCATCGTGCCGACCAAGACGCCGGGCTATCGCGTGGCCTCGATCGAGAAGAAATTGGGGCAGAAATCGTCCGACACCTGCCAGATCGCCTTCGAGGAGTGTGCCGTCGGCGCCGACGCCCTGCTGGGCGCGCGAGGGCGAGGGCTACCGCATTGCGCTCGCCAACCTCGAAGCCGGCCGCATCGGCATCGCCGCCCAGGCCGTCGGCATGGCGCGCGCCGCCTTCGAGGCTGGCCCGCGCCTATGCCGGCGACCGCGAGGCCTTCGGCACCAAGATCATCAATCACCAGGCCGTCCAATTCCGCCTGGCCGATATGGCGACCAAGATCGCGGTGGCGCGGCAGATGGTGCTGCATGCGGCAACGTTGCGCGACGCCGGCGCAGCCATGCCTCACGGAGGCCGCAATGGCCAAGCTATATGCCTCCGAGATGGCCGAGGAAGTGTGCTCGGCCGCGATTCAGATCCACGGCGGGTACGGCTACGTTGCCGACTACCTGGTCGAGAAGATCTGGCGCGACGTGCGCGTCTGCCAGATCTACGAGGGCACCAGCGACGTGCAGCGCATCCTGATCGGCCGTGGCTTGGCGGCTTTATAGATACGCCTGCCTTTCGCTTGTCCCTGCGCCGGCGTCGTGCAAAACTCAGCCGGTGTGAAGAAGGCCGCCTAAGCGGCTTTGGGGACAGGGGAGCTCGGGCGACGGATGGTCGGTCGTGCGCCGTAGAAATTTAGCTGTCGTTGCGCTCGCCGCAGCAGTGCTGGCGGCGACAGGCATCGCTGTCGCCGGAGACAAGGACAAACCTGCCGAAAAGCCCGCCGATCTTGGGCCGACGCCAGGTCGCGTCATTGCACATGCAGACCGCCTTCAATCCCGGCCTTGCCGGGCTCGGGCGAGGCGTGCGGATCTTCACCGGACTGTGAAGCACATGTCGGGCGGGGCGCTCGCCATCAAGATCATCGAGCCCGGCCGCGTGGCGCCGACCGCCGACATGCTCGACGCCGTGGTCGCGGGCGACCTCGAAGCCGCCTTCACCTGGTCGGGCTATGCCGCCGCCAAGGCGCCGGTGTTCGGCGTGTTCGCCACCGTGCCGTTCGGCCCCGGGCCCGAGGACATGACCTCGTGGATGCTGGAAGGCGACGGCAGCCGCATCCACCGCGAGGCTTACGACAAGCTCGGCGTCACCGGCATTCCCTGCGGCATCCAGGGCGCCAAGGGTGGCGGCTGGTTCCGCGGCGACCTCAACACCGTGGCCGACTTCAAGGGCCAGCGCCTGCGCTTCGGGCGCTATCGCCGGCGAGGTCGTCGTCGCGGCTGGGCGCCACCCTGGTGCCGCTGCCGGCCGGCGAATTCTTCTATCAAGCTGCAGCAGGGCAAGGTGGATGGCGGCGAGATGTCGACGCCCGCGATCGACGCCGCGCTCGGCTTCGACAAGCTCGGCCTGCCCTACTACATGCCGGGCTGGCAGCAGCCTTCGGCGGTGCTCGACTTCCTGATGCGCAAGGACAAGTGGGAAGCCTTGCCGGCCGCCAGCGCGCGCAGATCGAAACCGCCTGCCGCGCCAACATCGCCTGGATGCTGAGCCGCTCGCCGCACATGCAGGGCGCTGGCGCTGGAGAAGCTGCAGCGCGTCGGGCGTCGTCATCAAGCAATGGTCGCCCGAGATCATGCACGAGCGTTTCCGCAGCAACGCCGAGATCGTGCTCAAGGAGCAGGCCGACCGCGATGCCGGATTTTGCCGCCGCCTGGCCAACCAGCAGCGCCTTCATCGGCCAGAGCGTCGGCTGGCGCACGCTCTCGCGCCTGCCTTGAGGTAGGCGTCCAGCGCTCTTGCACGCAGGCGTCGGGCCGGGCAGTTTGATCCGGACATGACCGATCCTCTCCTCGCAAGTCGACACCCGCTCCGACATCTTCAAGCGCAACGCCGAGGCCATGCGCGGCCTGGTCGACGACCTGCGCCGCCGCACCGAACAGGTCCGCCTGGGCGGCGGCGAGGAGTCGCGCAAGCGCCACGTCGCGCGCGGCAAGCTGTTGCCGCGCGAGCGGGTGCGGGCGCTGCTCGATCCCGGCTCGCCGTTCCTCGAACTGTCGCCGCTGGCCGCCCTCGACATGTACGACAACGAGGCGCCGGGCTCGGGCGTCATCACCGGCGTCGGCCGGGTGAGCGGCGTGGAATGCGTGATCGTCTGCAACGACGCCACGGTGAAGGGCGGCACCTACTATCCGATGACGGTGAAGAAGCATCTCCGCGCCCAGGAAGTGGCGATGGAGAACCGCCTGCCCTGCCTCTATCTGGTCGATTCAGGCGGCGCCAACCTGCCGCAATGGCCCGAAGTGTTTCCCGGACAAGACCCATTTCGGCCGCATCTTCTACAACCAGGCCAACATGTCGGCGCAGGGCATCCCGCAGATCGCCGTGGTGATGGGCTCGTGCACGGCGGGCGGCGCCTATGTGCCGGCGATGAGCGACGAGACCGTCATCGTGCGCAAGCAGGGCACGATCTTCCTCGCCGGCCCGCCGCTGGTGAAGGCCGCGATCGGCGAGATCGTGAGCGCCGAGGATCTGGGCGGCGCCGACGTCCATGCCCGCACCTCGGGCGTCGCCGACCACTACGCCCACAACGACAGCCATGCGCTGGGCATGGCCCGCCGCATCGTCGCCAACCTCAACTGGAAGAAGTCAGCCGTCGGTGTCGCTGCTCGAGCCGCGCGAGCCGAAATACGCCGCCGAGGAGCTCTACGGCGTCGTGCCGCCCGACAGCCGCACGCCCTACGACATGCGCGAGGTCATCGCCCGGCTGGTCGACGGCAGCGAGCTCGACGAGTTCAAGCATCTCTACGGCACGACCATCGTCACCGGCTTCGCCCGCATCTGGGGCTATCCGATCGGCATCGTCGCCAACAACGGCATCCTGTTCAACGAATCGGCGCTCAAGGCCGCGCACTTCATCGAGCTGTGCGGCCAGCGCGGCATTCCGCTGCTCTTCCTGCAGAACATCACGGGCTTCATGGTCGGCCGCAAATACGAGGCGGGCGGCATCGCCCGCGACGGCGCCAAGATGGTGACCGCGGTCGTCGACCGTCGGCGTGCCGAAATTCACGGTGATCGTCGGCGGCAGCTACGGCGCCGGCAACTACGGCATGTGCGGCCGCGCCTACGGCCCGCGCTTCCTGTGGATGTGGCCCATCGGCGCGCATCTCGGTGATGGGCGGCGAGCAGGCGGCGAGCGTGCTCGCCACCGTGCGGCGCGACAATATCGAGGCGCGAGGCGGGACGTGGTCGAAGGAGGAGGAAGAGGCGTTCAAGCAGCCGATCCGCGAGCAGTACGACCGCGAGGGCCATCCCTATTACGCCACGGCGCGGCTGTGGGACGACGGCATCCTCGATCCGGTCGACACGCGCATGGCGCTGGCGCTCGGCCTGTCGGCGTGCGATGAACCAGCCGATCGGGCCGACCAAGTTCGGCGTCTTCCGGATGTGATCGGACCATGACCTCCACCGTCCTGACGCGCGTCGACGACGGCGTGGCGACCTTCGACCTCAACCGCGCCGAAGGCGATGAACGCCTTCGACGCCGATGACGCGCGCGCCATCGTCGAGGCGGTCGAGTCGTTCGCCGCCGATCCCGACGGTGCGGGTGCTGGTCGTGGCGGCGCGGGCAAGAGCTTCTCGGCCGGCGGCGACTTCAACTGGGTGCTGACCTGGCCCAACCTCGATGCCATCACCCGCACGGGTCGGCGCCGACGCCATGATGGGCGCGGTGCAGGCGATCTACGACTTTCCCAAGCCCTCGATCGCCCGCGTCCATGGCGCGGCGGTGGGCGGCGGCGTCGGCCTGATGCTGGCCTGCGACTTCGCCATCGCCGCCGCGTCGCGCGCGCTTCGGACTGACCTCGGTGCGCAACGGCCTGCTGGCGGGCATCGCCATCCCGGTGCTGATCGAGGCGGTGGGCCCGCGAGTGGCGCGCCAGCTGCATGATGCATGGCGGCATGTTCGATGCCGCGACGGCGCTGCGCATCGGCCTGGTCGATCAGGTCGTCGAGGCCGACGCGCTCGACGCCACGGTGGCGACCCTGGCCGGCGAGCTGAAGCTCGGCGCGCCGTCGGTCCAGACCACTGGTCGAAGAAGCTGATCACCGAGATCGACGCCCTGCCGCACGATACCGACGCCGCCGACATCCTGGGCGAGCATGTCGCCAACCAGTGCGTCACCGACGAGGCGCTCGAGGGCATGAGCGCCTTCCTCGACAAGCGCAAGCCGAAGTGGGCGGCCTGATGTTCTCCAAGATCCTGATCGCCAATCGCGGCGAGATCGCCTGCCGGGTCATCAAGACGGCGCGGCGGCTCGGCATCAAGACCGTCGCCGTCTATTCCGACGCCGATCGCGGCGCGCGCCATGTCGCGATGGCCGACGAGGCCGTCCATATCGGCGCCGTCGCCGGCGCGCGAGAGCTATCTGGTCGCCGACAAGATCATCGCAGCGGCCAAGCGCACCGGCGCCGAGGCGATCCATCCCGGCTACGGCTTCCTGTCGGAGAATGCCGGCTTCGCCGAGGCCTGCGCCGAGGCGGGCATCGTCTTCATCGGCCCGCCGCCCGCCGCCATCCGCGCCATGGGCTCCAAGAGCGAAGCCAAGAAGATCATGGAGAAGGCCAGGTGCCGCTGGTGCCGGGCTATCACGGCGACGACCAGTCGCCCGAGCTGCTCGCCAAGGAGGCGGCCCGCATCGGCTTTCCGGTGCTGATCAAGGCCTCGGCCGGCGGCGGCGGCAAGGGCATGCGCGTGGTCGAGAGCGCGGCGAAGTTCGCCGACGCGCTGGCCGGCGCCAAGCGCGAGGCCAAGGCCTCGTTCGCCGACGACCACGTGCTGATCGAGAAGTACCTGACGCGGCCGCGCCATATCGAGATCCAGGTGTTCGCCGACAGCCACGGCAACTGCCTCTACCTCTTCGAGCGCGACTGCTCGATCCAGCGCCGCCATCAGAAGGTGATCGAGGAGGCGCCGGCGCCCGGCATGGATCCGGCGCGGCGCAAGCGCGATGGGCGAGGCCGCGGTCGCCGCGGCCAAGGCGATCGGCTACGTCGGCGCCGGCACCGTCGAGTTCATCGCCGACCAGGACGGCACCTTCTTCTTCATGGAGATGAACACCCGCCTGCAGGTCGAGCATCCGGTGACCGAGGCGATCACCGGCCAGGACCTGGTCGAATGGCAGCTCGTCGTCGCGGCCGGCGGAAGATGCCGCTGGCGCAGGACCAGCTCGCGCATCGACGGCCACGCCGTCGAGGCGCGGCTCTATGCCGAGGATCCGGCGCGCAACTTCCTGCCCTCGACCGGCACGCTGGTGCACCTGCGCCTGCCGGAGGAGGGCCGCATGTGCGCGTCGACACCGGCGTGCGCCAGGGCGACACGGTGACGCCGTTCTACGATCCCGATGATCGCCAAGGTGATCGTGCACGACCGCGACCGCGCCTCGGCGATGCGGCGCATGGCGGCGCTGATGGGCGAGACCGAGGTGGTGGGCGTCACCACCAACGCCGCGCTCCTGAAGGCGCTGTGCTCGCATCCGGCCTTCGTCGGCGGCGAGATCGATACCGGCTTCATCGAGCGCCACCGCGACGAGCTCTTCGCCAAGGCGGCCGCGGCCGACGACCGCGCCTTCGCCGTCGCCACCCTGGCGCGCCTCGTCGAATGGCGGCGAGGCGGCCGAGGCCGCCGCGCACTCCGGCGATCCGTGGTCGCCGTGGAACGGGCAGGACGCATTCCGGCTGCTCGACGAGGGCCACGACGAGGTGCGCTGGAAGGACGGCGAGCGCGACGTCGCGGTGATCGCCCGCCGGCGGCGCGACGGCAGCGTCGGCCTGGAGCTGCCCGGCGGCACCGTCGAGGCGCTGGGTGCAGCGCGCCGACGACGGCCGGCTCGCCATCCGGCTGGGCGGCGACACGTTCGCGGCGACGGTGGTGCGCCGGCCGACCGCCGACGGCATCGACTACACGCTGTTCGCCGACGGCGCGAGCCGCCGCCTGCGGCTGGTCGATCCGCTCGACGTCACGCAATACGAGGCCGCTGGCGCTGACGAGACGCGGTGCGCGCGCCGCTGCCCGGCAAGATCATCGATCTCAGGGTCAAGGCCGGCGACACGGTGAGCAAGGGCCAGCCGCTGCTGGTGCTCGAGGCCATGAAGATGGAGCACACGCTCACCGCGCCCGCCGACGGCACGGTCAAGAGCGTGCGCTACGCCGTCGGCGAGCAGGTCGCCGAGGGCGCCGAGCTGGTGGAGTTCGGAGGCAGAGCTGACTTCGGGCGCAGGAGGAAGCCGCCATGGCGGCAAGTTCATCGTCGAACCGCACTTTCGCCTGCAGGAGTGGGTGGCCGAGGAGAAGGGCTATTTCCGCGCCGAGGGCCTCGACTACGAGTTCCGCGAGCTGATCCGCTCGACCGGCGGCCAGCACCACAACAAGGGCGCGACAGGGCGCCTTCCAGAGCATCGAGCAGGGCCGCGACGCCGACGTGAGCTGCGCCTGCCACTGGACGGTCAACGTCGCGGCCTCGAACGGCCACGCCAAGCTCTACGCCGACGCCTACTCGGTCGCGCCCGCGGGAATCTTCGTTGCCGCCGACTCAGCCATACGCACGCCGGCCGATCTGGCCGGCGTGCCGATCTCGGTCGGCTTCCAGTCGGGCAGCCACTATTCGACGATCCAGGCGCTGGAGCAGTACCTGCCGCCCGACGAGATCAACCTGACGTTCGAGGACGGCATGCTGTTTCGCCGCCTGGAGCTTCTGATCGACGGCAAGAGCCGGGCGGCGGCGCTGTTCAGCGGTCCCTACTACCTCGCCGAGCAGCTCGGCTTCCGCAAGGTGATCGACACCACCTTCATGATCGCCGCCATGATCAACGGCGCGCCCGACCCGGAGGACGTCCGCCGTTACTTCCGCGCGCTGAAGCGCGCGCAGCGCGACATCGACCTGCGGCCCGGAGCTCTACACGCACTACTACAAGAACGAGTTTCCCGAGCGCTATCACGCCATGATGGACACGCGGCGCTGGGGCCCGGGCGAGCGCATCGTCTTCGAGACCTACTCGAGGAGGTGTTCGAGCAGTCGTTCGACTGGATCGCCCGAGCACGAGATCTTTGCCGAGGGCCGGATGGGCTCGGGAGACTACGACAAGGCCGTCGGTCTCCTTCGTGCCAGCAGCGTGGCCGGCCTCTTCCGATATGTATCGAGGGACCTACCGATCGCGAAGTTCGGCTACGGCTCGATGACGGTCAGCTCAGTGCCTACCACCTTGCGGTAGAGGTGCCAGGTGGCGTGGCCGAGGATCGGCAGGACGATGGCGAGCCCGACCAGCAGGGGGATCGTCGCCGATCGACCAGGCCGGCGGCGATGATCAGCCCCAGGCCGCCATCGGGCCGGGATTCTCGCGCACGGCGCGCAGCCGACGTCGCGACGGCGGTCGCAGACGCCGACATTGCGGTCGAGCAGCAGCGGGAACGACACCACGCTGATCACCAGCACCACGCAGCGCGAACAGGAAGCCGACGCCGATGCCGACGACGATCATCGTCCAGCCCTGCGGCGTCGTCAGCGCGTCGCGGGCGAAGGCGCTGGCCGAGACCGGCGGCGTCCGGGTCCGAGCGTCAGCGTGTAGATGAAGTTGGCCGCGAACAGCCACAGCGCGAACAGCGCCAGCAGCAGCAGGCCCAGCACCAGGATCGAGCCGATGGCGGGCGAGCGCAGCACCGCGAAGGCATCCGCCCAGCCGGTGGCGATGCCTAGCTCGCGCCGCCGGCTCATCTCGTAGAGGCCGACGCCGAACAGCGGCGCGATCAGCGCGAAGCCCGACGATCAGCGGGAAGATCAGCGGCAGCATCCCGTAGTCGAAGGCGAAGCGCGAGATGATCAGGCCGGCGATGGGATAGATCAGGCAGAGGAAGATGACGTCCGTCCGGCAGGCGCCGAAATCGCGCGCGCCCTCGGCCAGGGCGTCGCCTGAGATCGGCGATGCCGATCTGTGCGGACGACCGGCGGCGCCGTGTCGTGCGCCTCCCAGGCGCCATCCATCGAGTTGGCTGCCGATCCGATGGCGTGTCCGGTCTCGCTTGAGGCGATCCCATCCCCATTCGATGGGGTTCCTGACGTGGTGCTGCATGGCCATGGTTGCCTCCTCCCGAACCAAACGTTCGAAGGCGCAGGCTCCAATCGTGGCATCCAGTCGTGGCATCGACGTCCAGTCCAGTTCGCCGGCCACGAAGAGCCGCGATCTGCCACAGCCCGAGTCACGCCGATCGGGGCGGAAGTAGTCCCCGGTCAACCTGCCGTGAGGCGCGTGCTATTGCAGGAACTTCAGGTACTGCCCGACGAAGTCGCAGCCGACGCTCTTCGAGTAGGCGTCGATCAGCTTCCTGGTGATCGGGCCCGGCGTCTTGCCGTCGGCGACCGGGCCGCCGTTGAAGCTCTTGACCGGCAGGATGCAGAGGCTGGTCGAGGTCAGGAACATCTCCTCGGCGTTGGCGGCGTCGAACAGGTCGATGTCGCCCGCAGTGCAGGCGATGCCGAGCTGCTTGGCCATGTCGATGGTCATCTGCCGGCTGACGCCCGGCAGCACGTAGCGCTCGGACGGCGTGAACAGCTCGCCCTCGCGCACGATGAAGATGTTGCTGCCCAGCCCCTCGGCCAGGTTGCCGTTGCTCGTCGAGCAGGATCGCCCAGGCGTCGGGGTCGAGCGCCTTCACCGGCTTCTCGGCCATGATCATGTTGAGATAGTTGTGCGTCTTGGCGCGCGGCGAGAGCATCGAGGGCGCGGTGCGGCGCATCGTGGTGGTGATGACCTCGGCGCCGTCGCGATAGAGCTTGGCGCGCTTGGCGAGCGGCAGCGGCAGCACTTCGATCACGACGTTGGGCCCGGTATGGTCCCAGCCCTCGTCGCCGACGGCGTCGACGCCGCGGCTGACCCGCTGGCCGACCCACCAGTCGCCGATCGCGCGGCCGCAGATGCTCGTTGCGCGCCACGACCTCCTCGCTGTGCGCCACCATCTCCTTCGGGCCGATGCCGGGATCGATCTGCAGGTAGCGCAGCGAGCGGTAGAAGCGGTCGATATGCTCCTTCAGGCGGAACGGCTGGCCCTCGAAGGTGCGCGTCATGTCGAAGGCGCCGTCGCCGTACTTCCAGCTGCGGTCGCGGAACGGGATCATGACCTGGCCTTCCGGGCATGAACTTGCCGTTGAACCAGGCGATGCGTTGATTGCTGAGCTGCTGTGCCATGGTCTTTCTCCCGAATTGGCGCAAGTATGGCGTGACTGCCGAGGGAGGCAAAGATGAACTTTCCTAAGCGAGTCCGGCTGGTCGAAGTGGGCCCGCGCGACGGCCTGCAGAACGAGGCCAAGCCCGTGCCGGTCGACGCCAAGGTGGCGCTGATCGATGCGCCTGTCGGCGGCCGGCCATCAGCGCGGTCGAGGCCGGCAGCTTCGTGTCGCCCAAATGGGTGCCGCAGATGGCCAACACCGACGAGGTGATGGCCCGCATCAGGCGCAAGCCCGGCGTCGGCTATCCCGTGCTGGTGCCCAACAAGCAGGGCATGAACGGCGCGGTCGAGGCCAAATGCGAGGAGATCGCGGTGTTCACCGCGGCCTCGGAGGCGTTCTGCCGCAAGAACACCAACTGCTCGATCGACGAGAGCTTCGAGCGCTTCGCGCCGGTCGATGGAGGCGGCGCAGAAGCACGGCATGAAGGTGCGCGGCTACGTCTCGACCGTGATCGCCTGCCCCTACGACGGCAAGGTGGCGCCGGCCAAGGTCGCCGAGGTGTCGGAGCGGCTGTTCCGGATGGGCTGCTACGAGGTCTCGCTGGGCGACACGATCGGCGTCGGCACGCCGGCCGAGTGCGTCGCCATGATCGATGCCGTGGCCGAGAAGGTGCCGCGCGAAAAGCTGGCGGCGCACTTCCACGACACCTACGGCCAGTCGCTGGCCAACATCATGGCGGTGATGGAGCGCGGCATCGCCGTGTTCGACACCGCCGTCGCCGGGCTGGGCGGCTGCCCCTATGCCAAGGGCGCCTCGGGCAATGTCGGCACCGAGGACGTGATCTACCTGATGAACGGCCTCGGCATCGACCACGGCGTCGACCTCGACGCCATCGCCAAGGCGGGCCGCGAGATCTGCGCGGCGCTCGGTCGCGAGCCGGCGTCGAAGGTGGCGCAGGCGCTGAAGGCCAAGGCGGCGGCGTGATGCGCGCCTAGACCTTGAAATCGAAGAAGTCGTTCTTGCCGAGGAAGAAGGAATTCAGTCGCCCGCTCTTGGCGCTCAACTCCTTGATTTTCTTCTCGACGTCGGTCATGTGCTTCAGTCGATCCTGCTTCGTCTCACTCGCTGAACTGTTGAACCAGAACTTGAAATCGCGCTTCGGGCCGGCCCTTGATCTGGGCGTCGAAGATCCTTTCCAGGACGATCAAGCCGGATTGCCGCTGAAACCATTGCCGCAGAAGATAGTTGTCGGCCGTCACTGTCTTGGCGAATTCCTCCGTCATATTGTGTTCCGACCCGTGATGCTGAATCTTCAGCACATCGACGTGGATGGCCTTCTTGCCGTTGAGCAGGCCAAGATGCTTCACAGGCCCTTCATCGCGTCGTTGGCGTGACCGTCGCCCGTCAGCAACAGCGTCGCGTTGCCATCCTCGACGTAAATCATGATCGACGCCAAGTTTGGCGGCGTAACCTTAGCACGGTCGCCCGCGGTCTGGTGCCGGTGAGCGACGGCGTGGCTAACAGCGATGAGACGTCGTTCGCCAGTTTGTGTCGGCATCCTTTCTTTGCCTGGCTGCGAAGCGTCTTCATACGGTATCCGTGTTGTCCTTCAGCCATTTGTTCCAGGCCTCTCGAAGCTTGTCGAGGTCCTGTTCAAACGGGGCCACCACCTTGCACGACAGGCTGCCGAACTTGTGAGCCTTCTTGTCCTTTCGCACCATAATCAGCTTGCCGGCTTCGTTCAGGGAATGTCGGCTGCTCGGGTTTGATCCTTTGCGATACTCTGATGGCCTGCTTGTTGCTCGAGATGACGCCTGATTTTCCAAGGCAGCTGCCGCAGGTCCTCGTCATCCATGTCGGCGAGCATGGGCACCATCTGCGCAAGAAGGTTGCTGGATTTGCCCGGCGTTCTCCTTGACCTGGTCGCTAAACGCATTGTGCCAGATGCGCTTGATGCGCGGCATCTCGGTACAGTCGGCTGGTTGAAGTCCTTGTCGCCATCGGCCTGATGGTGGTCGAAGACCTTCCACTGCATGGCGTTGTCCAGAAGCTCGAGCACCCCGCCGATGTGATCGTCGTCGACGTAAAACGCAGAGAAGATCGATCTCCTTCGCGCGCGAGGAATTCTTGGCGACATGCTTGACGAAGCTTTCCCGCATCCCGCCATCGCTCAGGAGCTTGCCGCCCTTGTCGCCCGAAACGAGAAGGCAATCGCCTTTGTCGGAATGGAAGACGCGCAGCTTCATGACGTTCCTCCAATTCGCATCACTTCGAAGCGTCCTTCGTTATGTTGTCGCGATGGTTGACCGATCCCGCCTCCTCAAGGCAAGCCGGCGCGTCGATCGTCCCGAATCCCTGCATCGTTCGCCCAAGTGGTATGTCTTGCCCGGCAAAGGTTTCGCCGTGCTCTGGATGATCCCGTTTATCTGGGCCGCATTCAGGCGAGGTGCGACTGACAGCATCGCGGCGGCGACACTGGCAACGTACGGGCTTGCCATGCTGGTGCCCGTCATCTTGATCCACCTGCGGCGCCATTGCCCGAAGCTCCCTGCCGCGACGATGTCGGTGCCCGGCGCGGCGATGTCAGGCTTGTTGGCGGCCGTCGCGGGTCGGTCCTTGGCTGCTGGTGGGATGGATCCGGTCCTTGTCGGCCTCGAAGTTGGCGACGGGAAACGATGCGCGGACTGCAGGCGAGCGAACTGATCTGCGATACAGGCACGTTTGTCCTTTCGGTGAAGAAGAGGAAACCGCCATGCTTCCTGCGCCCCAGGCTTGCCGAGGGGCGCCGGGTCGTCGCGTTCGATCCAGCCGTGTGGAAGCGGCCGTCGCGCGTGAACCTCGTCGCCTTCCAGACGCACTGTCCAGACCTGAATCGATGCCGACAACATCGCCCGGAGTGAGATCTGGCGAAAGATAGATGGCGATTCGGTTGCACCCGTTCACCGGGTGGTAGATCTCGTTGTAGATACTGACGAATGTCCCGTCGGCCAGCTGCTTGTTCTGGATATACCCCGTGCTCCGACGGACCGATCCACTTGTTGGAATCCGGCGCAGAAGCCGAAACGTTGAACCGGTCCTGGGCGCTCGTACCAGATCTCCAGCTCGTTCTCCGAGAGCAGTGTCGGCCTTCCCGTTGCTTTTCTGGATCGACCGTCCATTCCAGGATCGAGGCCAGACCGGGCGACGCGATCATCCCGGCGGTGTGGACGCGGCCCATGACATAGCCGATGTCGCCTGGCGCCATCGGCAGCGCTTTGCCCCGGCATTGCCGCTGGCTACCGTGATGCAGCGACCGGCCGTCGCCAGCGCGTTGATCCAGCGGCATAGCGGACTGTTGCCGTCGTGAGCGTCACCGTTGGTGCCCAGGCTGATGTTGATGGAAACCGGAAGGGGTATGCCCTTGTTCATCTCCCCCGCCCAAGTCAGCGGCGACCTGGAACAGATATTCGATGGCATCGATGAGCCTGCTCGAATCGTAAAAAGGATTTGCGCCTCTCGAGATCCGCATCCGGAAGCGAGATCAGGACGCCGGCCAGTATCGCATCCGGGCACACGCCCGCATTCGCCGGCAATGCTCGCGACATGGTGCCGCGAGCCGGAACCATCTCCGATTGCGGTTCGAGGTCCGTCGCCGGTATTTTCGTCTTGGCTTGACCAGTGAGCGCGTTGTAGAGGTGTGCTCGGCGCGGATCTCCGATCCGTAGTCGTACCGCAGCCTGCCCGTATCGTCGGCGTACTGCGGTGGTTTCCCTCGAGCGGCCGCCCTTGATCCCAATGCGCTCGAAGCGCGTCGTCCGCGTTCCGTTCCGATCGGTCTTCAGAAAATCCTCGTGCGCAAAGTCGAAGCCCTGGACATCGACGATGCCCAGCAGTACGGGATGCGCTCGCCATCCTTGGGAAGGCGCAACTTCCTGGGCTGAGGAGGAGTGGAGGCGGCAGCTGCTGCCGGCGCGGCGAATTTCAGGGCCTCTGGCCCCAGAGACCATCGCAACTCCGGGAGCCTTCGCAATCTTCTCGACGTCGGCCACTGGAACCTGAGCGAGTGCGATATTGCCTTTGTGGTACTTCTCGCCCGGCACGGGCGGGCGGCTCTGTAGCTCAAATCGACGAAGACATTGACGAATGTCCGGCGGTCGCGCTTCCACTTCTTGGGCGCGCAAGGCAGCCCGTGACTTGTCCCCCCGGGCGATCGGCACGGCGCCAGCTTCGGCGGAAGACCGGGCTGTCAGCCGAGATGTCGGGAACGCAAAGGTGGAGGCGAGCTCGGCTCGACTTCATTCACCATCGGATCGGCATTGGCGAACATCCGCAGCTTTGATGAACCTTGCCCTGCAAGCGCTTCTGCATGACACCCTCCCGAATCAGGATAACTATGCCGTGTATTTCATGCGTGGGCACCGCTGTTTGCGAAGCGACCGGTTCGGCATGCACGAACGTTCAAGACGAGCGGCGTCGCAGCCGCCATAACGGGCCGATGGACGGACTGCCCGGTTTCTCCTCGCCGCGATCGCACTGGCCGGCAGCCCCGGCCGGCGACCTGAGCCTCACTGCCACCGGCGCGGCCTTCGGCGCGCGCCGCGGTGTGGCCTATCTCGCCGGCATCGTCGTCGGCATGGTGGCGGTGATGGCGATCGTCGGCGAGCGGCCTGGTCGGCCTGCTGCTGGCGGTGCCGGGCGCGACGCCGGTCGTGACCGCGCTGGCCGCGGCCTATTTCGCTCTATCTCGCCTGGCGCATCGCCACGGCGCCGCCGCTGGCGAGGATGCCGGCGAGCGCCGGCGCGCCGACCTTCGCCGGCGGGCTGCTGCTGTCGCTGGTCAATCCCAAGGGCTATGCCGCGATGGCGGCGCTGTTCTCGGGCTTCGTGCTGGTGCACGAGCGGCTGGCGCTCGACGTCGCCGTCAAGATGGTCGTGCTCGTCGCTGATCATCACCGCGGTCAACGTCGCCTGGCTGCTGGCCGGCGCGGCGCTGACGCGCTTCTTCCGCGAGCCGCGCACCAACCGGGTCGATCAACGTCGCCTTCGCCGTGCTGCTGGTGGCGTCGGTGGCGCTCGCGCTTGGCGCTCTAGCGCCGCTCGACGATGCGCACCGTGACCGCGCTCGAATGGCCGGCCTCGTCGACCACCGCGACGCGCGCGCGTGCCGGGCCCGTCGGGCACCCACTTGGTGCCGTCGAGCGGACGGCCGTCGATCAGCCAGCGCAGGCGGCCCTCGCCGCCCAGGGCGGACAGCGGCACGGCCTCGCGCGCGGCCGAGCTCGATGCGGGCATCGGCCGGCGGATAGGCGATGCGCGGCGCGCCATGGCCGTCAGCGGCCGGCCCCAGGCTGCGCATGCGCAGCGGCAGCTCGCGCCACGAGGCGACGCGCAGCACGTCGGCGGGCGGCGGCTGGGCGCGGTTGTCCTCGGCGGGCAGGCGGCCGAAGGCCTTGAACAGGATCGGCAGCGCCGACAGGCGGCCGAGCTGGCCCGGCCGCGGCGTGCCGTCGGCGTGGCCGACCCAGACCACGACCGTCCAGTTGGCGCTGTAGCCCGCGGCCCAGGCGTCGCGGAAGCCGGCCGAGGTGCCGGTCTTGTAGGCGATGCGGCGCTCGCGCAGCGCCACCGGCAGCGAGGCGAAGCCCCGGCAGCGGCGCGTCGGCCAGGACATCGGCGACGTACCAGGCCGCCGCCGGACCGATCAGGCGCACCGGCTCAGGCGCCGGCCGGTCGCGGCGGATCGTGGGCAGCAATACGTAACTGAACGAAGCACAA
>ERZ1370068.4971-contig-4016_pt1 | contig 39456 bp, 59 predicted proteins | sample MGYA00561227_ERZ1370068 | MGnify/ENA primary metagenome ERZ1370068 (study PRJEB38410, sample SAMEA6850437) | metagenome | study: Metagenomic assessment of the ecological functions of the soil: analysis of the soil microbiota associated with the...
GGTTACGTATTGCTTGAACCCGAATTGTCTAAGGCAATACCCTAATGTTGTGGTCCCTGTTTTGGGGAGCCCACAAACACTTTGCTGCGGCTGACTGGTCCCGGCAGCGTCAACCTGCTTGTAACCTTTTCGATCTTCCTGCCATCATCGGATGACAACGAGATTGATTCCGTATTTTCGTAAAGCTTCTGGCCTTTCGAAGAAAGGCTACGACCTCGATAAGAGCCGCCGCACCCACCGCAATCGGCGTCCGATCGTTCGGAGAGGTCCGGTCACCTGCCAGCTCCCCTCGAAGACAACATCGCCTCGGCCGCGGCAGGTCGCTCGATTTCGGCCGTGCGCTCCCGAGTTGGGCCGTCAATCGCTCGCGCTCCGCCAAGGTCGCTTCAATCTCCGCCGTCACCCAGGTTCTCCGCCGCTCGTGCGTGCAGCTCGGTCTGCATCACCAACGCATGCTCCAGTGTTTCCCCGTTCTACTTCCTTCCAACCATCCACAGGGATGTCGTTCGACCCACTGACGCAACACGGAATCCCTGGGAGGAAGATTGGCCTTCTGCACGCCGAAGTGGTGGTGCAACATCCCAGAGATGAATGAAAGAGATGCCGTCCGTTGGCTGATGCTCGCTGATTTCGACGGACGCAGAACGTCGGCCGCTTCGGTATAGTGCACGGGGGTAGCAGATGAGTGTGCTCTGCGTGAGATCCCTGCACCTCGAGCTCCTCCACAACCCGTGTCAGGAGATGACCGTACATCGCCCCAGCGGATCCTGCGACCCATTTTCATCGCTTCCTCGAGACATTAGAACCATCGCGGGTGGCCGGGCTCGAAGAACAAGACGGCGGTGTTGATGTGGTCCACATCCTGCCGCGCGAAAAACTCGCGGAACGTGGAATATCCGGCAAGGCACACGACGTGTCCGTGTCGACCCACCAGCCGCCTCTCTCGACCAGGAGCTTGTAGCGGAACAAGTTGGAGAATGCCAGGAGGGCGATCCCCTTTGCCGAACCCCTCTCGTAAACAAAGAAGTCCTCCGGGCTGAAAAGCTCCGCTGCGCGTCGCGAATCCGACCCCGGTTGGAACGGGAATGTCCATGTTGAAGGTATACAGGTCGAACGCGTGGCCACAGTCAGACGAAGGACTTAGGCAGAACGACTCATAGGAGTGAGAACAACACCCCCGACCAGAATGATTGGAACCTGTAGCCGCCGCACCCGCCTTGACGGCTGCCGGCGGCTGGCGCCACGCTGCCGGGGCAATCTCCAGCAAAATGAGCCCGTCGGCCTTTGGGTGGCCGAGTGCGGCGATCGGAAGTCATACGGAAAGCCCGCGAGATCATCGGCGAACACTCCTCGGAGGACTGTCACGCTGCTTCCTCGGACGCCGCCTTTCGGATGCCGTACCCGCTGGTATATTCTACTGTTCTCGCCGCTCCGGAGTTGATCTGAGATGTTGTTTGACGACAAGCGGCTGACGAGGATGCAATGTCTACGGGAGGTCTCTCTCAATAGCGGATCGCATCGCCGCCGCCCTCAAGACAAGACTTTGCCTCGGTCATCGAATTGGTGCGAAACGCCCGGGCGGCGGCAGGCGCGCACGCCAGTCACGATGGAGCGGTTGGAATCAATCGAACGCATATCGCTGCACAATGCCCAGACGGCGCAGGGCGCGCATCGCGACGACGGAGCGGTTGGAATCACTGAGCGCATATCGCTGCACAATGCCCAGACGGCGCAAGCAGTACATCGCGACGACGGAGCGGTTGGAATTGCTCGAGCGTGCGTCGGTGCACAATGCCCAGGCGGTGGAAGGCGCGCGCACCGCGATGATGGAGCGGCTGGAATTGCTCGAGCGCACCGTCGACGAGCACCGCCGGCAGGTCCGAGCCGTGATGGATTGATCGCGCAGCGTCGCTGCGGACCAGTCCAGCCAGTGCTGCCCCGGACCCGCAATCGCCGCGAACTGCTCACGCGGGCGATCGCCTCTGTGCAGGCGCAGACCTATCCGCATTGGGGTTTCATCGTCGACGATGCCAGCACCGACACGACACGCCAGGTTTCCTTGCCGGCCTCGATGTCCGCGGGTGCGATGCTTCCAGGCGGGAAGGCCGTGCGCGGCGCGCAATGTTGCGCTGGCGCACGCGAGGGGCGAGTTGGATCGCCTACCTGGATGATGACAACACGATGCATATGGAATGGCTCAAATCCATCGTGTGGGGTTCAAGCAGCAACCGGAAAACACTGTCATCTATGGCGCATTCGTCGTCGACGACACCGCCCGCATCGATCGGAAAGTGACGCGGCAGGATCTTCCGTGCCTCTTGTTTCCGGCCTTATGATCACCATGCAGTATCGGTTTCCAATATCGCCGACATCGGCTGCCAATCGGGCCGGTCTCCCGGAAGCGCACTTCGACGAGGACCTGCTCGAGATGGGGACTGGGATCTCGTTCCGGCTGCCATGGGACGCGCCGCGCCGCTTGGGCTGCCGGCGATCGCGTGCGTTTTACAGAGCACGGATGCACCCGGCCACTCACGGGCCTACCGTGGCCGCCGGCGGTGCGCGCGAGAAGAACCGGCGATGATGAGAAGATGACGCGCCGCTTCGCGGCGCGCCTCGCATCCGTCGTGCGCTGCCTCGAAGGGACGAGAGCAGGCAGCCGCGCCTGGGCGGCCATGCCCAGTCGAGCTCACAGCTTCCGCAGAATGAAGCACTTCAGGTAATACGTCTCCGGCACGCCGAGCAGCACCGGGATGATCGCGGCCCTGCATCCGCTTCTCGACGACCGTCACGTGCGCCTGCGCGTCGACGCGCCGCGTCGAACACGATTTCGGCGAACGCCGCCTCGTTGACGTTGTACGAGCAGCTGCACGTGACGAGCGTGCCGCCGGGATTGAGCAGCTTCAGCGCGCGCAGGTTGATCTCCTTGTAGCCGGCGGTGGCTTTCTCGACCGCCGCTTTGCTCTTGGCGAACGCCGGCGGATCGAGGACGATCGTGTCGAAGCGCTCGCCGAAGACGCTCGAGACCGCGCAGCTCGTCGAAGACGTTGCCGACCCGCGCGTCGATCATCGACGCCGTTTCGCCGCGGCGTTCAGTCGCACCCGGGCGACCGCGTCCTCCGAAATGTCGAACGCCATCGCCTCGGCGCACGTGCCGCGCCGAGCGTCAGCGCGAACCCGCCGTGATAGCTGAAGCAGTCGAGCAACCGGCCGCGCGCGTAGCAGCGCACGCCGCTGCGCGGTTCTCGCGCTGATCGAGGAACAGACCCGTCTTCTGGCCCGTGCGCGAGATCGACGTCGTACTCGATGCCGCCCTCGACCACGGTCGAGCCGTCTCCGGCACCTCGCCAGCACGTCGACCCGCTGCTCGAGCCCTTCAGGAGCCGCGTCCGCGGATCGTTGCGCGCGAGGATGCCCGCGCGGATGCAGCAGATCGTTGAGCGTCGCGACGACGAGCGGCAGCAGGCGATCCATGCCCCTGCGACAGCGTCTGCACGACGAGGTAGTCGCCGTAGCGATCGACGATCGAGCGACGGCAGCAGATCGGCCTCGCCGTGAACCAGTCGGTACGCCGTCGCATCGATCGCCAGCGAGTCGACGAAACGCGATCGCCGCTCGATGCGCTGCGCGCAGCAGCGCATCGTCGGCCAGCGGCGTCGCCGCGCGTCAGCATCCGGATCGCGATCTGCGACCGGTCGCTGTAGAGCGCGTGCCCGAGCGTCGCGGCCGCGCGGGCCGCGCACGACGACCCGATCGCCGGCCTGCGCCTGCGACGTCGACCAGGTCGGCGCGATAGACCCACGGGTGGCCGCTCGCGACTGCGCTGCTCGCCGCGCGATGAGATGACGACGGTTGGGATCATGATCTGAAGCTCTCGGTTCGACAGGCTCTCGCACTAGAATCTGCATCTCGCGATTCCGGACGTCGCGCTGAACGCTGAACCGGCTGAAGCCGTGAACCATAGTACAATCGCCGTCCGTGCGCATCGCGATCGGCGCCGATCACGCCGGCTTTCTGCTCAAAGAGCACCTCAAGGCGACGCTGCGAGCGGCTCGGACACACCGTCGACGACCACGGCACGGACAGCGAAGAGCCGGTCGACTATCCGCCGATCTGCCTCGCGGTCGGCGCGGGCGGTGGCCGAAGGGCGCGCCGAGCGCGGCATCGTGCTCGGCGGCAGCGGACAGGGCGAGCAGATCGCCGCCAACAAGGTGCGCGGGCATTCGCGCGGCGCTCTGCAACGATCTGTACACGGCGCGCGGCTGTCGCGCGAGCACAACGACGCGAACGTGCTGTCGATGGGCGGCCGCATCGTCGGCCTTCGGCCTGGCCGACGAAATCGTCGACGCTCTGGCTGAAGACACCGTTCGAAGGCGGACGCCATCAGCGCCGGATCGATCAGATCGCGGACGCGGAACGGCAATCCGGACGTATGGCTACCGACAGCGCGACCATCTCGCCATGTGGCGCACGCTGGCGGAGGCCGATCCCGAGATCGCGCAGGCGATCCGACACGAGCATCAAGCGGCAGAACGACGGCCTCGAGCTGATCGCGTCGGAGAATTTCGTCAGCCGCGCCGTGCTCGAGGCGGCCGGCTCGGTGCTGACCAACAAATACGCCGAAGGCTATCCGGGCAAGCGCTACTACGGCGGCTGCGAGTTCGTCGACGTCGCCGAGCGCGCCGGCCATCGCGCGCGCGAAGGCGCTGTTCGGCGCCGAGCACGTCAACGTGCAGCCGCACTCGGGCGCGCAGGCGAACATGGCGGTCTACCTGACGCTGCTCAAGCCGGGCGACACGGTGCTCGGCATGAACCTCGCGCACGGCGGCCACCTGACGCACGGCCACCCGCTGAATTTCTCGGGCAAGCTCTACACGATCGTCCCCTACGGCGTCCGCAAGGACGACGAGCGCATCGACTACGACGAGCTCGACCGGCTGGCCGACGAGCACAAGCCGAAGATGATCATCGTCGGCGCCAGCGCCTATCCGCGCGGTCATCGATTTCGCGCGCATCGGCGCGGCCGCCGACCGCGATCGGCGCCGCCGATGTTCACCGACATGGCGCACATCGCCGGGCCTGGTCGCCGGCCGGCGTGCATCCGAGCCCGGTGCCGCACTCCGACTTCGTGACGACGACGACGCACAAGACGCTGCGCGGGCCGCGCGGCGGCATGGTGCTGTGCCGCGAGCAGTACGCCAAGGATCTCGATCGCGGCGGTGTTCCCGGGCGTGCAGGGCGGACCGCTGATGCACATCATCGCGGCCAAGGCCGTGTGCTTCAAGGAAGCGCTCGAGCCGGCGTTCGCCGACTACCAGCGGCAGATCGTCGCCAACGCCAGCGCGCCTCGCCGGCGTGCTCTCGGCGGCAGGGCTTCCGGCTCGTCAGCGGCGGCACCGACAATCACCTGATGCTCGTGGACGTCTTCTCAAGGGGCATCACCGGCAAGGTCGCCGAAGCGGCGCTCGGCAAGGCCGGCATCACGGTCAACAAGAACGCGATTCCCGTTCGATCAGAACCCGCCGATGGTGGCGAGCGGCATCCGCGTCGGCACGCCGGCGGTCACCACGCGCGGCATGCGCGAAGCCGGAGATGGACATCGGTCGGCGAGCTGATCGCGCGTGCGCTGCAAGACACCCGACGACGAGGCGCGCGCTGGCAATGATCGCGCGCCGAGGTCGAGAGGCTGTGCCGGAAGTTCCCGCTGTACTGGACCGGCAGACCTGAAGGCCGGGTCGACCTACGGTCGACGGCCTGATCGCCCGCAGCGTCGCCGCCTTTGCGCCGGCGGCCGCTCGCGCGGGCGCTGCCGACTTTCGAGCCGCGCGCGCGGCCAGGTCGACGATGGCCGCCGCCGTGGCCGCGGGTCCTCGAAGACGGCGGCGTGCTGCTGGCCGAAGCGGGCACCGGCACGGGCAAGACGCTCGCGTACCTCATTCCCGCGATCCTCAGCCGCCAGCGCGTCCTCGATCTCGACGGGCACCAAGAACCTTCAGGAACAGATCTTCTTCAAGGACATCCCGGCGCTGCGCGATGCCCTCGCCGTGCCGTTCACCGCCACCTGCATGAAGGGGCGCGCGAACTACCTGTGCCTGCATCGCCTCGATCGGCTCGAACGAGGTCGCGCCGGCGCCGCGCGATCCAGCGACGTGTTCCTGCCGATGATCCGCGAGTGGTCGGGCCGCACCGAGACCGGCGATCGCGCGGAGCTCGAGGACCTGCCCGGAAGATCTGCCGTTCTGGAGCGAAGTGTCGCGCCACGGCCGAAACCTGTCTCGGCACCGAGTGCCCGCGGTACGACGACTGCTTCGTCACGCGCATGCGTCAGCGCGCCGCGGCATCCGACGTCGTCGATCGTCAATCATCATCTGCTGTGCGCGGACGCCGCCGTCCGGCAGAACGCGTATGGCGAAGTCATTCCCGCGTGCGCCCACGCGATCGTGGACGAGGCCCATCAGCTCGAGGATGTCGCGACCCAGTATTTCGGCTTCTCGATCAGCAACTATCGGCTCGAGGATCTCGCGCGCGACGTCGAGCGGTTTGCGGCGTCGCGCGCCGGACGAGCGCCGGAAGCGATCGCGACGCGATCGCGCAAGGCGGTCGCCTGCCTGCGCGATCACGCCCGCGCGTTCTTCTGCGAGCTGGCGCCTCGCACACCGTGCGACGGACCGCGCCAGGTGAAGAGCGCGTGCGCGCGACCGACGCGACCCTCGCGGACGTGCGCGAGGCCGCTGCAGACCTGGCGGGCGCGCTCGATCTCGTCGGAGTCGACGCTCGCGCTGTCTCAGGAACGGCGCCGCGTCAGAAGACGAAGACGAGGCGGCGACCGACCCAGGATCCGGCGGCCCTCGCTCGACGCGCCGCGCGAAGTTCGCGACGAGCTTCGGTTCCTGCTCCGTGCCGGCGATCCGGACTATGTGTATTTCGTGGAGTTCCGGGGCAGGGGCATCTTCCTGCGCGCGGCGCCGATTGACGTGTCCGCCATCGTGCGCGAGCTGCTGCTCGACCGGATGCGGGCCACCGTGCTCACGTCGGCAACGCTGACGGTGGACGGGACGTTCGACTACATCCGCGACCGGCTGGGCATCAGCGACGGCCGACGAGATCGCAGCTGCCGTCGGAATTCGACTTCACGCGGCAGGCGATCCTGTACCTGCCGCCGCCGCATGCCGGATCCGCGATCGCCTGAGTTCGCGATGGCCGCCGGGCAGCAGGTCATCGAGATCCTGAAGCGCACGCGGGGCCGCGCCTTCGTGCTGTTCACGAGCTACGCGGCGCTCCGCGCGGTGCAGGCGATCGCCGAGATGGCGCTCGACTATCCGATCCTCGTCCAGGGCACGGCGCCGCGAACCGAGCTGCTGCAGACGGTTTCGCGAGACGCCGCACGCCGTGCTGTTCGCCACCTCGAGCTTCTGGCAGGGGTCGACGTCGTCGGCGAGGCGCTGAGCTGCGTCATCATCGACAAGCTGCCGTTCGCGCTCGCCGGGCGATCCGGTGACCAGCGGCCCGGATCGACGCGATCCGCGCACGCGGGCGGCGAACCGTTCGGCGGATATCAGGTTCCGCTCGCCATCCTGGCGCTGCAGCAGGGCCTGGGACGTCTCGATCCGGCACCGGCGGACCGCGGCGTGCTGGCGGTGCCTCGATCCGCGGTTACGCACCAAGGGATACGGCCGGCGGTTCATCGGGTCGCTGCCGCCCGCGCCGGTCGTGCATGAGCTGCGGGCCGTTGAGGATTTTTCAATGGTGTAAGATGTTAGCTGAGGCTTTTACCTAGAATCCACGAATCGACCCCGCCGCCCGGGTGTCGGCATTTGTTACTGAGGAGGAATTATGGTCCGCCAATATGGCTGGCCGCTATGGCTGTTCATCGCCGTGGTGGGCACCGCTCTGGCCGTCGCGCCGTCGCGCTGCTGCCGCGCGAAACCAGTGGAACGGGTACGCAGGATCGCCACGCGAATCGCCGGCCGGTCACACCGGTTGAAGCGCTCACGGTGACGATCACTGGAGAGGCGACAGGGCGCAAGTATCGAGCCGGACGAACCACGGCGAGGCGAGATTCATTCGAGATCGGGCTGACCGTCGGCCCGCATGGTGCTCGTCGCCGAAAGGACAACGCTAGGCGTCCGATGCCGAGCGCGTCACTGTGGCAAGCAACTCCGCGCCTGCCAGCGTCAGCGCCTGACACTGGGCGCCGCACCATCGGCCGCGGCCAGCAGGCGAATCGTCAACGTTCGGCGAGGGTGTGGCGCTGAGCACGCCGGCAAGCACGCAGCGGCGATTGAAACTTTCAACGCGGGCATCGTGGCAAATCCTGCGTGCTTCGGATGCTGCAACAACATCGGCTACTCCGTATACGCAGATGAAGGAGCACGACAAGGCCGAGATCGCTGCAAAAAGGCCGCCGAGCTCAAGCCCGACAATGCGACGGCGTGGAACGGACCTCGCGAACATCTGCTAACGCGCAGCGGAAGTTCGACCTCGCGGCCGAGGCGAGCAAGAAGGCCACCGGGCCTCGTGGCGCAGCGGCAGCTGGCGGCGGCGGCGGAACGCCGACGCGATACACGCGCAGGGCGTCATCCTCGTGGAACGGGCGGCAAGGCCGCCGACGCGAAGAAGCAGTTCGAAGCGGCCATCCAGGCCAATCCGCAGCCATGCCGATGGCGCACTATCAGCTGGGATGGCGCTCGTCAACGAGGCAATCTCGCCGGCGCAGGCACCGAGTTCGAGACCTACTTGAAGCTTTCGCCTCGGGACCGAAACGCAGCGACGCAAGTCTCTGTAGCGCAGCTCAAGAAGTAACAGGTTGATCGATTCAGCCGCGCTCCGCGCCCGGCTGGACGGCGTTCGCGAACGTATCGCGCGCGCTGCCGGCCGGGCGGGACGCGACCCGCCGACGATCCGCCTCGTCGCCATCTCCAAGACATTTTCCGCCGACTAGCCGTGCGCGCCGTCGCCGAGGCTGGACAACTCGCAGTTCGGCGAGAACAAGGTGCAGGAGGCCCTCGGTGAAGATGCGGGCCACCGCGCGACCTCGCCCTGGCGTGGCACCTGGTAGGCCACCTCCAGTCGAACAAGGCTCGGAAAGCCGCCACCCACGCTTCGACACGATTCACTCGGTGGACGATGGCGGGCTCGTCACGAGAAGCTGGAGGAGGCGGCCGCGCGGCGGACCGCCGGTTGGAACTCCTCGCACAGGTGGATTTGGCTGACGAATGAACCAAGCGCGGCGTCCAGCCAGCGCAACTGGGCGCCATTCTGGCGGCAGCCCGCAGGCTCAGCCGTCCGGCTGACCGGACTGATGCTGCCACCAGCCGTAACCGATCCAGAAGCCGCTCGCCCCTACTTTGCCGCGCTCAGGCGTCTTCGTGACGAGCTCGCTCGGCGAATGGCCAGAGCCTCCACATTGGCTCAGCTCTCGATGGGCATGAGTCACGATTTTCAGGTCGCCACCGAGTGGAGGGCGCAACTCCACGATTCGCGTGGGGACGCGCCGATTTTCGGGCCTGCGAGCGCGCGCCTCGGACTGACCGTCTGGCTGCCGCCGCTGCCCGTATTGGCTCAGTGACCGTGCAAACCGATACAGAAAGCCAGAGCGTCCAGCCCGCGATGCCAGTGCGACACAGGCGGCTGGGTCCACGAGACCACATCGCCATGCACGTCAGCCCTCTCGATCCAGGCGACGGCGGCGGTGCCGGACCTTTCGCTCCTGAGGCTTCAACAGAATCGAGGTCACCGCCTTCCTCAGGCGGTCGCCGACGACTACGAGCAGGCGCTCCGCGAAACCGATCGGCTGCGCCAGGATCTGTCGCGCAGCTGGAGGCCATCCTCAACGAGCACCGCGAGCACGAGAAGACCCTCAAGTCGACGCTGCTGGCGGCCCCAGAAGCTGGCGGACGACATCAAGGCCGGTGCCGCCGGCGAAGCACAGCGGATCATCCGCGAGGCCCAGGGGCGGTCGGAGTCTGCTGCTCGAGAAGACACAGATCGCGCGTCGAGGACATCCAGCGCGAGATCGACGGCCTCAAGCTGAAGCGCCGCGACGTCGAGACCTCGATCGAAGCGAGCATCCAGACGCTGCGCAACTACGCTCGAGTTCGTTCGTGAGCAGGAAACGCGGGAGCGCGAGGACAATATTCTGCTCCACCGCCCACGCCACGCGGAGATGTTCGAGATGCAGCGACAGCCGGATGGCGGGCATGGGCGAGGAGAGGCAGGACGTCAAAGCCCGTTGATCGCAGAGACGGCCACGGGGTCGAGACTCGACGTTCGAGTTATTCCCCGCGCGAAGAAATCCGGCCTCGGCGGCGTCCGCGACGGGGCGGTGCTGATCAGAATTGCCGCGCCTCCAGTCAGCACGCGCAGCCAACGACGCCCTCGTCTCGTTCCTGAGCGACATCCTCCAGGTGCCGCGCCGCGCCGATCCGCATCATCGGCGGCGAGCGAGCTCGCCACAAGCGAGTCGCCGTGGACGGACTCCGCCCCGACCTTGCCAGGACGTATCTCCGACTGTGACGCCTGGATGGGTATTACCGCTTCCGGGGCGGGCGCATAGCTCTCCACCGCCAGCGTGAAGCGACCACTGCGGTCGTAGCCTGGCAGGATCGTGATCGGTTTGACGTACTGAGCCGTTGATGAACCGGCGGCTGCACTCGGTCGAATCGTGAGGTCTTCATCAGCGAGGTGCGCGTCGTACTGGCCGCCAGCTCCAGCACCGCTGGCGCAACGCGCGTCCGGCTCAGGCTGCTGTCGATCGCCGCGTCCTGCACCGAGTCCTGAAAACCTGTAGTGCGTCGAGGTATCCAGTCCCAGGCGCCAGGCGGCGTTGGCGATGAGCGCCGCGACGACGAGCTTGATGATCGAGCTATCATCGTATCTGGTGCAGCATCCGATCCCACGCGGTGCGCGTGAAGAAGTGCGTGAACAGCGAGCAGCGCCCGCTTCATCGTCGCGGCCGGCGTCCGTCCTCCTGGTAATCCGACGCATCCGCCTCGTACGACCGGTAGATGATGAGCGCCTTCCCTTGATGTGTCCCGCGCGGCAGGAACCCCCAGTAGCGGCTGTCCTGCGAGTTGTCGCGGTTGTCGCCCATCACGAAATACTGATTCGGGCGGCACGGTGACCGGGCCGTAGCGCTCGCGGACGTCGAACGACGTCACTTCGTGGAACTCGCGGCCGGGCGCGCGGCTGCGAGGAAGTGCACGTAGCGGCTCGTCGAGCGGCTTGCCGTTGATGTAGACCTTCTTTCTCGCGCAGCTCGACGCGTCTCGCCCGGCAGGCCGATCACGCGCTTGATGAAGTCGCGATCCGGTTCCTCGGGATACTTGAACACGATGACGTCGCCGCGCGTGATCGTCGCCGATCGGCAGCAGCGTGCGCTCCGAGCGCCGGTCGCCGTCGGGCCGAACGACGAACTTGTTCACCAGCAGGTGATCGCCGATGAGCAGGTTGTTCTCCATCGATCCGGTCGGGATCTTGAAGGCCTGCACGACGAACGTGCGGATGAAGAGCGCGAGGATCACCGCGATGACGATCGACTCGAAGCTACTCGCGCACGCGTGGATTTCTTGAACGTCCGTGCTATCAGTCGCGTCGGTAGCTCGGCGCTCATTCCGGTCGTCCCATCTTCAGCACCGCGAGGAACGCTTCCTGCGGAATCTCGACCTTGCCGACCCGCTTCATCCGCTTCTTGCCTTCCTTCTGCTTCTCGAGCAGCTTGCGCTTGCGCGAGATGTCGCCGCCGTAGCACTTGGCGAGCACGTTCTTGCGCATCGCCTTGACCGACTCGCGCGCGATGATGCGGCCGCCGATCGCCGCCTGGATCGCGACCTCGAACATCTGCCGCGGGATCAGCTCGCGCATCTTCGACGCCAGCAGCGCGGCCGCGCTCGTAGGCCATGTCGCGGTGGACGATGATCGACAGCGCGTCCACCGGATCGCCGTTCACCAGGATGTCGAGCTTGACCAGCGGCGACGGCCAGTAGCCGGTCACATGATAGTCGAGCGAGCGCGTAGCCTCGCGAGATCGTCTTCAGCTTGTCGTAGAAGTCGAGGACGACCTCGTTGAACGGCAGCTCGTAGGTGATGAGCACGCGGTCCGAGGCCAGGTACTCGAGCGTCTTCTGCACGCCGCGCTTGTCCTGACAGAGCTGCAGGATGCCGCCGACGTGCTCGGCCGGCGTCAGGATCATCGCCGTGATGACCGGCTCTTCGATCTTCTTGATGCGCGCCGGCGTCGGGCAGCTTGGCCGGGCTGTCGATCTCCTGCACCTCGCCGTCGGTCGTCGTCACGCGGTACAGCACGCCCGGCGCCGTCGTCACCAGGTCCATGTCGAACTCGCGCTCGAGCCGCTCCTGGACGATCTCCATGTGCAGCAGCCCGAGGAACCCGCAGCGGAAGCCGAAGCCGAGCGCGACCGACGTCTCCGGCTCGTAGAAGAACGACGCGTCGTTCAGCCGCAGCTTCTCGAGCGCGTCGCGCAGCTCCGGATACTCGTGGCCTTCGACCGGATACAGGCCGGCGAACACCATCGGCTTCAGCTCCTTGAAGCCGGGAAACGGCTCGGCGGCCGGCCGCGCGGTCTCGGTGATCGTGTCGCCGATCTTGCGCGTCGCTGATCTTCTTGATGTTCGCGACGAGGAAGCCGACCTCGCCGACGCCGAGCTCGTCGACCACGACCGGCTTCGGCGTGAAGACGCCCGACCTGCTCGGCGTCGTAGTCCTGCCCCTCCGCCATCAGCCGGATCTTCATGCCCGGCCGCATGCACGCCGTCGATCACGCGGACGACGATGACGACGCCGCGGTACGGGTCGTACCAGGAGTCGAAGATCAGCGCCTTGAGCGGCGCGTCGGGACTGCCGCGCCGGCGGCGGCAGCCGATCGCACGATCGCCTCGAGGATCTCCGGGACGCCGGTGCCCATCCTTCGCGCTGGCGAGCATCGCGCCGGTCGCCGTCGAGGCCGATGATGTCCTGGATCTGGCGGCGCGCCTCTTCCGGCTGCGCGCCCGGCAGATCGATCTTGTTGATGACCGGGATGATCTCGAGGTTGTTCTCGACCGCGAGATAGGCGTTGGCCAGCGTCTGCGCCTCGACGCCCTGCGACGCGTCGACCAGCAGCAGCGCGCCTTCGCACGCGGCCAGCGATCGCGGTCACCTCGTACGAGAAGTCCACGTGCCCGGGCGTGTCGATCAGGTTCAGGACGTACTGCTCGCCGTCGCTCGCCGTGTAGTTCAGGCGGACCGGGTGCGCCTTGATCGTGATGCCGCGCTCGCGCTCGAGGTCCATCGCGTCGAGGACCTGCGCTTCCATCTCGCGCGCCTGCAGCGCGCCGGTGATTTCGAGGAAGCGGTCGGCGAGCGTCGACTTGCCGTGGTCGATGTGCGCGATGACCGAGAAATTGCGGATGACGCTGATCGCGGTCCGAGACTGGCCACCTGTCAGCGCGCTTCGATGCGGCGACGATAACGCTGCGGGATACTCGGGCCCGATATACTCGGCACGCGGCCGAATCAGGCGGTTGTTCGCGTACTCGCTCGAGCACGTGCGCCGTCCATCCCGACACGCGGCTGACCGGCGAAGATCGGCGTGAAGAGATCGATCGGAATGCCGAGCGACGTAGTAGGTGGACGCCGAGTAGAAATCGACGTTCGGATTGAGCTTCTTCTCGGCCTTGACGAAGCGCCTCGATCCGTTCCGACATGGCGATACCAGCTCGGCTGGCCGGCACGCTGGCCCGAGCTCGCGCGACATCTGACGCAGAGTGCGTCGCCCGCGGATCTTCGGTGTGGCATACGCGATGACCGAAGCCGGGAATCTTCTCCTTCGCGCGCCAGCTTCGCCCGGACGACCTCGACGGCCTTGTCCGGCGGGGCGTCCTGCCGATCTCGAGCAGCATGCCGCATGACGTCGGCGTTCGCGCCGCCGTGAAGCAGGCCCTTGAGCGCGCCGATTGCGCCGACGAGCGCCGAGTGGATGTCGGCGAGCGTCGCCGCCGCCACGCGCGCGGCAAACGTCGAAGCGTTCAGCTCGTGATCCGCGTGCAGCATCAGCGCGATGTCGAACGCGCGCGGTGGCCAGTCGCGCTCGGGCCGCTCGCCGGTCAGCATGTACAGGAAATTCGCCGCATGACCGAGCACCGGATCCGGCTGGATCGGACCGCCGCCGGCCGTGACTCGCCCCAGTCGTTGCGACGAGCGAAGCCGAGCTGCGCGGTCAGGCGGACGGCCTTCCGGTAGTTGGCCTGCGGCGAGTTGTCGGCCGAACGTCGGGATCGTAGTGCGCTGAGCGCAGACGTCAGCGTCCGCAGGGCGTCCATCCCTGCCGTTGCCGCCCGAGCCGATGGGCAGCGATCGCATCAGGCGGATGATCGCTCCGGCAGCGCACGGCCGGCGACGAGCTGCCGACTGCAGATCGCCCAGCTCGGCCCTGGTCGGCAGCCGCCGGTGCCACAGCAGATAGCAGACTTCCTCGAACGTCGCGTGTCGCGCGAGGTCGTGAATGTCGTAGCCGCAGTAGGAGAGCACGCCGCGGTCGCCGTCGACGTAACAGATCGCCGACGAGGTCGCGACGGCGTCTTCGAGCCCGGCTTTGGGTTTCGCGGCGGTGGACATCCGAGGTTAATGATAGTCGAAAGTCGACGGACGACTTGTAACGTGGAGACTTCAGTGCACGCGAGCCGAAGCGGGTGCTGCGCCAGTGCTCTGAAGCGGAGCTGGCCCTGCGGGCCCATCTGCGCGTAGCGAAGGAACAGCTGGCCCCACTCGGTCGTCTCGCACCAGCGCTCGAACACGCGGCGATCGACGAGCGGCCAGCGGTAGAAGTCGTGGTAGACGTCGCTGGCGAGGATGAAGCCGTTGACGAGCGGCGTGTGGAAGAACAGCTTCTGGAAGCGCTTCAGCGGCCCGAACCAGATCAGATCGCCGCCGCCGACGCGCACGAGGTTCTTGCCGACGTGGAACTGCCAGTTCTCCTGCGCCGCATCGACGTCGCCCGACGATCTCGATGTCGCGCGGATCGCCGACGCCGAGACCGTCCTCGTGCGCCAGGCCGGATGTAGTCGAGCGACATCGGATCGAAGCCCATCATCTTCGCCGACACGGCGTCGATCGCCACCTGGTCGGCCGACGCCAGCATCACGTTCTTCACCACCGGGATACATCGTCCGCGGCCCGGGACCGTTGCCGGCGGTCGTGCCGTCCATGATCGCGAACAGGCCCGGAGTGGATCTCCTTCTGGATCGCCAGCAGATCGACCAGCGTCTCGTGAATCCACGAGTGCGTGTAGTGGCGCCGCGTGTTCAGCAGCCCGCCGAACGCGTTCTTCATCGCGCCGGTCGTCGTCGTGTAGATGTGGCACTTGGTCGTCGGCAGGTGGACGATGTTCTTGCCGAAGAAGTAGTCGGGGATGTGGATGCCCTCGGGAAAGATGCTGGTTCGAGCACGCGCATCCGCGCCTTCGGCTCGTAGCGCACCCACGTCATGTCCTCGTCCTTGAAGTTGTAGAGGACGGGAATGTCGTAGCGCTTGAAGATCGGCACGTAGTGGTTCAGGTCCTCGCCCTTGAAGGCGTTGGTGACGACCGTCTTGTTCTGGACGCAGACCTGATCCGTGAACCCGCGGCGCGCGAGCGCGTGGATCGTGCCCTCGAGCTGCCACGGCGTCGTGTTCGCGGCCGGGAAACGGAAAGTGCCAGGAGATGTTGTCCTTGAGGATCGTCGTCTTGCCCGGCGGCGAGCGCCTGTCGAGACGCCGGCGAGATCGACGAGGCGATCGATGTCCGCGAGAGATCGTGTCGAGGGCGTGACGCGCAGAACCGCGACGCGTGATTTCATTTTCCGCTGGCCACCTGGGTCTTGAGCACGACGGGATCCTCGGCGTACTGCTGGACGATCGAGACCAGGCCGGTGTACAGGAACCCGATCTGGAAGAGGACCAGGAACGGCACGCGTGCCGTAGATCTGGTTCGCGAGCGCGTAGAAGACCGTCGCACGTGAAGTACAGCCCGAGCGCCAGCTCGATGAGCGGCTGGACGGCGACCGACTGGCGAGTACCTCTTGCCGACCCACTCGTCCGACGTCGCCTTCGATGCGGTATTTCGGCGTGCGCGCGAACTCGCTCTGCTTGTTGAAGAGCGCCTCGAAGACCGCGCGCGTGTTGTTGATGCGACAGGCCGATGCCGATCGACATCAGGAACGGCAGGTATTTCACGCGCGCGACCGCCAGTCGCGATGAATCTCGCGCTGGCAGACCATGTAGAAGTTGCAGACCGAGAACGTCGCCGCGAAGAACAGCGGCACGTCGATGAGCAGCATCTCGTACCAGCCCATGTTGTAGCGGATGACCATCGACGGGAACATCAGCACCGACAGCACGCACATCAGCGGGTAGTTGAAGTTCGCCGTCAGGTGGAAGAACGCCTCGGCCTTGACGCCGAGCGGCAGGTTCGGCGCGCAGGATCTGCGGCAGCAGCTTCCGGCAGGTCTGGATCGATCCCTTCGCCCAGCGGTGCTGCTGCGACTTGAAGCGCGTTCATCTCGACCGGCACTTCGGCCGGCGCGATGACGTCCGAGCACGAACACGAACTGCCAGCCGCGCAGCTGCGCGCGGTAGCTGAGGTCGAGATCCTCGGTCAGCGTGTCGTGCTGCCAGCCGCCCGCATCGTCGATCGCGGCGCGGCGCCAGATGCCGGCCGTGCCGTTGAAGTTGAAGAAGCGGCCGCGCGCGGTTGCGGCCGCCGTGCTCGAGCACGAAGTGCCCGTCGAGCAGAATCGACTGAATCTTGGTGAGCAGCGAGTAGTCCTGGTTGATGTGGCCCCAGCGCGCCTGCACCATGCCGACGTCGAGCGTCGGCGAAGTGCGGCATCAGCCGCGTCGAGGAAATCGGCGCGGCGGCATGAAATCGGCGTCGAAGATCGCGATGAACTCGCCGCGCGCGACCTTGAGCCCGGCTTCGAGCGCGCCCGCCTTGTAGCCCGTGCGATCGGCCCGGTGGAAGTAGCTTGATGTCGAAGCCCTGCGCCGCGATAGCGCCGGACGGCCAGCTCGGCGATGCCGCGCGTCTCGTCGGTCGAATCGTCGAGCACCTGAATCTCCAGCACGATCGCGCGGGTAGTCGATGCGCGCAGACCGCTTCGATCAGGCGGTCGGCGACGTACATCTCGTTGTACAGCGGCAGCTGAATCGTGACGACGGGCGTCGGCGAGAGCGGCGGACCGGGACGCGGCTCCTTGTCGCGGTTCCGCATGTACAGATACACGAGGTAATAGCGGTGCCATCCGTAGACTGCGAGGATAATGAGAACGAAGAAATACGCGGCGAGGGTGAGCGGTTTCGGCCGTGGTCATTGCTCTGCGCGACGCGCGGCCCTCAGGCGAACGCCATCATCTAATATTAGTGGCCGGTTTCTGAAACGTCAATCAATCGAAGGGCTTCAGAACGCGTCATGAACCCGTCGCAACTCCGCGCGCTGCTCGACAATGTCGCGAGCGGAAAAGTCGCCGCCTGCGACGCTGAACAGCAGCTGCTCGGCGCGCTGCGGCCGCGTCCGTTCGAGGATCTGGGCTTCGCGCGCGTCGATCATCACCGGGCGTTTCGCCAGGGTTTCCCGAAGTCGTGCTGGGGATCGGCAAGTCACCCGCACAAATTGCCGCCATCGCCGCGAGATCGTCAGCCGCGGTTCGACGCTGCTCGTCACGCGCGCGAGCGAACAGGCCTTCGAAGAGGTTCGGACCGTGGTGCCGGGCGCGACCTTCGATGCCGAGGCACGCATCATCTCGCTGCGTCAGGGCGACGTGGCCGAAGGCAAGGGAACCATTCTCATCGTCGCCGCCGGAACATCCGATGTGCCGGTGGCTGAGGAAGCCGTCCGCACGGCTGAACTCATGGGCAATACCGTCGAACGTCTCTACGACGTCGGCGTCGCCGGGCTGCATCGCCTGCTCGGCGAGCGGTCGCGCCTCGATTCGGCGCGCGTGATCATTGTCATCGCCGGCATGGAAGGGGCGCTGCCGAGCGTAGTCGCCGGGCTGGTGTCGGTTCCGGTGATCGCGGTGCCGACATCGATCGGCTACGGCGCGAGCTTTGGCGGAATTGCCGCACTCCTCGGCATGCTGAACAGCTGCGCGTCGGGCGTTTCGGTCGTCAACATCGACAACGGATTCGGCGCCGCCAATATCGCAAGCCTCATCAATCATCTTTGAAGGGCTGGAGCTGATGGCCCTCTTCCTTCGCTCAGCCTGTGCCCTTAGCCCTCTGCCCTGCAGATCTATAGAATGTCCTGTCCCATGCAGCCTGGCACTCTGAAGGCTCTCGAGTTCGATCGCATCGTCGAAGCGGTCCGCGGGTTCGCGGAGACGCCGATGGGTCGCGACCGCCTTGCGCGTCTGGCGCCGTCTGCCGATCCCCAGAAGGTCGACCCAGCTTCTGACGCGCGACGACCGAAGCCGCGCATTACGTAGGCAGACACGGCCTGCTGCCGCTGCGCGGCACCCGCGGAGCTCGGACAGATGCTCGACTGGCTGGCCATCCAGGGACGGCTGCTCGAAGGCCACCGGCTCCTGATGTTTGCCGGATTTCTCGACTCGGTCGAGGAAACGCGCGCCGCCATTCGAAAGGTCGCGTTCAGAGTGTCCGCTGCTCGACCAGGTGAGCGCGGGCCTGGCGTCCTTCAAGCGCGAAATCGCGCAGATCCGCGACAAGATCGACCCGTCGGGCGAAGTCGTCGATCATGCGAGCACCGAGCTGAAGCTGATCCGCGAGCGGCTGCGGAAGCAGAAGTCGCGCCTGCGGAGCACGCTCGAGTCGTATCTGCGCGGCAAGGAAACGGCCAAGTATCTTCAGGAGCAGGTCGTCACCGAGCGCAACGGGCGCTACGTGCTCGTCGTGAAGGCCGAACACCGCACCAGCATTCCCGGCATCGTGCACGGCGCGTCGACGAGCGGCGCCAGCCTGTTCCTCGAGCCGCTCAGCACGGTCGAAATCAACAACGACATCGTCGCGCTCGAAGAGCAGGAAGCCGAGGAAGTCCGGCGCATTCTGCTGGCGCTGACCGATGCGTTCCGATCGCGCGCGGTCGATCTGCATCGGACGGTCGAGGCCGCAACAGAGATCGACGTCCGCCAGGCGCGCGCCCGCTATTCGCAGTCGGTCGACGGCATCGAGCCGCGGCTGTCGACCGACGGCGCGTTCGAGCTCCAGGCGGCGCGCCATCCGCTGCTCGAAGGAGCGCCGTTCCGGTCACGATCAAGATCCTGCCGCCGGCCACCGTCCTGCTCATCACCGGACCGAATACCGGCGGCAAGACCGTCGCGCTGAAGACGGCGGGCCTGCTCGCGCTGATGGCGCAGTCCGGCCTGCGAATTCCGGCGGCCGACGGATCGCGGCTGCCGGTGTTCCGATCGCATGTTTGCCGACATCGGCGACGAGCAATCGATCGAAGCGAGCCTGAGCACGTTTTCCGGCGCACATCACGAACATCGCGTCGATGGACCAGGGCCTGATCGTGCCGGCGCTGGTGCTTCTCGACGAAGTGGGGTCGGGCACCGATCCCATCGAAGGCGGCGCGCTGGGCGTGGCCATCGTCGATCATTTCCGGCGCCGCGGCGCCATCGCTGATTGCCACCAGCCACTACGACGCGTTGAAGATCCTACGCGTCCACCACGGCCGGCGTGGCGAGCGCCGCGTTCGGATTCCACGCCGACACGTTCGCGCCGACCTACGAGCTGCATCTACGGAACGCCGGGCCGGAGCCTCGCGCTCGAGATCGCGTCGCGTCTCGGCCTCGACCCAGACAGTCGTCGATGCGGCGCGGGCACAATATGTCCGCGCGCGAGGCTCAACTCGCCGAGCATCTGGCGAAGATCGACCGCGACATGCGCGCCCTCGAGCACGAACACCGGCTGGCGACCCGCGAGCGCGAGGCGCTCGCGGAGGACGAGACGAAAATGCGCCAGCGCGAAGAGGCGCTCAGGCAGCGCGAGGAAACCTTCAAGCGCCGCCTCACCGAGGAGCTGGATACGCAGGTGCGCCAGGCGCGCCGCGAGATCGACGACGTGATCGCGGACTTGAAGGAAAAGACCGCCACGATTGCGCAGGAGGCCGCGAAGGACCGCGTCACGACCGGCGACACCGGCACGGCGCGAAGCGACGCACGGGCGTCGGTCGAATCCGTCGCGCGTCGCTTCCTCGAACCGGTCGTGCCCACGGAACCCGAGCCGCAGGCGCCGGCAGGTCCGATTCCATCGGTGGGCGACCGCGTGATCGTCGGCAGGACTCGGGCTCGAGGCGGTGGTGACCGCGGTCCACGACGGATCGGCCGAGCTCGACGTCCGCGGCAAGCGAATGCGGGCGAGCATCAGAGAACTCCGGGTGGTCGCAACCGCGCCGTCCTCACCACCCCGCGCCCACGTGCACGTCGAGTTCAATCGCAGCCGCGATGCAACGGCGCCTCCGCTCGATCTCAATGTCATTGGCTGCACCGTCGACGAAGCGCTGGCGAGGGCGGAGCGATTCCTGGATGAATCGCTCATGTCCGATCAACGCGTGGTCCGGTTCATCCATGGCTACGGCACGGGACAGCTGAAACGCGCGCTGGCGGGGTTTCTCCAGCAGCATCCGCTCGTCGCGCGTTTCGACGCCGCTCCGCCGGAGCAAGGCGGCGGCGGAGTGACGGTTGTGGAGTTCAAAGAATAGACAATTGCAAATTGCTTATTGCAGATTGCTGATTTAGGAGTTCTAGATTCAGCAACCAGAATCCGAATTAGCAATTGGCATTTGGCAATCAGCAATTGACGGATGGGCCTCTTCCCCAGCAATTCATCGACGACCTGCGCCTGCAGGCCAACATCGTGCAGGTCGTGCAGGACTACGTCCCGCTGAAGCGGGCCGGCCGGACCTACAAGGGCCTTTGTCCGTTTCATTCCGAAAAGACTCCTTCGTTCCACGTGGATCCGGAGAAGGGGTTCTTTCACTGCTTCGGCTGCAATGTCGGCGGCGACGTCTTCAAGTTCCTCGAGCTGCACGAGAAGGTCGGGTTTCAGGACGCGGTCCGGATGCTGGCGCAGAAATTTGGGGTCTCGCTGCCCGAGACCGAGGAGGACGAAGAGGGTCGCAGCGATGCGCGGTTACGCGAGTCGCTGCTGAAGGTTCACGAACAGGCGGCCGCGTTTTTTCGCGAAGCACTCGCGAAAGTCCGGCCGGCGAGCGCGCCCGGCAGCAGCTCAAGGAACGGGACGTGACGCGAGAAGACGATCGAGCAGCTCGGGCTCGGCTACGCGCCGCACTCCCGCGACGAGCTGAAGAAGGCTCTGCTCAAGCAGGGGTTCTCTGAGTCGCTGCTGCATGCAGAAGCGGCCTCATCCTGCAGCGCGACAACGGGGAGGTCGTCGACCGCTTTCGCCAGCGCCTGATGATTCCCATCTGCCGCGACACGACAGGCTCGGTCATTGCATTCGGCGGCCGGCAGATGGACCCCGGGCAGGGAGGACCGAAGTATCTGAACTCGCCTGAGACGCCGATCTACTCGAAGAGCCGCACGTTATGCGGGCTTCATCTGACGAAGGCGGCCGTACGCAAGACGGGCTTTGCCGTCCTGGTCGAGGGGTATTTCGATTTCGCGCAGGTGTTTCAGAGTCAGGCCGCCCCGGTGGTGGCATCGTGCGGCACAGCGTTGACCTCCCAGCAGGCCCAGCTGCTCCACCGCTTCACATCGAAGGTCGTCCTCAGCTACGACCCCGATCTGGCCGGAGAAGGCGCAGCCGCAAGATCCTGCGATCTGCTGGTTGACAGAAGGCTTTGACGTGAACGTCGCGGTGCTGGACCGGGGCGAAGATCCCGATACCTTTATTAGGAGGAAGGGCCCCGAAGGCTACCGTGAAAAGCTACGCGGCTCCCGGCCGTATTTAGAATATCTGCTCGATCGCGCCGCCTCGTCTCATGACCTCGGTCAGAGCCGAGGGCCGACGAGTGTTTCTGGCCGAGATGCTGAATGTCGCCGCAGCGGATCCCGGAGGCTGCAGCCCGGGACCAGTTCGCCGACCGTATTGCCCATAAGGCACGGATTACGGAAGACGTCGTCCGGGCCGAAATCCGCAAGGCGGCGGTGGCCAAACGGACCGAACTGGGTGCCAGGGAGTTCCCGGCATTTGGCCAGATGAAAGATGCCGAAAAAGGATTAATCTGGAGCGTTATCCATAATACTAGGGAGGCTTTTGAGGCCCTGGCCACCCTGGATGGGACCGACTTTGAAGGCCTGGCGGGGCGGGAAATATTTGAAACGGCCCAGAGCCTGCACAAAGGGCCCTTGGATCTCATACCATCGACGCTTTTGCAGCGTCTAAGTACGGTGAACGCCCAGCTCGTGACGAGCATTGCAGCCACGGCCAACCCTCCGGCCCCCCACTCAGAATGTGCCCGCGCGTTGAAGCGGCTCAGGTGGGAACGTGAGCGAGCAGCCATCCAGCGGGAAATCGACCGTCTCCAGGAGCTCGGCGCGCTCAGGCACGAGCGGGAAATCGAAGCGCTCTGGCTGAAGAAGAAAGACCTGATGCATCGGATCGAGGAATTGTCTTAAAGGATTCTGAATGTCTATTGAAGAGAAATACGACGAAGTACGGCAGCTCATCAACATCGGCAAGGAAAAGGGCTACCTGCTGTACGACGAGGTGAACGAGCTCCTTCCGTCTGAAATCACCTCTTCCGACGAGCTCGACGACCTGTTCAACACGTTCGGCAGCGCCGGCATCGAGGTCATCGACTCGGACCAGAAGTACCTGCGCGACGAGAAGGCCATCGACCGCACGGCCGAGGGCGCGGAAGAACTCGAGCTCGATCTCACGCCCGGCGCGCTCGACAAGACAAACGACCCGGTCCGGATGTACCTGCGCGAGATGGGCACGGTTCCACTGCTCACGCGCGAAGGCGAAGTCGAAATCGCGCGGCGCATCGAGCGCGGCAAGCTGGCGGTGATCAAGTCGATCTCGCGCACCCCGCTCGTCGCCAAGAAGGTCATCCTCCTCGGCGATCACCTCCGCAACGGCGAACGGACGATCCGCGAGCTCGTCATCTTCAACGACGAGGAGATCACCGACGAACGGATCGCCGAGCGCTCGCGCCAGGTGCAGAAACAGATCGACGCCGTGCGCAAGGCCCGCGAAGCGTTCGAGAAACTCGAACAGAAGCTGACCGAGACTCCCGCGGGACCGACGATCGCGCGACAAGCGGAAGTACCGCCGGGCGCGATGGGCCGCGATGCGCGCGCTCGTCGAAGTCTCGCAGCGCATCCGCGAGATCGAGTTCACCGAGGCCGTCAAGCGCCGCCTGATCGACGAGATGAAGGACGCGGTCGAGAGCGTCAAGACCGTCCAGCGCGAGATCGAAGCCGTCGATCGCCTGCTCAACCCGAAGAACAGGCAAGACGCGGCTGCGCGAGGAAGACAAGAAGAACCTGCAGAAGCAGATCAAGGACTATCGGATCAAGCTCGAAGTCGCATGACCGACACGCTCGAGCAGGAGCCGGCCGAGCTGAAGCGGACGCTCGACACCATCATCCGCGGCGAGTGGCAGGCCGAGCAGGCGAAGAAAGAGCTCGTCGAAGCCAACCTTCGCCTCGTCGTCTCGATCGCCAAGAAGTACACGAACCGCGGGCTGCAGTTCCTCGACCTGATCCAGGAAGGCAACATCGGCCTGATGAAGGCGGTGGACAAGTTCGAGTACCGCCGCGGCTACAAGTTCTCGACCTACGCGACGTGGTGGATCCGCCAGGCCATCACGCGCGCGATCGCCGACCAGGCGCGGACGATCCGCATCCCGGTCCACATGATCGAGACGATCAACAAGCTGATCCGCACCTCGCGCGCGCTCGTGCAGGAGCTCGGCCGCGAGCCGACCTCCGAGGAGATCGCCAAGCGGATGGACATCCCGGTGAGCAAGGTCCGCAAGGTCCTGAAGATCGCGCAGGAGCCGATCTCGCTCGAGACGCCGATCGGCGAAGAGGAAGATTCGCATCTTGGCGACTTCATCGAGGATCGCCAGGTCGTCTCGCCGGCCGAAGCGGTGATCAACCTGAACCTCAAGGAACAGACCGAATCGGTGCTGAAGACGCTGACGCCGCGCGAGGAGAAGGTCATCAAGATGCGGTTCGGCGTCGGCGACGGCAGCGAGCACACGCTCGAGGAAGTGGGCCAGAGCTTCGCCGTCACCCGCGAGCGCATCCGGCAGATCGAGGCCAAGGCGCTCCGCAAGCTGCGTCATCCGTCGCGGAGCAGGAAGCTGCGGGCGTTCTTGGAGGGTACGAACGTCGTAGGCTTCGGGCTTTGGGCTTCAGGTGGCCGCAGGCTTTGGCTAGAGTCCAAAGCCTAAAGCCTATAGACTTCACTGACGGGCCCATAGCTCAACGGTCAGAGCCGCCGGCTCATAACCGGCCCGTTCCAGGTTCGAATCCTGGTGGGCCCAGCCTTCACTCGCTTGCTACCCGCGAGCTTCGGCTAGGCAAGCCAAGGAAGGCTGTCGCGCCGCAGCCTTGGCGAAGGCGGACGATGGTTTCTGAGGATCGCTCATTGCTGATTGCGGACTGCAGATTGATTCAAGAATTGCCCATGCGCTCCGACCCTCGTACATCGCGAGGGGCTCGGCCCTCACTCGTTCAGGCCCCGTCTCGCCGGGGCCTTTTTGGTCCCGCCGACGCTCGCCAGATTTCCACGCGAGCTACGGCGAGGCTCGCCGTAGCCGAGGCGAAGGCGGCACGTGAACAAAAATCTTGAAGGCCTGATCGCGCTGCAGCGCCTCGACTACCGAGGCCGACGATGCCAGCCGGAAGCTGGCGGATGAGCCGAAACGTCAGCAGGCGTTCGAGGCGCGGCTCGAAGCGGCGCGCGGGCACGTGAACGACGCCAAGGCCCGGCTCACAGAGAGCCAGAACGCAAGGCGCGGTTGAAAAAGAAGTCGCAGTCCACCAGGGTCGCCTCTCGAAATTCCGCGACCAGCTCATGGCGGTGAAAACCAACGTCGAATATCAGGCGATGCAGAAGGAGATCGAGTTCGCCCAGAAAGAAATCAAGGGACTCGAAGACACGATCCTCGAGCGGATGCTCGAAGGCGACGACCTCGCGGTGGGGTTGAAGAAAGCCGAAAGCGAGCTCGGCGCCGAGCAGAAAGCCGTCGAGGCCGAACAACGCGCGCTCTCCACGGAACTGGGCCAGTTCCGCACGACGCTGGAACGTTTGACCGCCGAGCGCAAGACGCTGGTCAGCTCGCTCGATCCGAAGATATTCGCCACCTTTGAGTCCATATCCCGGCGCCGTCATGGGATCGCGATGGCGCTGGCGCGCGACGGCATCTGCACGATTTGCCATGTCCGCCTGCGCCCGCAGGTGTTCCAACACCATCCTCCGCAACGAAGAAATCCTCCACTGCGACAGCTGCGGACGGATCCTCTATTACGTGCCCGGTCCGCCCGCGTCGACTGGTGCCTCGCCGTCCGCTCCGTGATCGTCACCTACATCGACGGCGGTGCCCGCGGCAATCCGGTCCCGCGGGTACGGCGTACGAATCGAGCAGCAGGACGGCTCCGGTCGTCGAGGAATTCGGCGAGTCGATCGGCGTCGCGACCAACAACGTCGCCGAATACCGCGGGCTGCTCGCGGCGCTCGAATGGGCCAAAAGCCACGGTCACACCCACGTGCACGTTCGCTCCGATTCGCTGCTGCTCGTCCAGCAGATGCTCGGCAACTACAAAGTGAAGAATCCGGGGCTGATGCCGCTGCACGCGAGAGCGCGGCTGCTCGCACACGACATCGGGCGCGTGACGTTCGAGCACGTCCGCCGCGAGAGCCAACACGCACGCCGATCGCCTGGCGAACGCCGCTATGGACGAGGCCGCGAGCGTCTGATTGCGCCCGCCAGCCGCCCGGCCGGCGGACCGTCGCGTCGGAAAGAGCAGAAGAAATCCGGATGGCTCGCCGTGCACAGCCCGGCCGAAAAGATGTTGCCGGCCGGCACGCCGGTGTCGATCAGCATCTCGCGCATCGCTCCCCACCCATCGAAGAACCAGTGATCGCGCCGGCCGCTTGATTGCACGCCAGGCATCGTCGGATTCCCGGCTCGGCGCTGCGGCGTCTCAAGAAACCAGCGGGCCATCTGATCGGACCGGAATCCCGACGTTTCGAACTGGCGCCGCAGGTCGATGCCGACTTCGTAGCAACAGGCGCCAACCGATGGTCCGAGCGCGACGAGCAGATCGTCTGGCTGGCTGCTGAACTCGCGTCGCCATGGCGCCGACCACTGTTGATGGAACGCCTGCTGCCATGCCGCGCCAGCCTGCATGTGCAGCCGCCACCGCACCAGTCCTGGCGATCGGCTATCAGGATAGGCACGCAATCGGCGACCTGGACGGCCAGACCAAGATCGCTTCGGTGGCTGACGATGATGTCGGCGTCTGGCGGGCTGGGCGCACCTGCAGGCCATCTCCGGCGACGAACACCGCGCCGGCCGTGCACCTGCCTCACCCGGACGAGTCGTTCCGGATCGACATCCAGGCCCGCCGCCACCTCCGCCCAGGCTTCGTCATCACCACCGGGCACACGAACGCCGAGGCGCCAGCCGCGCGTGGTAAAGAAGTGAGACCGCAAGGCTCGCGAGCGGCCGGCAGGCTAGCGCCAGACCACCGCGGGCTTGAACGCCACTCGAACCCATCGCCCGGCTGAGGACGATCAGACGTGCCGAACATCATCGGATTGGGCATCGACGCCACGGACATTCCTCGAATCACCGCGACGATTGGTCGCTACGGCGATCGATTCATTCACCGCATATTCACCGAAAACGAGATTGCCTACTGTACCCGGAGGCGCGAGCCTGCCATTCATTTTGCCGGCCGGTTCGCGGCAAAGAAGCGGCGATGAAGGCGCTCGGCACGGGCCACTCCCAGAATGTGCTGTGGCGCGACATCGAGGTCGTCCGGCGTCACGGCCCGCCGCAACTGCAGTTTCACGGCGGCGCCGCGCGTCGTTTGCGGCGACTGGGCGCCGGGAGCTCGCTCCTCTCGATCACACACTCGGAGACGCTCGCGCTTGCGCACGTGCTGCTGTTCGGTCGGGAATAACACCTTTTCGGCCGCAACCTCCGTTAACAGTTCCAGAGCGCCGCCCGATTCCACCCGGCGCGTCGGTCTGGACGTCCCCTCGGTAACGTTCCGCCTGCGCTGCCGCTTATAAGCGTCGGCAATCGGCATCGCCCAGCGGGCACGTCCGCTTGGAATCACGCAATCGGCCAGGCGGGGACGACAGCCGTGGCAGGCGCGACGCGCCGCAACGCGCAGAAGGAGCGTGCCTCGATGAACGTCAAGATCACACCAAACGACAAAGGCAACCCGCCTGGCAAGCTCGCCGAGGCCGAACTGCACTTCACTGAAGGGCCGCTCGAAGGCTTGAAGCTGATCGGCTCTCTCCGTCTGGGAGAGGCGCGGGCGGCGGCGGCCGCAACGTCACGTTTCCGGCGCGGACCTACAGCGTCAACGGCGAGCGCCGCAGCTTCGCGCTGCTCCGCCCGATTGTCGACTGCGACAGCGCAAAACAAGCTGCGCGAGATCGTCCTCGAGGCCTATCAGGAGTACGAGGAGCGGGCGGCGATCACTACGTAGAAATTGCGGACGCCTTCGGCGGGCTCACGGCGTGCGCCTGAGCTGTCGCAGGGCAGAACCGGCGGGATTGCACCGGCTGCAAGCCTGCGATTACTGGATAACAGGCAGCAGTTTCGCGTTTTCTCGTTGGCGTTTAGGCGGGAGGGTCCACTCCTCGCGCAGCCCTTTGGCGTACTCGGCCTGATAGAACGAGCGCCTTCATGCCGCCGTCGATGATGTCCCACGGCAGCACGGCGTCGCTGGCTGCGGTCGCGGAAGATGTAGAAGTCGGCGTCGACGCCGGCTTCGGCAACCGCCGCGCGCCAGTTCTGGCCGTTGCGCTCGGCGGCCTCGATCGCCGGCGCGACGCGCCGATCGCCGAGCGACAGCAGCGCCTGGTAGTAGGAGTGCCGCTCCGACTTGATGTTGAAGTAGACGTTGTCGATCCCGGCCATCAGCGCTGCGCAGCCGCTTGATCTTCCGGTCGGTCGACGGCCGGATCTTCCATCGGCAGCCACTGGTAGGCGGTGCCCGGCTTCGGAATCAGCGGGTTCACGCTGCCGACGATGCGGCCGACCTGCCCGCGCGTGCGGGCGTGCTTCAGCATCCGCTCGCGGATCTGCAGCGTCAGATCGCGAATCGCCACCAGGTCGTCGTCGGTCTCGGTGGGGAGGCCGATCATGTAGTAGAGCTTCAGGTTCTCGATGCCGCTCGCGAAAATCAGATCCGGCCCGGTCGAGAATCTCGTCGTTGGTCACGGTCTTGTTGATGACGCGGCGCAGCCGGTCGGATCCGGTTTCCGGCGCGATGGTGATCGCTGCGCTCGCCGCTCGCGCTGCAGGACCCGGACGATCGACTCGGTCAGATCGTCGAGCCGCAGCGAGGCCGGGCTGATCGCGTAGCCCATCTCGTGCAGGCGCGCGAGAATGCGCTCGATGTCGGGATGGTCGCAGAGCGCGATCGACACCAGGCCGACGCGGCTGGCAGTGGACGCGGGCCGCCGCGGCGCAAGCTCGAGAATCCGGTCGGTCGGAAACGCGCGGACCGGCAGGTAGTTGTAGCCGGCCCAGCAGAAGCGGCACAGGTTCGCGCAGCCGCGGACGACTTCGACGAGGAACCGCGATCCGAACTCGGTTTCGGGCGTGAAGATGCCTGGTCGCCGGCGGATCGAGCGCGTCCGGTGGTCTTCACGCGCCGCCTTCCGCACCGGCAGCGGCGCGCCTCGACTGCCGGATCGACGGCGTAACCCGCGCAAGCGTGCCGTCGGCGGCGTATTGCGGCTCGTAGAAGCGACGGCACGTAGAAGCCGCGCTCGCGTGCGAGCGAGCGCAAGCAGGTCGGCGCGGTCGGTCGCCTCGCGAAACGCGCGGCTCGAGCGCAGGGCACCAGCACCTCGCCTTCGCCGGCGGCGATCGACGTCGGCGAACGGCGCCAGCGGCTCGGGTTGACGAAGGTCACCGCGCCGCCGATGACGATCAGCGGATGGTGCGCGGGCGCGTTCCGCGGCGTAGCGCGGAATGCCGGCCAGCCGGAGCAGCGTCAGCACGTTGACGTAGTCCCATTCGAACGACACGGAGAAGGCGACGACGTCGAACTCGCCGACCGGCGTCTGCGATTCGAGCGTCAGCGAGCGGCGCTTTCGCCGCCGAGCGAGCTCGGCCAGCTCCTGCTTCGGCGGCAGAAAGACGCGCTCGCAGACGATGTCGTCCTGCGGCTGTTGAACAGGCGGTAGACCGTCTGGAACCCGAGGTTCGACATGCCGACCCAGTAGGTGTTGGGAAACGCGAGCGCCACGCGCAGGCGACCGCCGTGCGGCTTGCGGACGTAGCCGGTTTCCTTCGCGAGGGTTGCGAGTGCGCGTTCGCGCTGTTGCCAGGACTTCATCGAATGGATGCCCGGCAGCTCGGGAAGCCGTCCAGCGCAGTTGACGCTCAGACGTCGGCGATCCCGCAGTGCCGTGGATCTATCTACTCTACCACCAGCGCCGTCGCCCTGCTGACGGCCGGCGCGTCGCCCGCTCAGCCTTCCTGCCGTCGAAGAAACGCCGGCACGTCGAACGGTCGAGCTGGCATCCGAGGTCGCGTCGCGTCGTCCAGCCGCGCGCTCTGCGGCACCGCCGATCGCGCATCGCCGCCTCGACCAGCGGCGCCAAGCGGCAACGGTCGTGAGCAACGGGCGCCGCGCCGAGCGGACGGCGCGGCATCGAGCGCCGCGCCGCCGATGCGACCGGCGGCCGGAACGGCTCATCGCGCCGCACGCAGCCGCGGGTGATCGGCATAGTGCGACATGTCCGACCGGCGTCTGCACGGTGACCGATCGGCGCCGGCCGCGCGACGGCCGGTGCGCCGAAAGCCGGTGGCGATCACGGTGATCTTGACCTTGCCCTTCAGCGCCGGATCGACGACCGCGCCGAAGATGATGTTGGCGTCTTCGTCGCGCCGCCTCCTGGACGATCGTCGACGCCTCGCTGACTTCGACCAGCGACAGGTCCGGGCCGCCGGTGACGTTGATGATCACGCCGCGCGCGCCGTTGACCGACGCGCCTTCGAGCAGCGGGCTCGAGATCGCGCGCCGCGCCGCTTCGATCGCGCGGTCCTCGCCTTCGGCGATGCCGGTGCCCATCATCGCCAGCCCCATGCCGGACATGATCGTCTTCACGTCGGCGAAGTCGAGGTTGATCGAGCCCGGGCACCAGGATCAGATCCGAGATGCCCTGAATCGCCTGCCGCAGCACGTCGTCGGCCGTGGCGAACGCGTCGGTCAGCGGCGTCGTCGCGATCGATGATCGTCAGCAGCCGCTCGTTCGGGAATCGTGATGATCGTGTCGACGCAGTCGCGCAGCGCCTCGAGGCCGCGCTCGGCCTGCAGCTGCCGCTTCCTGCCCTCGAACTTGAACGGCTTGGTGACGACGCGCGACCGTCAGCGCGCCGAGCTCGCTGGCGAGGCTGGCGATCACCGGCGCGGCGCCGGTGCCGGTGCCGCCGCCGAGCCCGGTCGTGACGAAGATCATGTCGGCGCCGTCGAGCGCCTGGATGATCTTGCTCGGTGTCCTCGAGCGCCGCCGAGCGGCCGACGTTCGGATCGGCGCCGGCGCCGAGGCCCTTGGTCAGCTTGCCGCCGATCTGCAGCTTGACCGGCGCGGCGTTGCGTCTGCAGCGCCTGCAGGTCGGTGTTGGCGACGATGAACTCGACGCCGTCGAGTCCGGCGCGCACCATGCGGTTGACGGCGTTGCCGCCGCCGCCGCCGACGCCGATCACCTTGATGCGCGCGCCGATCGTGCGGCTCTTCGTCGAGCCGCAGCCGCAGCGTCGCTTCCGTCGCGTCGTGCGTCGCAAGTCGGCCATTCGTGTCTCCGTGCACAGGCTTCTGGCTGCCGTGCCATGCGGTCAGCCTGGCGTCCTGCCGTCGATCAGAAGAATTCCCTGAACAAGTCCGCGCAGCCGCCCGGCCACGCGCACGCAGCGCGCCCGCGCCGACCGGCGCGCGCGCCGGATCGCCCGCGGAGTTGCGATAGCCGTAGAGCGCCAGGCCGACGCCGGTCGCGAACGTCGGGCTGTTCACGTGATCGGCGAGGCCGCCGACGCCGGCCGGGCAGCCGCGGCGGATCGGCAGATCGAAGATCTGCTCGGCGATCTCCGGCATGCCGTCGAGAATCGCGCCGCCGCCGGTCAGCACGATGCCGGAGTTGAGGCTCTTCTCGTAGCCGGCGCGGCGGATCTCGTCCCAGACCAGGTGGAAGATCTCCTCGGCGCGCGGCTGCAGGATCTCCGACAGGATCCGGCGCGCCATCACCCGCGGCTTGCGGCCGCCGACGCTCGCCACCTCCATCGTCTCGTCCTCGTCGACCATGCCCGACAGCGCGCAGCCGCACTTGCGCTTGATCTTCTCCGCGTCGGGCACCGGCGTGCGCAGGCCGACGGCGATGTCGTTGGTGAAGTGATCGCCGCCGACGCCGATGACCGCCGTGTGCCAGAGGCTGCCGCGCTCGTAGATCGCGATGTCGGTCGTGCCGCCGCCGATGTCGACCAGCGCGACGCCGAGCTCCTTCTCGTCCTCGGTCAGCACCGACTCGCTGCGCCGCGAGCTGCTCGACGACGGTCTCGGCGACGTTGACGCCGGCGCGGTTGACGCACGCGACGATGTTCTGCGTCGAGCTCTGGCTGCCGGTGACGATGTGGACGTTCACCTCGAGCCGCGCGCCCGGTCATGCCGACCGGCGCGCCGATGCCGTCCTGCTCGTCGACGACGAAGTCCTGCGGCAGCACGTGGAGGATCTCGCGGCCCGGTCGGCAGCGACACCGCCTTGGCGGCGTCGATCGCGCGCCGCACGTCCTCGCGCGTGATCTCGCGGTTCTTGCCGGCGACCGCGATCACGCCGCGGCTGTTGAAGCCCTTGATGTGCGGGCCCGACAGCGCCAGGTGGACCGAGTCGATCTCGACGCCGGCCATCAGCTCGGCCTCGTCGATCGCCTTCTTGATCGAATCGACCGCCGCCTCGAGGTTGACGACGACGCCGCGCCGGATGCCGCGCGACTCGGCGACGCCGAGGCCGACGATGTCGAGGCCCGCCGCCGTCGAGCATCTCGCCGACGACCGCCGTCACCTTCGACGTGCCGACGTCGAGTCCGACCAGATACCGCTCTTTGCGCGCCACTCTGCCTCCGGACTGCTGCTGTCGCCGCGAGCGTCCGCCCGCACTGCCGGTCTGCCGCGCTGTCCGACGCGCGCGGCGCGACTTCGCCGGTCGCGCCGCCGGTCCGCACGTAGATCCGATCGTCGAACCGCAGATCGACGGAGTCGATGTCCGGCACGCCGCTCCCGCAGCGTCGCCGCGAGCTCGAGATACGACTGCAGCCGCGGCAGGAATCGATCCTCGCCGAGCGTAGATCACCGCGGATCGCCGCTCAGGATCACGCGACGCGTTGTGCAGATCGCTGACGTCGACCTGCGACAGGCGGCCGCGCGATGCTCCGGCTTCGACCGGAGCGACGACGATCAGCCGCGCCGCCAGCTCGCCGCGCGCGTCCGTCGTCGGCTCGCTCGCGTCTCGCCGGCGCGCGTCGACAGGCCGTCGATGATCGGCAGATCGAGATCGGCGCATGTGCGGACCGTACTCGTCGATGATCGACGCCCCGCTCGTCGACCAGATACAGCCTGCCGTCGAATGCGGCCGATGCCGATCGGCTGCCGCTCCGGACAACGACTTCGATCGTTGACGGCAGCGACGCGCCGCAGCGCCGCGTCGCTTCACCCAGGGCGACGCGAGCAGCCGGCGCCGCCACGCGTCGAGATCGCTCAGACGAATGTTCTCGACCGCGCAGTCCCGCTCGAGCACCGCCAGCACCTCGCCTGCTCGACAGCCGCGCAGTTGCCGCGGACGACGAAGCGATCGATCTGCAGCAGCGCGCGTGCACGACGGCGGAGCGCGCCGCGCATAGACCGCGCACCGACGCCAGCGATCGAGCAGCGCCGTATTTCAGCGATCGAGCCGGGCAGCGCCATCGCCGAGCGGCCGCGGCCGGCTTCACTGCGCGCGCCGGAAGCGCCGGTCGGCTGGCGCAGCGACCGGACTCACGACTGTCCACCCGCACGCGCGGACGGCGCATCCGCCGGACGCTCCGCCAGCAGTTCGATCAGTCGATCCGGCACGGTCCGCAATCGACCCGGCGCCGAGCGTGATCACCACGTCGCCCCGTCGCGCGATGCGCGCGATCGGCGGCGCGGCACATCGTCGAGCGCGCGGCACGACGTCGACGGCACGGTCAGATGCTGCGCCGCATCGCCTGCGGCCAGCGCCGTCGAGCGTCGACGCCGGCGATCGGATCCTCGCCGGCGGCGTAGATGTCGGTCAGCAACGACGTGATCGGCGCCCGGCGAGCGCCGGGCCGAACGCGTGCATCAGCGCGCGTCGGTGCGCGTAAACCGGTGCGGCTGAAACGCCACGACGATCCGGCGGTTCAGCGTGCGCGCGGCCGCCAGCACGGCGGCGATCTCGGTCGGATGATGCCCGTAGTCGTCCACCACGAGAATGCCGTTCGCGCTCGCCGCGCACCTCAAAGCGCCGCTCGGCGCCCCGGAACTCGCGCGAGCCCGGCGGCGATCCGGTCGAACGACAGCCCGAGTTCGAGCCCGACCGCGCACGGTTGCGAGCGCGTTCTGCAGGTTGTGGCGGCCCGGCACGTTCAGCGCTCAGCGGCCCGAGCGTGACGGACGACTGCGCGCGATCCTCGGCTGCCGCGCGCCCGGCGCCGCACGGTGGCGCGCATGCGTCAGCGGCCCGAGCGACGACGTCGGTCGCGGTCACGTCGGACGTCCGCGTCCGACGTCGTCGACGGCCGCATGTGATGACGCGGCGCGTCATGCGCGGCAACACCGGCGCGCAGCCGTGCTCGTCGTCGGCGCACGCGACCACGGCGCCGTAGAACGGCACCTTGTTGGCGAAATCGACGAACGCCTGCTGCAGGTCGGCGAAGCCGCCGTAGCTCTCGAGATGCTCGTGGTCGATGTTTGTAATCACCGCAATCGTCGGAAACAGTTTCAGAAACGACCGATCGCTTTCGTCCGCCTCCGCCACCATCAGCTCGCCGCGGCCGAGCCGCGCGTTGCTGCCGAACGCGCTGCAGCCGTCCGCCGATCACCGCCGTCGGGATCGAGTCCCGCGCGCTCGAGCACCAGCGCGATCATCGACGTCGTCGTCGTCTTGCCGTGCGCGCCGGCGACCGCGATGCGCGTAGCGCAGCCGCATCAGCTCGGCCAGCATCTCCGCGCGCGGGATCACCGGAATCTGGCGCCGCGCGCGCCTCGACGACTTCCGGGTTCGTCGCGCCGAACCGCCGACGAGACCACCACGACGTCGGCGCCGCCGACGTGCGCGGCGGCGTGGCCGTATCGCGACGCGCACGCCCAGCGTCGCCAGCCGATCGGTCGATCGCGCGAGCGCTTCTCGTCCGGACCCGCTGACGTCGTAGCCCGAGGTTGGCGAGCAGCTCGGCGATGCCGCTCATGCCGATGCCGCCGATCCCGATGAAGTGGACACGCCGCGTCTTGCCGAGCACCGGTCCCGCACGATCCCCATCAACATGCAGCGCTCGATCGACGATGACTTCGCCGCGTCCGGCTTCGCCATCGCCGCGGCAGCGCCGCGCCGATCGCGCGCCGGCTGTCGCCGTCGCGCGGCGAGCGTCAGAATCCGTGCCGCGCCAGCTCAGCCGCCCGGTCGCCTCCGCCTGCAGCAGCACCTCGCCGCGCCCGGCCGCCGCGCAGCGCTTCGGCGTTCCTGCGCTGGTGGTCGTCGGTCGCCGTCGGCAGCGGGAATCAGAATCGCCGCCTTGCCGGCCGCCGTGATCTCGGCCAGCGTCGTCGCGCCCGCGCGCGACAGACGATCAGGTCCGCCTCGTCCGAGCCGCCGTCCCATGTCGTAGAGAAACGGCTCGACGTCGGCCGCCAGCCCCGCCGTCCGGTAGGCGGCGCGCACCATCTCCACATCTCGCTCTCCCGTCTGGTGCGTGAGACGAAGATGCGAACCGCCGGCCGCCAGCTCCGCCGCTGCCTCCACCATGGCCACGTTGATCGCGTGCGCGCCCTGAGAGCCGCCAAAGACTAGGACCTCGACGCCGGCTGTCGCGTCATCCGCGCGTGACTCCTCCGACGGCTCGACCGCCTCCAGAGAACTCCGGCCGAACCGGGTTGCCGCTGACGAACGCCTTCGATCCCGAAAAACGTCCGTCGTCGATTCGAACGTCACCGCCGCCGCCCGCACGAACGGCGCGCAGCAGCCGGTTCGTCAGTCCAGGCACCGCGTTCTGCTCGAGCAGCATCGTCGGCGTGCCGCGCAGCGCCGCGACGAGCACGACCGGCCCCGAGCTGTAGCCGCCGACGCCGATCACCAGATGCGGCCGGCGCGCCGAGACGATGCGCCACGCGTCCAGCAGGCCCAGCGGCACGAGCGCGCGCGCCGCGGTCGCGCGGCCGATCGACTTGCCCTTGAGGCCGCCGCTGCGCAGCACGTCCAGCTCGAAGCCCTCGCGCGGCACGCACGCGCGCTTCGATGCCCTGCGCACGTCCCGGCGAACGAGATCTGGAGCGTCCGGCCGCCGCGACATCAGATCTCCCGCGCCACCGCGATCCCGGGATACAGATGCCCGCCGGTGCCGCCGCCGGCGATCACGACGTCGTCGTCGCCGTCCGTCGGTCATGCTCGTCTGTACGTCGCATGCTGCGACACGTTCAAGCAGGACGCCCATGCCCAGCAGGTTGATGAGCAGCGACGAGCCGCCGAAGCTGACGAACGGCAGCGGAATGCCCTTTGGTCGGCATCAGGCCGAGCACGACGCTCATGTTCACGAACGCCTGAACGGCCACCATCGTCGTCAGCCCGAGCGCGAGGAACGCGCCGAACGTGTCCGGCGCGCGGAGCGCGATGCGAAGCCCGCGCCACGTGATGACGCAGAAGCAGATGAGCACGAGCGTCGCGCCGATCAGGCCGAGCTCCTCCGCGATCACGGCATAGATGAAGTCGGTCTGCGGTTCCGGCAGGAAGAAGAGCTTCTGCACGCCGTTCATCAGGCCGCGCCCGGTAATGCCGCCCGTGCCGACGGCGATGAAGCGACTGAATGATCTGATAAGCCGTCGCCGAGCGGATCGTCCCAGGGATGCAGGAACGTCAGAACCCGCTGCAGCCGATAGCCGCTCAACGCGACCAGCAGGCCGACCGACCGGAACGGCCGCGCAGACCTGCGACGGCCGACGACGTAGGCGTAGTTGAGGCCGGCGGCGAACACCATCACGCCGGCGATGAGCAGGCGATCGCCACGGACGTGCCGAAGATCCGGCTCCAGCGAGGATCGAGGCCCACCCAGCCGGACCACGACGGCCGATCGGGCAGCAGCGCAGTAGCGCACGCTCGTTGATGCGGTGCATGCGCCGCTCGAGCAGCGCGGCGATGAAGACGATGGCCGCCAGCTTGGCCGGCTCCGACGGCTGAATGCCCAGGCCTCCGATCGCGAACCAGCGGCGCGCGTTGTTGCACCGGCGGCATGAACAGCACCGCGACGAGGCTGAGCGTCACGACGCCCAGAGCACGACCAGATGAACGCCGGCTCGCGGTAGTGACGGTAGTCGATCCGCATGACCACGCCAGAGCAGCGCGACGCCGAGCGCGGCCCACATCACCTGCTTGATCAGGTAAGCGATAGGGGCTGTGCGCTCGGCGACACGCCGAGGCGCTGTAGACCATCACGATGCTCAGGCAGACCAGCAGCAGGGTGGTCGAGAAACAGAACGCGATCGGACTTGAGTTTTCTAGCCATTCCCGCCTATAAAGCTGAGCCCCGCTTCATCCGACATACTGTGAGCGGTCAGCAGTCATCAGTCGGCCTTGGATGAAGGCACCAGCTTCGCAGGCCGGGGCAGCCTGCGTTCCCAGCAGCCAATCCTTCACCGCGAAGACCGACTGATGACTGCTCACCGTTCACAGCCACCCGTCGCGCACCGCCCGAGCTGAGGCTCGGGCCTACTCCTCATCGCCACGCACCGTCGAGCTGAACCTCGGCTACGTTCGCCATGCGCAATGCGCGCGACTTCGTCCTTGAACGTCCGTCCGCGTTCCGCGTAGTCGCGGAACATGTCGAAGCTCGCGCACGCCGGCGCGAGCAGCACCACGCCCGCCGGCTTCGCCAGCGTCGAACGCCGTGCCGACCGCCTCTTCGAGCGACGCCGCTTCGTGAACGTCGACCGCGCCGGCGAGCGCCTCGCGCAGGAGCGGTCTGCGCTTCGCCGATCGTCACGACCGCCTTGGCCCGGCCGCCAGCGGCTCCCGCAGCAGCCGGAGATCCCCGCCCTTGAACCGGCCGCCCATGATCGGGCACGAGCCCGGCGTCGAAGCTCTCGATCGATCGCGAGCGCGGCTTCGACGTTGGTCGCCTTCGAGTCGTTGACGAAACGCACGCCGTCGCGCTCCGCGACCAGCTCCATCGCATGTTCGAGCCCGCGGAAACGATCTCGACCGCCGCGGTCATCGCCGCCGGCGCGACGCCCGCGATCACGCCCGACCGTCGCCGCCGCCATCACGTCGTCCACGAGGTGCGGACCGAGCAGATGAATCGCGTCGAGCGGCATCGAGCCGCTCGCTGCCGTTCGCCGCGCCGGTCGACGATCCACCCGTCTCGATCGCGCGTGCCTCGGCGATCGGCGCGCATGCCGGCGCGAACAGCCGCCGCTGCGCGCGGCCTGCGTCGTGCCAGCTCGAGCACCTGCGGATCGTCGGCGTTGATCACCGCCCAGTCGCCGGGCTCCTGGTTCTCGAAGATGCGCGCCTTGGCGGCCGCGTACGCCTCGACGCTCGGGTGCCGATCGAGATGATCGGGCGAGAAGTTCAGCATCACGGCGATCCAGGGATGAAACGTGTCGATCTGCTCGAGCTGAAAGCTGCTCGTCTCGACGACGTGCAGCGTGTCCGGCGTCGAGCGCCCACTTGCGCGCTCAGCGGCGACACCGATGTTGCCGCCCACCGTGACCGCGAAACCCGGCCGCCTCGAGCATCCGCCCGGTCAGCTCGGTCGTCGTCGACTTTCCCTTCGTGCCGGTAATCGCGATGACGCGGCCGCGCAGCCAGCGCGACGCGAGCTCCACCTCTCCGATGACGGGCACGCCCTGCGCGCGCGCGGCGGCGACCGCCGGCAGTTCCGGCGGCACGCCCGGACTCAGCACGACGAGGTCGGCGTCGTGAACGTCTCCGTCACGTGGCCGCCCAGCTCGAGCTCGACGCCGAGCGCTCGCAGCGGCTCGGCGTCCGGCCACGTCGCGCTCGCGTCCGACAGCGTCACGCGCGCGCCGCGACGCACGAGCAGTTCCGCCGCCGCCGTGCCGCTGCGCGCCGCACCGGCCACCGTCACCCGTCTGCCCTCCACTGAGAACGCCATCAGCGCAGCTTCAACGTCGTCAGGACTGAACAGCGCGAAGATGATCGCGACGATCACGAACCGCGTGATGACCTTCGGCTCGCTCCACCCGATCAGCTCGAAGTGATGATGAATGCGGCGCCATCCGGAACACGCGCTGCCCGGTCATCTTGAACGACGCCGACCTGAATGATCGACGGAGAGCGCCTCGAGCACGAACACGCCTCCGACGATCACGCAGCAGCAGTTCCTGCTTGATCAGAATGGCGACGGTTCCGAGCGCCGCGCCCAGCGCCAGCGGATCCGACATCGCCCATGAAGATTTCGGCCGGGTACGAGTTACCAGAGGAAGCCGAGCGACGCGCCGACCAGCGCGCCGCAGAAGATCGTCAGCTCCGACACGGCGAGAAGTGCTCGAGCAGCAGATACTCGCGAACTCCTTGTGGCCGACGATGTAGGTGAGCGCGGTGAACGCGGCGGCGGCAATCGTGAAGGTGCTGATGGCGAGACCGTCGAGGCCATCCGTCAGATTGACCGCATTCGACCAGGCGGCCAGAACAAACATGGTGAACGGGACGTACCACCAGCCGAGATCCGGATTGAGCGCCTTGAAGAACGGGAAGCCCAGACGCGTGCTGTATAGGTTGTGCTGCTGAGCCACAAGCAGGACGACGCCCACGCCCGCGGCAATCAACAGCTGCAGGCCGAGCTTGTAGCGTGGCCAGAGCCCATGATGGTCGCGCCGGACGATCTTTCAAGTAGTCGTCGAGGAATCCCACGCCGCCGAAGAGCGTCGTCGTCACGACGGCGATCCACACGTACTCGTTGGTGAGGTTGACCCAGAGCAGCGTCGGCACGAGCGCCGCCGTCAGAATGAGCAATCCGCCCATCGTCGGCGTGCCGGCCTTGGCGCGATGGAGCAATACGTAACTGAACGAAGCATAC
>ERZ1370068.5401-contig-4423_pt1 | contig 39444 bp, 73 predicted proteins | sample MGYA00561227_ERZ1370068 | MGnify/ENA primary metagenome ERZ1370068 (study PRJEB38410, sample SAMEA6850437) | metagenome | study: Metagenomic assessment of the ecological functions of the soil: analysis of the soil microbiota associated with the...
ATTGTACTTCGTTCAGTTACGTATTGCTCACTTCACTTCCTGACGACCGCCCATCTTCTGACGACCGATTATTTCTTCGCAGCGGCCGCCGGTGCGGCGCCAAGCTTCACCGTTTCGGCCGAGATCATCCTCCTGCGCTTCAGGCCTCGACGCGACGACGCGATCGCCGATCTTCAGCGTCTTCGCGTCCACCTTGTTCTTGCCGGACGTGATCTGTCTTCGCGTCCATCATCACCATGATGCTCTTCGCCGTCGGCGCCCTTTGACCATCAGGTTCATGCGCTGTCAACCTTGGTGATGTTGCCCATCACGGTCTTGTCGTTATCGTGCGCGCGCGAGACGGCTGGAACCATCATGGCGAGCGCGAACAGCACGTGCGTGGCGATCACTGTCTTCTTCACTGGAATGTGCTCCTCAATGGATGCGTCGTTCGTGCGTCGGCGTTGCCGGCGTGCGCGTCGCGCGTCGCCGCCCTGTGGAAACTTCTTCTCTTCCCGCTTGCTTCATCTCGCCCGGCGTGCGCGGGTTGAGATCCTCCATCTGAGCTGATCTCCTCCTCTTCCGTCAGTTTCGGCAGGTGGCGGATGAAGTGCAACCATGATGCCAGGACGAGGTTCTCGCCGTCCTGTTCCCGTTCTGACCATCCTGGCATGCCCGCAGAGCCGCACGCCATTCTCGATGATGATAGAACAGTTCGGCGTCGGACAGGTGTCCTGTCGTGGCGCAGGCGCGCATGTCGGGCGCCCGCGGGTAGAACCCGCGGCCCATCTCGCGTGTTTCCGCTCTCCATCGTTGCCGGCAGCGATGCAGAGCAGTGGTCGGCGAAAGTGTTCCATCCCTTCCTTGACGATTTCAGGCGTCACTGGCACAGGGTTGGTGAGACCGCGCACCCGGTTCTGGATGGCGATGCCGCGAATCGGTCCGTGCCGTCACGGATTCGAGCGCACTCGGCTGCGGTCGCGCGCGCTGACGCCGGTCGTCACGATATAGCGCGCCGGTCAGCACGCCGATGCTCGAACAGAATCGCGACGAAGAGCACGAGCGTTTCGCAAACGATGCTGCTTCATGGGCGCCTCACTGTTTCGGCGGCATCATACGAGCAGGCTCATCGCGGGATTCGTCAGGAACATGTCGCGATCCGTCGACCGAGCAGAAATAGAGTCCGTCCGTCCCCGGTAGTCTCGTGCTGGCGGCTGTCTTTGGGTCGAAGCCGGCCGACAGGACAGCTTCGCCGGGATCGAATGCCGCCTGGATCCATCACCATCGTGCGGCCGCCGCCGCGCCGCTTCCCATCGGCCATCGCCCCGGACGCAGCGTTAGAAACACCCCAGCGCCTGCGTTCAGCCGGCTACCGTATGCATCGCGCAGATCCCGGGAACGATGGACGCAGACACCGTCGCGCCCAGGCCCTGCCTTCCAATCCACCGCCGGCATCGACGTATCGCGTGTAGCCACCCCTGGATCTTCCGACGGCGCGAGCGCTCTCGGCGGTCGTACGTCGAGGGTCGAGATCGTGGGCGTCTTCTGGCAACCAACTTCCAGCCGCGCTGAACCACTGTGTGCCGATCCTCGAGCGCTCGACGCATCGTCTCGAGGGAGGAAGCGCGTTGGTCCCGCGACTGGATCTCCGAGTTGCGTCCCCACCCGATCGTCGATGCGGAGACGCTCTTCGCAGACAGTCTGATGGAAACGTCGCCGACGCGGTGATCCTGATTCACGTCCACTCTCGGGCCTGTTCCTTCGCCGGCTTCAGCGCCTTCAGATGTCCGGCGGACACCTGCAGCGCGACATTGCGTGGTCGGCAGAAACCACGCGCGTCCAGACACCGAATCGAGGGCGCCGAAGTCGAAATCCTTGCGATTCTCGTCCGGCTCGCGACCGCTGAACGCGGACGTTTTCGAGCTTCCATCGCTGTCCATAGACGCCGCCGGTGACGACGCCAAACGAGACGTGGGTCGCGTCGAGCCAGTGGTGGGCGATAGGCGCGATCGGATTCGGCATCGCCGACACGCGATGCGGGTATGCGACCGGCCCGAGCGCCGGTTCGGCCGACGGGCCGCCGTAGATTTGCCAGCGCGTCGTTCCGGTCAACGGTGCGTCGTATCGGCAGCGATTTCCATGGCGAAGTCGTGGGGATGCTGGCGATCGTGAATCGCATCACCGTGGCATTGCTCTCCCGACGCGAGCAGATCGGGATAGCCGCATCCGCGAATCGTCCACGGCTCGAGGCTGAACATCGCCGCGCAGCCCGAGGTGACCACGTCCGGCGTTGCGCTGCGCCATCCCCATGAACCAGTTGATGCTCCCGGCGTCATCATCGCCGCGCCTGCCGGACTCGTGAAGGAACTGCAGGAAGGCATTCTCGTGCGCCATCAGCATCCACGCACCTCGCTGGACGTGCACTGCGCATATCGGCGACGAATCGGGCAACCAGCTCGTTCCCGATCCTTCACGCGCGGACTGCGCCGCCGCGACACTTCCCCAACAGACAATGACGACCGCGCCGGCCAGGCGCGCACAAACACGTATGCGCGTCCATCGACCTCTCTCCGTAGTAGGGCGGGTTCCGCCGGAGGCCGAGATGCCATCGAAGGCGGACCCGCCGGCCAGAGAAGAGAGACGTCTGAGCACGCGCAGCTGAGAGATCAGATTGAGCGAGGCTTGAGGACTCTGAATCGAAAGCGGCAGTGCCGACGTCGGAGGTTCGCGCCGCCGGCGCAGGCAGTATCACCGCGGATGCGATCGCCGGCATGACGACGACGTGATTGGTTCGCTCCGACACCGTCGGTAGACCGCTCGTCATGTCCGCAGACATGAATCGCGGCGATCGTGGCGCCCGGCTGCGATGCGGCCTCGCTGGTGACAGCTGTGATGCGATGTCCGCGTCCCCGGCGTCGCGGGCGGCGCACGTCGCTTCGCACGCTTCCGCCGCGAGCGGCGCGCCGACGCGTCGTCATCGCGAGCACGGAGGGCTGAAGGGAGCGAGACATCCTTCCGCGAGTATACGCAACTGGCCGGTTCAGCGGTGCGTCGCGAAGATCCGCGAGCGGCCGCCCTTGTCGAACGCGAGCACCTGGTACGCCTGCGGATTCGCGCCTTCCATACCGGGCGAGCCGACCGGCATCACCGGGAACCGCAGAGTCCGACGACATCGGCCGGTCGTGCTCGTCAGCAGGCGTTTCACATCGGCAGCCGGCACGTGTCCCTCGATGACGTATCCGCCGACTACTGCGGTGTGGCAGGAGCGCAATGCAGCCGGCACGTTGTACTCGCGCTTGACGGCATCGATGTCGGCGACGTCCGGCGGAGTGCGCCGCAAAGCCGTTCTTGCGAAGATGCGCGACCCAGTTCACGCAACAACCGCACGTCGGATCCTTGTAGACATCGATCTTCACAGGCTGCTGCGCCCGCAACGCCGAGGACGCCGCCGCGCACATCGGCACCATCAGCAACATCTGTCTGCGAGTCATCGTGTTCATGGAGTCGATCTTACCCCTCGTGCAAGGTCGCATACATGCTTCGCGCCGAAGCGTCAACGATTCAGAGTGACCGTGGGCGCCGGCCGGCGATCACCGGCCGGGCCGATCCAGTCATCGACCATTCCATCGGCGTAGCGCTGATGCGCCTTCCACGCAATCTGCGGCGTCGAAGGGTTCCGCGCGAAGAACACGAACTCCCTACTTCGCCGACCTTGATTTCCTGCTTCCACGTGATCGAGACGATGCGCGTGCCGTCACGCTTGACGTCGTAGGTGAAGCCGGCTGGCGCCAGACGCCCGACACGGTCACGCCCGCTGGTATTTCCACTTCAACGGAGACGGTTCGAGACATTTCGCTCCGTTGGTACGCGTACGGTGTAAGCGCTCCGCCATGCCGGCGCGCGACTGCTGCGGCCAGACAGTGACGTGCGCGACCGCGGTGTGCGCAATGCCGAGAGCCATGCCCGCCACGAACATCGGTAATTTCAATCGTTTCATCGCACCACTCAGAACGTCAGTCGGACCCTGAGTTGCAGCGTCCTGGGATCGGAGACCGCCGTGACTTGTCCGAACGTCGGCGACGGCACCGTCGGATAGGTTCCGCCCCGAAGTTCGTGTTGCGCGTCATGTTGTTCGTCCGATTCGTCACGTTGAAGCCTTCGACGAGCCCTTCGAGGCCGATGCGCTGGTCGATCCGGAACGTGCGGCTGAGCCGCACGTTGAGCTGGAAGAAATCGCTCCCGATCCTCGCGTTTCGCCGAATGAACGCCCCGTTGACGATCGGACGCCCCGGCGTTCCCTGAATCGTCGTCACGCCAGACGTGATGTTGAACGGCAGCGCCGAGACTGACTGAAGCATGCCTGATAGTTGCAGGCCAGTGTGTGAGCCGCTCCCACGCCGTGACACCGGGCTCGGTGGAGCTTTGCACCGCACCGCTGGCGACGAGGCGGTGGCGCTGATCATCGTCGGAGCGGCCCCAGTCCTTCCGAGACGTCGAAGGGATCGATTGGAGAGCTGAAAAAGTTCTCGCCAACATCGTTCATCGACTTCGAGCGTGTGAGGCGAGGCGATAGTTTCCCCAGCGCGCCGGACGCTGCACGAAGGACAGATGCAGGCCGTGATAGTTCGAGTGGCCGCGCTGGTGAGTACTGGCCGTTGTTCGCGTAGGTTCGGATTGGGCCGGCACCCGTTATTGGTTCCTGCCGCCACGCAGCCCGGCACGTTCTGATTCACCGACATGATCAGATGCAGGCCCCGCGTGTGCTGGTAACCAACGCTCACGGTGCTGCGATCGCCGAAGCTGCCGCTCGACCTCCACGCTCGCCTGCCTCGAATAGGCGTTCTGAAGGTGCCGATCAATCGTCGTGAGATTGACCAGCGTCACCAATGGAATGGGTGCCGTCAGGATGCGGGGAACGGCGGCGCCTCGGCCTGTGCGGGAGACAGACTGACATTGATCTGCCGGAGCTGGCTCAGGTCCGTCGTGTTGCCGGCCGACAGCAGCGCGTTCGCCACGGCTCTCAGCGGCACGCGGTCGTAGAAGATACCGGCGCTGCCGCGCACGATGGTCGATTCGACCCGAAGGCGTCCACGCCACGCCAATCCGCGGCGACAGGTTGTTCGTGTCGGTGGTGATGGTCTGGAGGAACTGGAGGTCGTATCGAAGCCCGCGTTGAGCGTGACACCCGGGTGACCTTCCACTCGTCCTGTGCGTAGAGCCCGACGTTCGGATTCCGCTGCGACACCGACGTTGTGCCGAACGTCTGCGTAAAGCCGGCGTTGTTGCACGTGCCGGAAAGAAAATTCGCGAGAGATGAAAACGTGTATGCGCGCCGCGGTTCGACCGCGGAAACGCGATCGCGTCGTCGTTGAACAGCAGGTCCACGCCGGCCTTCAGCGCGTGCCGTCCGGCCTGATGCGCCGGGTTGTCGACAACCTGGTACATCTTGTTCACGCGACCGGTGGGACTGCCCGACAACGTCCCGAATGACGCAACGCCCGCAATGCTGACGGCGGGTCCGATCGGATCGGTCGGCGGCGCCTGCAGGTCGCCATAGGCGAACTGCGCGCGCGTTTCGTTGACCGTTCGCGCGGAGATCACCACCGTGTTGCTCATCGCGAGGCTCTGATCGATGTTGTCGAGTCCCGCGGACGCGCTGCGCCGCGTTCAACGCGCCCGCGCCGCGCGGAGTTGTCGGAGGTGACGTGATACAGGGCATAGCGCACGCCGACCTGATCGGCGTCGCTCGCCTGGTGATCGATCTTGCCCAGGCACGTTCGTCGAATCGACTGGATTCGGATAGATGCCGGTCGCGATCGGCGCACCGCGGTATCCGACCAGCGCGAGCCTCGCGTTGATGATCGGCACGCTGTCGGGCGAAATCGCGATGAACCCGGTTTGATTGAGCGTGCGCTGCTCGACGTTCGAGAAGTAGAAGGTCAGTCGCGGCGCACGGGGCCGCCGGCACTGAACCCGTACTGCTTCTGATTCATCGGCAGCGTGCGGCCCGACAGTGCATTCGGCGCGTTCAGCGAATCGTCCCGGAAATAGCCAGTAGAGACTTCCCGGAACATGTTCGTCCCGCTCTTGGTGACGACGCTGACGTAGCCTCCGAGCGCGCGTCCCAGCTCCGCCTGGCCGCCGGACGTCACCACCTGAAACTGGTCCACCGCATCGACGCCATACGGCATGCCGGCGAAGCCAGCGCGCGTCGTCGTTGGCCGAGAGTCCATCGACGATGAAGTTGTTCGAGAGGTTGCGCTGGCTGCCGACGGAGATACCCTGGCCAGGAACGGCCGACGTTTCGGCGAAGAGCTGCGTGCTCGCGGTGTTGGTCGGCGAGACGCCGGGCACGAGCAGCGCAAGGTCGAGAAAGTTCCGGCCGTTCATCGGCAGGCTTTCGACCTCAGTCTGCGCGACGGTGCCGGCAATCTGCGTGCGCGCCGTCTCGAGCGCCGCCGTCTCGGCGGCGACCGTCACGCTGGCATTGAACTCGCCGACCGCGAGCACGATCGGCAATTCGAACGCCGAGCCGACGCTCAGCGTGAGCGTCCGCGTCGCATCGGCGAATCCTTGCAGACGGACCGTGATCTCGTAGGTTCCAACCCTCAGGAACGGGAAGCCGGAATCGTCCTTCCTGATCGGTGATCGCCATCGCCGTCACGTTGGTTTGCGTCTGACGCGCGGTTACACCCGCGCCGGGCACTACCTTGCCCTGCTGATCGGTGACGCGCCCGCTCACGCTGGCGTAGTTGATCGTCTCCTGCGCTGCACGCCGGTCCCGCTGCCGCCGCAGCAGCCACGCCATGCAGAAAGACGATTCCTCGTCATAGACACTCCTTGCACGCCGATCCCACCTTGGGATTTGGGATTTGGATCTTGGGATTTGGGATTTCGGAGCGCTACGCGCGAGGAGGAGGTGGGTCCAGCGAGCGTGCCCGCACAGACAAGGTGTGGTCGGTCGATGGGCGGGACGGGCAATCGAAACGAGACTTACGTCGACAGAAACCGGTGACGGGCAGAACGCCGAGGCCGAACGTCAACGAGATGAGCGCGGGATCGATCGACCCGCATCCGCAGCGAAGAGCGGGGCCGGCGGAGTGCCGATGATGATGGAGCGGACACATCTGCCCCGGCGCCATGCCTTTACAGCATTCGTCGTCGTCGACGGCCGCTTGCGCGGCGGCCGAACTGCAGACGCCGAATGGACGACACCGCGAGCACGCTGACCTGAAAAGACCAGCAACGTCGGCAGCCACCAGCGAAGAGATGCCGGCGCATTGAGCACTACCCTACCATGCAAGATGCGCGCTGAGGTAACTGGCGGACCGTCGCATAATCTCTCGCCGGAGGATTTATACGCGGACTCTCCCGTTCATCTTTGTCATCGCCATCATCGCCTCGTCGTGCAATCAATCGTCCACGACTGCGCCCCCGGCGGCTCCGCCGCGTCCCAGCAGCCGCGAATGCGAAGGCCGAGGAAGCGTATACACCAGGCCTCGGCGAGATCATGACGCTCCAGCAGATGCGACACACCAAGCTCTGGCTCGCAGGCCGAGGCGAACAACTGGGATCTCGCGGACTACGAGATCAAGGAGCTCGGCGAAGGGTTTGACGACGTCGTCAAGTTCCACCCGACGCACGAAGAATCGCCCGTCGACCCGAAAGACGCGATTCCGCGGATGGTGACAGCGCCTGTCAACGACCTCAAGGCCGCCATCATGAAGAAGGACAAGAAGGCGTTTGAAGAAGGGTACGACGCGCTGACCAAGGCGTGCAACGACTGTCACCAGGCGACGAACTTCGGCTTCAACGTCGTGCAGCGGCCCGGCGACGAATCCGTATCCGAACCAGGTGTTCACGCCGAAGCGGTCAAGAGGTTGGCGGACCTAGGTGAAGGTCCGCCCCGCGCAATCGGAGCGCGTTGGTAATCACCGACACCGAGCTGAAGCTCATCGCCGCGGCGGCGATCACGGGACTCAATAAGAGTCCGAAGAACGGAGTAGAGCACGCCGGCGGCGATCGGCACGCCGAGCGCGTTGTAGACGAACGCGAAGAACAGGTTCTGCTTGATGTTGCCCATCGTCGCGCGGCTCAGGCGCCGCGCGCGGACGATGCCGCGCAGGTCGCCTTTCACGAGCGTGACCCCTGCGCTTTCCATCGCGACGTCCGTCCCGGTGCCCATCGCGATGCCGACATGCGCCTGCGCCAGCGCGGGCGCGTCGTTGATGCCGTCGCCCGCCATCGCCACGAAGCGTCCTTCGGCCTGCAGCCGCTTGACGACGTCTCACCTTCTGATCCGGCAGCACTTCCGGAATGACTTCGTCGATGTTCAGCCGCTTCGCGACCGCTTCGGCGGTCGTGCGATTGTCGCCGGTGAGCATCACGATCCGGATTCGCTCGTCGTGCAGCTGCCGGATGGCTTCCGCGGTCGTTCTCCTTGATCGGATCCGCGACGCCGATCAATCCAACGACCTGGCGATCGACTGCGACGAACATCACCGTCTGGCCTTCGCGCCGTGGTTCGTCGGCCGCCTGCGCGAAGATCGCCGAGGCTGATGCCTGCCTGCTTCGAGAAGCGCCGGGTTGCCGAGCACGACCGCTTGCCCGTCGACGCGGCCAGTCACACCCTTTCCCGTCACGGATTGAAACGACTCCGCCTTCGAGAGCTGCACGCCTCGTTCGGCCGCGCCGCTGACGATGGCGGCCGCGAGCGGATGCTCGCTCCCCTGTTCGAGTGTTGCCGCAAGGCGCAGGACGCTGCGATTCATTCCACCCCGGCGCCGGCGTGACGGTCATCAGCTTCGGCTTCCCCACCGTGAGGGTGCCCGTCTTGTCGACGACGAGCGTGTCGACCTTCCGCATCGCTTCGATCGCCTCGGCGTTCTTGAACAACACGCCCATCGTCGCGCCCTTTCCGGTCGCGACCATGATTGACATCGGCGTCGCGAGGCCGAGCGCGCACGGGACAGGCGATGATCAGGACGGCAACGGCGTTGATGATCGCGTGGGCCATGCGCGGCTCGGGACCGACGGTGGCCCAGACGATCGCGGTCACGATGGCCGCGCCAACGACGGCCGGGACGAAATAGCCGGACACGACGTCTGCCAGCTTCTGGATGGGGCGCGGCTTCGTTGCGCCTGCGCGACCATGCTGACGATCTGCGCCAGCAACGTGTCGCTGCCGACGCGCTCGGCGCGCATGATGATCGAGCCGGTGCCGTTCACGGTCGCGCCAATCACGCGATCGTTCGGCCCCTTTTCAACCGGGATGGACTCGCCGGTCACCATCGACTCGTCGATGGCGCTTGCGCCCTCGAGCACAACACCATCGACCGGCACTTTCTCGCCGGGCCGCACGCGCAGCCGATCTCCAGGATGAACATGCTCGAGCGGCACGTCCTCTTCAGTGCCATCGTCCCGCACTCGGCGCGCAGTCTTCGGCGCGAGGCGGAGCAGCGCGCGAATGGCCGCGCCTGTCTGGCTCCGAGCCCGCAGCTCCATCACTTGTCCGAGGAGGACCAGCGTGACGATCACCGCCGCGGCTTCGAAGTACACGGCGACCGCCCCGCCCTCTCCGCGAAACGACGGCGGGAAGATGCCGGGGACCAGCGTCGCGACGACGCTATATGTCATAGGCCACGCCGACGCCAAGGCCGATCAGCGTGAACATGTTGAGGCTGCGGTTGACGATCGACTGCCAGCCACGCACGAAGAACGGCCAGCCGCCCCAGAGCACGACGGGCGTCGCCAGCAGCGAGCTGCGTCCATGTCGCGATCGCGGGCGTGAGCAGGCGACCGAGCGGCCGGCCGGGAATGAAGTCGGCCATGCCGATCGATCAATGTCGGAACCGCGAGCGCAACGCTCGTCCAGAACCGCCGCGTCATGTCGCGGAGCTCTTCGTTCTCTGGCTCCTCCGCCGTAACGGTCATCGGCTCGAGCGCCATGCCGCAGATCGGGCACGAACCCGGTGCATCGCGGACGATCTCGGGATGCATGGGGCAGGTCCACTTGGTGGAGCCGGCCGGGATTCGGGATTCGGGATTCGGGATTCGGATTCGGGCCCGCGTTCTTCGAATCCCGAGTCCCGAGTCCCGAGTCCCGGACCGACATACCGGCCAGGGTCCAGATCAAATTTCGCTTTGCAGCCCTTGCCGCAGAAGTAACACGTCTTCCCGCCGTGCTCGCTCGTGCCGGCCGCCTTCGCGGGATCGACCTGCATGCCGCAGACAACGTCTCGTTCCATCAGTCCCTATTGTGTAAAAAGTCGAGCGGCCGCGAACGATTTTCGCACCGGCCGCCTGCTGATATGATGGTGGCTGCCGGATTCAGGCCGCTTTCGGCGACGGAGCCGTGGCACGGCACCTGACGATCTAAGACGCATGCGGGGCTTCATGATTCCGTGCGACTGCACTGGAGACGCATGTCCCGCGCCGGATCGTGGTGACTGGCGGACCGGGCGCGGACAAGACCGCGACAGCTCAGAGCTGATTAGACGCTCATCATTCTGCAACCACCTTCAGATTCTTTCCGAATCGGCCGGCATCGTGTTCGGCGGCGGCTTCCCCGCCGCGCCGGCGTGGCGGGGCGCAAAGCCGCGCAGCGCAGCCATCTTCTACGTGCAGCGTGGAGCTCGGAAGAAGCCGCCATCGCCGGTAACCCCGCAATCGTGCTGTGCGACCGCGGAACGGTGGATGGAGCGGCCTACTGGCCAGGCCGGAAGATTACTTCGCGGCGGTGAAGACGACGCGGGCGCGGAACTCCAGTCGCTACGACGTCGTGATTCACCTGCGGACGCCGCGAGTCGGCAACGGTTACAACCACCAGAATCCTTTACGCACCGAAAGCGCGATCGAAGCCGCGAAGTCGACGTGCGGATCCTGGGGTGTGGAACGCGCATCCGCGACGGTTCATCGTGGATGCACGCCTGACTTCCTCGCCAAAGCGGCGCGCTTCTCGAACTCCTCCGCACCGAGCTTCCGAGTGCTGCAGGCATCACGTGATCCCGGTGCTTGGCGAGCAGGCTGCTGACATTTCGCAAGAAAGGCCGGGCATCGATGACATTCCTCTCTCGCATCCTCATTACCGCCGCGGCCGTTGTCGCGGTGGCCGGCAGCGCATCGCGCAAACGGCACCAGGACTCCTGAACAAGCTCGACGTCCAGCGCCTGGTTGTGCACACACACCAGCGGCACACGCGTCGCTGGCGAAGCATTTCGTCGGCGCTCACGGAGACCTACAAGGCCGATAGCGCGCGCTACAGGGCACTGGCGACCGGTTTCGTCCGGGAATCCGAACCACTAGGTCCGGGATCGATCCCGGCGCCCGCCGCGCCCGCCAGGCCGACGCTGCCGCCGAGCTCGCGTTGGACGCTCGAGCCATGGCGGCCTACCACCAACTGCTCTCCGCTCGGCTCGGCCGCGACGGCACCGAGCGTGGCCGTCACGTTCGACTCGGCTTCGACGCACCGCGCCAACGCCGGCGCAATTGAGCCAACTCGAGAAGTCGGCGCACGCCGACTGATCAACGCGCGCATCGAGGAGTACTCCTCAACGTCGCGCGAGCTGGAAACAGCGAAGGCCGACGCGCGCGCGGTGATGGGGCAAATGCAGAGGCGGGCGCCACGCAGATGGCTGAATGATCCGGCGGCGCACTGCGATCGGATGGTCAAGCTGGCCCCGCAGCCTCGACGCAGGCGACGGCCGAACGCCGAGCTGCACCGTCGTAACTCGCCAACATCGGGTGATTACCGGCTCGCCGGGCGGACTGGTTCCGCCCGGCGGCATCTGGAAGAGGAGTTCACGATGACGATCAAGCACGTTGACCGCGTATCTGATTGGAGCGGCCGCCGCCTGCTGCTCCTCTCGGCGTCGGTTTGGCAACGCGCAGACAGCTGGTCGCGACCACTCCGCACGCGCCAACTCGAGGCGACGCGTCGCAGCAGAGCGCAGGCCGCTGCGAATCAACACGCGATGATGGCCAACATGCAGGCCGCGCAGAAAGAAGCTCGACGACCTCGTTGCGCAGATGAATGCCGCAAGCAGGCTCCGAGAAAGTGGACCGCATGGCGGCGGTCATCACGGAAATGGCTGCAGATGCACAGGGACAGTGTGCGCGCAGATGATGAACGGCGGGATGATGTCGATGATGATGCAGATGCAGCACGGCGCCGCGAGCCCAGCTGCGCCCGACGCGGAATCACCGGACGCTGATCACGCCGCGACATCGCGACCCGGACGTCAGGTGACGTTGAGCAGCATGACGTCGAACACTGAGCGTCGAGTTCGGCGGAATGGTGCCCACACATCTGCTGTCCGTATCCAAGGTTCGGCGGGATGATGAGCCGGCGCTGTCCGCCGACTTTCATCCCGACGACACCTTGATCCCAACCGGCGATGACACGCCCCACTCCCAGCTGGAAACGAGAAACTCGCCGACGTGTCGAACTGCGTGCCCTTCGACTCGGGCTTCGTCGGGTCGCACAGCCAGCCGGTATGTACGAGACCGTGACGGTGCGCCCAGCGGTCGCCGTTGCGCCGGTCCCTTCTCGAAGATCGGTGGCTGAGTAAGGCGCCGACGGCGGTGTCGCGGTCGTCGACGGCGAACTCTCGCTGCCACCGCCGCACGCGGCTACACACAGCGCAAGAGTCAGTGGTCGGAACAAGGAACGGGCGGGCCGAGCGATGCAAACATTCAGAACATCATCACATACCCCGCCAAGCTCGACGTGCGCTCCCCTACTTCCCTACGAAGAACTCCCTGGACTGCGGTGTCGAAGCAGAGCGGCGAGCGATACAGCGGATTCGCATGGTCTGCGCGTCCGGGAATTTATCGCGCACCGGCGATCCCGAGCGGATAGATCGGCATGTCGTAGTGCGCGCCGATGCCCGTTTCATCCTCGTGGTGGCTGGGCAGGACGATGCGCGGCTTGAACGTGTCGACGATCGGCATCGACTCCTTGTTCTGGCTCGTCGTGTTGAAGCGGCCCGTGTAGGCGACGATGCCGATGTCGGTGCGCGGAATGTTGGCGAACGCCGCTCGCTGCTCGTCGGTGATCGCGCCCGCCGTATCGGTGCTATGCGATCCTGTAGCCGTTGTCGAACGTGATCAGATAGGTCAGCGTGCCCTCGCTGTCGATCCTCGGCCCGCCGGCGCCGCGGCGCTGCAGCCGCTGCGATCGCGGTCTTCTCTCTTCGTCTGTCTGCGCGCGGCCATGCACACTCCGGGCACAAGCTGCTGGTAGAGCGTCATCATCTTTGTTCACCGGCTCGGGGCGGCCACCGGCATGGCGCGCGTGAACCGCCTGAACGGTGAACCCATTGAACCTTTGCGTTCTCGCCTCCCTTCCACGTCACGAGCTGCGCGTCCGGGACGCCGTTCATCTTCAGCCACTCGGTCGTCGGCGGCGCCGCCATACATCTTCGCGTTGGTCTGCTTCGCCACCTCCGGCGCATCGGCGATGTGGTCCCAGTGGCCATGGCCGAAGAAGATGGCGGTCGCGCGCGTGAAGTCAGACGGCAGCGACGCCCAGCGGCCGCGCCGGCCACACCCGCGAGTAGAACGTGTCGAACAGGATGCACCTGGTCGCGATAGGCGAGCTCGTAGTTGCTCACGCCGAGGAAGCGCAGCACAATCGTGTTCTGCCCCTTCGGCATGGGTCCGCCGGCCGCCGCGATTTTCGTCGTCGAACACGCGCGGGTCCTGCGCGAGCGCAGCCAGCGCCTTCCCGTTCTGCGCGTCAGCCGCCGCTGTCGGTGAGACGCGACCAGCGCCGGCGACGCCACGAAGCCAATCTCATTGTTGCTCTTCATCGATTCGAGTCAGGTGATGCCTCCGATCTCACTTCGGCAGTGCTGATCGGTCGTGGTGTCATCTGATTCCGTCGTACTGTAGTGCGCGGAAGCGCTTCCACATCGTACGCCGAAAGTCCGGTCGCGGTTGGCGCCGCCGATGTCGGCGGCCGAACGCACCAGCGCGCGATAGTTTCCAAAGTACCGCGGTCCGTCGCCGGGCTGACGAAACAGGTACATGATGTCGGTGAAATTCGTCGTGTGCTCGAGACCGAGGGCATGTCCGAGCTCATGCAGCGCGGTCAGATACGCGATGATCTGTCGCGTCAGCGGATCCACCTCGATCGGGACGTCGGCCGCAATCGCGACGTCGGCCGCGTCGATCAAGCCGGTCGTCGCGTCCATGTGCGGTCGCGTCTCGCCATAGTTGCCACCAGCGGCGTTGAAGACAACGCGGATCTTCGCGTCGGTGCGAACGAACGTGCGCTGCAGCGTCACGCGTCCATCGCTCGCGTTCGTCCACGTGCGGAGGGCGCGTTCGGCGAGTTGATCGCCCTGTGGCGGCATGTCTCGCCGATCGATCCAGACGGGGACGACGGCATGCAACGGCCAATGGGCAATCCACGGCGATGCCGGGCCCGCTTGAACCCCCATCAGTGCCGACAGCGCCATCCAGACAATTTGAAAGGTCATCACCGGGGAGCTTACTCAATCCGTCCTCGTGATTGTCGCCGGGTTCTTGATTTCGGCGACGCGCCAAAAGGCTGTAACCCTCTGTGAAAGATGGGTTTTTCGTTGACAGAAATGGCACAGGACATGTAGCGTGCGTCGGTTCCAGGTTTTTCTTTCAAGGAGTTGTGATGCTGCGAGCGACGGTTCGTGCGCGATACCGGTTACTTCTACTTACCTTTCTACTGCCGGCCATGATGCTGGCCAGTGCCGCTCCTGCGCACGCGCAGGTCAGCAGCGCGTCCATTGCAGGCACGATCACCGACTCTCAGGGCGGTGTTCTTCCGGGCGTCACCCTGACGGTTACCAACGCCGAAAGCGGCACGGTCCGCACGAGCGTGACCGAAGCTGACGGCAAGTATCGCGTCGCCGGCATCTCGCCGGGCCGCTACAACCTCACCGCGGAGCTACCGGGCTTTCAGACCGTCGCGGTGAAGGACATCACGCTGCAGATCGGACCAGGACTACTCGCGCGACTTCCAACTTGGCGCTCTCGACCCTCCAGGAGTCGGTGACCGTCACCGGCGAGGCGCCGATCGTGGAATCGACCAAGAGCGAGGTCTCGACGGTCATTACGCAGGAGCAGATCTCAACGCTGCCTACGCAGGACCGCGTCGCGCTGTCGCTATCGCTGCTGCTTCCGGGCGTCAGCCTGGACACCACGCGTGCGAAACGGAACGCCACCAACGTCGGTGGCAGCGTCGACGACCAGCTCGACGAAGTATCTCGTCGACGGCCTGTCGAACTGCGGTCGACCAAGAGCGGCGAACAGCGCCATGACATTCCCTGCGGCGGCGATTCGCGAGTTCTCGGTCCACACGACGCAGATGCCCGCGCAGTATGGCCAGGGCGCCGGCGGTGTGGTGAACATCGTGACCAAGAGCGGCACGAACACGCTGCACGGCGAGGCATTCGAGTTCTTCCGCAACCAGCAGATGAACCGCAACGACATCTTCACGCAGCAGCAGGTGGATGCCGGCCGCGCGGACCCACGGTACAAGCGGCAGCCAGTACGGCTTCGCCGCTCGGCGGGCCGATCATCAAGAACAAGCTGCACTACTTCGGCACCGTTCGAGCGGACGCGCGAGCACAGCGTTCTTCATCGGCGAACGCGCCGACGCAGTTCTATCCGACGCTGGCGGGCAGCGTTCGAGGGCGGGTCGTTCACCAACATCGCGTTCGTCCGCGGCGACTACCAGATGAACTCGAAGCAGAACCTGTTCTACCGCTACGTCAACCAGCACACCGAGTTCTTCTGCAGCGGCTGCGGCGGCACTCAACGTGGCGTTCAGCCAGCTCGACAACCTGATTCCGCGCGACATGCACGCCGTCGGTCACACGTGGGTGCTGTCGAACCGCGTGCTGAACGAGTTCTACTTCATGCGGGCGACCGCCTCGGATCGCAACTACCATGAACCAGGACTACACGCCGGCCAACGTGCTGAACAACGTCGTCACGATGCCGCATTTCGCTGGGCGCCGGCCAGTACATCGGCACGCAGCGCTGCAACGTTCCCGAGCGCGCAGCTGGGGCGGCAACCAGTGCCTCTGGCCCTGCCGCACCGGCACGATGACGACGTTCACCGAAGCGCAGGAAACGGTGACGATCAGCACCGGGCGATCACAACTGGAAGATCGGCGGCAGCATCCAGTTCTTCCCGACGCACGAGTGGGCGGCCAGCAATCCAGGCACGTGGACGTTCGGCCGCGATCAGTTCTTCGACCCGCTCAATCCGAACTTCAACTTCAACTCGCTGACCGGCGCCGACGCAGTTCACGGCGGCGTTCCCGAATGTCTACCGCGACATCATCAACCACACGTACGCGGCGTACGTGTCCGGACGAGTGGAAGCCGGCCGCCGGCCTCACGCTCAACCTTGGTCTGCGGTACGACGTCCAGACCGGCGTCTGGAACGAGAACCACACGCAGGCCGGAATATCCGCAGCCGCTGCCGTACGTGGATTTCGCGATCGCGCGGCGACAAGAACAACCTCGGTCCGCGCACTCGGCGTCGCGTGGGACGTCCGCAAGCAGAACGGCAAGTCGGTGGTCCGCGGCGGCTACGGGCGCTGTGTACACGACGATCACCAACGCCACGCATGGGCACCGAGATCACGACGCTGAAGCAGAACAGCATCATCATCACCAATCCGACGCTACCCGGATCCGTACCGGGGCCGTGATCCGGCGTCGTTCGCGTCCACGGCGCCGCCGAACATCAACATCCTGAGCAACGAGCTGGTCGAACGCGCCGGTCAACACCTACACGACCGGGTTCTCGCAGCAGATCGATGGCTGACACGGCGATCAACATCGACGGCGTGTATCAGAAAGCGCATCAGATATCCGACGACCGAGAACATCAACACACGCAACCCGAGTGACGCTCGTCCGGCCGCTGCCGGAGTGGGGCCAGATCATATCGACCGGACCCTATCGGCATCTGGAGCTACAAGGCGCTGCTTGTCCGTCTCGAGAAGCGGCTCTCGCATCGCTACCAGTACCAGGTCTCGTACACGCTGGCGAAGATGGACAGCAACTACGGATCGAACGATGCGGTCGGCATCAGCCAGGGCGGCCAGATCACCGACTACTACAATCCGCAGTTCGACCTCGGGCCGCAGAACGCCGACCGCCGGCACGCCATCGTCGTCAGCGACGGCTTCCAGCTGCCTGCCGACGTCATCATCGGGACGATCTTCAACTTCCGGACAACCGATCCGTTCACCGCGCGCGCCGGCGTCGACCTCAACGGCGACGGCGTCGCGACGACCGACTACGTCCCCGGAACGACGAAGAACATGGGGAACCGGGACAACACCGCGATGATGACCGCAGTCAACGCCTATCGCGCAACGCTGGGACTGCCTGCGCTTCCGGAGAGCCAGATTGACACCAACACGCTCTACCGCTTCGATCTCCGCGTCAGCAAAGGGTTCAGCCTCGGCGGCGACAGAAAGATCGAAGTCATCGGTCAGCTCTTCAACGTGACCGGGCGCACCAACCTCGGCGGCGTCGGCAGCGTCTGGCAGACCAACGCGCGTCGGCGACAGTTCGGCGAGATTCTGACGGCGCAGGCTCGCCAGCAGGGTGAGGTGGCGATCCGGTTCGTCTGGTGACTCCGTGTAGGTGTCAGGTGTCAGGGAGGGCCATCCTGACACCTGACACCTATCTGCTTCCCCCACCCAAACGCCGATAACCTCTCCGTGGGCGACTTCGACGACGACTTAGACCATCTGGCATCCGAGCTGAATCTCGTTGCTCCGCAGCGCACGGCGGACGCAGCAGGGCAGCCCCCGTTCGATCGAATCCTGGCTTCGCCGGCTGCGTGAGACTCCAGGGAAGTGACCTCCTGCTCGTGACGGGTGCGCCTCCGGTCGTGCCGCGTATCAGCCCGCCTGCTGCCGACCTCGGAGCTCGTGCTCGGCACCGACGATATCGAAGCCGCGGTGATGCCGCTCGTGTCGCGCGCGGCTGCAGGACGCACTACCATCGCGGCGCAGCGGTCGATCTTGCGTTTACCGTTCGCGGCCTGGGACGGTTCCGGATGAATTTCCACCGCGAGCGCGGACGTGCCGCGGCGGCGATCCGCGCGCTGCCGCTGCGGATCCCGAGGCTGGCGGATCTTCAATTCACGCACGACATCAGCATGCTGTCGACGCTCCCGCGCGGCCTGGTGCTGATCGGCGGCCCGACCGGATCGGGCAAGACAACGACGCTGGCCGCGCTCATCGCGGAGATCAACGCCCGCGACGCGCGGCACATCGTCACCGTCGAGGATCCGATCGAATACGACCACGCGCACCAGCGCAGCATCGTCGAGCAGATCGAAATCGGCATCGACGCGCCCGATTTCACCACTGCGCTGCGGTCCGCCCTCAGGCAGGCGCCCGACGTGATCGTCGTCGGCGAGATGCGCGACCCGGAGACGATGCGGATGGCGCTCGCGGCGGCGGAAACCGGCCATCTCGTGTTCGCCACCGTCCACGCGACCGACAGCGGGTCGGCGATCTCCAGAATCGCTGACGCGTTCCCAGCGGAGCGCCAGAACGCCGTGCGGCAGGAGCTGGCGATGGCGCTGTCGGCGGTGCTCACGCAGACGCTGATCCCGACGCAGTCCGGGGCGCTGGTGCCCGCAGCGGAGTTGCTGATGGTGAGCTACGGGGCGCGGCAGCACATTCGCAAGAATGCGCTGCAGCATCTGCATCAGGAGATCGCGATCACCCGGAAGGCGGGATCGTTTACGCTTCGAGGAGTCGCTCGCAAAGCTCGTCGAGATCGGCGTCGATCGATCGGAACGAGGCGCGGCTGCGCGCGCCTCATCCCGAGGAGTTCGATTCGATCAAAGCCGTGAGGCGGGTCCGTCTCGACCGACGGACCCGCCCTTACTTCCTACTTCCACTATCGAGAACGTGGTCAGGTCGGGGCCGCGGACGTGGATTCGCGTTCTGCGCCGTCGGCGGCACCGGATCGTTCTTTGTCGCGCCAATCGAAAACATGTGGTGCGTCTTCGGATCGAGCGCGACCGTACGGGCGCCGCATATACTTCACGTCCGCGACCTTCGTATCTTTGTCCGGCGAATCCTCGTGGAAGATGTTGACGACACCCATGCCGCCGCCACCATCGCGGCAGGTGAAGAACACGTCGCCCGGTGCCCGCATCGTATGCGACGCCGTCAGAGCCCGCCGCCGATCGGCATCGACGCGACCACCTTGCCTGTGTCGACATTCATCACGACGCCAACCGGCATCGCACCTGGCATGCGACGAACAGGCCGGCGATGTGCCGCGTCGAAGGCCGCGCCGTAGCCGCGCTGGCACGGCTTGGCCGGCCACGTCGTCTTCACCGTCATCCCCTTCGCATCGACTTCCGCAATTTCACCGCTGTCGACCAGGTTGACGAAGAGCATCCCTTGCCGTCGGGCGCTGCCGCTTCGAGCGGGCCAGCGTATGTGATCGTGCCGACGACTTTCGCCGCCGCCGGGTCAATCACGGTCGTCGTCATCGAATCGCCATTGTTGACGTAGACCCGCTTGCTCGCCGGGTCGCACATGATGCCGTCGCAGTCTTCCTCACCGGTGGAAATGGTCGACGTCACCTTGTCGGTCTTGAGGTCGAACACGTAAATGACCCCCTTCGGATCGTTGCCGGTCACGAATCCGCGATTCGCGTCGGGCACAACGGCGACGCCGTGGATGCCTTTCATGCCCGGGATGTCGGCGACGACCTTGTGCGTCGATTCGTCGAGCACCTGGACGTGGGTGCCGCGCGGAATGTAGATGCGCTGCGCGTCCGCGTCCACCGTCACGTAGTCCCAGCCGCCCGCGCCGCCGATCAGCGTCGTCTTGAGGACGTGATAGCTCTGCGCGTGAAACGTAGCCGGCGCGCTGAGGAGCAGCGCGACGGCCACCGGCAGCCCGAACCTACTTCGCATCGCGCGCTTCCTTCGCGACCTGGGCCACGATCTTGTTGTATTCCATCATCACATCGGCAACCGTCGCGATCGACCGCGTCCGCATCCGGCTTGGCCGGCATCAGCTGACGCTCGATCGTGACCATCCCCTTTTCGATCGCGTCGCACGACTCGCGCGAGCGCGCCTTGACCAGGTCCTCGATGTTGTCCCAGTTGTCGTCGAAGCGCCGCAAACGACTTCCGCGCTTTCGCGATGTCTGCCCGCCTTCAGCGCCGGCGTCACTTCGCGCAGGTGGGCGCGCTCGATCCGCAGGCGCGCCACGTCGTCGTACAGGCGATTGAGCGGCGCCGACTTCTCGACCAGTGCGAGCATTTCGTCGCATGTCTGGCGAGCATCGCCTTCGCGTCGGCGAGAATCGCGGTCGTGTCCGGATTCGGCTTGTTGAGCGCCTCCGTCACCGCCGTCTGGTAGTGATGTTCGATCTCGTTATAGAGATCCATGCTGCGGGTGCTGACGTACACCTCGACGCCGTTCCACGCCGAGTCGTAGTCCTCCATGTCGGTCTTCGCCGCGGCGGCGTTCTTCTTCTCGAGATCGGCGATGGTCTTCACGAGAATCGGACGCACCGCGCGCAGGCTCGTGACCTCGAAGCGCGCCGCGCCACCTCCCGTGCGCGCCTGCCCGGCATATCCAGCCAGCGGCAGCGACACGAGCGTGACGATAAATGTGAAGAGTCTGCAGATGATGCATGACATGCTTCTCCTTGTGCGCCGGGATGTTATACCCGCGGCGATGACGCCCGGATGAACAGTGGATTCGGTAAGCCGCTTACCGGCCGGGTAAATCATCCGGGACGAACTTCTATATTCTTCTACAACTTACGGCGGGCATCCGCTTTGCTCCTATGAAAAACATGCGCACGAACCTCGGTTTTCTCAGCTTTCGCCATCGTCTGCGCGCTGACGATGTGGAGCTGCAGCGGCGGCAACCTGCCGTCGTCACCTTCAATGCTGAACCCGCTGACGACGCCCGGCGCTGTCGGTGGCAGGCTGCGGACAATGGACGATCCGCCGCCGATGGCGGATCCGAACGCCCCGACGCCGATGGCGGTCATCATCAACATCGTCGGCGCTTATGGCTCGAGCTGCCTTCATGCCGAACCCCACCATCGCCAACATGGGCGATCAGATCGTGTTCACGAACACGGATCTCGCGCTCCATCACATCGTGCTTGACGACGGGACCGATCTCGGCGACGTCGCGCCGGGCCAATCGAGCATGCCGATGCCGTTGACCACGCCGATGGCGACCTTTCATTGCACGATTCATCCGTCGATGATCAGGGCCATCAACGGCGACATCGTGTTGCCGCCGTACGAACCGCCCCCGTCCGACGATTATTACGGGTGTACTACTAGACAGCGTTCTCCTTTCGGGCGATAGTTGCGCCGAAAGGAAACGTTCTCCATGAAAAGACTCCATATCACCGCAATAGGTGCGGCCGCACTCCTCTGCGCGGCGTCCGCGCCGGCGCAGGGGCCGCCGCCGATTCAGCCCGTCATGATGAAGCAGCTGAAACCTGACGTCTGGGCAGGCCTCGGCGGCTCGGGCGGCAACAGCACCATCTACATCGGCAAGACCGGCGTCATCGTCGTCGACGCGAAGCAGACCGAAGCGGGCGCCAAGGACCTGCTCGCCGAAATCGCGAAGATCACGCCGAAGCCCGTGACGACCGTCTTCCTGACGCACAGCGACGGCGATCACGTGAACGGCCTCGTCGCGTATCCGACCAACGTCAAGGTCATCGCGCACGAGAACAACAAGAAAGAGCAGCAGGCCGCGATCGCAGCGGGCGGCCGCGGCGCGCCGCCACCGGATCGCCTGCCGTCGCAGGTCACGACCAAGCAAAAGGAGACGATGACGATCGATGGCGTGAAGCTGGAGCTCTATCACTGGGCGCCGGCGCACACGAGCGGCGACCTGATCATCTACTCGCCGCGAGAACAAGATCGTCTCGACCGGCGACATCGTCGTCACCAACCGCGCTGACGACAATCCGAACATTCACATGGACAAGAACGGCTCCGTCGAAGGATGGATGGCGAATGTGAAGGGGATGATCGGCCTCAACGCCGACACCTACGTCACCGGCCACGGCGACATTCTGACCAAGGCCGACCTGCAGCGGAAGCTGGCGGCGGTCACCGAGCGGCGCAACAAGATCGCCGCGATGGTCAAGGAAGGCAAATCGCTCGAGGCGATCAAAGCGGCTCTTCCTGACGCACCCGCACCAGGTGCGCGCGCCGCGGCGCCGCCTGCGGCCCCTGCTGCTGCCGCTCCAGCAGCCGGACGGGGTCCCGCACCGGGCTTCGTCGACGCTGTCTACGCGGAGCTGACGAAGAAGAAAGACGACCTCGTCGACGCATCACCTCGGCCCATCGATTCCTCCGACCTGAACGGGTTTCAGGTACCAACCTTGCGCAGACATGAGGATGGAGGAATCGATGGGCATTGAGCGACGCGAAAAGGGGCGACGCGCGGAAGTCGTCAAAGCCGTCGTGGATCACGTCGTTCACAAGGCGGAAAGCACCGTGACCCTCGAGGGACTCCAAGACTTCCTGCATATTCCACAGGATGCGGCCGGACGAATCGTGTCGAGCCTTGTCAACGCCGGCATCGTGCGCGAGGTGCACAAGCGGGGTCTGGACGCGCATGCGGACTTCCCTCGCCACGATCTTGACGGTCCTCAAATTAGGTATCGCGATTACCTCGATTTTCCTCGCTCGAGCTCACCGCCGGGCTCGCGCGCGATTTCGTGTACCATCCCATCCATGACGATTCATGATTCCTGCGCGCAGTGCTCGCCCGCCGCTCATTCGTTCTCGAAGCTTGGTTTCGGATTGGTCGGGGCGCCGCCGTCGGCGCTGCCGCTTCGCCCGCGCAGGCACAGTCGGCCGAGAGCGCACGCTGGCAGCCTCTCGCGCCACGCGCAGGACGACTGGCTACGATCAGATTCCCGGCAAGCACCGCTTACATCTTCGACGCGCCGAACCCGGACGGGATTTGCCAGCGCACTGCAGTTCCTGAACAACTACTTCAACATCAACCAGAACGACTACGGTCTGAAGGACAGCGACCTTGCGGTAGTCCTCATCGCGCGCCACCTCAGTCGACCGCGTTCGGCTACACCGACGCCGATCTGGGCGAAATACGGCAAGCCGATCTCCGACCGTACAACGCGGTCCTCGATCCGAAGACGAAACAGCCGCCGACGAACAACATTTACAAGGACCGCCTCGATGCGCTGATCAAACGCGGGCTGCAGATCGCCGTGTCTGTCAGCAGTCAAGCCGCGGTTATGCGGCGCGCCATGGCCATGGCCACCGGGCATGACGCAGGAGGCGGTGTTCGAGGAGATGAAGGCGAACCTGCTCCCCAACGCGCGGCTCGTCCCGGCCGGGATCGTCACCGTGAACCGCGCGCAGGAGCAGAGGCTATTCGCTGGTGACCGGGAACGTAGGGCGGTCGTGGAGGTCGCGCCTCTACACCCCACTAGTTCGTATTCGCCGTCTTCGCGAAGATCTTCATGAACTCGTCGTTGGTGCCGACGCGCCCGTGCGTCGGCACATGCTGCGCGACGTCGAGCTTCAGCTTCACGATGTTCTGATGCAGCGTCCTGCTGGCTGCGGTCGGCGCCGGCTGCCGCCGCGCCCGGCGCCGGTGGTGAATAGAGATCCCGCGTTGTAGAGGATCTTCTCCTTCGGCAGATACGCCATCAGCATGTCCTGGCTGTGATTGCCCTGCCGCAGCGATGGATCGCCCAGCTCGTACGCCATGTCCTGCACGTGGAAGACTTCCAGCATGCGCACGCCATCGGTGATCGACATACGGCGCCGTGCCGCGCGTGTCGCCGCCAACGGTTTCAATCGGCGCCGGCCGCCTGCTGATCGTACATCGGCTCGTAGATCGCGCAGCCGATCGGGATCCAGCGTGCGCGGCGCGGGGTAGAACATGATGTCGAGGTAGTACTGCTTGTTCGTTTCGTGCGTGACGATGGTCGTCCCCTGCGACAGGAACGTGCGAAGGCCGCCGGCATGATCGAAGTGGTGGTGCGTGTTGACGAGGTATCGAATCGGCTTGTTCGGCACGAGCCGGCCGGCCTCGCGCGATCAGCGGCGAGTGAGCGCGCCTCGTTGTTCGGGCGCCTCGACGACGGCGACGAAGTCCTTGAACTCGACGACCATGCTGTTGTGCGTGCCGCCGGTGACCGCCCACACGCCGTCGGCAAGCTTCTGGCTGTCCACCTTGCACGGGCGCGAGCGTTGGCGCTCCGCACGGTCGTCGGGAACCGGCATCGTCGTGCACCGGCACGTTCCCCTTCACGTCAGTGATCTTGAACTCGTAAATAGTTGTGCGCGGGGTTGAGGCGCGGATCACCCTGGTGGACGTGCACGAGCTGCGGGAACTTCAGGCCGTTGAAGTCCTTGTATCGCGTGTAGCGCATCTCGTAGTCCATGTCGCCGTAGACCGGGTTCGGAAACCACGTGTCCACGAGCTCCACGAGATTCTGATCGTTGCACGGTCACGTTCATCTTGTACTTGCCGAGCAGCGTGAACGAGACGATCGTCACCTTGCGTCCGAACTGCGACAGGCCGAAGTCGGATGGCGCCGACGATCGGCAGTGGTGATCGCCGTCGCGTCCGTCGCCGCGAGGCCTGCCTTCAGCGCGCCGTGCGGCGTCAACGCCAGCTCGAGCTGACGCAGGATGTTGTAGGGAACGCCGTCCAGGTACATACGTGTGAACGGGACCGGCGTCGTCCCCTGCATGTCCCAGGCGTAGTTGCCGCTGAGGATGGCGGTGACGTGCTGCTCGGCCATCGGCACCCGGCCGTAGGTCGGATAGCTGCCCTGCCGGCGCGTGTAGTCTTCACGCGACCACTTCGCGTCGTAGTCGATGACGCGCGTGTAGTCGGCGACCTCGAAGTGCGGCCAGTCTGCGGCGAGGCCGTAGGTTTGGCCGATCTGCGACGATTCCAGCCGGCGCCGGAGATCTGGATGGTCTTGAGGTTCTCGCCGCCCATCGCCTTGAGCGAGGCCTGCAGGACCGCCCGCGCATCCTGCGCGGACGCCGTGGCAGCCGACAAGTCCCGACGAACGCCGCGAGCAGCAACAGCCTTTTCACCATACCTGCCTCCCTGAAGCATGCGCAGTGTGCCACGGGCCTATAATCGCGGCAACTCACAAACAGGACGCGGCACGCACTGGAGGAGAACGCCCTGATGACGCATGACGAAGTGGGCGATCTGCGCGGGCATCGTGATGTGGTCTCTTGCGGCGTGCTCGGGGTCAACTGCGCCTGCGCCCGGCGCTCGCAGACCCAGGCTTCCGCCGATCCGCGCGCCGACGGCGGCCGAGAACGTGCGGCTGGTCGGGTTCAACGACATGCAGGGCCGCCAGGGACTCCAGCTGACCGCGAAGTCCGACCCGGCCAATGGCAACTGGGTCTACGTCGGGCTCACGCCGAACGACCGCAACGATCCGCAGGCGTCCGACGATGCGGAGGCCAACGATCAGCCAATCCTCAACCCGATCACCGGCAAGATGGAATGGAACGGCACGGCCATCGTGAACATCGACGACCCCGCGAACCCGAAGTTCGTGTGGCACATCCCGAACGAGGAAGCGCACGTCAACTCGCGATCGGTGTCAGTCGTCGTACGACTACGGGTTCAACTCGGACCCGGCGGGTCACGACTACCTGATTCGCAGCTGGGATACCGGGCAAGAAGTTCAAGTTCGAGATCTGGGACATCACCACGCGCGGCACCGATCCATCGAAGATCTTCAAGGTGTCCGAGATCACCGGCACGCCGCCGAACAACTGCGGACCCGGGTGCGGCGGCACGTTCATCCGGCGGGCGCACAAGGGATGGTGGTCGCAGAAGTCCGGTTTGTTCTATTCGAGCTCGGGTGAGCCGGGCTACCGCGGCCTGACGGTGATCCACATCTGGGATCTGAAGGACCCGAAGCATCCGAAGTTCCTCGGCCGCGCGGCGTCGCCGAGCCAGCGGGAAGGCACGCCCGGTTACCAGAATGAGTACGCGCATCACCCGATGGTTGACGAGGACAACCATCGCCTCTACATCGGCTTCCGCGGCTCCGGTCTCGCCGGCGGCTGGGACATCACGGACGTGACAAAACCGAAGATGGTGTGGCTGATCGACACCAACCCGCCGGGACGCGGACCGCACACCGTGTCGCCGATCAAATACGAAGAGGTGCCGAACTTCAAGGGACCGGACGGCCTGCCGCGCACCTACACGTTCATCACCGACGAAGCCGCCGGCACGGCGGACATGAAGCCGTGCACGAGCGGCATCCGGTCGAAGGCGTACATGGTCGACATCACCGACGAAACGCATCCCGTTCCCGGTGTCGACGTGGCAGGTGCCTGTTGGGAACTTCTGCGACAAGGGCGGACGCTTCGGCCCGCATCAGCATGCGGAGAAGGTGAACAGCGAGATCAACCGATTCGAGGACAAGCTGGCGTGGGTCGCCTACTTCAACGCGGGCATCCGCGTGGTTGATCTCTCCGATCCGTACAACCTGAAAGAGGTCGGCTATTACGTCCCGAAGACGAACTCGCAGTCGCATCCGATTGCGAAGGGACAGCCGACGGCGATTCAGATCAACGACGTGACCATCGACCACCGCGGGCTGGCGTACGCGTCGGATCGCGTGGGCACCGGCCTCTTCGTGCTCGAGTACACGGGGAAGAAGCCGACCACCGCCACGAAATAGGCGGGCAATTCCCAACTTTCAATTCCCAACTCCCAAGGCGCCCTTGATTGCGGCGTTTCTTGGGAGTTGGAAGTTGGACGTTGGGAGTCTTCTAGAATCTCGTTACGATTTCAAACGTCGCCGCCCGTGTGCGACGACTGACGCGGTGGGTTGTAAGTTCGCGGGCGGAGTATACTCCGCCGCATACGCGAAGTTCGAAGTTCGAAGTTCGAAGTTTGAAGTTTGAAAGGAACGTAGAGGCCGACCTTCACGTCGGCCTTGAAGGAAGGCGGAACGTGAAACGTTCAATCATCGTACTGGTCGCACTGCTGCTCGGCGTCGTCGCCGTCTATGCACAGCGTGGTGGTGGACAGGGACAAGCGCCCGCGCCCGCCGCACCGCAGGGACCGAGCCCCGAACAGCAGGCCGCGCTCGCGCGCCAGGAGGCGCTCGAGAAGAACACACCGCAGCTCCAGGTCACCGAGGAAGTTCTTCGGCTGACCGTGCCGGGTCACACCATCGGCGAAGCCGTCGGTGTGTCGAAGGACTCGAAGGGTCACCTCTGCGTCTTCACCCGCAGCGGCAATGCTCGGCCCGGCGCGCGGCGCCACTGCCTCGCAGCTGTTCGAGTTCGATCAGAACCTGAAGTTCGTCAAGCAGTGGGGCCAGGACAACTACGCGGCCTCATTCGCGCACAACGTGCGCGTGGACAAGTACGACAACGTCTGGATGACGGACGAAGGGTCGAACATGATCGTCAAGTTCAACCCGCAGGGGATGGTGCAGATGGTCCTCGGCCGAAAGCCGGAGGCGATCGACTTCCTCGAGCGGTTCATCGAACGCGGCGAGCGAGACGAGAATCGCTTCCCGGTCGGCGGCGCTGGAACGTTCGGCCGGCCCACTGACGTCGCGTGGGACAGCAAGGACAACATCTACGTCAGCGACGGCTACAAGAATTCGCGCGTCGCGAAGGTGAACAAAGACGGCACGTGGGCGAAAGCGGTCGGCACGCGCGGCGCGGGCATGAACCAGTTCAACACCGTCCACGGCATCACGTCCGACGCGCAAGACAACATCTACGTCGCCGACCGCGGCAACCGCCGCATCCAGGTCTACGACACGGACCTGAACTTCCTCAAGTCGATCACCAGCGTTGGCGCGCCCTGGAGCGTCTGCACCTCGCCGCTGCCGAACCAGTACCTCTTCAGCGGCGACGGCAACGGGAAAATCTACAAGCTGGATATGAACGGCAACCTGGTCGGGTGGGCGCAGACGAGCCAGGGCCACGGCCAGACCGGCTGCTTGATCCACGAGCTCCACTGCGAATCCGATACCGTCCTCTACAAAGGTGACTGCTCGACGTGGACGGTCGAGAAGATCACTATTAAGGGTGGCGGGCGTTCCACGACTACGCAGTAGAAACGTCCAACTTCCAAGTCCCAACTTCAAAGAGCATGCTGCCGCGGCAATCGGGCGCACTTGGAGCTTGGAAGGTGTTGGGAATTACTTGCTCTTGCGCTCCGAACCTCCAGACAACGAACCCGGCAATCCACTGCGATCGCGGTGAGAAGCTGGCGCTCGGTCGCGGCGTTGAACGGATCGCCGGCGACCTTCAGTTCCAGCCGCATGCGACGTCCACCCGCCCTTGTCGTGTAACTCGTCATACGATCCGTGTCTGAAGGTCATGCGCATTGACCGTCTCGAGGTCATCACCTTCACCCGGCTCGAATGGGCCCGGGAGCGTGGGGAGCCGGTTGCTGGGGTCGACGGCCCAGTTCACGAACTTCATCGCCAGGCTGCGGTCATCAGCCGGCGGCCACGCGCGCAACGATTAGTAGCGCAACGATTAAGAGCGTCCACCACTGCGAGTTGGTCGGTTGCCACACGTCGCGCAGCATAACCGAATGGCCGGTTTCGTGTCGTCAGCCTGCCGCGTTGAAGCGCGATGCGCAAGGTGGGCCGACGCGTTCTCAGCCGTTACGAGGAGTCGGCCTCGCGTTTGCTTGGACGTCCGACCGCATGACGCCTCACTCGCTCCCGGCCTCGACACGCGAGCGTCCGACGACGTGGGCTCTCGTGGCGAATCGATGAACGCGCTCGCGGCGCTGCTGCTCGACTGGCGGGTGGACTGCGAGCGCCATCTCCGTGCCCTGACCTGCATTCAACGCTGGCTCGAGCGGGTTCGTTGCGGCCTTGCGAGCGACGGCGAGCGGGATCTTCTGATACAGGAAATGGTACGAGCTGCTCCGCGAGGCGCCCCCCAGCATGAGGACTGGGCGCGGCAGGCGGAGAGTTATCTGAACAGTATCTGATTACTCTTTCGCGGCGAACTTCTGCGTCTCGGGACCGGGGTCACTCGTCAGCCGTCGCAGCTTGTTTACGTCGCCGATAATCTCCACCGCCCCGCAGACGCGGCACATCATCGCCTTCGTCATCACGTCGCCGGTTTCAAGCGTCAGGAATTTCGACTCCTGCGGCCGGAATGACGTGCGCATGCCCAGTAAAGCGCGCCGAGGACGATCGTCTCGCCCTTGTTGCATCGTAAGCAGGTCGCCATACAGCCTCATCTAAAATGAACACGGACGTCACAAATCGAGACCCGTGGAGATGTGACGTTTCACGCGGTTACGCAGGACGGCACGATCGACCCGCATGTGGCCGAACAACCTTCACAAAGCGGGCCGAGCTACAGTCGCCGCCCATCTGGAGACAATCCGCGTCAGAGGTGATTGATATGAAACGTTTATTTCGTTCTTGCACTCGGTCCTCGCGGCGGCATCGGCTGTCTCGCTCGGTGCGCAGAGCAAGCCAGCAACGGCAGCCGGCGACGTATGAAATCGTGAAGGCCGACCGCGCGCTGGTGATGGCCTTTGAAAAGGCGATCACGCGGCGCTTCAACAAACTGCTCGATCCCGATTTCAGCTGGATCGATACCGATGGAATCATGTGGGCCAGGGAAGATGTCCTGCGGGCGGGCCTCAAGCCGCTGGTTCCGAGCGGACCGGACGTCACGATCACCGAACACACGTACGGCAAGGTGGTCTGGATTCAGAACAACCAGGGCAACAAGTGCGCCGCGCATTTCTGGGTGCAGCGACCTGCGGGATGGCGCCTGCTCCACACCAACGAAATCGCGACGCGGCCCGCCGTGCCTGGTGAAAACGTGAGACCTGACTTCACAATTCCTGCATCAACCCGTGCAAGGAGCTTCCGCACAGCCGCTGTCGCCAAGCGAGAAGGCCGCACTCGAGAACTGGCAGAGGACCAGGAATCAGGGACGGGCCATCACGACATGCACATGGGCGACAACACGGTGGTGATCAGCTCGACGACGCAGACCGCCGCGCAAGTCAGCGACGGCAACCGGGACCAACGCCGGTGAGACCGCCGACCGCCTGATCGTCCGTTCATCAGCACCACGCCGGCGCTCTACGCGCGCACGTGGGATTTCGGCGACTCGGTCGTCATGATCATGCTGCAGCCAACGTGGGGCGGAAAAGCGTACTGGTCGAGCCGTGTGTTCGCCAACCACGGCAACGGCCTGCTGGAAGATGGAAGAGAGCTACCACAACACGATCCAGGCATCGCCGGCGCATGACCGCGGTGGCGCCGCCGAAGGACACCAGCTCGCGCTGACACGTTGGCCGGGATTGCGCATGCCGAATGGTTCGAATGCGCAATCCCGAAATCCTCCAAGGTCATTCCAATAATCCGTTTGAAGCGCGACTATCTCCCAAGGGTCCGCGCCGATCTCACGTCCTGCACCCGCATCGATTGGGTACGTGTTGCGCGCGGCATCGAGCGGATGGCGGAATCGCGATACGACGTCGGACGAATTGCTCAATTTTGTAATTTGATCCTGTCGGCTGAGAGCGATGCGGTGCCGCGACGGTCTTGCGCACGACAGCGTGGCTGCCTATCGTTCGCTGAACGCGGACTCGCGCGACGCGTTCGTCACGTTCCTGGCGAACCTGGCAGAATCCTTCGATCGACACGCTTGCTTCCCCTGGCGCGAGCCATCGCGCCGCCGGAAAGAGTTGTTCGGCCGCCTCAGGGGTCGCCACTGAGTGCGATCGGGATGCTAATCGACATGCGCAGTCACATGCTGAATGGCCTCCACAACCATCCATCATGGATTCCGGTCGAGGACGACCTCGCCGATGTGCTGCGTACCCGCTTCGCTCCGCACCATCTGGAATTCCGGCGTGTTGAGAGCGACGCCGGAGCCCGAGCTCCTGGCGAGCCTGGTCAGGTTCGAGGCCGTGCATCGGATTCGAGACACGCAGGAACTGCGACGCAGACTGCAGTCCGATCGCCGCTGTTTTGGACTCTTTCATTCGGCCCTGCCTCACGAGCCGGTGGTCTTCACCGAACTCGCCTTGACGGCCGTCGTCAGCGAGGCCGTCCAACCGTTGCTGAATCCAGAGTCGCCGATTGTCGACGCTCGAGCGTGTCGTTGTGCAGTCTTCTATTCCATTTCGAATTGCCGCGACGGGCTCCGCGGCATGGGGTTCGGTGGATCGCTGATCCGGCGCGCCGTCGACAGCCTGCGCGCCGAATTCCCGGGGCTGAAAACGTTCGCCACCCTCTCACCCATCCCCGGGTTTCGTGAATGGCTGGCCGATGTGGCGCAAACGGGCGATCGAATGGCCGGAGACCTCGTCGCGCAGCTGGACGATGTGAGCTGGGTGAGCCGACCGGCCGTGTCGACCAGCCTGAAAAGACGATTGATTCCCCTTTGCGCCTACTATCTTGTGCGCGCCCGCCGCGGCAGTCAGCCCGCCGATGCGGTGGCACGGTTCCATCTCGGCAACGGCGCTGCCCGCCTCGAGCGGGTGAACTGGCTGGGTGACATCTCCGATGCCGGCATCCGCCGGTCGGCGGGCCTCGCGGTCAATTATCGGTACTCGCTGGAGGATCTCGATCGCAACCAGGAAGCCTACGTCACCCGCGGTGCCGTCGTTGCCTCGCGTCAGAGTGGAGCGATCGGCGAGGCTGGCCGTCAATTACTCGATGACACGGGCACTGAACCAGCCTCGACTTTGATCTTCTTTCCGTCCGATTCGGTCAGCCAGCGCTCGCGCACCAGTCGATCGACCGACTGCCCAACCTTCGCCGCGATAGTTCTGCGGCGTGCCATAGGAGGCTGTTGAGACGCGTCCAGTCGAACGGCACCGTGTGCGCGAGCTCGGGACAGAACGTCTCCCCCTTCGACGTCGTGTAGTAGGTCGCGATGGGTACCTCGACGTACGGCAGTGCGCACACCGCCGGCGGCGTTGCCATGCTGATCGAGCGCGATACGCGCCTGCGGCGTGCCAGGGTTCTCGATCTTGATGCGCTCCGCCTTCGGAGGCGCCACGCCGTCACGGATCCACCGTGTGAGGTTCGCGAACGCCGCATCGAGTACATGCGTGTTGATGGGCGTCTTCGCGAGCGTCTGTTCAGGCTCGCATTGATTGGCGAACGGCCACGATGCCAGGAACGGGAATGCGCTTCCGATCTTTCTCAAGTCGGCGACGGGCGGAATGTACGGATAGAACGCGGCGTCGGCGTGCGCACCGCCCGCGACCTCATAGAGGCGGTACCCGATCGCCTGGCGCATCACTATCTTCGCGGCGCTGCGCATAGGTCGTCAGGATGTCGGTCTGGCCGATGATGCGGATCAGCGGCACGTCGAGGTTGCGGATCACCTGCCTCGGATCGTTTGCCGCGGGCACCGCGCCACACCGGCGGAGACCGCGTCAACGCCGGGTGCCGGTTCAGGATGTAGCCGTCATAGATCGGTCGCCCGTTCGCGAGCTTCATATACTGCAACTTCCACGAGGCCGGGAGCGCGGACGCCTGCCGTCGTCGTCGAAGAAGTAGACGTCGAGCGCTGCCGAGCGGGGACCGCGGACGGCCAGGTCCAGCAGGCCCCACTGCTCGCCGGTGTTGGGCCAGGTGCCCCACCGCGGGTTGACCGTGTCGTTCGACGAGGACGGCGGGTCGATGCCGTCGTTGAGCGCGGCCACGCTCTCCCACGGCGAGGTGGACGGGGCCGGTCGGGGTGACCGACAGAGCCAGGTTGGTGGACGATCGGTGGCGGTGGCTGGTCCCGCCGCGGTTGCACACACGCTTGACCTCGGTCAGCCCGCTCTTGGCCCCGGAGGCGTTGGTTGACCAGGCACCCGTACCTGCGTTGGCGTGAGACCGCGGGTGAACTGCACCTCGTTGAAGTTGCCCTGCGGGTGGCCGGAGTCGACTGACCTGACTGGCCACCGTGGTCCACGTGCTGCCGTTGAGGGTACTGGACCTGGTAGCGACGACGGGCCCGGTAGGTGGTCGGCTGGCCGGCCGGTTGTCCTTTGAAGTACAGCCACGCGTCCTCGTTGAGCCGTGCTGCTGCTGGCCGAGGTTCACCTCGATACCAGTCCTGGGCGTTGGGCGAACCACCGGCGCCCCAGAACGGCTCGTTGATCGGGGAAGCCGTCGGATCGCGGCACCGCGCTGGTGCCCGAGCCGGTGAACGACGCCGGAGACGGCTGCGCCCCGCGGCCAGGTTCGGTCGGGCTGGCGGTCAGGTCGACGCCGGCCTTGGCCAGCTTCGTCCACCACGCGGGCGTCGGTCTGTGCACGACCTGGTCGGTGCCTGCAGTCCGGACGTGGCCGCGCTGCAACGGCTGACCGTGCCCGCCGTGCCGGTGAAGGTGACCGCGCCGGTGGCCGGGTCGCCAGATCAGCGGGACGAGCTGGTTGACCGTGGCGACCCGGGTGCCGTTGACGTAGATGGAATAGCCCTGCGGGATACCGGCTGTGCTTAACCACGCCGTCAGCCTGGCTCGTCCCAGACGACGGTCAGGTCGGCTGTTGCGGTAACGGAGGTTGTTGACCGCGAAGTTCGGCCAGCCGATGTTGATCGGGCGACAGCTCCACCTTGTTGTCGTTGCGCGGCCGCAGACCCGGCCACGTCCTCGATCAGCGGTCCAGTTGCTGCTGCCGAGGATGTTGTGGTGGATCCACGACGCGGTAGGTGATGGAGCGATGCCGGTTCCAGTCTGGCCCAGAACTCGTTCGCGTCCGGCCACTGGGTGTTGCCGCCGACGTACTGCGCCCAGGCGTTCCAGTACAGCAGCTTCTTGTAGTCGTCGGTCGGTGATCCAGCTGGCTGGGGTAGTTGCGCAGCGCCTGAGGAGAACAGCCGGAACTGCACCGGTCGAGTTGATGGTGGAGAAGTTGTTGCTGCCCAGGAAGCCGGCCGCGGCCGCAGCCGCCTTGTCCTCCTGGTTGGCGGTGTAGAACGGGAACGTCGGGTACTCGGCCGGATCGTCGAACAGCCGCAGCGCACTCCCGGTACGTGGCCGTGTTGGGCATCAGGCCGACCGCGTACGGGTAGAAGATGTTGATCTCCTTCCACGGGTCGAGGGCTGTTGGACGCCACGTGCCGGTGTTCAGCGCCGGCCGGGCGGGATTCCACAGCACGTTGACGACCGCGTTCTGCACCCGGGTCGGCGATGGGTGTGCATCCGCCGCCTTGGCTGGCGTTGCCCGATCCGCGTCGTAAGCCTGCGCGTGCCGCGAGCGCTCCGCTGTAGATGTAGGCCGACTCGGTACGGTCCGATCTGCCGCGTGCGCTCAGTGGAACGACACCGCATCGGCGTCGTTGCCGGTCAGCGCACCCCAGTCGTACTCGATCAGTGCCGTTGTTGTCGTGGTCGTAGCAGGCCGAGCTGCGCCCTTGACGTCGCCCTTCGGCGTACTTGGCCAGGTTGGCCGCGATGCGCCGGCTGTCCACCGTGGATCTGGTGCTGCGCCAGGCGGCCTCGGCGATGTACTGGGTGTAGCTGTTCGACCAGTTCGCCGGGTCGCCCGGGTTGTCGAGGAAGCGCGCGCCCTGGAGATCCGCCCACCGACAGCCAGTCACCATAGGCGTACATCGGTGTCCGCAGGTACTTCAGGTCGTCGATGTGCATCGGCTGGGTCAGCGCGATGGCGTTGTTGTAGCCCAGCGCCCTCGACCGAGGTGGAACTGGTAGGTCTGGCCCGGGCAGCGTTCGCGTCGAGGTTGTTGAACCGCATCAGCCACCAGCGGTAGTAGATAGTTCTTCTTGATCGCCGGTTCGGGCGAGGTCGAAGTACGGGATGTTCTGCGCCCACCACAGGTTGTAGGCCCGCACGTGGGTGGCGAAGGCGGTCGCGTTGCGTGAAGCCCTTGTAGCCGCTGTGTAGTCGGTCAGCGACTCCGGGGATCTCGGCTGGTGACGAAGCCCGATGACCAGCTTCGCGGTCACGGTGGCGCCCGCGGCGACGGTGACCGAGCGGCTGAGTCCGCCGCTGGTGACCGTGAAGGCTGTCGCCGGACAGCGCGGGACGACAGGGTGGTCAGGTTGTTGAACGACGCCGACCTGAACCGGTCAGCTCTGGTGCCGCTGGCCGTCGAGGTCGCGTACGGGCGAGGTAGCCCGCAGTTGCAGCGTGGTCGAGGCGCTGCCGTTGTTGGTGATGGACAGGTTGCGTCACGGCCACGTTGTTGTTGGTGATGAACTTGTTCTGGGTCGACCCGTGATCGAGCCGCTGGTGTGCACGCTGCTGGAAGTAGCGAGGCGCTTGCCAGCGCTGGCCGCCACCTGCTCGGTGAAGCGTGCCGGGCGTGACGGCGAGGGTGAAGGCGCTCTGCATCGCTGATGCTCTCGAAGTAGGCGACGCGGCCGCCGAAACCCGAGGGCGCCGACGGTTGTGGTCTTCATGAAGACGGCGCGACCGCGGGTCATGAGGATGCCACCGTCGGCATCGGACGGATCGCTGCCCGGCCTGGCGCAGCAGCCGGTCGATCCAGAAGTCCAGTGCCGCCGCTCTCGCTGTCGTAGATGGCCTGCATCATGCTGCCGGCGCTGTAGGCGACCGCGTGGCTGCGGGACGGCGGGACCGGTGAACGTCAGGTAGTGATCGTCTGGGCGGCCGAGGCCGCTGGTGTTACGGACATCAGCGCGCCTGCGACCAGGATCGCGCTCGACACGGACGCCATCAGCCTCCACCGGGGACGGTTGAGTCTTGGCATCGCGTCACCTCCCATGGGATAGGGGTGCGGGGAAGAGAAGAATGAAATAGATCGACAATCATTAATACGATAGGCATCCGGGATGCTTGCTTGTCAACAGTTTGGCTCGACGACTACCTTCACGACGTCGGCACCGCCGGTGCGTCGTAGGGCGAGCACGCGTCGGCCACGCCGTCGGCGGGGCTCGGTGGGTGACCCGGGTCGACCGGATCGAACAGGCCAGCACCGTAGAGCGAAACCAACCACAGCCACGCCTCGCGGGAGAGCCGAGAGACACGCCCTGCACCCGCAACCTGACCAGAACCGTGATCGTGTCGGAGTCGATCGACAGCCGTCCCGTCCCGGAAATGCCCAGCAGGACAACGGTTGCGGCCCGCCGCGCCAGGGCGAACGCGGTGGCGCAACCCTCCGCCGTGCTGGTCGCCTCCAGCACCAGGTCCGTACGTGCCCCGCGAACCGCGACGTCGCGACGACACCAGTTCCTCGCCGAGCACGGTCCGGGTCGCGCCCTGCGCCATGGCCAGGGTCAGGCGTTGGGCGCGGGTGCCCACCAGCAACAGTTCGGCCAGCGCGGACAGCCGCACCAGCGCGACCGCCAACAGCCCAGCTGGCCGTCGCCGACCACCGCCACCAGGAACCCGGCAACGGCTGCCCCGCCTCTGACAGTCCGGTGCCGACACACGGAACCGGTGATCGGGGCCACGCCAATGGCCACGCGCCCGCCTGGACTCCCGGCTGCGTGCAGCAGTCCGGCCGGCACCACCACCCATTCGGCCAGGCCACCGATGGACTCCGGCCCGGTGTCGCGGAGGCGGTACACAGGTTGGTGCGGCCCTCTCGCCCGCAGCGGCAGCACCGGCCACAGGTGGTGCGCCGCTCCACGCCACCACGCAGGTGCCCGGCAACGGGCCGGACACCGCCGGCCCACCCGAGACCACGGTGCCGACCCACTCGTTGCCGGGAATGCTCGAGGATAGCGCGGTTGGCCGGACGATCGGACGCCGCCGAGCAGGTCCGCGTCCTCCCGCCGAGCCCCACCACCGCGGTGGGCGCCACGAGTACCTCGCCCGGACCGGGTACCGGTTCATCACATCGGACAGTTGGTGGCGGCCCGGGCCGGGACTACGAACGCGCGCATCTCACACCAGCCTCGTCCCGTCCGTCGAAACCCGTTGTCCGCCATCAGTGAATGCCCGTGCCCGCGCCGGCATCCGTCAACCCTTCAACGCACCCGACGAGCCGCGCACGCAGCTGCGCTGCATCACCGAACAGAACCAGGCACGGCACCGCCATGAACACCGCCGGCCTCCAGCGCCGAATAGTCGATCGAGCCGAAGCTGGCCATGCACCACGGCCAGGGTCAGGAGCGTGAACATAGGTCGGCCGAGTTGAGCAGGATCAGCGGCGCGAAGAACTCGCTCCACGACGGGCAGGAAGGCGAACAGCAGCCACGGTGACGAGGCCCGGGCGGCACGGCCGGCAGCATGATCCTGGCCAGCACGCCGACAGACTGCCGCAGCCCGTCACGCAGGCGCGGACTCCTCAAGCTCGCGGGGCACCGCCTCGAACGAGTTGCGCATCGCCGAAGATGCGAGAACGGGAGCTGGAACATGGTGAGCACCAGGCTCCGGTCCGAGCAGCGAGTCCTGCAGGCCGAGCCAGCCCAGCATCACGTACAGGGCGATGAGGATGGTGGCGTAGAGGCACCGTCAAAGGGATGGCGAGGGTGAGCGGGAAACAGCACATCCCGGCCGGGGAACGGAGAACCGGCCGAACGTAACCGCCACAATGTGGACACGATCAGGGTGAGCCCGACGGTCAGCAGCGCAGACCAGGTCAGGCTGTTCGCACGACGTGGTAGCGGCCGGATGCCGTTGTCGGAGGTGAACAGCCGGCAGCGTAGTTCTCCAGGCCAGAAGCCGGTGCCGGCGTGCGGACCGACGCCCAGCCGCTCCACGGCAGCGGGAACAGGAACAGGATGGCCAGGGCCGGTTGCCGGTGACGTAGCGCGGCCGGCCGCGGCCAGCCGCGTCGACGACGTCCTTCATCGGGCGTGCCTCTCTCCTAGCGCGACCGGCGGCGCAGGACGCGCCGGAAGCTGGACGGCGTTGAGGACGACGAGGACGCACCGAGCAGCAGCACCGAGATCGCCGCGGCCGAGCCGAGGTGCCAGGCTGGATGAAGACGCCTCCCGGTAGATGGCCATCACCAGCGAGGTGGTGGTGTTGTCCGGGCCCGCCGCCGGGTGAGGATCCAGAACTGGTCGAAGGCGAGCAGCGAGCCGGTGACCATCAGGGTCAGCGCACGAGCGCGATCCGTCGAGTCGCATGATCGGCAGGGTGACCCGGCGCGAACGCCTGCCAGGCCGGTTGGCCCCGTCGAGCCGGGCCGCCTCGTAACGCTCGGTCGGGACGGCCTGCTGCGGGCCGGTGAGCAGGATGAGCACTGTTGAAGCCGGCGAAGCGCCACAGCACCAGGACGACCGCCGAGCCCGACGCGCTGCCGGACGGCACTGCCGCTGGTCCAGGAGACGTACCCGTCGAGCAATCCGACCGAGCGCCGAGCATGATCGCTCACCGGGCCGATCTCGTCGCTGAGCAGCCCGAGGAAGAGCAGCGAGGCGCTGGCGAAGCCGACCGACGACCGGCAGGAAGAAGGCGGTCCGGAAGAAGGGTCGACGCCGGGCCGGCGGTGCTGCACAGCAGGAGCGCCATGCCGAACGCGAGCGCGAACAGCAGGACCGCGACGATGGCCGGTGTCAGGTGAGCGTGGAAGCGGGTCGCCGGGGCCGCCAGCAGATCCGTTGTCCGGCGGCATCGGCGATAGTTCTGCGGCGCACGTTCGGCTCCGGGGCGCCGAGCAGCGGCCAGTGGTTCCGGCCGACATCCAGGCGACCAGCGACCAGCGGGGCCTGGGAAGAACACGCCCGACCATCACCAGCGGTCGGCGGCGCTGGCGTAGCGCGCGCCGAGCGGGGCCAGCCGGCCAGCGGCGGCGCAACCGCCGCCGGGCCGAGCGCGGGTGGACGCCGCTAGCCGTCGCACGTACCGGGCAGTGGGCAAGCGCCGTCAGGGCCGTGGCACCATCCTCTCACCGGGCGCGGTGGTCCGGCCCGCGGGTGCGGGCCGGACCACGAAAGGGCGTCAACTCCAGTTCTGCAAGCGACTTGGTGATGGCGACGCGTTGCCGTCGTGCGAGTGCCTTCGTCGCGTCGCCGAACAGCGCGCCGCGCGTGTGGCGAGCCGTGGGCTCTGCGGGTCGTTGAAGGGACGGCGTTGAAGTTACTGCGCGTATCCGAGCGTCTTGCCTGCTGGCCACGACGCCGTTGATGGTGACGATGCGGGGGTCGGCGCGTGGCGTATTACTTGTTCGCCGCGCAGGTCGGTGCAGCGTCAGCGCACGCCCTTGTTCTTGGCGATGACCTCGATCTGGGCCTCGTCGGACAGCGTCCAGGCCAGGAAGTTCCCACGCCTGGGCGGCCTTGGTGCTGGTGACCCCGATGCCGATGGCGTCGCCGCCGACGAAGGTGGACTTGCCTACCGGTCGAGGCCCGGGAATCGGCGCGACGCCCATGTTGGTGCCCCTTCGCCGATTCGATCAGGCCGAGCCAGACCGACGGGACCGGGGGCGATGCCGATCTTGCCGCTCTGCAGCGCGCCGAGCCAGGTCGGCCCGGCCTCGTCCTTGGAGGCGGGCGCCGCGACGCCCTCGTCGTA
>ERZ1370068.6855-contig-5811_pt1 | contig 39443 bp, 63 predicted proteins | sample MGYA00561227_ERZ1370068 | MGnify/ENA primary metagenome ERZ1370068 (study PRJEB38410, sample SAMEA6850437) | metagenome | study: Metagenomic assessment of the ecological functions of the soil: analysis of the soil microbiota associated with the...
GGCCGCTGCCGCGACGGTCTTCCCTTCATCGAGCACCAGCCGGACGGCGCTGGCCTTGAAGTCATCAGTGAAACTGCGCCGAGTGCGTCTCGGCTTCCGATCCGCCATGGTGGGCATCGTATCCGCCTTCGGAAGATGTCCACCGAATCGGATCAGGCGCACGCCGACTCATAATTTCGCATGAAACGAATCCTGGTCACCAATGACGATGGCTACCGATCGGATGGCCTTCAAATACTCGTTGAAGCGCTTCAACCATTCGGGCGAGATCACCGTTGTCGCACCTATCGAAGAGGCGAGTGCGTGATCGGCCACGCCCTCACGCTTGCGTCATCCGTTGAGGCTCAAGAAGATCGACGACCGGGTGTTTGCCGTCGACGGAACGCCGACCGACTGTGTGAACATCGCCGTCACACAGGTCTACAAAGGCCTTCCAGATCTCGTGGTCTCCGGAATCAACAAAGGCTGGAACCTGGGCGATGACGTGACGTACTCGCGGAACGGTGGCGGGTGCCCTCGAGGCCGCTTTGCTCGGCGTGCAGGGCATTGCCGTCTCGCTTCGAGCGACGCGTGGGAGCACGACTTTGGCCCGTCCGCGCTGGCTGCCCGACCATGGCGGGTGTGATTCTGCGCAGTCCGCTGCCGTCTCGGACGTTTCTCAGCATCAACATGCCGAGCGGAACGCCGAAGGGCTATCGCGTCACGGTCCAGGCCACCGCAACCACGTCACGTCCGTTGCCGAGCGGCACGATCCCAAGGGACGAGCGTACTATTGGATTGAGGAAGGTCAGGGACACCTGGGAACCACACGACCGGTCCGACTACCAGGCGGTGCGAGATGGAGATATGTCTCGCTCACGCCCTCAATCCCGATCTCACGGCTCACGCGGCGCTCGCGCCGTTGGAAGAGCTGGTGATTGGATTCGATGGATGTCGTCGTTCGGGGGGACCGGTTACTTGAAGAATTGCAGGAGGTCGTGACTTCATCGACAATGACTCGACTGCCGAGCTACGCAGGAATCAAACCTGTCGGGGCGTGGCTCAGCCTGGTAGAGCACTCGGTTCGGGACCGAGGAGTCGGAGGTTCAGAATCCTCTCGCCCCGACCAATTTTCCAGATCGACGAGGTCAGATTTCCCAAGGAATCAGACCTCTTGCTTTTTCGATCGCGGCGCTTTTTCCGTTGAGTTGGCCGGTCGCTCGGTTCCTGACGAGTGACCGGTGCTCAGAATCCCGCCAGGGCTGGGGATCATCCGAGATTCGTCGCCTCCGTCAGTCGCGATCGCCCCGTTCCACGCACTCGTCGAGCCAAACCGTTACCCCGTCACGCTACTCCGGACGCCGCCGGAGCGCCATCAGCCGCTGGCCACCTTCGCCTGCCGGAAGAAATCCGCGGGCATCGGTCTCCGCAATTTCCACACAAAGCTGATTGGCCGCTCGCCCTTGTGCGAGACGTAGTCTGCGGCGCCTAAGAACGTGTATGGCATCGTGCGCCCGTCCTGCTTCTTTCTAGGACGCACGAACAGCAGGATGTTGCCGCCACGGTTCCGGTGATGAATGTAGCGTTGCCCGGTCTTCGACTGCTGCGTGGTGGTCGACTGCGACTCCCAATGGAACAGCGTGGGCGAAATCGCATAGTCCTTGTAGAGCGTGGACGGCGAATACTCGCGTTCCGATTTTTCGAGCGTCACAAAAAACAGGTCCGAGTTCGTCGAGCTCGTCTCGGATCGTGCCCGGTCTGCTTCCACGCGGTCTTGTTGAAATCCAGTATCCCGAACGCGGTGAGCACATCGTCCACTGTGTGCGCGCGCATGCACGGACAGGGGCACGCGGATCGGCGATCCAGCCAGGCTGGGCGAGGTCGAGCGGATAGGTGAGATGCTCCGACCGCTCGTCCAGTAAGGGAAGCAGCTCGCGCAGTTCCTCGACGATGGCCGGATGCGCGTGAAGGAGCGCGACCGACTCGGCGAGTGTCTTGGGTGCGATCTTCGAAGGGATCACGGCGAAGTGAAAGCCGGTCACGAGGCGGCGATCGGCGTCAGACAGTGCGCTCACGGATGCCGATGCCGCGAGGCGTTCATAGGCACCGAGCCGAAGCGGATCGTCCACGTGGAGAATTCCGGCCAGGCGATCGCCGATCAGCGTTTCATGTGGCCCGGGAGCGGGCACCTTCAGACCCGCGTCACGTTGCAGGCCCGACCAACTGCCGGAACGGTAGACGTCCTCCAACTCCAGCCCCGCCTCCTGAAGGAATTCGGCAAGCGTGATGCGACGTCCGGAAGCCGAACGGGCGTCGGCGAGCGCCATCAATTCCCTCACCATCGCAGGACGACGCGAGGGAATGGCGCTCTTCAGATTGTCGAGGACGATTCTGCGTCGCGACGCGATCCAGCTGCATCGAGCAGCCCGCAGGCAGGAACGGAAAACCGAGCTGCACCTGCTTCTCGACTTCGGTTCGCGTGGTTCCCGTGATCAGCACGATAGCGCAGGTCGAAGCGGAACTGCCGATGCGACTGGCCGATGAAGTCCAGCACCGTCACGCAGTCTTTTTCTCTCGTGGCGCCGCAGCCCGCGCCCGAGCTGCTGGAGAAACACGAGCGCGCTTTCCGTCGGCCGCAGAAAGAGCAGCGTATCGACTTCAGGGAGATCGACACCCTCGTTGAACAGGTCCACCGCGAAGAGCGCCCGCACCCGCCCGCACGCAGCGACGCCAGAGCGGTCCTTTCGCGCGTCGCTGTCGGTGTCCGCGGACACGGCCACTGACGGAAGCCCCGCCTCCGTGAACCGCCGCGCCATGAACTCTGCGTGCGCAATGCTCACGCAGAACCCCAGCGCGCGCATCGTCCCGCATCGCGGTGCTTCTGCCGCACCTGCTCCAGCACCAGCCTCACCCGCGCATCGTCTCCGGTGTACAGGCGCTCGAGCTCCGCCATGTCGTAGCCCTTGCGAGACCACCGGACCGACGACAAGTCGGTGTTGTCGTGCAGGCCGAAATACTGGAACGGGCAGAGCAGCCCGCGCTCGAGCGCGTCCCAGAGCCGCATTTCCACCGCGATGTGATTGTCGAAGTAGTGAAGGATGTCTTCGGCGTCGGTGCGTTCCGGCGTGGCGGTCAGCCCCAGAAGGATTCTGGGCGGCTGTCGAAGCGAGTGCGGCCTCATCGCCTTCGAAGAGATGTTCGAGCAGCCGTCGATACGTCGGCGCCGCCGCATGATGGAACTCGTCGACAATCACGACGTCGAACGCGGTCGGATCGAGCTGCTCCAGATCGACCTGTGCGAGCGACTGAATGGACGCAAACACGTGCCGCCACTCGTCGGGCCGGTGGCCGTCCACGTAGAGCTTCGCCGAAATCTCCCCGACCGCAGGACCTGGCGGAACGCGCCGAGGCTCTGCTTCAGGATTTCCTGTCGATGCGCGACAAACAGCAGTGCGCGAGATCGCCGTGCTGATCGCGCAGGCGCTTTGTAGTCCAGTGCGGCGACGATGGTCTTGCCGGTTCCGGTGGCGGCAACGACAAGATTCTTGAAGCGGTGATGCCGTTCGCGCTCCACGGCGAGCTTCTCGAGCATCTCGCGCTGATGTGGCCAGGGTTCGACATCCAGGAAGAGAAGCGGTGCCTCGAGCGACTCGCCTTGCTGCGGCGCCACCGCGCGATCGAATCGAGCGGCATCCCGAGTCCGGTTCATAAGACTCGTATTCGGGGCTTTCCCAGTACGTGTCGAACGTGGCGTCGAACTTCTCGAGGATGTCGGGCGAGCCCACCTGCGATAGGCGCACGTTCCACTCCACGCCGTCCACGAGCGCCGACTTCGACAGATTTGACGAGCCGATGTAGGCGGTGGAGTAGCCGCTGGCGCGGCGGAACAGCCACGCCTTGGCGTGCAGGCGCGTGGACTGCGTGTCGTACGACACCTTGACCTGCGCGCCGCGCGCCACCAGCCAATCGAGCGCTTTCCGTTCGGTGGATCCGGTGAACACGGTTGTGATCACGCGCAGTCGCCTGCCCGCCCGGCAATGTGCCTCGAGCTGATCTTCGAGCAGCCGCAATCCATGCCATCGCACGAAGGCGCACAGCAGGTCGATGGAATCGGCGGACGGGATCTCGTGCGCCAGCGCGTGGGCGAGGCCAGGCTCCCCGCGTGCGTTAACCAAGAGGTCTGACGCGGACAGCGCGACCAACGGCGCGACGACGTCCCGATCCGCATTCGGCATCTTGCCGATCGGCTGAATCGCCCGCAGTTCTTCAGGCGGGATTTCAACCAAGTCATCGTTGCAGTCGCAGCGTCAGCTGGATTGAGCGGCAAGCAAGCTGATGATTTGATTTGTCAGCTCGGATTGTGCAGCGGCCCGGTCTTCTTGAGGGAGAGCGTTGAGCGCACGCGCCACAGACGTTCGCGATGTGCCGGGCCAGACGTGGCGTGGCGCCTCGGCGGGGTCGAGCTCCTCTGTGACGATGCGGGCGGTGTCGGAATCGAAACGGAGAAGCCGCGCCTTCAGGCCGGCTGTGACAAGCGCGCTCGTAGAGGCCGAAAGGAAGGTCATCGTCGTCGTTGGACATCCGGAAACGCGAACAAGGTTACTCGAGGGCGACCGGCCGGACAATGAGCGTCGGGCTGAACCTGTCGCTGCGCCACGGCTCGGGCTGCCAGTGATCATCCAGCTCAGTGTCAAATCCGCGGGCCGCGTCGCGACGCGCGCCCCAGAGAGCGCGAACGATCACTCGGGCGTCATCGAACGTGTAATAGAGATGGGCGGCGACTCTCCTGAGGTAGACGCGGCGAACGCCGGGAACGGGGACTGAGCGTGAGAGTTCCGGCACCTGGAAGCGCCGCGATGATCTGGAGCGCTTGTTCGAGTTCCTCGGTGAACACGTCGGGGTGGTCGCGATTGGCCAACCACCAGGCCTTTTCTCGTCGAACGTGTTCCTGTGCAGTGGCTGTGACCGTGCACAACGCCATGGCCAAAGCGGGACATTCTGTTCGTGGTCGGGTGATCTGAAGTACTTAAGAACTTCCAGGCACCCAAGACCTGCGCACCCAGAGCACCTTGGTGCACCTGTGCACCTAGTGCACCCAGTGCCCCCTTCTGTATACTCCTCGCGCGACCTTTGCCGATCACAGGAGTGCCTGCTGGAGGAGCCAATGAATCGAACTTGTCCAGCCCTCTTCCTCGTCGGAGTTATCACCCTGATGGCTGCGGTGGTCGCCAATGCTCGAGGGCAGGGGCAGGCCGATCCAGCACAAGCTCATGTCGCGGCCGCGAAGGCGGCTGCTCGGACTGACTATCCCGGGGTGGATGCGCTTTGCGCCGCACCAAAGCCTGACGATCGTCCGCTCCCGGCGCCGGGATCCAGTGGCTCCACGCTCGCCGGCCGGACGCACGATTCCGCCGCAGTCCGGATGGGTACGCCGAGCCAGCCAAGGTTTTCGACAACCTGTATTTTGTCGGCGGCAAAGATGTGTCGGCGTGGGCGGTGACCACGTCAGAAGGAATCGTCCTCATCGACTCCCTCTACGACTATTCCGTCGAGCCGCTCATCGTAAACGGCCTCAAGAAGCTGAATCTCGATCCCACCACGATCAAGTACGTGATTGTGACCCATGGCCACGGCGACCACGACCTCGGCGCGAAGTTTCTGCAGGAACGCTACGGTGCCCGCATCGTGCTGTCGGAAGCCGATTGGGCCTACATGCGCATCGAGCCCTTCTTTCCCTTTCCAGACCTGAAACCCAGGAAGGACGTCGTCGCGACAGACGGCGAGAAGCTGACGCTCGGCGACACGACGCTGAATCTCTACGTCACGCCCGGCCACACGCCCGGGACGCTGTCGATCCTGATCCCGCTCAAGGAAGGCAATCAGCGCCATGTCGGCGCGATGTGGGAGGCGTCGGCTTCAATTTCCCTCGAACTGTGGCGAACTTTCAGACCTACAACAAATCTGCGACCCGCTTCCGCACAATCGTTGAACAGGCGAACGCCGACGTGACTGCTCACCAATCACGCAAATCAGGATGCCACCCTCCAGAAGATCGCGGCTCTGGCAGCGCGCAGAGCCGGGCGCCGCGCATCCGTTTGTCGTCGGAACCGATGGAGTGACCCGTTTCCTGACCGTTGTCAGCGAATGTGCGGCCGCTCAGTCGGCATGGCTGACGGCAGCCCGGTCGCGTTGAAGCCGAGGAGCGTTCCAACACGTGACCCCAAAAGACCCTCAACGAGCCGCTGGCAGATTCCACTCGGTGCAGTGGCTGTGCACATCTGTATCGGGTCGGTCTACGCGTGGAGCACCTTCAATCGGCCGATTCAGCAGCTGTTTCCAGCCGATCCGTGGTGGTTCAGCCCTCCGTATACGACGTTCACCACGGCTCTGGTCCTGCTCGGCCTGAGCGCGGCATTTGGAGGTCCGTGGGTCGAGCGTCGCGGTCCACGCGTTGCGGCAACCGCTGCGGCGGTGTTCTTTGGCACCGGGTTGATTCTCGGCGGTATTGGTCTGGCCTTGCGCCAGTCGGCCGTTGTCTTTCTTGGAATGGGGATCATCGGAGGCATCGGCTGTGGACTTGGCTACATCTCGCCGGTCAGCACTCTCGTCCAATGGTTTCCAGACCGTCGAGGCATGGCGACGGGAATGGCCATCATGGGATTCGGCGGCGGCGCGTTTCTGGCCGGCTACCTCAACGTCTTCTTCATGGATCGCATCGGCGTAGCGAACACCGTGATGGCGCTCGGCGTGACCTATCTCGTCGTGATGCTCGTCGGTGCGCGCCTTCTGCGCCGGCCGCCGCCGGGGTGGCGCCCCGAAGGGTGGTCGGGACCGCTGAAGACCAGCGCGATGATTGCGGATACGAGCGTGAGTCGCAATCACGCGATTCAAACGAAACAGTTCTACCTGCTCTGGGGAATTCTGTTCATCAACGTCACGGCCGGAATCGGCATTCTCGCGCAAGCCTCGCCGATGATGCAGGACATGTTTCACCGGACGCCTCTCCAGGCCGCGGCCGTCGTCTCGCTGATCAGCGTGTTCAATGCCGGCGGCCGTTTCCTGTGGGCCTCGGGGTCCGACTCACATCGGCCGCCGCAATCACCTACCTGATCTTCTTCGTCACACAGTTCGTCCTGTTTCTGATGATTCCAGGCTTTGCGGCGCGGGGAAGCTGGGCGTTGTTTCAAGCGGCGCTGTTTGTCGTGTTCACGATGTATGGCGGCGGGTTTGCCACGATTCCGGCGTTCCTGGCGGACATCTTCGGCCCCCAGAACGTCGGCGCGATTCACGGCGCGCTGCTCACCGGCGTGGAGCGCGGCGGCTGTCGCGGGACCGGTGATCATCACCGAGCTGTCCAACCGCGCGAAGGCGGCGCTGCCGGCCGGCGCCGATCGCATTCACATCTACGACACGCCGCTGCAAGTACTGGCGGCGTTGCTGGCCGTGGGATTCCTGCTCACGCTGCTCGTGCGGCCGCTTCGACCGTCGCCCCAGCTCGCGGAAACGAGCGCGGAAATGGTGGCCGGAAAAGCCTGAATCAACCCGTTGGTTGTCCATGGCCCCGACGCCGAGCTGCTGCAGCATGCCGGCGATATCCTCGACGTGCCACACGTCGACCATCCTGTCGTTCACGATTCGATACATGTCCATGTAGGCGAAGGAGACCTTTTTCCTGTCGCAGGCGCTCCCATCATCGAACCCTGATTCGTGCCGACGACTTTGCCAGTTACGGCAACCAGCTCGTCCTCGGCCATCAAGCTTTCGATGGTCAGCTTCATGTCGGGAAACGCGGTCCGGTATTGCGTGACTGCTTCGATGAGTCCGTCCCGGCCGGGCTTGACCGGGCGGCGGATTATGGTCCACGAGGTCCGGAGCCACGATCTGTTCGAGCGTCCGCCGTGTCGGCGGCGGCGAAGGCGGCAAGAAAGCGGCGCGCTATCTGCTTGTTCTGTTCAGCCATATCGTCTCCTCGATTCCGGATTGAGCGCTTCAGTATCTCACTGGCTTCGTCTCGAGCACGACGTGAAACGAGCCGCCGGTTCGTCTCGTTTGGCTACGGCTCAGGTCGGATGGCAGTGGAACGTGGTCGTCCGGCCGATGGCAGATGTGGGAATAGAGGCCGAGCACAACTGTGGTAGTCTGTCGATTGATGCAGAAGATGCGTCGGCGGCTTCGGCGCCTTGCTGGAGGATGGATCGTGCTGCAGTTGTCCATCCTGATTGCCGTCCCGACAGTGCTCCGTTTGACATTGCCCGACGACCTCGAGGCAGGATTGGAATGCACGTGCTCGCATGGCGATGCCATGACCTGCCCGATGCACCATCCGGCGACCGAACCGAACGCTCCGACGTGCTCGTATCGCAGCGCTGCGAATCCGGCGGCGGCCATCGCCGTCTCGATAGTCGGACCATCTGCCGTTCTTACCCGGTCGATCGCACCGGCCGGTCTCATCGCCACACGTGAAATCCTGACGTCGCTGATCTCGCATCCAATCGAGATCGCAACCCGTTCCCGACGCTCCACCCCGCGCGTCTAGCGCGTCTTTCCGACCGAGACACCGAAAACCCGGCTCCGCCCGCCCGCGGTGAGGCACGTGCTTCGCCAGAAGGTTGTGCGCATCTCCCGCATCGCACGACGCGAGCGCCTGTTCGAGATTAGCCGTAGGCGTTCGTGACGCGTCCGATCCAAGACGTCGACTGAGCTGGTTTGGAGCGTGGAGAAAGAGGGAATGTTGGGCCGATTCATTTTGGGCATCACGCTCCTGGCGTGTTGCGGCGTCGCGTATCCAAGCACCGCCGGCGCTCAGGAAACGATCAACTATGCGAGCCCTGGCGGACGGGTGACCGATCCGCAGGGTGCGGTCGTGCCGGGCGCTGAAGTCCTGATGGACAGACCGAGACGAATCTCACGGCGCAAGCGACCACAGATGCGGAAGGGCGTTTTCGATTCCCATATCTGAAAGTGGGTCCGCACGAAGTCGACATCAAGCAGCAGGGCTTTGCCGACGTCACACGTCGTCTGACGCTCACGGTCGGAGCGGCTTTTGAACTGCCGATCTCGCTCAAGGTTGAGGCCGTAAGCGAAAGCGTCACCGTTTCGGGTCAGGCGCCCATCCTCGAAGCGGCCCGCAGTCAAATCGCCAGCACGGTCTCGCAGACCGAGGTGAAGAACCTGCCAATGAACGGCCGGAACTTCCTCGATCTCGCGCTGCTCGTGCCAGGTGTTTCACCAACCAACATCGCCAGCACGCAGCTCTTTCCGGAGACGTCGGCCGTCCCAGGCCAGGGTCTGTCGGTCGGCAGCCAACGCAACTTCTCGAACAACTTCATCGTCGATGGTCTGTCGGCTAACGACGATGCGGCTGGATTGAGCGGCATCCCGCACGGTGTTGATGCCGTAGACCAGTTTCAGGTCGTCACCTCGGGCGGCCAGGCGGAACTGGGTCGCGCTTTGGGTGGCTACGTCAACGTGGTGACGAAGAGCGGCACCAACGCGCTGCGGGAGACGTATGCGACTACTTTCGAGACGATTCTCTCAACGCCGCCAACGCTTTGTCGGGGCATGAGGCCCCAATGCACCAGCAGCAATACGGGCGAGCTTGGGAGGGCCCGTGGTGCGAGACCGCACGTTCTTCTTCTCGAACTTCGAACAACGCAACCTCGATCAGTCTGGCCTGACGACGATCTCGTCGGCCAATACGGCCATCATCAATGCGAAGTTGGCGTGCGGTCGGCTATCCAGGCTCGCAAATCTCGACCGGAATCTATCCAAACCCCGTGGACAGCATCAATATTCTCGGCAAAGCTCGATCATCAGGTCGGCGGCCGGGATCAGCTCGGTGTTCGCTATTCGCTGTATCACGTGACGTCGGACAACTCCCGCGGCGCAGGTGCTCTGGCTGCTGCGTCGGCGTCGGCCGGCCTGGACAACGTCGATCAATCCATCGCGATCAGCAATACCAGTGACATTGTCCCCGCGAACCGTCAACGAGACGCGCGCGCCAGTTTGTCTACGGCGATCTGAAGGCGCCGCCCACCGATCCCATCGGTCCGGCGGTAAGCATCACCGGTGTGGCGTCGTTCAGCGTACGCTTCAGGAGCTCCGACTCGACGCGTGCTAAACAAGATGTATCAGGTCGTCGACAACGTCTCGCATCAGGCCGGGGCGCACGCACTGCGTGTCGGGGTCGATTTCCTGCTGAACGACGACACCATTACCTATCCGCGGTCGATTCGAGGCTCCTAGTCCTTCGGCACGAGCGCGTCAGCGTCGTCGCTCGCCAATTTCCTGAGCTGGTGTCTACAGCAACGCCGGTTTCACGCAGACATTCGCCGAAACAGTGGTTTCACAGTCGAACCCGAACATCGGCGTCTATGTGCAGGACGAATGGAAGGTCAACTCGCGCGTGACGTTGAACGCGGGCGTGCGCTACGACCTGCAGCTTCTCGAGACGATTAACACGGACACGCAACAACATTTCGCCGCGATTGGCGTCGCGTGGTCACCGTTCCGACTCGACGAACACCGTTGTGAGGGGCAGCGTCGGGTTGTTCTTCGACCGCGTGCCGCTGCGCGCCATGGCCAACGCGATCCTCTCGGCGGGAAACACGACCGACGCTGCCAATCTGCGCCAAGTCAGCATCAGTCTTCGCCGGCGCAGGCCGGCGCGCCTGTGTTTCCGAACATCTTGAGCGCACGCCGTGCCGTCGGTAACGCTGCTCAATCTCACGACGATGGACCGCGACCTGCAGAATGCGCATTCGCGACAGGCTAGTGTCGAGTTCGAGCGGCAGCTTGGCCGCAACAGCACGCTCAGCGTTGGATATCAATACGTCGCGGGGAATGAACCTCATCATCTCAATCAATCAGAACGTGGCGGCTTGCGTCGCCACGGGGACGAACAACGGTTGCCGCCCGAACCCCGACTACGCCAACAACAGCCAGTACTCGTCAGCGGCAGACTCCAGCTACCACGGGCATGCACGTCTCGTTCGTGCAGCGGCCGACGCGGTGGGGCCACTATCGCGTCAGCTACACACTTTCGAAATCCATGAACAACGTCGGCGAGAATTTCTTCAGTTCGCCGATCGACCCGTTCGACTTGTGGAAGGACTGGGGCCGATCCGACGACGATCAGCGACACCGCCTGGTGGTCAGCGGCGTGATCAATTCCCCGATGAGCCCCGCGACGACAACCTGGGCGCGATTGGTTCACGGTTTTCAGCTGGGCAGCTTCGTTCAGGTCCTACTCGGCCTTGCCGTTCAACATCACGTCAGGTGTTACCACGGTACAAGGAACGACCGGTCGGCCGATCGTTGATGGGGAATACATCGAGCGGAATGCAGGCGTCGGGACGGCGTTCTTCAGTCTGGGCCTTCGACTCAGCCGGGAATTCAGAATCAGCAACAAGGTCCGGGTTGAAGGATTGGTCGAAGGATTCAACCTCACAAATCATGAAAACGCGATCACGCGGAATACGAATTTCGGAACGGGTGCCTACCCGACAAATCCTCTACCAACGTTCGGCCAGGTTACGGCCGTCGGTGATCCAGGTCGTGGCAATTGGGTTTACGGCTTCGTTCCTGAATCAGCAGCGCGTTTGAGCAGAAGATCGCGCTCTCGTGTGTTGCGTGTGAGGACGCTGCGAGCTCGAATTCTCTACGGGCTTCGTCGGAGCGGCCGAGTTTGACCAGCAGATCTCCACGCACACTGGGGAGAAGGTGATAGTCGCGCAGCGCCGGTTCCGCTGCTAGCGAATCGACGAGGTCGAGAGCGGCCTGTGGTCCCACAGCCATGGCGAGCGCGACGGCACGGTTCAGCTCCACAACCGGCGACGGGGTCAGGCGCGCGAGCTCTTCGTAAAGCCTGACGATGCGCGGCCAATCCGTTTCTTCAGGGGTCTTTGCCCGGGCGTGACAGGCGGCGATGCTGGCCTGGATTGCGTAAGGACCGCGCGCTCCGCCAAGTCTGTTCGCACGCTCGAGCGCGGCTAGACCGCGGCGGATCAGAAGCTGGTCCCACAGAGCACGGTTCTGATCGAAGAGCAGAATCGGCTCCCCGGTTGGAGCCAGTCCGCGCTCTAAACCGCGACGCCTGAATCTCCATCAGTGCCACGAGGCCGTGGACTTCGGAGTCATCAGGTGTGAGCTCGGCCAGTGACGCGCCCCAGACGAAGTGCATCTTCGCAGAGCGCGGGCCGGATCCAGTCGTCACCGGCAGTAGCAGAGTAGCCCTCGTTGAAAATGAGGTACACGACCTCGAGAACTGATGAGAGACGAGCGGCCCGATCGGCGCCGCGCGGAACCTCGAACGGCACGCGCTCCTTGGCCAGCGTTCGTTTGGCCCGGACGATGCGCTGGGCGACCGTTGGTTCGAGACGAGAAACGCGCGTGCAATCTCTTCGGTGGTGAGACCTCCGAGAAGACGGAGCGTCAGCGCCACGCGCGCCTCGGTAGACAGGACCGGATGGCAGGCCGTGAAGCATCAATCGCAGAAGATCGTCGCCCACGTCATCGTCAGGGCGGCGTCAAGGGCCAAGGCACCTGCCTCGCGCTCGGACTCCAGCTCGTAGCCGAGCTCCTCGTGTTTGCGTTCGAGCAGCTTGTTGCGGCGGAAGAGATCGATCGCCCGATTCTTGGCCGCAGCCATGAGCCAGGCGCCTGGGTTCCTCGGGATTCCAGACTCCGGCCATTGTTCGAGCGCGGCGACCAGGGCATCGTGCGCCAGATCCTCGGCCACGCCCACGTCCCGGACCATCCGGGTCAGGCCGCGCGATGAGTCTGGCCGACTCGATTCTCCAGACCGCGTCGATCGCACGATGGGTATCGGTAGCCGACACGGCTACCGATCACACCATTGTCAGTGGGTCCGCGCAAGGTCCAGGCGCGCTCAGCCTGATTTCTTCGCCAGCTCGTCCCGCAGCTGACGATGAGCGGTCGACGGCTTCGCCCGGTCCGAAGTCTTCGAGCTCGAATACCTGACGGATCTCGACCTCGCCGTCCTCGGAATGGCACGCGCTTGATCCCATTCAATCGCTTCTTCCTTCGACTTCACCTGGATCAGCCAGAACCCCGCAACGAGCTCCTTGGTTTCCGCGAAAGGGCCGTCGATGACGGTCCGCTTGTTCCCGGAGAATCGGACGCGCGCACCTTTCGAGCTTGCCTGAAGGCCCTCTCCAGCGAGCATCACCCCGGCCTTGACCATCTCTTCGTTGAACTTTCCCATCGCTGCCAGCTGTTGTTCATCCGGCAAGATTCCGGCTTCGGATTCCTTGCTCGCTTTGACAATCACCATGAATCGCACGCGGCGCCTCCTTTTTGAGCTTCCTGTCTACACGTCGAATGCCAGACGGCGAAATCGACAGTCCTGCAATGCTGAGAACGGGGTCATAAACCGTCGAGCTTGGCGCAGAGAACGGGTCTCATCCCCACCGGAGCGCCCGGCCTTCGACGATCAGTTGACGGCACGGGCGCACCTCGACGATACCGAAGCTTGCGCTGGGGATGCGCGAGGCGATCTCGGTTGCTTCCTTCATGTCGTTGGCTTCAATCAGGTAAAACCCGGCGATCACTTCTTTCGCCTCGGTAAACGGACCATCGGTGATGTGGAGCGTCCGCCCCGCGTGGTCACGCGAGTCGTCTCCTGCGCAGGCGCGAGCGCTTCCGCGACGATGAAATTGCCGGTTTCCCGAAGACCATCGTTGAAATCCAGGTGCCGAGCGTTCAGTTCGCTGGCATCCCGCGCCGGCATCGCGGCCAGCTCGCCCTCGTTCAAATGGATCAGGCAAAGGTACTTCATGGTGGAAAGATACCCGGGGTCGTATGCGGATCGGAAGGTGGAGCTTGACATATTCCGTAATAGGAATATGATGCACTCGTGCCTCGCGCCGCGACGACATCCGACGCCTTCAACGCGATTGCCGAGCCGCGCCGCCGCGACATTCTCGTGATGCTCGCGCTTCGCGAGCGGCCGGTTGGCTGAGATCGTCGAGGAACTCGGCCTGCCGCAGCCGTCGGTCTCCAAGCACCTCCGCGTTCTGTGGGACGTCGGGCTCGTCGATGCGCGGCGCGATGGGAAACAGATGCTATGCCGCACGAACCCGGAAGGACTGAGGCCGGTCCACGAATGGACCAGCCGCTTCGAACGCTATTGGCGAAATCAGCTCACGCGCATCAAAGCCCGCGCCGAACGCACGTAGAACAAGTCACAGGAGGAAATAACCATGGCCACGACAGCACCTGCAACCGAAAGCCTGACCCTCGACATCACCCAAGAGATCCACGTCCACGCGCCCTTAACCGAGACCTTCGCCGCGCTGCTCGAAGAGATGGGGCCGTCCAACCGCGGCCACAACAGCGTGCCCATGCCGATGAAGCTCGAACCTTGGCCCGGCGGACGCTGGTTCCGCGATCTCGGCGATGACAACGGCCACTTCTGGGGCCACGTGCAGGCGATCAAACAGCCGACGTTGCTCGAGATCACCGGTCCGCTGATGATTTCGCACCCTGTGGTCTCGAACCTGCAGTACCGCTTGAAAGAAGCCGATGGTGGAACCTCGATCACGCTCAGGCACACAGCACTTGGGCCAATGCCCGATGGGTGCAGGGAAGGCCTGTCGACAGGCTGGACTCAACTCATCGAGCGTGTGCGGCAACGCGCGGAAGCGTGATTCGTGTTATGTGAATCCTCATCCCGCCGAAGCCGGGCGGGGCGACGAATCCACCGATCAGGTCGGCCATCCTGCTGGCGATGTCGATGGTCGTCGCGTCTTCGAGAAACGGGCCCACGATCTGAATGCCCACCGGCAGTCCGGTGCTCGTGAGGCCGACCGGTGCAACCGTGGCGGGGCAGCCGGTCAGCGTGGCGAATGAAGCCCATCTCGCCAGATCGCCGTAGGGGCGCTCGCCCTGGGTCGTCGCCAGCCTGCGCGAATTCATGTCCTGGTGATCGTGGGGAAAGGCGGCGACAAAGCTTGCCGGCATCAGGAACGCATCGTGCGACCTGAAATAGGACTGCCACACAGCGCGAGCTCTCAATCGCTCTGCGCTTTGTCGAAGCCAGTCGCGGTGCAGCGCCGTGGTGCCGCTGGTCCATGGGTCGTTCGCGCCGCTCGCTGCGGCTTTCTGCATGCCGCTGAACGAAGCGTCCGGGACGGTCTGCGAGAGGAACGCAGCGAGCAGCCAGGAGAAGGTTTCGAAGTAATGGAGTGGGTTCACCTCTGGAGGCCAGCCTTCAACCAGTTGAACTCCGTGCTTTCGCAGTTCCTCGATGGCAACCGCCAAACACTCCTTCACAGGGGCATCGACCGGACAGAACGGGTCATCGATCACATAGCCGATGCGGTAGTCGGTGAGTTTTGCTTTTCGTGGTGCCGGCAGGGTCCACCGGTAGGCAATCGATTCGCCCGCATCAGGTCCGCCGAGAACCTCGAGTGCGAGCCGCAAGTCCGCGGCGCTTCGCGCCAGCGGCCCGGCGACAGGCAGCTCCGCAGGCCCGGGTTGGATTCCCGGCGGCGGAGGAATGTGGCCGCGGTTCGGCACGATATCGAGCGTCGATTTGTGACCGTAGACTCCGCAGAAGTGGCTGGGAATTCGAATCGAGCCGGCGAGATCCCCGCCGACCTCGAGAAAGCCGAAACCGGCTGCCAGCGCGGCCGCTCCACCACCTGTCGAACCGCCGGGCGTCCGCGCGAGATCCCATGGGTTATTGGATGTGCCTGCCACTGCATTGAACGCCTGCCAGTCGCCGGCGAATTCGGGCATATTCGTCTTGCCGACGAGAATCGCCCCGGCGGCCTTCAACCTCGCGACGGTGACAGCATCTTCGGTGGGAACGTAAGTCTCCAACATCTTCGATCCGGATGTCGTCCTCACTCCGGCCGAAGCGAAGACGTCTTTCACAACCACAGGTAACCCGTGCAGAATGCCGAGAGGCCTCTTTCGTGCCAGCATCTCGTCCGCCTCCGCGGCTCGGGCCATCGCTTGATCCTCGATCAAGGTGACGAAGAGATTGAGCTTCGAGTTGTAGCTTCTTGATTCGGTCGAAGACATGTGCCGTCAGCTCACGCGACGAAATGACGCCGTGGCGAAGCGCGTCGATGGCTTGCCCGGCCGTGCCAAAACTTGGATCGAGCTTCGTCTCCACCGCACTCGGTTGCGCAAGACGACTCGTATCAGGAGTGGCGTGAGTCTCGTGAGTCGGTTTCATGTTGGCCTCCTGGCTTGTCAGGCTGATCGCACGGGAAACGCCACATCGCAGACCTCGTCGGTCGGGGCGGCCGATCCGAAGTCCGTGAAGTAGACTTCGCGCGGCGACCCCGCGACTGAGAGCCGCTTGGCACTGATCCATTGGCTGACCGCGTCGTAGGCCGACAGGATCTGTGGAAATGCAACCTGGGCCTTCCGGAGCCGCACGGCTGCCTCGTGGTGTGCGGGCTCCTGGCGCACAGCCGCCTCCGTCGACGCTTCCTGTCCGACCTTGACTGGCACACACACCTCGACCGGGCCGTCGCTGTCCTGGTTGACCTCGCCGTGGTAGACGACGAATGGATATCCCGCCGGACCTCCGAGCGTCCCGGCGGATTTCATCAGCCGGGTCACCGCTGCGCCGATCCACCGCGGCAAGTTCGTCAGCCTGGACGCTGCCGCTGCTCGGTCAACACAATCTGTTCTGGCACATCGCGTTCGCGAATCTCGTAACATATCGAAACTCCCTTCTCGTCCCTTGAGTCTGTTTTGAAGGTGCGCCGCCAGCTCGCGTTGTGAGGCGATTCGGCGCTCGACTGTTTCCCAGTACGTCGCCACCAGTTCGGCCCCTCTGGCACCCACCAGCGTTCGAAACCGTTTCTGATTCCCGATGCGGCCGACATCTCGGGCCGTCTGAGCATTGCCACTTCGGCCGCCTGGGTGCCGACGGCAGAGACGACCTCGGCGACCTGGGACAACGGCATGTCCAGCCGCCTCAGCATGGCCACGAGCCGGGCGGTGGCCAACTGGCTCTCACGGTAGCGGCGGTAGCCGCTGACCTGATCGACATGAGCTGGCGTCAGCACGCCGAGCCTGTCGTAAAGCCGAAGCGCCTTCGTCGAGAGTCGTGACCGCCGGGCAAAAACACCGATGCTCAACAAGCGATCCGACGTCTTCTGAAGACTGGGGAGGTGACGCTGATCTAGCAGGCACCTGAACCTCCGTACCCGGATGTTTGCACCCCGAATGGACGTGACCGCACGGCTTGCCCTTGGGACAAAAAGTCAAGCGGCATGGTAAGGTGCCGCATAGGACCATGGCGCTACGTGTGATGTCCTGGCTGTCGGCGCCCCGGCTGCTCAAGACGGTGGTGTCGCAGGCGCGCCTGGCCGTGAGGCTCTTTCGCGAGCCGCACGTGCCGGTCACTGACCAAGGCCGTGCTACCGGTCGCCGCTCTTTACGTGATCTGGCCGCTTGATTTCCTGCCCGATATCATCCCGCTCCTTGGCCAACTGGACGACCTGGAGTCGCTGCCCTTTTGCTGGAAGTGTTTCTGGGGCTGTCTCCGGCCGCCGCCCGAACGTTTCACGCAGAAGCGATCGCGCAGGGACGAAAGTATTCCCCGATGCCGGGCACCGGGAAGGTCATCGACGCCGAGTGGCGCCGCGAATAAGATCGATCGCGATTCAGCGTAGGCGCTTCATCAGCCGGGGACCTTCCAGCCGCTGCGTCGAGCCGCGACGCAAGTTTTTCGAAGTCAGACGTAGGACCCTTCCACTCCAACTCGTCCACGTTCTCGAACACCGGGATGTCGGTCCGCAGCGTTGCCAGCGTCCGAAACAGAAACGCAAGTTCGCGCTGACGAACAAGGGTGTCGGCCAGGGCTGCAGGTTTCGAGGCGTTGACGTGCCAGAGCCGCCAATCTTCTGGGATGTCCTCGAGATGGCCGAACCGGGCGAGCACGGCAGCTGCCGATTTCGCGCCCCACCCTGGAAGCCCAGGATATCCATCTGCCGCGTCGCCGACGAGCGCAAGATAGTCTGGAATCGACGCGGGAGGCACGCCGAATTTTTCGACGACGCCAGCCTCGTCACGAATCGTGCGCGTGCGGCGGTTCAATTGCACAACCCTGGTGCCGCGCACACATTGCGCGAGATCTTTGTCAGGTGTGCAGATGATCACCTCTTCGACACGGTCGTCAGAGTCCGCCACTGCCGCCGCTGCCGCCAATGCATCGTCGGCCTCGAATTCGACCATCGGCCAGACCTCACGCCCATTGCCGCGAGGGCTTCTTCGAGGAGCGGGAACTGAGCCAGCAGATCCCGCTCGACGCCGGCGCTGGTCTTGTAGCCTGCCCACAATCCGTTGCGGAAGGATTCGATGACGTGGTCGGTGGCAACGCCGATATGCGTGGCGCCGCCGGTGACCATGCCGAGAATGGAAGCCAGTACGCCTCTGACCGCGCCCACTTCGTGGCCGTCCGGATCGCGGACCGGTGGAACCGCGTAGTAGTGCCGGAACAGCTCGTAAGTACCGTCGACGAGATAGACTTTCAATGGCAGTAGGTTACCAACTGCTTCTTCATTGAGGCGCCTTTGATGAAATCGGCGGCATCATCCCTAGCACTCCGTGCGACGCGAGCCGGCGGCATGAATTGTCGCCCACCCGTCAGGCCGCGGGTGTGCGGCGCAATGACGACAGAAGGGTTATACTGGGTCGCGAGTTCCGCAGCGCTGTTGTTATTTGCGAGCTGCGAGCCGACCGAGCTTCCTCGATCCCTCTCGACCCTGCGAGCGTGTCCGATCGTGAAGCGGTCCAGAGAAGTGGTCGCACTGAGGAGGGGCCGTGCAAAAATCGAGACCACACAGCACAAGCGTGCGCGCGAACGAGCGCGGCAAGAAAAGCAGCAGCAGAAAGCGGCTCGCCGGCTCGAGAAGGCCCGGCGTCCAGATAAAACGGACCATACCGAAGGAGAAGATCCAGACATTGCTGGCATCGTGCCGGGTCCCCAGCGGTCGCCCTGGGAAGACGACGAGGTGTAATTCACCAGGCTCTGCCAAATCGCCGCGTTCGAGCGACCTCATCCTTCGACCCACACGTCGCGCCGGCTATTGAAACCTCCCACCGAAGGTCTGCAGCGCGGAGTCAGCAGCCCGTGTCATGTTGGCTCGGTGTGTAAGTACTAACGCGCCAAAACACAACTCAAGCATCCGCTGACCTTCGACTGACGGATGTCTGCCAACGCGCGTGCGATCAATGAGATCCGTCCAAGACCGAAGTGGCGCTGACATTGCACCAGCGCGAGTCACCCATCACTGTTGGGACGGAGGCTTGTATGATGAAAAAATCTCTACGATCGCCTTGGCCGTCTCTCTCTTCGCTGTAGCGGTTGCCGCGCAATCGTCGCAGGCGCCACCAACCTCGGCGCCACAGGCTCCGCCGAGTGCGCAAGAACCGGCGCAACGACCACCGACGTCCACTCCGCCGGCGGTGCCGCCTGGCGCGTCGGCGAAAGCGGACAACATCACGGTCACTGGTTGTATTTCACGCAGTCCCCAGAGCTCGGCGGCAGCGACATCGACGCCAGGAGCTGTTGGGACAGCCGGTTCGAGCAGTCGGTCCGATGGTGGTTTCATGTTGAGCGTCGCCAAACCAAGCGGCGCCGGGGCGGCGCCGGGCGCGTCTCCGGCTCCGGGCGCGTCTTCCGCGGCCTCGAGCTATAAGCTCGACGCCGACGACAGCGAAGCTGTCTCCTCACGTTGGCCATAAGGTGGAGATCACCGGCAGTCTGGATCAGGCGAGCAGCTCGAGTCCGAGCAGCAGCCCGAGACTGAAGGTGGACAGCGTGAAGATGATCGCTCCCAGCTGCTCCGATTAGGAGGCGGCGATCGTCGCGCGTCGGGGTGAGAGCCGGTCCCATTCCCTGGGACCGGCTCTCCGTTTTCGGTCGCGTCTCCTCCGCAAGTATTCTTCTCTCCGAACCCCGGTTTCACCACGTCAGTCGTTGAGGTAGCATTTGGGTTCCCAGGACCCACTGAAACCTCGGTGCGGAAGGAGCCTTCGAGATGTCCATCACAGAATCTTTTCTCAGAGAGTTCGAAAACGAAGCTGCGACCACTCGACGAATACTCGAGCGCGTGCCCGAGGACAGGTTGACCTGGAAGCCCCATCCGAAATCCATGTCGATCGGTGCATTGGCACTCCATGTAGCGATGGCGCCGGGCTACATCACGGAATGGGCGCTGAAGGATTCCATCGAGTGGTCGGGCTCTGACGGACGGCTCGAGCCGAAAACGGAAGGCGGAGGTCTTGGCGGCCCACGACAGAGCATGAAGAAGACAAAAGCGGCCCTGACAGCGCTCGGCGACGCGGGCCTGCAGCGAGACTGGCGAATGACGAACAAGGACGGCGCAACGATCATGGGAATGCCCAAGACCGCGCTCGTTCGCTCGATTGCGTTCAATCACGTCTACCATCATCGCGGCCAGCTTTCCGTGTACCTCAGGATGCTCGACGTTCCCGTGCCGTCGATCTACGGACCGAGCGCCGACGAGAGCCCGCGCGGGCGTAAATGGCCAATCTCCGCGTGCGTGGAGCCGTTGTAAACCCCGCTCGCGGCAATTCACGTCGTGACGCGCGCGCCATGCGGGAAGGAGCGGGAAGGTATAATTTGCACTCGGTATGCGAGTGTCGCGACGGCATTCTGGTGGAAGGACGCGTTCAGGGCGTTGGTTTTCGGTTCTTCGCCGAGGCCGCTGCTTCACGTGAGGGATTGAATGGGTGGGTGAAGAATCGGCCGGACGGCCGAGTCGAGATACTTGCCGGAAGGTGAGGCGGAGGCCGTTGAGCGGTTCGAGCGAAACGTCCGGTCGCGGACCGCCGGGCGCCCGTGTCAAAGACGTTGAAGTCGAGGACATGCCACCGACCGGAGCAGGGCTAGGGTTTCTCATCAGTAGTCGGGCGCATTCACATTTCATCAGGCAGCGAAGCAACCAAGATGGAACTGCTCAAGGCGAAGATTCGACACGTCCCCGATTTCCCGAAGGTCGGGATATTGTTTTACGACATCACGACGCTCCTGCAGGACGCCGCAGGGCTCCGCGCAGCCATCGATGCGATCGCTGCGCCATTCAAGAACCAGGTCGATCGACATCGTCGTCGGCATCGAAAGCCGAGGGTTCATTTTTGGCGCGCCGGTGGCGGACCGCATCGGCGCCGGTTTCGCGCCGGTCAGAAAACCCGGCAAGCTGCCGTCCAAGACCGTCCGCGAAACCTACGCACTCGAGTACGGCAGCGATGCCCTGGAAATCCATAGCGATGCCGTAACGCGGGGCAGCGAGTGCTGATCGTGGATGACCTGCTGGCCACAGGCGGGACCGCTCGTGCGACAGCTGACCTGGTCCACCGGCTGGGAGGGCAACGTTCACGCCCTCGCCTTCCTGATTGAGTTGCAGGCACTCAATGGACGGGAAAAGCTCGGCGAACGAGTCCGTCCACAGCGTGCTGAAATACTAGAGTTTGATGGTGCTCGTCGTATCGGCAATTATTGTAGCGGGTGCGATCGCGTGGGGTGTCTCTCCGGATAGCCGCCCTGCCCTGGATGCTATGAATGAAGGTGGCCCGCAACCGCACACGACTGACGCAGATGGGTGTGCCTTCCTGACCTGCCGCGAGCGCGCGAAACCGCTGATCTGCGCTGTCATTCTCACCTGGGAGCCTCTATGCGATCGGCGCGCGACAACTTTTCCCCGATGAATTCCGCCTCAGCCCGATCGTGCATGGGTTCGGACGTTTCCCTTGAGTCCGATCGAATACAGGCAGCCCACGCGCGATGGACGACCGAGTAGCGGTCTAAGCCTGGGGAGAAATCGCTCGACGCCGAATACAAGGCTGAAAGCCAGCTGCGATCGAAGAGCAACTCGCGCATGATCCGAAGGATCGTCGCTGCCGCGCTGCGAGCGCAGCTCGATGCGATCGAGCGGCGAAAGGCTGGAACGCTACTCAGAGGCGCACGCGAAGAGTATGTCCGGGTTGGAAAGGCTTTTGGCAGGCGTTCGCGACGTGAGCGGGCGTCGTCCTGGCAGCAGGCAAGTTGACTACGTTGTCGGACGAGGCCGATTTCCAGGGAGTATGACCTCCTGCACAAGGCCTTCGGCCAGAAGGTCCCGTGGGTCTGGGGAGCAGGCCACAGCGATGACGCCAGAACACGCATTCCGGTTGCGAACGGAGCGACGCCACATCAAGCCCGCGGGGAGCGCCACCGCCGCGAGCTGGACGGCCCTCGGTTTCGTCGTCGTCGAACGCGAGGAGTGAATACGCGCCGCGTTTCTTTCTGAGGCGCTGCATGTTGCAGACCGTCGAGTCGCCGCCTGGCGTTTGTGTGGCTGCTGACAGTTTCACTGGACGGCTGGCCGGCGGTCAAAACGGCAGATCGTGTGTTGAATCGCATCACGAGAAATCATCCGGCGATGTTCATGCACGCTAATCTCGAAACCACCGATCACCGTCCGCCAGATCTGGAACAAGAAGCTTCACGATGGCCAGTGTCTCCGACGTCTGCGATGAGCGCAAGCAGGCGACGTCTTCGCCCCCGGTCCTCGATGCGCCGCGGTTCCGTCGAGTCGCGAGTGGGCGCCTGTTCTCCTAGAACAGCTCGCGGAGGTCCGCTCATCAACATGAAAAACCCGCGGACGCCTGTTTCTTCAAACGATGCCGTCGCCGTCGGTTACGTGCGTGGCGGCGAACAACGTGGTAGAGGTGGCAGCGAGAAGACCGCGCGTCAACGGCGTCGTCTTCTACAGTCTCGAACAGAAGTCCGGGCGATCGACCTAATTCAAGGCGCGACGCACAACCTAGCCTGGCTTGTCATCTCTCCTGGAGCACGCCTCGGTGTGCCGAGGTCTCTCTCCCGGGTCAGCACGCCGACCGTGCCGGAGGACGACAGAACGCGTACGCTTCGGGTTTCACGAGCAGATCACTGGACGCTAGCCTTCCAGCGAGCGGTGGGCGGCTATACGCGCGATGGCGACTTGGGTTCGATCCGCCATGTCGGAAACAAGCCGATTTCAAATCCGCCAGCACAACCAGAGTCTGGTCAAACCGAGGCGCGCCAGCTCGAATCTCTCGACGGTCAGCGTTCTGACTCGGCGGGCTATCTCTCGACGATACAGCGACGTCGATCTGCGCTGATGGTCTCGAGCATCAGGTTCATGACTGACGAACCTGATGACGCGCATGGGATGGGAGTCGGGCATTGGCGACCGCAGAGGGTCGAGGCCACGACATCCCCTCGGAGTCCGCCAGGCAGCGATCGACCTCGTCGACTATCTGCTCTTCGTGTACGGAAACGCCAGCTTCCCAACAAGATCCGTGGACCTGGCTTTTCTGAGAAGTTCATCGCGATGGGGCCGATGGACGGTCGCGGGCGCTCACTGAGAGGCAAACTGATCTCGAGCGTCGTCTGGCGAAGCTATCCATGCGAGCGATGATTCACCCGAGGCCTTCAACGCGTTGCCGAAGCCAGCGAGCTCGCCCGTCTATCAGCGGCGTGGTGGCAGGTGGTGTTGGGCCGGGACAAAGATCCACGATTCTCGCGGCTCTCAGCCGCCGACCGCCGAATCGTCGGCCATCCGAAATCCTGCGCGATACGGAAGGAAAGCTACCGCCGCCGTAGCTTCGGCGGGTCTGAGGCTTCAGCGCCGAGCAAGCAGTGACACGGTCCTCCCATCGTTGTAACTCATCATCCTCGTTGTCGTTTTGTGAGGGTCCTTCCGTGAGTGCAAGCAAGCTTCGGACGCCTGCGCCTGTGTGCTCTTTGGCGACGGTTCGCCTGGTGTCGGTCGTCTTTAGTCAGCGGGGAACCATTTGGCGCACCATACATGACAGCACAGTATGGCAATGCGGAACCAATGCGGAACCTATTCACCCCAACGTTATTTGCCGTGATTCGGCTCCTCGACGCGACCACATGGACATGGAGGAAGAGCGCATTAGTTGGCGAGGCAGCATTAGGTTGGCGAGAATGCCAAAACCGGAAGCCACCGCTGTTTCGTTTTGAACACTTGTCGTTACGCGAGAGGCGACATTGCGACGAGACGTGAGGGCCAATCCGTGGCGACAGATCAAGTCACGGTAAACTAAGTAGTTCGTCTCACCCAGCGCGCCCGTAGCTCAGGGATAGAGCACCTCGCCTCCTAAGCGGGGGCCGGCAGTTCAATTCTGCCCGGGCGCGCCACTTACATTCCTTTACACCAATCAGTGTTCGCACTGATGCGAGCGATCGTTGATCTAAACGTCCGATCCGGCAGAGCACCGTTGCGCGGTGAACCCAACGGATCTCTAACACGGAGGCCGCCATGGATGCAGAAGGCAAAGGGCACGAGGAGTTCGCCAATCAACCGCTCCCCAAAATCAGGGCCGAGCAGATCGAAGTGACGCCGGATCTTAATCATCGCGAGAATCTCACACTCGGTGGAGTCGAGTGATGAAATGGCCGTCTGACGTCGTGCAGCGTTTTCGCGACGGCATCGAAACGCCAATATCCCCTGGCCGACGATCATCGCGGTGAGCCGGATCGCTCTCATTGCTGACCCGGCGCCGGGCCAGATCCTCCCCAGCTGGTGACCTCACGCGTGTCGCTTCTTCGGTGCGGGCTGGCAGACTGGTTTCCCGGTCTCGTTGAAATGGAACAACGCGGTTTGGCTTTCCCGGTGCGTCGATAGCCTCTCCGGCTGACGTCGTGAACAGTCGGCTTCTTCGCCCTCGACGTGATCCATCAAACGGTCCACCGACGGCACGCGGACTTACTGGGATTTCAATCTTCAGCTCGTCATCGTCGCGCAGCAGAAAGATCAAAGCGGTAAGATCGATGCCGTCCGCCGACGAGAGGGGAATCCGCCGCACGTCATCTGGCAGTGGGTGCCGTAGCCGGTTCAGAGATGCGCAGTGCACAATGCCAAATGCCAACCGCACGGGCGTAACGATCATTGTGCCCACGTGGTGCCAGAGGGGCGGTCAGGATCGCACGTTTGATCCCGGACCGCTTCAGATCGAGCCGCTAAGCTCCGTGGATCACGTTACCGACAATCTGCGCGACATTGGGCTCACTGACCGTCACGCTGAGCTTGAGGCTTTCGCTGTAGAGAAGCGGTGCCGGGAATCCGACGGTTACAGTTTTGAGTGCTGAATGGAAGACGGCGAGGCCGAACGGATTGTGCTGCGTCAGGCCCTGGTTGGCCAGCGCTGCGAAGCGAGATGCTCGTGACGTTGCGTCCGTCGATGTCGAGCGAGACGAAGGTGAGGTCGTTCGCACACCCTGCTTCGATACCTCGGCGGCGAGGAACACGCCAGGCCCCCTGAGCGATACGAGATTATGGGTGCCAGTCGGTGCCGGTGCCTTCAAGCCCTGCGTGCGCTCGGGCTTGCAGACGCCACCCGAGCACCGGCTGGTGCTGATGACTGAACGGGTTGCGGGAGCGGATTTGGTGGAACGTTTCTTCGCCATGCTTGACCTCCTGAGCGTTTCGATGCGGCTCATGGGAAGACAACGATGGACGAGATTCAACCGAACGAGGCCCGACATACAGACGTGCTTGCACGTGAAGTCGTGGCCCTATCGAACGTAAAGGTCCACGCGGGGAAACGCGAAACGGCCTGCGTTCGCGTCGATGACGTTCACCTGACAGGTATACAGGCCAGGCTTGAGGCTTTCGGACGGAAGCTCGAACTGGAAGAGAGCCGCGCGCCGATCGGCGGCGTCCATCACCGTGCGCTCGACGACGCGGCGTTTCGAAGACCTTCACTTTGCCGCGATAAAACGCCAGGCTCGTCCGCAAGTGCGGTGTCCCGCTTTCGAGCGCTGGCTCGTAACCTCGTAGTAGAAATACAGCTTTTGATCCCGGCGAACGATGTGGGTGAGGTTCGGCACCAGCTCGACGCCCTCGCGAGCCAACGGGCTTGGTGCCTTTGACGCAGCAGCTTGCTTCAGTTGAGTGCTGAGCACGATTGAACTGATCTTGACCGGCGCAGTCTTCAGCTCCGGGACGATCACCGTTGCCTCGAAGGCGCCCATCTGTCCGCTCGTATTCTCGCGAACGACGACTTTCAACAAGAACCGGCCGGGAGGCAGAGTCGCGCCCGCTTGATACAAGACTGCCGACCCGCCAGGGTGTCGGCATCAGCGGCGGCAACCGTCAACGTATCGCGAGATTCTTCCGACCGGCACACCACGTTCGTCTCTGATCAGCCCGGCGACATCGACTGTCGTCTTGTTCGTGGAGGGCGGCAAGGCCGGAACCTGGCATGGCGACGGTTATCGGCACGTAGTATCTGTCGGCCGCCAGCCGAAACCAGCCGGTTGTGACGAACATCGGCACGTCGGTCGCTGCGATGCGCGCCATCAACTGATCCTGCAACTGGGCTTCGCGATCCGATTTGCCGGTGTGGGTGAAGTCGCGGTCGGCATAGTAGCCGTCTCGTGCCTCGACCTTCAGTCCGGTCCGGTTTCGGAGGCGCACGCTGATCCGGCGAAATCTGCCGTCCTTTACTGCCGATTCGTGCTGGCGAAGCCGAGAATGTAGTACGAAGAAATATCCCTGACCACTTTGTTGAAGGCTTCGCCGAAGTCGTTCGTATCGGTGAACGCCGTCCCGCCCGGTGTCCGACGCGAGGGTGGTCAGCGTCTCCTGCTGCGCGGCGAGTTGCGTGAACTGATTGGCGACATTCCGGCCGGAGAACGCCCCAACTCCTCCCTGGCTCCGTTGTCGCGCGTCACCGCCGGGCACGATCGCTTGCAGACCGCGAGCATCAACCGGGTAGATGGCAACGTTCGCCCGAACGGAAGCATTGACGGCAGCGCGGAGCTCGACCTGGTTGTCGGTTCCGTTCCGCTGCATGCCGGCGCTGAAATAGATGATCGCTTTCTTCTGTTGGATCGGCTTCAGGGCATCGGCCAGCGTCCTCAATGCGCGTAGCCTGACGTCGTTGTTGAACGTATTCAGCTCTTGCGCGCTCGCATCCTCCGGAGCTTGTGTCGTCCGTTGAGGAAGCAGCCGCTTCATCGGTTGCCACGGTGCTCGAGTCGACGGCGGTGAACGCCGTGGAAACCCGCGCCAGAGAGTGCCGCGAGCGCGGCATGAACTTCTTCCTTGCTGTTGGTGAAGTCCGTGTGAATCGTCAACCGCGGATCCGATTGAAGCAACCGCTGACGAAGATCCGCATCGGTCATCCGGGAGTCGACCCAGGTGACCGCGGCATCCACGGCCTTCTGGGCGTCCTCTGGCTGCATCGAGCTTCGTATCGAACAGGAGCGTCAAGAGCCGATGTCCGGTCAAGTCTTCCGGGGTCAGGCTCGTGGTCGTGCCGGCTGTCGAACTATCTGTGCTGTCGTGGGCCGCGGATCGCGATGTGATGCTCGAGAGAGCGGTTGCTCCATTGAAGGTCGGCGCAGTCGGGCCGACCTCCTCGACGGCAAACGCGTTCTGATCTGCTGGCGAACCCCGTCCTCGAGAAGATCGAAATCATCTGCGGTCAGCCCCTTGACGCGGCGCCCCGGTCTTGTCACGCACGACGACGTCGACGAGGACGAGATCGACGCCGCCGCGAAACAATGGGACACGGTTGGTCGGGCTGCTGCGCCGCCAGTCTCAGCGCGAGAACCGCAATCACCACACAGGTGTTGAAAGTCCGCACGGCTCAGTACTGAATCTGATGCTGATCGTGATCGTTCGCATCGGCCGGACCGACAGCACTTGACCGAAGGTCGGGGAGTTGACGCTGGTGTCGATCGTTGACCACTGGACGGTATTCAGCAGGTTGTTCGCGTTGATCTGCAGCGAGATCGTTCGGTTTGGCGCGCGAGCCGGATGTCGCGCGTCAGCACGCCGTTCAGCTGGCGGATGCCGGGGCCGATGATTGTGTTTCGCGCCGCGTCGCCGAAGACGCCGGGTGCCGGATACGGTGAATGCGGCCGCATTGAAGAACTCGTCGATTGTCGGATCGCTCAAGCTGGATCGGGTTCGCGCGTTGTAGTCGGCCTCGCAACGAGCCGTTACTCCCGCGCGACACGTCGATGGCTTCGCCAATCACTCGCGCCGTGAACGGCGTCTCCGGACTGGAGGGTGAGTGTCATTTGGGTCGTCCATCCGCCGGCGAGGCTGGCGAGCCAGCCACCGTTCTTCAACCAGTGACGATTCGGTCCAAACGGGAGCTCGATGGTGAGGTCGCCGGAAACCTGATGACGCCGGTCGAAGCTCGAGAACGCCCATTCCGAATCGAGATCCTTGTCGTTCTGCGCGACGATCGGGGCTCCGGCTCCGAGGGACGAAGCGTTGTCGGTGGACTTGGCGAGCGTGTGGAGAGGCCAGCGCCGATACCGCCCGACTGGCGTTTGCGAAGGATGATCGTGCCGGCATTCATGAGGGAATGGCCGCTCCGAGGATTCCCAGATGAAGGCCTGGACATCCGGAATGAGAGGACCCAGAGGACCACGGTTGGGTGCTCGCAGAATGTCGAGGTCGGTTCCCTTTGTGCCGGTGTATATGCCCGTAAGGTTCCAGTTGCCGGGGAAGTCGCGGCTGAGCGCCGCATTCCAGGTCTGTATCATTCCGAGCGCGTAATCCCTGTCCACTCCGTAGTTGTTGGTCGTCTCGGCTGTCGTCGAGATCAACCCTTCGGCGAGTGTCAGCGGTGCCTCCGGCGCTCCGAGGTTCGTCGCGGTCTCCGCAAACGGAGGCTCGACCGGTGAGTTGCCTGGCGATCGACGCATAGGAAGCGCTGTTGTAGGTGATGCTGTAGCCGGTCCGGAGAACTGGTGTTCTTTGCGACACGGTGCGCAACGGCCAAGCGCGGGGTCCGACATTGTTTGCGTCGGTGTCGAGCAGGCTGGCCGGGAAGATGCCCCGGTATGCGGACCGACGCCGCCTGAAATCACACGGCGACGCGGCCGAAAAGTCCGGGGTGACATCGAGGTTGGTCATCCGGCCGTCCGACTTCGACGTAAGGCCGGGCCGAGCTCATAACGAACACCGAGGTTCAGGGTCAGCTTGGCGCTTTTCTGCCAGTTGTCCTCGGCGAAGACATCGAACGAGTGCTGCCGCAAGGCGTGTCAAACCGCCCACCTGCAGCGAGGCCTGCTGCGGGACGCCGAGGAGGAAGTCGGCGAAATCCGCGCCTGACCGGCCGGCCACCTGGGCTCCACCCGATGAGCATAAGCCGGTGAAGGTGAAGGTCCCAGCGCGTTCGCCGTGTTTTCCGCGGTGGACGCGTCGTAGCGGTAATCGCCGCCAAACCTGATCTGGTGCCGGCCGCGCGGTCTCACCGACATGTAGCTCGGTCGTCAACCGATTGTCTGAGCGTTGGCTGGCCGCAGCGCTGCTGCACCGGTGAAGCCAGAGAACAGCAGGCTCAGGCACTCCCAGTGCAACGGATCGGCTGCCACGCCGTCCGGGTATTGGATGCCGGCGAGTTCTCCAGCGTCGGTCACTCCGGCAAACGCGTTCGTGAACTGCGCGTCCGAGTGCGTTTCGTTCACCGTGAACGTCTGGATCACTCGGTTGCGGACGACAGTCAGCGTGATCGGCACGCTGATGAGGGTGTTGGCGGCTTCACCACCAAGGTTGGGAAAGACGTTCAACGACTCGCTCTGGTTTTCGCGATACTGAATCTGTGCGTTGATTACGACCGAGTTCCCCCTGGCACGACCCGCGCCGCCGAAGAGCCCGCCGAAAGCCCCGCGCCGCCGCCGCCAAATCCGCCACCCCGTCCAGAGCCCGGACTCCTCGGCCCTTGCGGAACTGTCTGTGAGAAAACGTGACTGATCCTCGCGCTGAAGTTTTCCGAGGACGAGTGTGATGTCGTCGATACGTGATAGTTCTGGGTCGTCGCCCGGCAGAGTCGGCAATGGGATATGACGACATCAGCTGCTTCGCGCCCGGATCGATTTGCGTCGCTGGAATCTGGTTGTTCGGAAACGCCCGTCCGGTTTTGGGATCGACGAGCGCGAATGAGCTCTGCGAAAAGTCGCCGCGACGCATCGCTTCGTCAGGGACGGTGGCGTACTGGTCGAACACGACGCTGGACTGGTGCCCGTGTAATTGACTTGGAAATTCGTCCGTCCGTTGTTGTTGGCGTAGAGCCCGGGAATTTTTACGGGTCCTCCAAAGGTTGCGCCAAAGTTGTTCTGTGGTGAACGGCGGCTGGTTGACGGGCACGTCCGGCCGGAGTTGGGTACGGTGCGGTATCGAGTGCGGAACCACCGAAGGTATACGTCGTCGAGCCCTGGTACAGGCTCTGACCCGCCGCCCCGCGTCCTCCGAGCACATTTCCTCCTGGTCCGCCGCGGCCGAACGCTCCAGGAAAGCTCACCGCGCCCGCCGCGCCCACGTCCATCGAGATCGCCGGGAAACCCAGCACCGTTGGCACTCAGCGGGCCGGCGATTCCCGTGACCTGGCCGGTGACGGGATCGATGGCACCCAGCCGAATCGCCTGCAGACGGTCGTTCAACTGGCCGCGATCGAGACTCGTTGCGTTCGTGTTGCCGTTGATCGCGATCGCTTCAGACGCGTGCGCTTTGCAGCGAGAACCCAGGAGGAAGCAGACGCGCGACATCGGCCTCGTCTTCGGGTGGAGCTCCTTCCACTGGTAGGTTGGCGTTCGGCTGAACGCCGATTGCTTGAAATCGGGAGCGAGGGCCTGCCGGCGCGCCCGACCCGCGTTCGGCGTCGACGGTAAGGGCGGCGCCGACGTTGACGTCGATGCGGCGCCTGAGGCGAGGCCTGCGTCGCGCGGCGCAAGCGCGAGCTCGAAATCGACTTTCAGGTCGCAAGGCGGATCATCGATCGTGACATCCCGCTCCACACGGATGAACGCGGTGAGCTCGGCGGTCAAGTGGTAGACCGCACCGGGTCCGAGTGCGATCGCATAGGCGCCGTCAACCGCCGTGGACGTTTCGGCCTTCGTCAGTCCATCTTCTTGAACAAGAACGGAGACACCCGGAAGCGGCGTCTGCCCACTGCTGACGTGGCCTTCGATGCGACATGGCGTTGCCGGATGTCTTGGCGGTGACGATGGCTGGGATGTTTGAGCGGCCAGCGCCGCGGCGGAAATCCATGCGCCACACACGACGAGAATCCAAAGCGGCGCCGCACAGGCCTCCTTGTTCCTTAGACCCAGGCCGCAAGAAAGCAAACAATCGATAGCCTGGCAATCGGTTTGCTCGACACGGCGGATCGAACAACTCGTCCGGAGGGACACTATGAAAGCCTTATGTTCACGAGTGGCCATCGCATCGGCGACAGCGCTCGTTGTCGGGTATTGCCGATGCATGGCTGGACGCAGACGCCAACGGACAACAAAAGTTCCGGCCATCGTCGGCGCTCAGAGGCTCAACACCGACCTCAGCGACAAGCGTCAGGAGCCGCAAGATGGTCAGAATGGCGGAGGCCGGAGGCAGGGGCAAGGCGGCTCTGGACGTCGGGTGGATTCGGTGGGGAGGATTTGGCCGTGGCGGATTCGGTGGCGGTAGTGGATCCACAAGCTCGATGAGCCCGGAAGAGCGACAGCGATTGCGCGATGAATTGCGGGACATCATGAATCCGCCAGATCGGTTGACGATTACCGAGGCGAATTCGATGATCATCATCGCCGCGGGAGACGGCCATGTCGAGCGTCTGACGGCCAACGGCAAGAAGATCACCGACGAGTCGACGAAAATCGAGCGCAAGACCAAGTGGGACAACGATAAGCTGGTGACGGAAATCAGCGGCGCAGGCCCGCGCAAGATCACCGAAACTTACTGGGTTGATCCGGGGCACAAGCAACTGCACGTCAGCGTGCTGTTGAGCATTCCCAATCGGTCGAGAACCGTGAACCGCGTGCACGACGTAACAGATGGGGGCGATTGAGCGACCGTTTCGAGCACGCGTCGACGGCTACGCTCGAGCTCGAGCGCTGTCCTCCGGATTCGACGATGCATGCCTCGGCCGATGACGCTTCGCTAGCCGAGAACCTCGTGGATACCTTTCCTCCGGGACCGAAACTCGACAGAAGCGATAAAATGACGACATGAAGCGAGCCGAACGCCATCACCTCAAAGAAAATGAGCTCCAGCGCTGGGCCATTCAGGCACGCGGCGCTTTCGAGGATCGCAAGCGGAAACGACCATCGGAGTCGCGGCTGTCCTGGTGATTGGCGCTGCAATCGCTGGCTGGGCGGGGGCGGCGCGGATACGTGGAGTCGCGCGCGCAGCGCGATCTCGCCGAGGCCCTTGGCGTTCAAGAGGCTCGAGTGAGTGCCACCGGCACTCCCGCGGCGCCAGGAAGCCTCCCGAGCGAGCGCGCGCGTCAGCAGGCAGCCGTCGCCAAGTTCAAGCGCCGCTGCGGACTGCTCATCCTCGACCGACGCAGGAATCTTCGCTCGATATCAGGAAGCGGCCGGCCAGGTCGCGCTCGGAAATCCCGCCGCAGCCGCAACAGCGTATCAAGAAGTCATTTCGCGATCGGCAACGGGATCATGGCGCAGATGGCGCGACTCGGGCTGGCTGATGCACAGGCGCGCGCCGGTCAATACGATCGGGCCATCAACACTTTCCAAGAGCTCGCGCAGCACAAGGACGGGCCATTGCCGGTCGATGGCATCCTGATGCAGCTCGGACGCACGCGCCGAGACGCCGGCAAACGGGCAGACGCTCAGCAGACCTTCCGAACTGACTGGTGCAGGAGTACTCCCGACTCGCCCTTTACCTCTGAGGCGAAGCGGAACTGGATGCGTTGAAGACGACCTAGCGGTCAGAACCCAGCGTCCTGCTCACGGGCAATCTGCCGTTAGAACGACCAGCCAAACCGCGCGTACCAGGACATTCCACTTTGAACGATGCCGCTGCCGTCCCGGCCCCAGGCGCCGCCCACTGTTCCCGTAAGGGAAGCGAATAACCGACGACCGCTCGAAGCGAAAGCTCGGCTCCAATGGACGTCTTCAGATCTTTGGCCCGAACTGTCGATCCCAGGCGTGACCGACGTCTGCAAATCCCGCCGCATGCAGGGTGTGGAGGAAGATTGGCCAGTACCGTATCCGCGCTGCGGGCGCATCAATGGCCACCGGCGCTGGCGTTCACGAGCGCTACGCGGCTTCCGGCGAACGGTCGCTGCCGAAGCCGCGCATCAGGCTGATCGCGTCCCGGCCGAAGTCAGTTGTGCTGAGGTTGGATTGACCGCCACCCAGATGAAAGCGTGCGGCGAAACCGTCGGGTTCCAGTCGACCGGCTCTCCGGCAACCGGGATGGCCAGCACATCGATGCTGTGCAAAGGCCGGCAGATAGAGCCGCCAGTCGACCGTCGTCGCCGTGGTGTCGGCTGACGATCCGAGCGCTTCGCGGCGCAAACTCGGTTGTGATTCCCAACGCAGTGCCGTCTTCCTGGCTGATCGAATAGCCGTACACCTTCGACGAGTTGAAAGACCACCCGCCGCGCAGTGCCAGTGCGATCGCGCAACAGTGTTCCACCCCGGGGACGTGAATTCATCCAGGCTGCGCGCGATCGAAAACAGGGTCGTTTGGGAAGTGCGGATGTGTTGAACCGGAAAGACAACCCTGCCCTCGAACAAACGTTCTCGGGCTGTTGTGCGCGACGGCACGCCGCTTTCGCCCGCAGGCCCGGCAAAAAAGGAAGTCTCCGACGAAGCCGAGACCCAGAGAGTGGGACGCCAACGGCTGTAATTGATATGAAATCTGCCATTCGGGCTCAGCGGAGGCAGGGAGCGCGAATCCCGAAGGGGTTGTCGTCAGCCAAGTTCCCGAGATCGTGTAACCATGGTAGCCGAGCATCGTCGGTTCCACTGGTCTCGAGGCCCAGCCTGAGCTCGTCGCGATCGTCGCCGAGAATCGGCCACCAGGAGGTCGGCGCGAGGGTAGCGAATGGATTGTAGGTATGCGTCGACGCCGCGCTCGCTTCGTGGCCCGGGACGTTGCCTCGACTTCAGCGCTCGACGGCTCAGGTACCTGCGCTTCATTCGCAGGGAATCCGAGATCGACCGATGCGGACGGGTACGGCATTTCGAATAGGTCGAAGCCGTCCGTCGTATAGCCCACATAAACGATCCTCCGTCCATCGGCTGATATATCGGGCCACGTGGCGCCACCAGTCGTCCGTGTCAACCGGCGATGAGGAAGGTTGACCGGCGACGCTGTCGACTGGAATCTCTGCACAGCTCGAACGGCCCTTCGCTCGCGTCGGCGGCTGCGATTATCGCCCTGCCGTCGGGGCGCCAGGTTGGCGTCACGAATCGTGTGCCGGCTCGAGACGCGATGGTGCGAACGTCACGCGTGGCCACGTCGACGATCGCGATTTCCGACTGACGGCCCAGGATGTGGCGTTCCACCACGATCGCCCGGCCATCGGGCGACCACCGCGGCGTGTTGAATTGGGTTTCCGGCTCGGAACTGATGGTGGTGACGCCCAAATCGTGCAAGTCGACCAGCACGAGATTCCGCTGGCCCGGCTGCGCATCCTGCACGGCGGCCAGCGTGCGGCCATCGGGCCCAAGATCGGGATCGAGCAGCCGCGCCTCGGAGGTGAGCGTGTGACGCGACCTGTCTTGCGGTTGAGGGCATACAGGTCGCGTATGCGACCGACGTTCCGTCGAAGTTCTTGCTGATCGAAATAGATCGCTTCGTCGCCAATGGCACTCGTTGATCCCAGGTAGCGGTTGGCCAAACGTTGCGGGGGCAATCCGTTCTGACGAGAGCCTGTAAAGTGCCGGAAATTCCTCCGGCGTCCGAACCGAGTAAATGATGTCGGCCGGGCAGCCGACGCACGGAGACTTGTCGAAGCGGGGACCGTTGATTTCGAATCCATGATGGGTCAGCCGGCGAGCCTTCTGGTTTCCAGTGGAGGTGCCAGCGCGTGCTTCATCCGAGCTCGCCTGGTTCGTCAGACTGCGCTCGTAGTCTCGCCAAAGCGCTCCCAGGGATTCCCGAACTCCTTCCTGAACATAGGCGACGCTGTGAAAGGCACGCGTCCAGCCGTGGCCGTTGCCAACCGCCCAAACGACTCCTCGCCGAACCGTTTCGCGAGATAGTCGTGAAAGCCGACACCGTAAGCGTAGGTGGCTGTGCCTCCCGGCCAGTCGGTCAAGCTCGCCGTTGACCCGATCCAACGGCTCGAGCATTTTCGAAACGGCAGCCTCGTCCACAATGGCCCGGAAGTCTCCGGCGTGAAGGCGGCCCCCGTCTGTCATGACGCTCTCCTCGTAGGTGGCAAGTCCCTCGATCTGCCACTTCGGCAGAAAGAGGTTCGGGAAGGCCAGTGGGACGCGGCCGAAGATCCCGCGGACGACCTTCGCCCATCCGACCGACCGATCGAGGTGCACCACGTGCGTGAACTCGTGGATGAAAACGATGCGCAGCCAGTCGCTCGGTCTTTCCGATGAACTCGGAGCCGGCCGGCCACGCGGCAGTGATGACAATCGTGTCGTAGGGAAGGGGAGTGGCAAGACCATTGGCCAGCTCTGTCTGGTCGGCCAAGACGACGTGCGTCTTCTGAGGCATGCTCAGGCCAAAACGCGTTTCGGCATCGCGCCAGACCTCCTCGGCTAAGGTGCTGAGCCGTTCAGCCAGGCGTTCTTCTTTCTGATGAAAGTAGATGACGAAGTGATCGGTGTGGATCGTCCGAAAACGGTAAGGCCGGATCGACGATCGCGCCGCCGCACGCCTTCGACCCGGCGGCGAGGAGGCACGACGGAGCTAGCGAGCAGCGTGATGGTCAGGCGCTGAGCGCTCGACATCTTTGAGGAACAGGAAGTCGGCCGCCGGCGACAGGCGGATGCCGGTCAACGTTCGCTGTGCCACGGCGAAGTTCGTCTTGTCCCACAGACTGATGTAAGGCACCTCCCGGGCGATAATCTGCTGGACTTCACCAAAGAGCCGCTTGCGCTCGGCGACGTCGGTCGAGACGGTCGCTTGGTCCAGCAGCCGGTCTACGCGTGTGTCCGCAAAATAGCCGCGATTGAATCCCAACGGTGGCGTCTGGCTGGAGTGGAAGATGCGGCGAAGGATGTCCGGATCGGCCGTCGCGCCGGCCGTCCACTGCAGGAAGAACATCTGAAAGTTACCCCTTCAGAACGTCTGCATAGAGCGTCGCGAACTCGTAGGTTCGGACGTCGAGCCTGATGCCGACGTCGCGCACGTTCTTCGCCGCAGGACGGCCGACTGGAGACGATTGAATTCGGTGTTCGACACTTTCAACGACAACGTGAATCGCGGTCGAGGACCGTCCCCGTCGGGATCGGCGTAGCCAGCCTCATCGAGCAGGCGCTTCGCTCGCGCGCGGGTCGTGCACGTATTTCACGACATCAGGCTCGAAGGCCCAGGACATCGGCGGCAGGACCCCCGACGCGGTTGTGAGCCAGCCCTGCGTCTGGAGGTACTGCACGATCCCTTCGTAATCGATGGCATAGGCAAGCGCCTGCCGCACCCGGAGGTCTCGCAGGATCGGATCCCGCAAGTTCAGGCCCACGTACCGGTAGTCCGTTCCGGGCGACTGCACCATCTGCAGGCTCGGTTCGCGCCGTAGCTGATTCACGATATCGGGCGCCAGGTCGTTGACATCCAGATCCATGGTGCCTTTCGCAGCTCGAGACCACGCATGATGTCGTCGGGGACGACCTTGAAGATGAGTCCGTCGTTGCGAGGCCGTCCGCTCGTAGTAGTCCTCGAACGCGGCCAGCTCGAGCTGGTCGTCGACGGCGTAGCGACACGAACCGATATGGTCCGGTCCCGATCGGATGCTCACGAAATGCTGCATCAGCCCCGTCAGCGACGATCGGCGGCATCACGAGGTTTGTCGGGAAGGATCCGAACGGCTCCGTCAAGCGTGAACACGACCGTGTAGCGATCGCGCGCGTCGATCGACCTCAACATGCCGAAAGCGCCCTTGATCGGGGAAATGAATTCGCTTCCCGAGCAATGCTCCTGAAGTGTGTACGACGTCCGCCGACGTCAGCTCGTGGCCGTCGTGGAACCGAACGCGCCGCGGCGCAGCGTCACCACGTAGGTCGTTGGATCGGGGTTGTCGAGGCGCTCCGCAAGCTGTGGCACGATCCGCAGCTGGTCGTCCAACGTCATCAGGCTGCTGAAGATCAGCTGTCCAGCCTTCTGGAGAGATGTCGTCGGTGCCGATTCGTGGATCGAGGTTGGTTGGACCGCTCGGAATGCCGACGACGATGACGTTGGGATTCGGAGTCGGCCGGACGATATGCAGCCTGTTGACAGTAGTGCCAGCACAGATACGCGACGACTGCCCGTCACTCGTCGGCCTCCCGTCTTGAGCTGTGCGAGCAGCGTCAACGCTTCGAGCGGCGTCATCTGGTCGACGTCCACCGCGGCGAGACGTTCGCGCAGAGCGGTTCGTCTGGCGTCGGAGCGCCTGAAAGAGCCCTAGCTGCCGCTGAGGATCGGTTGCCGTGCCGCTGACGGACGGCCGCCCGCCGCGCGCCAGCTCGTCGCGCTCGAGCGCCGTACGGATTTCGCGCGCGCGGTCGGTCACCATGCGCGGTAAGCCGGCCAGCCGCGCGACCTGAATGCCGTAGCTGCGATCGGACCGGCCCGGCAGCGATCTTGCTGCAGGAAGATGATGTCGTCCTTCCACTCGCGGGCGGCGACATGGAAAGTTGACGCACGCCTGGGATTCGCGTCGGCCAGGTCGGTCAGCTCGTGGTAGTGCGTGGCGAAGATCGTCTTGGGTCGGCCCTTCGGATTCGTGCGCCAGGTGCTCGGCAACCGCCCAGGCAATGCTCAGACCGTCGAAGGTCGCCGTGCCGCGGCCGATCTCGTCGAGCACGACGAGGCTGCGCGATGTGGCGGCAGTGGAGGATGTTGGCCGTCTCCTGCATCTCAACCATGAAGCGTCGGACTGGCCGCGCGCGATGTTGTCGCGATGCGCCGACGCGCGCGAAGATGCGATCGACGAGCGGCACCTTGGCCTCGCGCGCCGGGACGAACGAACACCGGCCTGCGCCATCGAGACACATGAGCGCGGTCTGCCGCAGATAGGTGGATTTTCCGCCCATGTTCGGCCCGGTGAGGATCGACCGAGCTGGCACGTCTGACGCCGTCCAGGCTGGATGTCGTTCGGGACGAAGGCGTCGCTGGCGGTCCTGGTCCGCCGCTCGACGACCGGGATGCCGCGCGTCGACGACCATCGAGCTCGTCGCCGTCGTGAACGTGCGGCTTGATGTAGCTGTTTGACGGCAGCGGCCTCAGCGAGCGCAGCGATGACGTCGAGCGCCGCGCAGCGCGCGCGCCGACGCCTGGATCCGCGGCGCCTCGGCGGCGACGGCGCTGCGCAGCTTGTCGAAGATCTCGAGCTCCCGCTCGAGGATCCGCTCGTCCGCGCCCGAGCACCTTTTCCTTCGTATTCCTTCAGCGCCGGCGTGATGAAGCGCTCGCCTGCCGGCAGAATCGTCTGCTTTCGGTGGTAGTCGGGCGGCACGGCGTGCAGGTTCGATTTCGACACTTCGATGTAGTAGCCGAACACCTGCCAGGTAGCGAACTCCCTTGAGCGACGATGCCCGCATGCGAGTCCGTTCCCGGCCCTCGAGTTCAGCTATGACCCGCTTGCCGGAGCGGCTGATCGCATTCAGATCGTCGAGCCGGCGTCGACCTGTCGCGAACGAATCCGCCTTCCCTGGCGAGAGCCGGAGGATCGTCTAAGAGCGTCGACCCGATCAGATCGCGGATATCAGTCGTCGTCAAGTCGTACACCAGCGAGCAGATGAGCGGCGCGCCGAGGTCGGAGAGGACGCCCCGGACCTGGGGATGAGCGGAGCGATTCCTTGAGCCCAACGAGATCGTGGGCCCGGCTGTTCCCACTGCAAGTGAGTTGTTTTTTCTCTCTCTCTCTCAACATAAATGACGTTCGAGATGATCGAGCATCGGCTTGATTGCAAAGTCGCGGAACTGGCCAGCGTTCCATGAAAATGCGAAATTCTCGACGCCGCCATCGAGCTGGTCCCGATGGTTCGAGCGCAAGAAGTGGTCGCAGCAGCCAGGCTCTTCAACAGCCGGCTGCCGCTCGACGTCATCGTTCGATCCATAGGCCAGCATCGATGAGCGACTTCCGTCCGCCCGCCTTCGGAGCCGAGAAGCTCGAGATGCTTGAGCGTCGTCGGGTCGATGAGCAACGAGTCGGCCCGCCGCCGGATACACGATGCTATTGACGTGGGCGAGGTCCACTCTCTGAGTCTCCCGCAGTAATGCACGAGGTGGCGCCGGCGGCGGCGACCGCGGTGCATGCTGCTCGAGTCCGAACCCTTCATTCGGCGTCCGAAGCTGGTCCAGGAGCTGTTCGCCGCGCTGATTCTGCATCGAAGGCCCAAAAGTGTCGACTGAGGATCGGCAGGCCGGTGGCAGATCATCGGCCATTCGAGAGGCTTGAGGACGGCTCTCCGCGCCGCCTGCGGGCATGAGGATCTCGCGGGCTTAGCAATACGTAACCGATCGAAGTACTAT
>ERZ1370068.7152-contig-6087_pt1 | contig 39440 bp, 58 predicted proteins | sample MGYA00561227_ERZ1370068 | MGnify/ENA primary metagenome ERZ1370068 (study PRJEB38410, sample SAMEA6850437) | metagenome | study: Metagenomic assessment of the ecological functions of the soil: analysis of the soil microbiota associated with the...
GTTGTACTTCGTTCAGTTACGTATTGCTGCTCCTGCCCGCCTTGATGGCCTGGTTGATGTTCGGGATTGGCTGCGGTTTCTTCTGGCTGGCCGGCCGGGCGTTTGGCTTTTCACGCGCAACGACTGGCGGGCTGATGCTGACCGGCGGACTGGCGAACACGTCGTTCATTGGGCTACCGATGATCGAGACGTTTTATGGCCCGCAGTTTCTCGGCCTTGGAATATTGATCGACCAGTTGGGCTCGTATTTCGTGCTCAGTACCCTTGGTATCCTGGTGGCCTCGCTTCACTCCTCCGGCCACGGCATCAATGCGAAGGCGGTGATCCGAAAAATCGTCCTGTTCGTGCCGTTTCAGGCGTTCGTGCTGGCGTTGCTGCTAATGCCGTTCGAATACCCTGTCTGGCTCGACGATCTGCTCAAGCGCTTGGGCGCTACGCTGGTCCCGATTGCTCTCGTATCGGTCGGCTACCAGCTGCAGCTGAGCCACGTACGGGGCAAGATGCAGCCGCTGATCGTCGGACTTCTGTTCAAGCTCGTGGTCGGCCCCGCGCTGATTCTGCTCCTCTTCGCGGGTATGCTGCGCGCGCAAGGGCAGATGCTGAGCGTGACCGTGTTCGAGGCGGCGATGGGGCCAATGATCGGGGCAAGCATCGTCGCGATGGATCATGAACTCGACCCGCCGCTCGTCACGCTGATGGTCGGCATAGGTATTCCGCTTTCATTCCTCACGGTCCCCGCATGGTGGCGTTTGCTGAGTTTCTTCTGACTGAGCGTTGGTACCAAGTCGACAATCCGCCAAGTGTCGCGCGAAGGCCCGACCTCGGCTCGTGGCTCATGCCGTCCGATCATGGATCCTGCTTTTTAACCAAGTTTTAACCAGAAAGCTATTCGTTACCCCCTCAATCAATTACAAGCAAGAGGATCATCGTGCTGAACGAGGCCAGCAGCCGGGGCACAGTAGTGGTTATGCGTATTATCCTTGCAGTCGCCGTCTTAGGCGTCTCCTCTTACTTGGCGCGGTTCCCATTCAACGCTAACGCGGCCTGAAGCGAAGCCTCGACGTCGCCGTTGCCGCATGGCGAGCAAAGGCGATGAAGGATAAGCAGTGGCCAAGAACACGATTTGCCTATGGTACGACAAGGACGCCGAGGCTGCTGCCCGCTTCTACGCCGAGACCTTTCCCGGCAGCGCGGTGGGTGCCGTCCACCGTGCACCCAGTGACTACCCGTCCGGCAAGGAGGGCGACGTGCTGACGGTCGAATTCACAGTCGCCGGCGTCCCTGTATCGGCCTCAACGGCGGTCCCGCGTTCAAGCATAACGAAGCCTTCTCGTTCCAGATCGCCACCGACGATCAGCAAGAGACCGACCGCTACTGGAACGCCATCGTCGGCAATGGCGGCCAGGAGAGCCAGTGCGGCTGGTGCAAAGACAAGTGGGGCGTCTCCTGGCAAATCACGCCGCGCGTGCTGACCGAGGCGCTGGCGGCCGGCGGCGATGAAGCAAAGCGCGCGTTTGATGCGATGATGGGCATGAAGAAGATCGACATCGCCGCGATCGAGGCGGCGCGGCGCGGCTGACGTTCCACCACAAGAACTTCCACGGATTGCCGTGCCTTCGCGGCACAACTGAGCCGGTGTCTGCTTTTGGCACTCAGCGAGACGTCGATGCCAGCTCTGGTAGTAATCCGCTCTTGGGGGTGATGCGGACATCAATCTGCCACGGCCTGAACTTGGAGCACCGTTCTCGCTAGACGCACCGCGTTCCCCTGTTTTAGCTGCAGAAACTCCCCGATCCGATGTTCAGGATTCCGGGTCGTGAAAGTGATTGTACTTGAATCACGAAGGCCGCCATCAATCGTTGTCTTCCTCGGGCTGAATTCCGCGAATTTCCCTGTATTTTCCCGTACCAGGGAAAGAGACGGCTGAGACGAGAGTTCGCTGATGAGCTGCCTGCCGCCGCGCCTGTTCAGTGGTCTAACCAATTTTTTGAAATCAACGGAGCGCCTCCACTTTTTGCGACCGACGAGTAAGCTCAATGATCGACCCGATGAGTCCGCGATCGGCTCATAGCCAGCCACGTAGGAGTTTGTCGAAGACCGAGACCACGCCGTTGTACGCTTTTTCACCATTTCAGGGCGTCAGGCAGGGCCGGGGTCAAAGCGGTCCCAATCGCCCCATCCGCTTTTGTCTGGCTTTGCGACGGACAATCGCTTCTGGACAGATTGATCGCCGTCTTTCACGAATAGGGTTGCCGCAATACCCTTTTTCCCCCGGTCTTGGCCACCTCGTCGATACGGCAACATTGTTGTTTCATTTTCATCGCGCCAAAAACCGGCGGGAACGTCCTTTGCATGCGCTCCGACACTGTGTACCTTGGACCGGATCTGATTTTGGCGGTGCGGTCTTTCAGAGCGGCTGGTGATTTCATCAATTCACCATCGCCAGGCGTTCACCAGTCTGCGAGCGTCAGCATAGCGCCGCCGTCAGAAGGCTCAAAGGCACGCGACCAGCGCCGCTTCAGAAATCGTTTGGATGCCGGGATACTCGCGCATTCGGTTCTCCTTGATTGAGCGGCGGCGTTTGCACTGATGCCATCGACCATCAACCGCGCCAATAATGCTGGAACAATCTTGCGCAGCGACAGTACCCTGCACAGGGTGGCGAAAAATAACATCAAGATGGAGCGCCGTGACCTATGCTGGATGGTACCAGCAAGCCGGGCGTCTGAGCTTCCATATTCCAGCGGTACTCATTCACCAGACGGCCACACAGTCAGGGCGAAAGCCTCACCCAGGCGGGCAGCGGCTCGGTCATGTTCTAACAAGCCGCACTTAGCTGTTTATGACGTCATCGAATAGTGCGAGCACACAGCGCATTCCTCTGTCGTTGATGTGAACCAATTAGCGGTGCCATTATTGCTGGACCGCAGGCTTTGAACGCAAAGTCGTGCGCCGCATCTAAGTCATGCGTAAGTTCGTGAGCCACGGCGATCACTGCGCCTGGGCACGCCGCTTCACTGCGCTGGCGGACGTTGGGCACACTTCTTCGCCATTTACGTCTCGCGCAAGTTCGCCACATTTCTCAGTGCTGTTCATCTGCGATAAGAGGCCTGAGACGCTAAACTGACCTGTATGGGAGTGAATTAACGCCATTGAAAAGTTCTCGCTAACGGGTCGAGGCAATGATGGCCCTGCCTTATCGCTAAACAGTCCCGAGTGAACACTGCCTGAGGTTCAATTTAACTTTCAGGTCCGTCGCGGAGACCCAGACACCACTTCATTTTCGACCACGCACCAGAGCATTGATGAGACCTAATCCCTGGGCTTCTTCTCCTATAGTGCAGATCTGGGGAGAACAGGGGATGATCACAAAACCGCAATGACCATCCTAGCAGCTTCGCTAGCAGCCACCCTGGCAATTCAGTCACCGCGATGGCCGAGGGCGAGTGCCAGCAGGATAGGCAGAAGTTTTGCAAGAACGAGACGAGGGCAAACGTTGGGGCTTGCCTCGATCAGCACACGGACGAGTTGAGCGAAGCTTGCAAGGCCATGCGGGAGGCTCGGGCGCTTGCGTCGCCTGCGAGTGCCGAGACGAGCCCCAAGCCTCCGAACGCGCAGACCGAGGTAGTCAGCAAGCCCGGCCAAGCCTAGCTGAAGTGCCGAACAGCCCGAGTCACCGACGGCCAAGCAGCCAAATCAAGCGCGACGGCTCCCAACGCAAAGCCGATGGTCCAGCGCCCGACGAGCTCGACGCAGGCTGCAAACAGACGCCAGTCCTGGCCTCAAAGCGGGTCTCAGATTCTGATCAACATCGACAAGTCGCGTCAGCAAATGACGGTGTTGGTCGATGGCATCGAGAAATACTCTTGGCCGGTCTCAACCGGTAAGTATGGATATTCAACGCCGTCAGGAACGTTTACGCCCACGTCCATGAATGAGGTCTGGTACAGCAGACAGTGGGACAACGCCCCCATGCCCCATTCGATCTTCTTCTTGAAGGATGGGCATGCCATCCACGGCAGTCACGAAGTGAAGAACCTCGGCAAACCCGTCTCGCACGGCTGCGTGCGCATTTCGCCAGACAATGCCGCCATTCTGTACGACCTGGTCAAGTCAACCGGCATGGAAAATACCAAGGTCGTTCTTGCCGGCGTCACGCCGGGCGATGAGTCAAACGTGCCGGATGAGCCGGCCTATCCTCGCTACGGTCATGCGGTTTGGACCCGGGCCTGGCTATTTTTCCACGCCTCCACCTCCACTGACAGAGGCTTGTTTGGCGAGATTGGTTCCGTCGCGTTATCATCAGCTCTTACCCGGCCCCCGCGCGGTTACCGAGGGTACTAGAGGACCTGAGTAAACACCTAAATCGGAGGTCAGAAACACAAGAGAAGAAATCGGGGGCGGTCGATAATCCCGAGCAACGACTAAAAACACGCAGCAAAATGGAACGAATTCCCCAGCACCGTGGAAGGTCGAGGCGCTAGACGGCAGCAAGGTCGTGGATTCAGATGGAGGACTCACGTGTGAGCACGCGCTGTGACGCTTGTCCCCTCCACGTCCGGTCGGGGCATTTGATACCTTGCGGCGTCAATTTCGTTTGACGCCTAGCGGAATTGATAAAACTGATCGTTCAGGTACTTGATGATGTTCTGCGTCTCAATCGCGGAGAATTCTTTTTTGCCATGTGACTGCAGTCGCCCAACCGCTTTTGCAGCGCATCCAAAGACCCAACGAGTCGGTCCTTGCGGGTATAGATGCCAGTGTCGTGGCATCCCAGGCAGTTAGCGTCATGCAAGCGCTTCCCGTCGGCGCTGTCGCCCGGCAATGCGGCGGCGTAAGCGCTCGGCATCAGCAGGATCAATAGCGATACGCACAGAATGCCTTTCATGGTTTGCCTCCCACGCTGTGGGGCAGATCGCGCGATGTTTTTATTACTTCTTCATGATCGTCGTCGTCATCAGGTACAAAACCAAGGCCACCGCACGTCGGGCATTGACGTTCATCGTCCGTATCTTTGTCAACGACACCATCGCCATTGCAGTCTGGACAAGTTTTCATGTGTGTGTGCATCGAAGTCGAGCGCTCTCCTAGCGAATTCTTAGGCAGCATGGGGATGATGCCCGCCCACCATGGCCAGTTAAGAGTCAGCTCAGTCCAGTAGTACAGCAGCCTAATCTGCTTTACAATAAGCCACAACACGGACGGATGCTCTGCTACGTCGGGCTTGCAGAGCGGGGCTCTGAGCGCCATCAAAACTGAGTTCAGCGAAAAGCCTGCACAACGTCATTCCACTTGCGTCGAAGGCGACGAGGACGCTCTGGTCTCCACCGACTTTCATGACGACTGCCTCGGGCTTCGGCGCCAAGCGTGGCTCGATCTGTGTCCTCGCGACCGATCTTCCTCTGGCGCCCGGGCGCTCAGGCGCGGCTGCCCGCCGCTGCTCTTGGCATCGCGCGGGCGGCACGCCGGGGAAACAGTTCGGGTGACATCTTTCTCGCCTTCAGCACCGCCAATCCTGTCGACTTGCCGCAGATCCGCGGGTCCCTGGCGCAACTGACCTTGCTGAACGTGCGAACTGCTCGACACGGTGTACTTGGCCGCCGTTGAGGCGGTCGAGGCTGTCTGAACGCGATGCTTGCCGCCGGAGACACTCCCACTGCCAGACCATCCGGTAGTCTCTGCCCCGCGCGGTCTCGACCCGGATCGCTTGTGCGCCATCCTGCGTCCGTTGGGGTTAGCGAGTACAAACTAGGTGTCCGCTCCTGACTTTCGCATCCAAACAGAATGCCCTTTCTGGGGCTTAAGCAGCCGTCTCTGATCCGCTCGCCCACGTAGGCTTCATGGCACTAAGCAGAAGTGTCAGCTGCTCCCTGTGATACGTCCGTACGGCCGTCTTTTGCCTCGAGCGAGCAAAGAAGCGGGGCGGGAAGGCTTGGGCATTCTCACCCGCATCAACTTGCAAAGTGTGGCCGTGGGCTACTTGCCGCCACAGAGCCACCACATTAGCGGGGCGCGAGCACGGCCAGGAAGGACAATTGGCATCCATATGAACCAGGCCGCGCCGGCATATTCTCCGGCTCACAGCGCTATAGAGGAGCGCGAGGCCGGACAGAGTAAAGGCTGCCGCGAGACCAGCTATGAACGGCTGCTCCTTTACCCACCCCTCCGATGCCAGCCATGGGCCGATCGCAATACCGAGAACAAACCCTCCAGCCCAGCGGACCCATCCCAAGTTGGTTGGCACACCTGGATCTCCGCTCAGCTGAAGCATGGAATACGGCATCAGAAAAAAACCAGTCCCGTACATCACCCCAACGATTGCCGCCGCTCGTGTAAAGCCACGTTCGCGGCATCGGTTTTGAGCTCAGTCTTTGCCATTACCCAGTACGCTTTCAGATTGGTTACCGCGGGAAAGGGGAAGTTCGGCCACTCGCCTCACACAAACTCCGGCCAAGGCATCCCTAATAACGACGACTAGCGCACTAGCGCTTTCTCGGCAATCTGTTCGCCCAGCCTGCGATGGTGCTCGACCGCCTCGCTGGCGCCGAAGTCCTCCAGCTCGAACAGCTGGCGGATCTCGATCTCGCTTGTCCTCATTATGGCGGATTGGGGCAGCGCTTGATCCACTCGATCGCTTCCGCCTTCGACTTCACCTGGATGATCCAGTAGCCGGCGACCAGCTCCTTGGTCTCCGCGAAGGGGCCGTCGATCACGCGTGCGCTTGTCGCCGGAGAACCGCACGCGCGCGCCCTTCGAGCTCGGCTGCAGCCCGTTGCCATCGAGCATCACGCCGGCCTTCACCATCTCCTCGTTGAACTTCGCCATGGCCGAGAGCAGCTCCTCTGAGGGCATCTTGCCGGCTTCAGAGTCCTTGGTGGCCTTGACTATCACCATGAAGCGCATCGTCGTTTCTCCTCTTCGGTTCGGTTCGGAGCTGGATCAATCCTGGCTCTACTGTGACGTCGAACCAAAGGCTCAAAAATCGACAGATGCGTGACATTTTTCAGAGCTGTCGCCCAAGCCATTGCGGTGCCTGGGACATTCGCCTCATTCTGTCATTACTATCCCGTCCCGTTGAGCGGGTACGTGGAAAGCCCTCCACGGATGGCAAGTTCTCGCAACAATTTGGAACGGCATACTCCTGGCCGGACTGAGAGCACAGGGCTTACTCAATGCGGTCTAAAGCAGACTGTCAGCCAGGAATGGTTCCCCTATGCCCGGTTAGTGGCCGTCGAGGATATGGAAAATGCAGGTTCGGTCGGAACGGGCACGCGCCACGCGCCAAGAGGTGAACATAGTGACGCCAAAAAAGGGCGTCCGCTCAACTGATGCCGGACGCCGAAGCGCGTTCTTCGCGCGCGTGCCGGGAGGAAACGCCGGCACTTAAGCGGCTACATCTTTCGGCTAGACGGGGGTACTAGCGATGTGGCCGCTGGTATTACAATAACACACTACAAGCATTGCGGTCACTACCGCCTGTGGGGCTGCGCCGCAGACTTATCAGGTGTCACCGGAGCATGCGGGTCATTGCTGTCCAACCAAGCCCAGATACGGGATAGCAAGTGGTTCTTATGACAGCGCGGACAAAAGATCGCTGTCTTAGTCCTCGGCAGCATTTTGTAGCTGGATCGGTCGACTTCAACGCCGGTTGAAACTTGGTGCCCGGTAGTCGGGCACACAAAAATCAAGGTGCCCATGATGGCCTCCTGAACTAGATACGCCGCTACATCACGCTCAGGTAGGCCAATAGCAAAGGCTCATTACAGAATAGTTGCAAGATACTAGACGTGCGCTGCAACAGGCTATCCTGCAATGCGATAAAGAGAGACGCCGACCGAAGCCGACGCCCTGGCCCAGGACGCATCGATGGTCGGTGTGGCAAGCTCCTCTCACAAAATTGGCACGGAAGGTTTGATCTGGTGCGGAGTTCGCGCTAGGGCATAAGGAATTGCGCGTACAGCCGGTAGGGCGGTTGAATTCGATGGAAGTCCGAATGTCTGCTATTGGCACTTAGCGGACATCGAAGCCGCCGGTGAGCATGTCTGCTTTCGGAGGTAAAGCGGACATCGCCGATCTCCACTCTGATGTCCGCTAATGACCCAAAGCGGACATTATACCTGTCACGATACCTGTCACGGCCGGCTATCGCAGTGAGGGAACTCCATGAGGCGGTTTCCTTTTAAGGGGAACGAGGATACGGAGGGGTTCATCACCGGGTGGGCCGTATAGCGTGCTGCCGGCCACCTCAAATCAGTCTTTTCTGTGCTGGCGCGATAAGCTAACTTATGGACTAAACCGCAGCCCACCTTCCTTTAAGCGACAAAAACGGAATGTCTGCTTCTGGCACTCTTCCGGACATCTCGCGCACTGACGATATGTCTGCTGTTGGGGGTAAAGCGGACGACATGACGCGAACAGGCCAGCATTGAGTCGCTCGCGGCCCAAAAGCGGACTCAAGCGGCATTCGCCCCAGCGTGTCTTGACATCAGGCGCGGAGCGGTCATCTCATTCGCGCATGGGGACCGCGATCTCCCACGAGGCGCAAGCTGAAGCATCGCGTTCCGCTCCTTAGCACGAGAAGGGACGCACCATGTCAGCGCCAAACATAATTTCAATCGAAAAGCTTGTCCGTCTTATCGGTACACCGAAGTGCCCGATATTGGTTGATGTGCGCCCGCCGAACGTATTCGAGGCCGATCCGCATCTCATTCCCTCTTCCTTCCACTGCGGCTTCGATGAGATAGCGGACGAGATGGCGGATCGGATTGGCGAACGAGGCGAACAGTCGGCCATTGTGATTTGCCAAAACGGCACGAGCTTAAGTCAAGGAGCTGCAGCCCTACTTCGAGATCAAGGTGTTCCAGCGGAGGTGCTCGAAGGGGATTTGAAGCTTGGAAGCAGGAGAAGCTTCCGTTGGTTCCATTCGCCAAGCTGCCTCCGTTGATGCTCGGGGAAGAACAGTTTGGGTGACCGCGCTCGCCCAAAGATCGACCGCATCGCCTGTCCCTGGCTCATTCGTCGCTTCGTCGATCCACACGCCGCGTTCTTGTTTGTCGCTCCGTCGGATGTCGTGGAGGTGGCCGAACGTTTCGGAGGCGTTCCGTTCGATATCGAGAATGTCTTCTGGAGCCATCGCGGCGATACCTGCACCTTCGACACTATGATCGAGGAGTTCTGCCTTAGGCACCGCACCCCTGCTTCGTTTGGCGACCATGGTTCGAGGTGCGGACACCGCGCGCCCTGAACTGTCGCCACGAGGCTCCCGGCTTGCTCGCGGCATCGCTTGGCCTCTCCGCATGTATGCCGACGACCTGCAACAGCTCGAAGCCGGGATGCTGCTTTATGACGCCTTCTACCGTTGGTGCCAGAGACGCCACTGACGAAACTGCATAATTGGCCTACCAACAGGCCGAGGGCGTGAAGGCGAGACTTGGAATGATCCAGGAGGATGGCGAAGATGCGTACCTCGATCTCAGGTGCCATCCGGGTTGCTCTTACGCTTTGCGTTCGCAGCTCAAAAGCACATGCAGCTGAAATTGGGCGCGGACCAAAGTCGATGCGGCGCAGCAGCTTAGGGACAGCATCCGGTACAGGGCCGGAAAGATACACCGCTATGGAATTCCGCGCAGTGATCTTCGAGGTGACGCTCGACGGCGTTGCGATCAAGCCTGCTTTTTGGCGCGCTCGGCGGCTGGCTCGGCTTCGAGCCGATGCAAGACGGTGCGGTGGTCATGGGCGACCTTGTGACTTACCGAGACCGAGAGATCGACGCGGTCGCGAAGCAAGCTGCCCTGGGGAGTGGCATCGAAATCACGGGAGTTCACAACCATCTGATGCGAGCGAGCCCCGCGACGGTCTACATGCATATCCATGGTCATGGTGATCCCTTAGCTATGGCGACCGCGATCCGACGCTGCGCTCGCCGAAAGCAAGACGCCGTTCGCGGCCCCGGCAGCGCCCGTAGCCCAGCCCGCGCAAATCGGCCTCGCGACTTCTTGACGGCCGCGTTGGACGCGGCCATCGGCGTCAGAGAGCAGAGTCAATGGCGGCGTCTATCGGTTCGCGGTCCCCTCGCGAGGATGCGATTACCGAGGGCGGCATGTCGGTGCCACCGCCGCGTGGCGCTGCCATCGTGATTAATTTCCAGCCCACCACGGCGGCGGCGAGGCGGCAATAACGGGCGACTTCGTGGTCGCGGCCGAAGAAGTGAACTGACCGATCGATCCGCGCCCTGCGCGAGAATGACATCGAGGTGACGGCCATCCACAGCCATATGCTCGGCGAGCAGCCGCGCCTTCTTCTTCGTTCATTTCTGGGCCAACGACGATGCACGCTCAAGCTGGCGAAGGGCTTGCAAGCGGCGCTTGGGAAGGTTGCCGTATGCACTGGGAGCTGGAGGTGGACCCGTCTCTGCTAAGGGAAAAGCTGTCAACCTCAGAGGTTGATGCCGAGCTTTGGCAGCAGCCAAACAGCTGCCAAGTAGAAGGCGCCACGGTTAGAGCGCGCGAGGCTGCAAGCGCGGTCCAGAATGCAAAACGCCATTCTCTCGGCTTAGCAGCAGGTAGGACGAGGAACATCGGCAGTGTGGGCGGCGCAAGCCAAAAAGATGTTCCCTGCGAAAGAGCAGCTATCCGCTCATTGTCCCCGGTGTCGCCGCCTGCCCAGCCAAACCATCGCGAGGATCGAAATATAGAGCGGTAGGAGAGACAAAGAGAAAGCGCTCCGTAAGTTGGGCTGCGCTTCCGCCGCTCTCTGGGCGCCGCCATGATGATGACCCCAGAGAGCAGGGCTTTGGCAATCAGGTAAAGCATCTTCGATCCTCAGCGCTACACAAATAGCACAAGCGGCGAAATGTCCGCTTCTGGTTCGGTGCGCATTTTCTACTATCATCGCCATACGGGTGCGCGTCTCCACGGCAATCCCGGCTCGCCGCGGTTGTGGCGTCCTACGCAGAAAGCTGAACAGAAGCCCATCCCGGAGCCGCTCAGATTTATGCGAGGATTGATTCGCGCCTTCCTGACCTCGCCTGAGTTTGGCAATAATCTTCAGACCTCAACCCAAAAGAGTACCGCCGAATCTTGACGGCAATCGAAGCCCGGTTTGGACGCGCACCAATCGCCGCCATGGCAGATCCTACGGCTCGCGGGTGATGCGCTGGAATGGCGCGACGAGATCGCGGCTTCTAAAGCCCCGAGAGGCAGACACGGCATGGGATGATTGTCTTCGGCAGGCTTTTTGTCTTGGGCCAAGAAGCGTCAGCGTCGGATTTCTGCGAACGTGCTCGAAGGGTATGAGCGCGTCTACCACACGACCGATCCGATAAGATTTGGCTGCCCGAACTTACATCGATGCAGTACAAGCAGGTCGCGAGCACGGAGTTTTGGCCGCTCTTTCTCGGCGCACTTTTCACCGGACTGAGGCAGGGCGATCCTCCGGCAGCGCCTGTCGGTCCGCTTACGACGGGAATTCGCTGTCACTTGGCGCGAGTCACAAAACGGCGGAAAGGGCGATGCGGGTTAAGGTGACGATTCCCGTGCAGATAGGCGCTTCGCTCACTGCTGGACTCACTGCCGAGGCGGGGACCTTTGATTTTCATGACGATAACTGGGCGGGCCTGGCAGAAGCGATACGTAGCACGTCACTTTGAGCGATGCCAGAGCCAAGGCTTCGAAAGAGCTGCCCGAAATTGCCGACCTTCATTTCCATGACACACGCGGCACTGCTATCACAATGCTGGCCGGGCCGGAGCCTCCGTGCCAGAGATCGCGCATAACGGAGCATCAATTCGATTCTTGAAGAGATATCTACCTCAGCGTATCTACCTCGGACCACGGCACCTTGCTGAGACGGCAATGTCGAAGTTGGAGAACAGCGGACGAACCGACTTTGCAAACCGGCTGCAAACCAGCGCCTCCACAAACCAAGAAGGAAGAACCTAAATGACTGAGAGGATTGGCGCCCGGAGGATTGAACTCCTGACCCTACCAGATTACGTAGTCTGGTGCTCTATCCAGCTGAGCTACGGGCGCTTTTAGCCACGATTGCCGCGTCGCGCGGCACGAAGGATGACGCGCTAAGGGCGGCCAGTCCTGCTACCTAATGCGCCCGATCAGATGAAGGCAAGCCGCGCGACGCCGGGAAATCCCCGAAAATGGGGCGCGCCGTGGCGTAAAGCCCGCTCAAGCGCTCCGCCGCCGCGCCCGCTGCAGCTCGACCACCACGTCGGGGATGATCACGCGGAAGGTGGCGCCGCCTTCGTTGCTGATCGAGCATGATCTGGCCGCCATGGGCGTTGACGAGCTCGGCGGCGATTGCCAGCCCAAGTCCGGTGCCGCCTTTGCGCGCCACGCTCTGAAACGCCTGGAAGAGATGCGCCTTCGCCCGCTCAGACACGCCTGGCCCGGTATCGCGCACGTCGATCAAGGTGACCGAGCCCTCGCGCCGCGCGGTGATCACGATCTCGCCCATGCCGTCGGCTGTCGCTCTCCAGCGCCTGCACGGCGTTGCGGCAGAGATTGCTCAGCACGCGAAAGAGCTGATCGCGGTCGGCGTCGACCTCGAGATCTGGCGGAACGTCCGAGATCCACTCGATGAGCTCGGGCTGCGGCAGACCGAGCCCCTCGCCGACTTCGGCAACGAGCGGCGCAAGCTCGAAGTGCTTGCGCTTGGGCGGGGTCTCCTGCGCCTGGCCGAAATCGAGGGTGCGGGCGCACAGCCTGATGGCGCGGTCGAGCGAAGCGAGCAGCTTCGGCACGAGCTGCTGCACGCGCTCGTCCTTGACGCTGCGCAAGCGGTCGGAGAGGAGCTGCGCGCTTGACAGCATGTTGCGCAGATCGTGGCTGATCTTGCTCACGGCGAGGCCAAGCGCGGCGAGCCGGTTCTTCTGGCTCAGCATGCCGGCAAGCTCGGCCTGCATGGCGGCAAGCTCGCGCTCGGCGGTGCCGATCTCGTCGCGCCGGCCTGACGGCGTGACGATGCGCGTCGGGTCCTCTGGCCGCTCGCTGAAGCGCACCATGTTCCAGGTGAGCTTGGTCATGGGCTTGACCAGAAGCATGTCGAGCGTGAGATAGACGAGCGCTGCGGTGATGATCGAGATCAGGATCGACAGCCCGAGAATGTCGAGGCCGTAGCGGATCATCGCCGCTTTGAGCGGAGCCTCCTCCATCACCACCTCGATGAACTCGCCGGTGGCGAAGTTCAGGCTTGCCGACGACGCGGACCACCCGATCGGCGGGCTCGGCGTAGACCATAAGCGCGTCGGCGATCAGGGCGAGCCAGCTCGCGTCGCGGAGATCGTAGGAGGCATCGATCTCGGCCGGCATGTCCTCCTCGAGGATCAGCCGCCGCGAGTCGGTCCGCTTCACGGCGACGGCCTTCACCTTGACGCTTTGCAGAAGCTCGTCGCGCAAGGTCTTGGGCAGCTGGCCGCCAGGTGCTGCTTCGGCGGCGAGCGCTGCGATCTGCGCATCCTCGAGCCGGGCCATCAGCCATTGGCGGCGGAAGTTCGACACCGAGGGCACGAACACGAGCACCTCGGCCACCATGACGAAAACGATGGTCAGCAGCAGCAGCTTGCCGGACAGCCCGAGCCCATAGCGGGCGGGCTCGCTCTTGTCCTTGCCGGCGCTCTCGACGTCGTCGCTCACGTGAAGCACTCGCTTCGCCAAGCCCAACACGGCGCAAAATACGCGCCTCCCCTAATGCTACCCGAAGCGGCGCAAGAGGTCGATGATGCGGCGAAGCCAGCCTTTGGTCAGGGAAGGTTGATAGAAGGTATAGGCCACGCGCTTCGACAGCTCCGACAGCGTGGGATAGGGCAGCACGAGCCCGGTCAAGTCGCCGATCCTCATGTCTCTCGCGAGCGCCATCACCCAGAGCTGGAGCAGCTCTCCAGCCTCGGCGCCGACGATGGTGCAGCCGAGAATCTGGCCGTTCGGCCTGGTGATGACCTTGATGAAGCCGTGGGTGGCGCGCTCGGCCTGGGCGCGGTCGTTGTCGGCATAGGGCCAGCGCAAGATGCGGATGCGGCGATATTTGGTGCGCGCCTCGGCTTCGGTGAGGCCGATCTGGGCAAGCTCGGGATCGGTAAACGTGACGCGCGGGATCGAGGTGGCGCTCGCGCGCGGCCGCAAGCGGAACAGCGCATTCCTGATCACGATGCCGGCGTGGTAGTTGGCGAGATGGGTGAATTGCGCGCCGCCGGTCACGTCGCCGATGGCGTAGACGCGGTGGTTGGTGGTCTTGAGCTGCTGGTTCACCTTGATGCCGCGGGCGTCGTAGACGATGCCGGCCCGCTCGAGGCTCAGGCCTTTGACGTTGGGCTTGCGTCCGGTGGCGACGAGCAAATGGCTTCCCTTGATCACCTCGGTCTCGCCCTGCTTGCCGATATGCACGGCGACGCCCTGGATGGCGCGCTCAACGCGCTCCACCCGCGTGCCGGGATGAAGCAGCACGCCCTGCTCGGTGAAGCGATCGATGACGATGCGGCTCGCTTCCGGGTCCTCGTGACCGAGGATGGTGGCGGCATCGACGATGGTGACATGGGCGCCGAGCATGCGGTGGGCCTGTGCGAGCTCCATGCCGATGGGACCGCCACCGAGCACGATCAGGTGCTGGATCCGCTCGCTCACGTCGAAGATCGTCTCGTTGGTGAGATACGGCACCTCGTCGAGACCTGGGATCGGCGGGATGACCGGCGAGGAACCGCTGGCCACGACGAAGCGGCGAGCGCGGATGAGGTAGTGCCCGGCCTCGACGGTGTTCTTGTCGAGGAAGCTCGCCTGCTGCTGGAGGACGCGGACGCCGAGCCCGGTGTAGCGCTCGACAGGATCGTTCGGCGCGATGGCGGCGATCACGCCATGCACGTAATCGTGCACGCGTGCGTGGTCGACTTGCGCCTCGATGACGTCGATGCCGAAGGCTCCCGCCGTGCGCACCGCCTCGGCGCGCTTGCCGGCGGCGAGCAGCGCCTTCGACGGCACGCAGCCGTAATTGAGGCAGTCGCCGCCCATGCGGCCCTTCTCGATGAGCACGACGGGGACGCCGAATTGAGCCGCCGCGGCAGCCACAGAGAGGCCCCCGACCCTGCGCCGATCACGCAGAGGTCCGGTTGCAGCACCTCTTCCATGTTAGCCCCTCTTCCCCGTGGCTCACGCCCTACGCCGGCTTGCGCCTGAAACGCTTGACCGCAATGGGGATCAGCGCAACGAGCCCAAGCGCCACAAAGCCCGCAATCAGCCCAGGGGTGAGCAAGGCCCGGGGCTCAAGCACGAACGGGCATAACTCTTCCGCATCTGATCCCATCTTGGCAAGGCAGGATTGGTGCGCCGCTTGCTGGGCCACGATAACACTGTCCAGGCCTTGGCCGGCGATGGAATAGGCAAAACTTCCCGGGATGATGCCGATTATGGTGGCAAGCGTGTAGGTCCAAAGCTTACGCCAAGGAGCGCCGGGGCGAGATTGACGAGCCAAAACGGGAAAATGGGAACGAGGCGCAGGAACAGGAGGTAGTTGAAAGCATCCTCCTGGAAGCCCTGTCGCAGCTTCGCAAGCCAAGGGCCGGCGCGGGCGGCAAGCGGCTCGCCAAGGGCGGTGCGTGCGATCAGGAACACGAGGATGGCGCCGATGGTGGCGGCAACCATGGAGGCGAGCCCGCCCCAGAACCAGCCGAACAGAAACCCTCCGGCGAGGGTGAGGACCGCGGCTCCCGGCAAGGACAAGGCGACGGTCGCGGCATAGATCGCCATGAAGGCGAGGATGGCGAGGCACGGTGTGGCCTGCGATCGCCGCAACCAAGGCTTCGCGGCGATCCACCAGTTCCTGCAAGGTGAGGTAGCGGTGCCAGCCCATGGCGAAAACGAACGCCATGCCGGCAAGCAGCAAGAGGAGCGGCCACAGCCGCTTCAACCAGGCGAGCGCGGTATTTTCCTTATTGGGCGCGGCCGCCATGCCATTCCTCAAAGCCGATAATGCCCCTCAATAAGCGACAGCGGGCCGGCCGCGAAACAGCCTATCGCGCCGAATTGATGCCCCGTAACCACTCGTGATGGGGCAAGGCGCTCTTGTCGCAGCTTGGCGATTCCGCGAGCCCTATATGATGCCGCAATCAGGCGCTTAAGCCTGAGACACAAGGAGGGTAGCATGGTCGTGCGATTTTACGCCGTTGCCTGCATCGCACTTGCTTCTTTGCTTCTGGGGAAACGGCGCCGCTCTTGCCGGCGATGATTATTCTAATCCTCAATCCGGCGATTCTTATTCGCCGCCCGAGGCCGGCGAGCAACCGGCTCAGCCGGACGATAGCGCCGCCCCTCCGCCCGAGGATGACTCAGGCGCCGCGACGCCCGACGACAATGGCGGCGACGATGCAAGCGCCCCGCCCCCTCAGACCAGCCTGAGTAATTTCACGCCTGCCGCATCCCTCCTCGACCTTGGGGAGGGATGCACCCCTATCACTGTCATGCCCGCGGATTGACTTGGCCGTTCGCTGCCACCTATAAGCCGCCAAACCCTGCATCCATCGGAGATTTGGCGTGAAACGCACCTATCAACCATCGCGCCTCGTCCGCAAGCGGCGCCACGGCTTTCGCGCCCGCATGGCGACCAAAGGCGGACGCAAGGTGCTGGCACGGCGCAGGGCCAAGGGGCGCAAGCGCCTGTCGGCTTGATCGGCCGCTAGCGCGAGAGCCCCGCCTCCACGGTGACGGCAATCGGACGCCTCGAGACCCGCGCTGAGTTTCTGCACGTGAGGGAAGGATCGCGTTTTGCCGCGCCTTCCCTGGTGCTGCAGGCCCGTGTGCGCGGCGAGAAGGCCGGCGCTCTGCCTGACGTCGCCCGCTTCGGCTTCACCGCGAGCAAGGCCCTAGGGGGCGCAGTCCTGCGCAACCGGGCGCGGCGGCGGCTGAAGGAGGCCGTGCGGATTGTCGGTCGGGGCATGCCGTCCCCGGCTACGATTATGTCTTGATCGCTAGGGCAGGCACGGTACAACGGCGCTTCACCGAGATTACCAAGGACCTTGAGCGGGCGCTGACCAAGGTCCATCAGGCGCCGAGGCCCTGAGACAGCGCTGAAAGCCTTCAGACAGGACCCTTAGGCCGTTGCCACTCTGACCGCGCCAGCCCGCGGCCAACAGCGAAAGCGACATGGACGAAAACAACCGCAATTTTATCCTCGCCATCGTCTTGTCCATCGGCGTGCTGTTCGGGTGGCAATATTTCTTCGTGCCCAAGCATCCGCCGCAGCAGCCGCCAGGGCAGCAGACGGCAGAGCAACAGCAAGCAACAGCAGGCGCAGAAGCCGGCCGAGCCCGGCCCGCCGCAGCCGCGCTCCGAGGGCGGAGCCCCTGCCCCGGCCGGCACGGCAGGCCAGCCTGGCGGCGCCCAAGCCGCCGCGGAAACGCGCGAGCAAGCGCTTGCCGCGAGCCCGCGCGTCGCCATCGACACGCCGAGCATCAAGGGCTCGATCAATCTGAAGGGCGGGCGCATCGACGACGTCGTGCTCAAGAAGTACCGCGAGACCGTGGACCCGAGCAGCCCGAACGTGGTGCTGCTTGTCTCCGGCCGGCTCGCCGCACCCCTATTATGTGGAGCATGGCTGGGTCGCCGAGACCGGCAAGGACACGACGGTGCCGGGCCCCGACACGGTGTGGAAGGCGGAGTCGCTCGGCCCGCTCACGGTCTCGACCCCGGTCACGCTCAGCTATGACAACGGCAAGGGGCTCGTCTTCACCCGCACCATCGGCATCGACGACAATTTCATGTTCACGGTGACCGACGCGGTGGCCAACGCCGGTTCGGAGCCGGTGACGCTTTACCCCTACGGCCTCGTCTCCAGGCTCGGCGTGCCGCTCACCCAGAGCTTCTACATTCTGCACGAAGGGCTGATCGGCGTCATCGACGGAAGCCTCGAGGAGATCTCCTACAAGAAAGCGGTCGCCGACCCGCCGCCCTTCAAGGCCAAGTCCGGCTGGCTCGGCATCACCGACAAATATTGGGCCGCCGTCGTGGTGCCTGAGCAGGGCAAGGATTTCGAGGCGCACTTGGCGGGGACGCCGGGCGCCGCCGGCGCCGAGCATTTTCAGAGCGACTATCTGATGGGCGCGGTCTCGGTCCCCGCCGAAGGCAAGGCCGAGACCAAGGGCTATGCGTTCGCCGGGGCCAAGGAGGTCAATCTCGTCGACAGCTACGCCGCCAGAATACGTGATCCCCAAATTCGACCTGCTGATCGATTGGGGCTGGTTCTATTTCCTCACCAAGCCGATGTTTTACGCGCTCGACTTCTTCTACAAGCTCGTCGGCAATTTCGGCCTGGCCATCCTCATCGTCACGCTCGTGATCAAGGTCGTGCTGTTTCCGCTCGCCAACAAATCCTACGTGTCGATGAGCAAGATGAAGAAGCTGCAGCCGGAGATGGTGCGGATCAAGGAGCGCTTCGGCGACGACCGCATGCGCCAGCAGCAGGCGATCATGGACCTGTACAAGAAGGAGAAGGTGAACCCGGCCTCCGGCTGCCTGCCCATCCTCGTGCAGATCCCGGTGTTCTTCGCCCTGTACAAGGTGCTGTTCGTCACCATCGAGATGCGCCACGCGCCGTTCTTCGGCTGGATCAAGGATCTGTCGGCGCCCGATCCGACGAGCGTGTTCAACCTGTTCGGGCTCCTGCCCTTCGACCCGGCGACCGTGCCGGTGATCGGCCATTTCCTCATGCTCGGCGCCTGGCCCCTCATCATGGGCGTGACCATGTGGGCGCAGATGAAGCTCAATCCGGCGCCGCCGGATCCGGTGCAGGCCAAGGTGTTTGCCTGGATGCCGATCTTCTTCACCTTCCTGCTTGCCGGCTTCCCGGCTGGGCTCGTGATCTATTGGGCGTGGAACAATCTCTTGTCGGTGGTCCAGCAATCGGTGATCATGAGCCGGCAGGGGGTGGAGATTCCGCTCCTCGAGAATCTCGGCTTCAAGACGGCGGGAACGAAGAGCCGGTTAGCGAGACAGAGTCGGCGGACAGCGAGCCAAAGCCGACCAAGGCTGCGAAAAGGCGCGCCAGGAGCGAGTCGCCTGCCACCAATCCCGAAAGCGGCGAAACACAGAGCGAGCCGAAGACCTAAGCAGAGCCGCGAGCGACCTCGCGCCGTCAACGGCGGTGAAACATGGCGAATCCAGACTTCACCGCCGCGGACATTCGACGCGGCGAAGCTTTGTTCAAAGGGCCGTGCACCTTCGTCAAGGGCGTGGTGGAGATCGATGGCCTGCCGCGGGACGGGAAGCCTGAAATCGCCTTCGCCGGGCGCTCGAATGTCGGCAAATCGAGCCTGATCAATGCGCTCACCGGGCAGAAGAGCCTGGCGCGGGTCTCAGTGACCCCGGGCGGACCCGCGAGCTCAACTTCTTCACCCTCGGCAAGGATGACGCCTTCTACCTCGTGGACATGCCGGGCTACGGCTATGCGCGGGCCTCAAAGGCAGAGGTCAAGGGCTGGACCAGGCTCATTCAGGACTACCTCAAAGGCCGCCGCGAGCTGAAGCGGGTGTTCCTGCTGATCGACGCCCGCCACGGGCTCAAAGACAGCGACCGGGAGATCATGACGCTGATGGACGAGGCCGCGGTCTCCTATCAGGGGTGCTGACCAAGGCCGACAAGCCCAAGGCCGCCGAGCTTGCCGCCATCGAGGCGAAGGTCGCGAGCCGAGCTCGCCAAGCGCCCTGCGGCTTATCCACAACTGATCGCCACCTCAGCCCGGACCGGGGCAGGCATCCCCGAGCTTCGCGCGGCAGATCGCCGCGCTTGCCCCAAACTCCGTTGTGCCGTGAGCCATAGCGCCGCTATAAGCACACCGGTGAGCAAGACCAAATCATCTCCGGCGAAGCACGTAGAGCCGCCCGCGCCAGTCCCGGCGCAGGGCGAGGCCGACCTCGCCTCCATCTACGCCAACGCCAAGATCCTGTCCGAGGCGCTGCCCTTCATGCAGCGCTACGACAACGCGACGGTGGTGGTGAAATATGGCGGCCACGCCATGGGCGACCCGGAGCTTGCCGCGACCTTCGCCCGCGACATCGTGCTGATCAAGCAGGCGGGCGTGAACCCGATCGTGGTGCATGGCGGCGGGCCGCAGATCGGCTCGCTGCTCGAGCGGCTCAACATTCATTCGCGAATTCAAGGGCGGCTTGCGCGTCACCGACCGGGAGACGGTCGAAGTGGTGGAGATGGTGCTCGGCCGGCTCGATCAACAAGGAGATCGTCGCCGCCATCAACGCGCAAGGCGGCAAGGCGGTCGGCATCTCCGGCAAGGACGCCAACCTGATGCGGGCCATGCGCATCGAGCGCCGCTTCCGCGATCCCGATTCCAATATCGAGGAGATCGTCGATCTCGGCTTTGTCGGCGACCCCATCGCCGTCGATCCGCACATCATCGACGTGATCATCCATTCCGACCTGATCCCGGTGATCGCCCCGATCGGGGTGGGGCCGGAGGGCGAGACGCTCAACATCAACGCCGACACCTTCGCCGCGGCGCTCGCCACGGCGCTGAAGGCAAAGCGGCTGTTGCTCCTGACCGACGTGGAGGGCGTGCTCGACAAGGACGGGCCGCCTGATCAAATCGCTGACCACGGCGGAGGCGCAGGAGCTGATCGAGGACGGCACCATCTCTGGCGGCATGATCCCCAAGATCGAGAGCTGCCTCGACGTGATCGCCGAAGGGGTGGAGGCCGTGGTCATCATCAACGGCAAGGTGCCGCATGCCGTGCTGCTCGAGCTGTTCACCGAGCATGGCGCCGGAACCTTGATCGAGCGGCGCGCGCGCAAAGGCCGCGCCAGGGGATCGAGATGACCGACCAAGCCCGACGGGGAGTTCAGCCATATCGAGGCCTGGGTGTTCGACCTCGACAACACGCTTTATCCCGCCGACTGCAATCTCTTCGCCGAGATCGACACCCGCATGGGCGATTTCATCGCCGCGCGCTTCGGCGTCTCGCTGGAAGAGGCGCAGCGCATGCGCAAATCCTATTACTACCAATACGGCACCACGCTCGCCGGCCTGATGCGGCTGCATGATGTGTGCCCGAACGCCTTCCTCGATTATGTGCACGACATCGATTTGAGCGTCATTGCGCCGGCGCCGGAGCTCGGCCAAGCCCTCGATGCGCTGCCCGGGCGCAAGTTCGTCTTCACCAACGGCTCGCGCCGCCATGCCGAGCACAGTGATCGCGCGGCTTGGACTCGATGGGCGCTTCGACGATGTGTTCGACATTCATGCCGCCGAGTTCATTCCGAAGCCGGACGCGCGCCGCCTATGAGCGCTTCATGGGGGCGCACGCGGTCGCCGCCGGGAGCGCCGCCATGTTCGACGATCTTGCCGCACAATCTCCGCACCGCCCACACTCTCGGCATGACCACGGTGCTCGTGGCCTGCGGGCAGACCGATCATCCCGAGCACCGCGCCATCGCCGGCTGGGGCGAGCTTCCCTCCACATCCATCACCGCACCGACGCGCTCGCACCCTTCCTCGCCGGCATCGGCGCCATGCGCGCCGAAGAAGCCGAGCGCGCCGCGGCCGCCGGTGCCTATTGCTGCCATTGAGCTTGAGGCTGATCCGACATGACGCATGAGCATTTGAAGAGCTTCATCGAGAGCGCCTATGAGCACGCGGGCGACATCTCGCCCAAGACCAAGGGCGTGGTGCGCGACGCGGTCGACGAGACGCTCGACCTGCTCGACAAGGGCGAGGCGCGCGTGGCGGAGAAGGTCGACGGCCAATGGGTGGTGAATCAGTGGCTGAAGAAGGCGATCCTGCTCTCCTTCCGCCTCAACGATCCTCAGAAGGTCGATGGCGGACCTGCCGGCGGCGCCTGGTTCGGACAAGGTCCCGACCAAATTCGCCCATTGGAAGGCCAAGGACTTCAAGGAGGCCGGCTTCCGCGCGGTGCCGGGCGCCATCGTGCGCCGCTCGGCCTATATCGCGCCGGGCGTGGTGCTGATGCCGTCCTTCGTCAATCTCGGCGCACGTGTCGATAGCGGCACGCATGGTCGACACCTGGGCCACGGTCGGCTCCTGCGCGCAGATCGGCAAGAACGTGCCATCTCTCGGGCGGCGCCGGCATCGGCGGCGTGCTCGAGCCGCTGCAGGCCAACCCGGTGATCATCGAGGACAATTGCTTCATCGGCGCCCGCGCCGAGGTCGCCGAGGGCGTGATCGTCGGCGAAGGCTCGGTGTTGTCGATGGGCGTCTATCTCGGCGCAGTCGACCAAGATCGTCAATCGCGCCACCGGCGAGAGTCTTGCAAGGGCGCGTGCCGCCCTATTCCGTGGTGGTGTCGGGAACCATGCCGGGCAAATTGCTGCCCAACGGCGCGCCGGGCCCGTCGCTCTATTGCGCCGTGATCGTGAAGACCGTGGATGAAGGCACCCGCTCCAAGACCTCCATCAACGAGCTGCTCAGGGATTGAGGCCGTCGCAGTAGGTGCAATTCAATGAGCCTGACCGACCTTCTGTTCAGCTTCAAAGGCCGCATCAACCGCAAGCCTTGGTGGTTGGCGACCATCGCCGTGGGGGCTGCGGCGAGTGTCATCACCGCGGTCATCGAAGTCATCGCGAGGTCCTCCGGTCACACCGCCGTCGACCCAGCGACCAATCAAATCGAGCCGACCGGACTTCTCGGCTTGGCCGTGCTCGTCAGTCGCCCTTGCCAATATGTGGATCGGCTTCGCGCTCAGCGTGAAGAGGCTGCACGACCGGGACCGCAACGGCTGGTGGCTGCTCTGGCAGCTCCTGATCGTTCTTGTTGCCGTCATCTTGATCGTGGTGGCCATCGCCGTACCGGAGGAGCAGAGGCCGCTGTGGTATGCGCTTGCCGGCGGCGCCGGCTTGGCGCGCCTTGGTTATTAGCGTCTGGCTGTTCGTGGAGATCGGGTTCCTGCGCGGAACCGACGGTCCGAACCGCTTCGGCCCCGACCCGCTCGGCGCCATGCGCGCCGACGCCCAGCTCTAGGCCTGGCTCCATCCAACTCTCGCTGCCGGTGCGGCAAGCCGCTATACAGGGCGCCAAGAAGCAGGGCCGCACCATGACAGACTTGAGCGAAACGCCGGTTGAACTTGCCAGAGACCTGATCCGCTGCCCGAGCATCACCCCGCTCGATGCCGGCGCGCTCGACGTGCTGGAGCGGGCCTTGGCGCGCGGTGGCTTCCAGTGCCGGCGGCTGACCTTCACCGAGAACGGCACGCCCCCGGTCGACAATCTCTTTGCCCGCATCGGCTCAGGGTCCCCTCATCTTTGCTTTGCCGGGCACACCGACGTGGTGCCGCCGGGGGATGAAGATCTGTGGACCTACCCTCCGTTCGGCGGGGTGGTGGAGGACGGCATGCTCTATGGAAGAGGCGCCGCCGACATGAAGGGAGCCATCGCCGCTTTCGCCGCGGCCGCTCTCGATTTCGCTAGAACCAAGGGCGACGACATTCCCGGCACCATCAGCCTGCTCATCACCGGCGATGAGGAGGGCCCGGCGATCAACGGCACGCGCAAGGTGCTCGAGTGGATGGCCGCCAATGGCGAGCAGCCCGACCATGCGCTGGTGGGCGAACCGACCAACGCCACCCGCCTCGGCGAAGCCATCAAGATCGGGCGGCGCGGCAGCCTCAATGGGCGGCTCACGGTCACCGGCGTGCAAGGGCACGTGGCCTATCCGCATCTCGCCAAGAACCCGCTGCAAGGTCTCGTCGCGCTTCTGGCGCGGCTCTACGACCAGCCGCTCGACTTCGGCAGCGCCTACTTCTCGCCGTCGAATTTCGAGGTGACCAGCATCGACGTCGGCAATCGCCACCAGCAATGTCATCCCGGTCAAGGCTGAGGCGATGTTCAACATCCGCTACAACGACCGCCACTCGGCCGACTCGCTGCAGACCAAGATACGTGAGCTCGCGGCGAAAATCCTCGGCGCCGAGCGAACTCGATTACGAGCTTGCCTTCGAGCCGCCGAGCCACACCTTCTTGACCGCGCCGGGGCAGCTCGACTCGATCCTGACCCAGGCGGTGCGCGAGATCACCGGGATCACGCCGTCGCTTTCCACCGACGGCGGCACCTCCGATGCGCGCTTCATCAAGGAGATGTGCCCGGTGGTTGAGTTCGGCCTGCTCACCGAGACCATCCACAAGATCGACGAGCAGGTGAGCCTTGCCGATCTTGCGCAGCTCACCGCGGTCTACCGGCGCTTCCTCGATCTCTATTTCGAGGAATTCGGGATCTTCGAGCTTGTCTGACCCGCGCCCGATCGGGGTCTTCGACTCCGGCATGGGCGGGCTCACGGTGCTGCGCGCGCTGGCCGCGCGGCTGCCGCAGGAGACGTTCGTCTATCTCGGCGACACCGCCCGCCTCCCTACGGCACCAAAAGTGCCGAGACGGTGCAGGCCTATGCGCTGCAGGCGACGCGGCTGCTCATCGCCGAGGGCGTGAAGATGGTGGTGATCGCCTGCAACACGGCTCTCCGCCGTGGCGCTTGAGCCCTCTGGCCAAGGCGCTCGCGCCGGTGCCGGTGATCGGGGTGATCGAGCCGGGCGCGCGCGCCGCCGTCGCCGCCACGCGCAACCGGCGCATCGCGGTGATCGCCACCGAAGGCACGGTGAAGGGCGAGGCCTACCCCAAAGCCATCCACGCGCTGCAAGGCGGGATGAGCGTGAGTGCAGCGGCCCTGCCAGGTGTTCGTCGCGCTCGCCGAAGAGGGCTGGACGGACTCCTCCGTCACCACCGCCGCGGCGACGAGCTATCTCGGGTCGCTGTTCGAGGGCGGCGGCTCCGGACACCATCGTGCTCGGCTGCACCCACTTCCCGGTGCTCGCTTCCGCCATCCGCCAGGCGATCGGCAAGGATGTGCGCCATGGTCGACTCCGCCGAAACCACGGCGGCCGCGGTCGCCGATGCGCTCGTGGCCAAAGGCATGAGCAATGAGACCAGCGGCGGCGTCATCCATGCGCTTCTTCGCCACCGACTCGCCTGAGCGGTTTGCGCGGGTGGGCGCGATCTTCTTGGGCCGCCCGATCCGAGGTCGCCGATGTCGGAGCTGATCGACCTCCTCTAGACGGTTGGCGGGGGCGTGTTGTCGGGCAGCGCCGACAGAGTCTGAAGTGGGGTCAGGCGGCTGTGGCGTCTTCGACGGCGGCGCGTCGGCCGCGGTGCCGACGTCCTTCAAGAGATGCAAGAGCCAGTCGCGGCCAAGCAGCAGCAGGACCGTTGCCGCATAGACGATGGTGCCGATGAGGGAGGAGCACCGCGAGCGTGGTCTCCTCGCGGAAGTGCGTAAGCCCCGCGAAGGCCTGGCCCAGCACGAGGCTGCCGAAATAGAGCACGACGGCGAGCACCGCGCCCGCGAGGAACAGCCTGACCACCGGGCGAAGCCCGGCCCCCGACACGGCGAAGCCGCGGCGCCTGGCGAAGATGGTGAGCAGCGTCAGATTGATCCAGGCGCCGACGCTGGTCGCAAGCGGCAAGCCCAACTTGAGCGAGCGGACCCATCAGCACCACTTTCAGCGCGATATTCACGGCGGCGGCAAGGAGCGCGGCCTTGACCGGGGTCAGCGTGTCGCCACGGGCATAGAAGGGCGCGGTGAAGCTCCGCATCATGACGAAGGGCAGGAGCCCGATGGCGTAGGCCGCGAGCGTGGCGCCGGCGGCCGCGGCATCGGCCACGGTGAAGCGCCACGGGCAAACAGCGCCCGCATGATGAGATCGGGAATGGCGATGGCGCCGGCGACGCTTGGCACGGTCATCAGCAGCGCCAATTGGATGCCGCGCGCTTGCGCCAGAGCCGCGCCGCGCGTGTCGCCGGCGGCGAGCCGCCGCGACATCTCCGGCAGGCAGCACGGTGCCGACGGCAATGCCGACCACGCCGATGGGAAGCTGGTTGATGCGGTCGGCGTAATAGAGCGCCGACAGCGCGCCGGTCGGCAGGAAGGAGGCGATCAGCGTGTCGGCGAAGAGCGCAAGCTGCACGCCGCCGGCGCCGACGATAGCTGGCCCGAGCGCCTTCAGAAGCGGCGCGGTGTTGGCGTCGAGCGTCGGCATGCGGAACCTGATGCCGACGCCCCTCATCTCGGCGTCCACCGCGACAAGCATGACCTGCGCCACGCCGGCGATGAGCACGCCCCAGGCGGCGGCGTAGCCCGCGCTCTGGAAATAAGGGGCGAGCAGCAGCGTCGCGATCAGCGAGACATTGAGCAGCACCGGAGCGCCGGCCGCGGCGGCAAATCTCTGATTGGCGTTGAGCACGCCGGCGAACAGCGGTCTCGAGCGACACGAGCGCCAGATATGGGAAGGTGATGCGGGTGAGCGCCACGGCGAGGTCGAATCGGGTCGGGTCGTTGATCGAAACCAGGCGCCAGGATGCTCACCACCCAGGGCGTGAACAGGAGGGCGAGCGCCAGCAGCAAGAGATTGATGGCGATCAGCGCCGCGGCGATGCGGTCGGCGAAGAGCTTGGCGGCGTCGATGCCCGGCCTGCTGCAGCGTGCGCGCATAGGCGGGCACGAAGGCCGCGGCGAAGCGCGCCTTCGGCGAAAGATGGCGCGGAAATGGTTGGGCAGGCGGAAGGCGACGAAGAAGGCGTCGGCCATTGGCCCGGCGCCGAGCACCGCCGCCATGACCACGTCGCGGATGAAGCCCGAGACGCGGGAGATGAGCGTCCACCCGCCGACGGTGGCGATGCGCTTGATCATTCGTGGTTGTGGGCTGTCATTCCCCCTCCCCGCTCGCGGCAGAGAGAGTAAAGCAAAATCAGCGCCTTGGCCAACCCTTGCTCACGCGAGGCCGAGGCGATCGCTAATTCCCGGCGGTTTTGAAGTAGAACGCTTCGGCCGGCAAAACGCCGTAGGTGAAGGGGCTCCTGCTGTTCGTGGGTCGCGTTCCAAACTGAGTCGTGAACCTTGCGGAACAGCAGACCGACCTCGAAGGCGGTGGAAAGATCGGAGCCACTGGCCTCCCAGCGCTGCAGGATGGCGCGTGCAAGCCGCGATGGCGCTGTTACCTTCGGAAGTGTTGCAAACCGGCCAATCATCCGAGTCGTCGGCAAAGGCCGGCGCAGCGTCTCGACCGTCAGCCCAATCAGCAAGAGAATGACATAGCGCATGGGTGCCTCCACCAATGCAGGCTGTTCCTCCTGAACAGCGCTAGACGAGTGAAGTGCTGTAGCCCATGCAACCTGAACTCGTGTTGAATGCGCACGCCATCGCCCGTTCATCTTTGACCCGCAGCCACCGATGGGGCGGGGAAGCTCAGTAATCGACCTGTACAAGATAGAGCCCGTGGGCCGGGGCGACGGGGCCGCACCGGGCGCGGTCTTTCGCCGCTAGCGCCTCTTCCAAATCACGCGCGGTCCATTTCCCTCGCCCACGAGCTTGAGCGAGCCGACCATGGAGCGCACCTGATTGTGCAGGAAGGAGCGGGCGGAAGCCTCAACCCTGACGATCTCGCCGTGGCGCGAGGCGGTGAGTGTGTCGAGCGTCTTTTCCGGGGACTCAGCCTGGCATTCGGTGGAGCGGAAGGTGGTGAAGTCGTGATGGCCGATCGAAACTCTGCGCCGCCGCGTCCATGGCCTTGGCGTCGAGCGGCGCGAAACACCCCAGGCGCGCATCCGCTCGAGCGCCAAGTGGGCTGCGCCGGTCGACGATGCGGTAGAGATAGTGGCGGCCTTTGGCCGAGAAGCGCGCGTCGAAATCGGCGCTCACAGTCTCGCAGGCAAGGACCGAGATCGGGTCTGGCCGCAGCACGCGCGTTCAATGGCGTCGCGCACCGTGTCGCTCGACCACTCCTTGGCGAGGTCGAAATGAGCGACCTGGCCAAGCGCATGCACGCCCGCATCGGTACGGCCGGCGCCGCGAGGAATGGCGTCCTCGCCGGAGAACGCCTTGATCGCTTCCGCCAAGCGCCCCTGCACCGAGACGTCGTTCTCCTGCATCTGCCAGCCGACAAAGGGCGTACCGTCATATTCGATTGTTAGCTTGTAGCGGGGCATCGATTGATTTGCCTCAAGGCTGGAACCCGAAGCCAGCCTCATTGTTACATCATCAAGGCACTCTCGGACGGCGTACCATGACCCCCAAGACAAAGAGACGATCCTGCGGCTGCTGGCCCAGCACCGAATCATGACCGTGGCGACGGTGAGGCCCGACGGCTGGCCCCAGGCGACGACGGTTGGCTATGCCAGCGAAGGTCTCGTCCTCTATTTCCTGTGCAGCCGGCAAAGCCAAAAGGCCGCCAATATCGCCGCCGACAATCGCATCTCGCTCGCCATCGACCACGATACGCGTGACCCGATGGGCATCGAAGGCCTGTCCATGGCGGCGCGTGCCTATTCCGTGACCGACCCTGCCGAGATGGCCAAGGTGTTTGAGCTCATCGGCAGCAAATTCCCGGAATATCGGACACTGCCGCAGCCCGACCCCTCGGCGATGCGGCTGTTCTTGGTCGTTCCCGAGGTCATTTCCATCCTCGACTATCGCAAAGGCTTCGGCCATAGCGACCTCGTCACGGTCAGCGATGCCGATCGCGGGACCGAGCTTCAGCGCGCGCATTGTCCAGCGGGCGCTGCTGCGCCTAGCAGAGAACGCTTCCAACTGGCAGCTCCGCCCCGCGCCGAAACTCCGCAACCGGCATCGGCCGCTTGCCCGCCCGTTGCACCTGCAACAGGCGCACTGAGCCCTTGCCGCAGGCGATGGTGAACTGATCGTCGAGCACGGTGCCGGGCTTGCCCTCGCCTTTGGCGAGGGTCGAGCGCAAGGCTCTGACGCGCTCGCGTTTGCCGTTGAGCTCGATCTCGAACCAGGCGCCGGGATGGGGCGAGAGGCCCCTGATCACGATTGTGCACCTCGTCAGCCTTCCGCGACCAGTCGATGCGCGTCTCTCCTGGCTCGATCTTGGCGGCATAGGTGACGCCCTCTTCGTGCTGCGGCCAGCAGGCGAGCGAGCCTTTCTCGAGATCGCTCAGTGCCCGCACCATGAGCTCCGCGCCGCATGGCGGCGAGGCGATCGTGCAGCTCACCTGCCGTCTCGTCGGGACCGATGGCCACGCGCTCGGCGAGGCAGACGGCGCCGGTGTCGAGCTTCTCCTCGATGCGCATGACCGCGACACCGGCCTCGGCATCGCCGGCGAGAAGAGCCCGCTGGATCGGCGCGGCACCCGCCAGCGCGGGAGAAGCGAGGCATGGATGTTGAAGCAGCCGTGGCGCGGCGCTTCGAGGATCGGCTTCGGCAGGATCATCCCATAGGCCACCACCACGCCGGCGTCGGCGTTCAGGCTTGTGAAGCGCGCCTGCACTTCAGTGCTTCTGAGGCTTGCCGGTGTGTGCACGGAGAGCCCCTTGCTCTCGGCGAAGACCTGAACCGGCGATTTGCGCGCAGCGAGCCGCGGCCTGCCGCGCGCGGCGGCTGCGAATAGACGGCTGCGACCTCATGCCCGGCAGCGAGCACCGCGGCAAGCGCCGGCACGGCAAAATCCGGCGTGCCCATGAAGATGATGCGCATCATGGGTGCCTCTTAGGCCGGTTACGCAGTGAAGGGAAGCGGAGGTCCGCGAAAGGCTAAAGCGCGTCGGCGCGCTTCTGCTTGGTGAACTTCTTCACGATCATGTCGCGCTTGAGCCGCGACAGATAGTCGATGAACAGCACCCCGTTCAGATGGTCGATCTCGTGCTGCACCAGCGTCGACCAGATGCCTTCCAGCGTCATCTCCTCGCGGGCCTTCCCTTCCGCGTCGATATAGCCGACGCGGGTCATCGCCGGCCGCTCGAGTTCGGCGGTGATTTCGGGGATCGACAGGCAGCCCTCCTCGTGGGTGCGCATCTCGCTTCCCAGATCGAGGATCACCGGGTTGACCATGATTAGAGGCTGTTTCGCTTCCTCGTCGCGCGAGGGATCCATCACGATCAGCCGGCGCAAAATGCCGACCTGCGGCGCGGCAAGGCCGATGCCCGGCGCGTCATACATGGTCGCCAGCATGCCTTCCGCAAGCTTGAGCAGCGCGGCGTCGACCCGCTCGACCGATGCGGACTTCTTGCGCAGGACGGGGTCGGGAATAGTGATGATGGGGAGGATGGCCATATGAGCCGCTGACATAGGGTTGGCGGGACGGCCGGTCAATATGTTCCTGTTTTTGGTCTAGCGGCTCCCCGAGATCGGGCTATAGCTTTAGGCCATGGCCCTCGACGCTTTCCAGGTTGGGAGCTTCACGCTCGACCCCGTGCCGGTTCTGCTCGGACTGCTCGGGCTCGCCGTGCTTGCTCTCCTCGTGCTGGTCGTCATCGTCGCGGTGCATATGAGCCGTCGGCGGCGCGAGGCGCGCGAGAGCGACGCCCGGCTCGCCGAGCTCAAAGGCCGGCTGCAAACGCTCGCCGAGATCAGCGTCACCCGCCATGGCGAGCTCGCCCGCGCCGTCAACGAGCGGCTCGACCGCATGACGCATCGGGTCGGCTCCGATCTCACCGAGACGGCGCGCAAGACCACCGACTCGATCGCCAAGCTGCATGAGCGGCTCGCCGTCATCGACTCGGCGCAGAAGAACCTGACCGAGCTTTCCTCCAACATGGTCAGCTTGCAGGGAGATCCTCGCCAACAAGCAGGCGCGCGGCGCCTTCGGCCAGATGCGCATGGAGGCCATCATCCAGGACGGGCTGCCCAAGGGCGCCTACAGCTTCCAGGCAACGCTCTCCAACGGCAAGCGGCCCGACTGCGTGCTGCATCTGCCGCAACACAAGCGCCGGCGTGGTGATCGACGCCAAGTTTCCGCTGGAAGGCTTCGAGGCGTTCCGCGTCGCGCGCGGGACTGAGGAGAAAAAAGAGGCGGCGCGGCGCGTGCGCATCGATGTCGGGCGTCACGTCGATGCCATGGCCGAGCGCTATTTCCTGCCGGGAGAAACGCAGGACACCGCCATCCTGTTCGTGCCGTCTGAGGCCATCTATGCCGATCTCGCCGAGCATTTCTCCGATCTCGTGCAGAAGGCGCACCGCGCCCGCATCGTCATCTGCGCGCCCAACATGCTCATGCTCGCGGTGCAGACCATGCAGGCGATCCTGAAAGACGTGAAGATGCGCGAGCAGGCCCATCTCATTCAGCGCGAGGTGACGCGGCTGATGGACGACACGGGCCGGTTGCGCGAGCGCGTGCTCGATTTGCAGCGGCATTTCGGCCAGGCGAACCAGGACATCGAGAAGATCCTCACCTCCTCGGAGCGGATCGCATCGCGCGGCCACAGAATAGAGAGCTTGGAGTTCGAGGGAGACGGGGCAAGCGCGGTCGAAGCTGACCCGCGCGGCGCCGCTTGTGGCTCAATCATCGGAGCATCATCAGGCGGGAAACGGGGAGAGAGGCGGCGGCCTGTGGTCACACGCCAGCCGGACCTGCTTGCCGGGGAGTAGTTTGGTAGCAATGGTCGATCAGATTCTCGCCGGCGGCGCGACGAGCCTCGTCAATTTTGTGATTCACGCCTTGATCATGGGCGCGCTGGTCAAGCTCCTCGCTTGGCATGTCGGGGCGCGGCTCCGGCGCCCCGGAGTTCCTGCGCTACACCGTCGTCATTGTCACCACGGGAAGCGTTCTGTTAGCCGCCCATTTCGCCGAGGTCCTGCTCTGGGCCTATACCTATGCCGCGGTCGGCGCCGCGCCGCCAGGCACGGACCTCGTCTATTTCGCCTTCGGCAATTACACGACGCTTGGCTATGGCGACGTGGTGCCGGTCGAGCATTGGCGCCTGCTCGCGACCGATGACGGCGCTGAACGGCATCATGCTGATCGGCTGGTCCACGGCCCTGATCTTCGCATTTCTGCGCCGCACGGTGCCGCAATTGGAGAAGCACTGAGTCAAAGCCGCTAGCGCTTCGTCGTCTTGCGCTTCGACGCTGCGGTTTTCTTGCGGGCGGCGCGGGCGTGGGCGGCTTGCGCGTGGCGCTCGCCGTAGCGCATGCCTTCGAGCTTCATGCCGTCGGGGTCGAGGAAGAACACCGCGTAATAGTCGTCGTAATACTCGCCGGCGGGATCGACGATGGCCGCACCCTGCTGTTCCAGATACGCCTGCAGAGCATCGACATCGGCGCGGCTGCGCAGGCGGAAGGCGTAGTGATGGAAGCCGATATCGCCTTTGCGGTATTTGTGCTTCTTGCCTTCGGCGTCGGCGGCGGCGATCCAGAACAGCGTGTTGCCGTTGGCCCAGCCCATCATGCTGCCCTCATATTCAGCCTCGACGTCGAAACCGAGGAACTTCATCAGCGGCGCATAGAAGGTCTTCGACTTTTCAAAGTCTCCGACGCTGATCACCAGATGGTCGATGCCGACAACGCGCACCATGTTGCTTCCTCCTCCACTTCTGCACTCGCTCGGCTCGGAGGATAACGCCTCAATTGGGGACGGGCCTCTTCCGGGCTTCGTCAGGCATGACGGCGCCTGAATCGGCTGCTATAGCCTCCCCATGACGGCTGCCGAGGGACGCCGAGGGGAGAGCTGGGGGCGCGCTTCACGCGCGCTTTCGCCGTTTTCTCGATCCCCGCGTGCTCATCATCCTGCTTCTCGGATTCTCGTCCGGGCTGCCGCTCGCGCTCTCCGCCTCGACGCTGCTCCTGTGGATGAAGGATGTCGGCGTCGATCTCCAGACCATCGGGCTGTTCGCGCTGGTCGGCGTCCCCTACACCATCAAATTCCTGTGGGCGCCCATCGTCGATGCCTTCCAGGTCCCGATCTTGAGCAAGGCGCTCGGCCATCGCCGCGGCTGGCTCGTTTTCACCCAGCTTCTGCTCATCGGCGCGATCCTGTTCCTGGGCTTCCAGGATCCGGTGCGAGGCGCCGCTGATGGTCGCGCTCGCCGCGCTGCTGGTGGCCACCGCCTCGGCCACGCAGGACATCGTCATCGACGCCTTCCGCGTCGAATATCTGCCGACCGATGCGCAGGCCGCCGGCATGGCCTATTTCGTCGCCGCCTACCGCATCGGCATGCTGGTGTCGACGGCGGGCGCCGTGGCGTTCGTCGCTTATCTCGGAATACATCGGCATCGACCGGCAATTGGTTTGGACCTACGGCTATGCCGCCATGGCGGCGCTCGTGCTCGTCGGCATGGCGGCAGCCTTCATGGCCAGGAGCCGCGCGCGAAAGAGCGCGAGGCTGAGGCCGAAGCGCTCGGCGAACGGACCGGCAATCCGCTCAAGCGCTTCTTCCGCGCCGCCTACGACGCCTTCGCCGACTTTCTCTCCAAGAAGGACGCGCTGCTGATCCTCTTGTTCGTCATTCTCTACAAGCTCACCGACACCTTCGCCGGCGTGATGACCGGGCCGTTCGTGCTCGATATCGGCTTCGACAAGGCGAGCTACGCCGCGATCATCAAGGGCGTCGGTCTGATCGCAGCGCTTGCCGGCGGCGTCGCCGGCGGGGTGCTCGCGCGCAGCCATGCCGCTATCGCGCGCCGCTGATGGTCGCCGGCATCCTGCAGGCGGTGGCGAACTTCACCTTCTCCTGGCAGGCCTGGATCGGCGTCAATCATGCGGCGCTCGCGCTTGCCATCTCCACGGAGAATTTCACGTCCGCCATGGGCACCGTGGTGTTCATCGCCTATCTCTCGGCGCTGTGCACGAGCCCGGCGCATACCGCGACGCAATTTGCCCTGCTCACCGCGGTCGCCTCGTTCGGGCGCACCACGCTTGCCTCGATCACCGGCTTCGTCGCCGCCGCCACCGGCTGGGTGGTGTTCTTTGCGCTCTGCGCCGCCGCGGCGATCCCGGGGCTGCTCGATCCTGTGGATATTGATCAAGCGCGGGAATTTCGAGGACATCGAGCAAAAGGAACGGATCGAGGCGGCCGAGTCCTGAGGCGCGCACGTCGACGGCGCGCCTCAGGGACAACGGACTAGAGAATTAGCGTCTCCAGCCTTAATAGCCCCAGCGGTAGCGATACGCAGGGGTAATAGCCGTAGCTCGGCGACCAGCAGCGGCGGCCGTAGCCACCGACATAGATGTGTGATGCCAGGGCCCCACCATCCGCCCCATCCGCCCCAGCCATAGCGGCGGTAACCCCAGCCGCGATAGCCGCCCCAGCCGCCGTACCAACCGCGACCGCCGCGCCAAGCGTGGCCGCCGCGCCAATGGCCGCCGCCGCCATGCCAGTGGCCGCCGCCGTGCCAGCCGCGGCCGCCGCCATGGCCGTGGCCTGCCGAGGCAAGATCAGGCGTGAAGGCGACGAGCGCAAGCGCGAGCGCCGCAACGACAATCGTCATGAGCTTGTTCATCTTGAGCGTCCTCTTGAACGGGGTCGCTCGGTCTTGATCGGCGACCCGCTGATCGATCGGCCTGAGCCAAGCCCGCCGATCCGGGCGATCCGATTTGGCCGATTGCGCTCCTGATTTCGGAAGCGGTCAAGTTGGCCTGTGGGATTAGCCAATAATACGCGCCGGTAAGGTTCGCGGTTCCTTCCATCGTCTTGCGGGCTTTGACCGCGGCGGCGAGCGTGCCCTCGTCGAGATAATCGAGCTCGCCGCCGATCGGCACGCCGTGGGCAAGACGCGAGACCGTGACGTTCGCAGCCGGCAAGCTGGTCGGTCAGATAATGCGCGGTCGACTGGCCCTCGACCGTGGCGTTCAGCGCGAGCAGCAACTCTTCACCTGCGGATCGCCGGCGCGCTCGATCAGCTTGGCGATGGACAAGTCTTCGGGCCCGACGCCGTCGAGCGGCGACAGCGTGCCGCCGAGCACGTGATAGAGGCCGTTCAGCACATGGGCGCGCTCGAGCGCCCAGAGATCGCCGACCTCCTCGACCACGCAGATCAGCGAGCGGTCGCGGCGCTGGTCGCGGCAGAGCGTGCACGGGCTCGACGGTATCGATATTGCCGCAGGTCTCGCAGGTGACGATGCGGTCATGGCGCCTCGGTGAGCGCCGCGGCGAGCGGAGCGAGAAGCTGCTCCTTCTTCTTGACGAGATGCAGCGCGGCGCGGCGCGCCGAGCGGGGGCCGAGGCCCGGCAGGCGCGCCAGCAATTGGATGAGGCGCTCGATCTCGGCGCTTGCGGCAGCGCCGCGCCATGCGATGTCAGAACAGCTTCAGGCCGGGAGGGAGAGGCAGGCCGCCGGTGAGGCTCTGCATCTTCTCCTGCAGCAGCCGTCTCGACCTTGGCCTTGGCGTCGGTATGGGCGGCGACGATGAGGTCCTCCAGGATCTCGACCTCCTCGGGCTTGAGCAGCGAGGCGTCGATCTTCACCCCGACCAGCTCGCCCTTGCCGTTCAGCGTCAGCACCACGAGGCCGCCGCCGGACTGCCCCTCGACGCGGGCGCGCTCCATCTCAGCCTGCATCTCGGCCATGCGGCCTTGCAGCTCCTGGGCCTGCTTCATCATGCCGGCAAAATTCTTCATGGGTCGGTCCCGTCCTCCTTGAACTCCTGCTCGGCCCCCTCATCGATCTCGGCCGGGGCCGGGGCTCTCGCTCGCGGTCGCTCGCACCGCGGCGATGCGCGCGCCGGGGAAATGTTGCAGCACCTGCTTGACGTCGGGGTGATCGCGGATGCGCTCGATCTCGCGGGCCTCGCGCTCGCGGCGCTGCACCCCGAGCGGCGCTGCGCCTTCGTCTCCGCTCAAGGCCACGATCCACACGCGGCCGGTCCAGGCTTTCAGCTTGCGCATCAGGTCCTGGCCGAGCTCCTTCGGCGCGGTGCCGAGCGGATTGAGCTCGAGATGGCCGGGACGGAAGCGCACGAGCCGCACCTGCTCGGTAGAGCGCATGCTTGAGCTTCAAGTCGCGCTTCTCCTCGGCGAGCGCCACCACCTCCTCGAAGCTCTTCGGATTGGCGAGCGACGGCTGAGGCGCGGGGGAGCGGGTCTTCCGTCTCGGCGACCGGCGATGGTTCCGGCGCCGGCGCCGGCGTTTGCGCTTCCCGCCGCATGGCAGTGAGCCGGCTCGCGCGGGGCCTGTCTGTTGGGCATCTGCGCGCGGCGCACCTTCCCTTCCCCGCTGCTGTCGCCGAGGCGGCGCATCAGATCGCCAGGCGTCGGCAGATCGGCGGCGTAGGCAAGCCGCACCAGAACCATGTCGGCGGCGGCGTGCGGCCTGGCTGAGGACTTCACCTCCTCATGGCCTTTCAGCAGCATCTGCCAGGCGCGGGCGAGCACCGGCATGGAGAGGCGCTTGGCGAGATCGGCGGCGCTTGCCCGCTCGGCCTCGCTCGCAGCGGGGTCGGACGTGCCGCGCCGCCGCCTTGACCAGCGTCACGGCATGAACGGCGTCGGCGAGGTCGGTGATCGCTTGCGCCGGCTCGGCGCCGTCATTGATCAGGCCGCTGAGCTTCGTCGAGCGCGCTTGCCGGCGTCGCCGGCAAGCACGGTCTCCAAGAGATCGAAGATGCGGCCGCGGTCGGCAAGCCCGAGCAGCCCGCGCAACGAGCCTCGGCCTCCACCTTGCCCGAGCCGAAGGCGATGGCGCGGTCGAGGATCGACAGCGCATCGCGCACCGAGCCTTCGGCGGCGCGCGCGATCAGCATCAAGGCTGCGGGATCGGCCGTGGCACTTTCCTGCGCGACGATGCCGGCGAGATGCTCGGCAAGCTGCTCGACCTCGATGCGCTTCAGGTCGAAGCGCTGGCAGCGCGACAGCACCGTGACCGGAACCTTGCGCGCTTCGGTGGTGGCGAAGATGAACTTCACATGCTCCGGCGGCTCTTCCAGCGTCTTGAGCAGGCCGTTGAAGGCCTGCTTCGACAGCATGTGCACCTCGTCGATGATGTAGACCTTGTAGCGGGCGGTGTTCGGCTTGTAGTGGGCGCTGTCGATCAGGTCGCGGATGTCGTCGATGCCGGTATGGGAGGCTGGCGTCCATCTCGACCACGTCGAGATGGCGGCTCTCGAGGATGGCGCGGCAATGCTCGCCCTCCTCGGTCATGTCGAGGTCGGCGCGCTTCGCCTCCTCGCGGCACATAGTTCAGCGCGCGCGCGATCAGGCGCGCGGTGGTGGTCTTGCCCACGCCGCGCACGCCGGTGAGCATATAGGCCTGGGCGATGCGGCCGCTCGCAAACGCATTGCGCAGCGTCTGCACCATGGCGTCCTGGCCGATCAGCTCGGAGAACAGCTTCGGGCCGGTATTTGCGGGCGAGCGCCGCGTGGCTCTGACCGCCGGAAGCGGGCGCGAGGCGTGCCGTCGGCTTTCGCCGCCTTCTTGCTGGAGCGCTTCGGCCGCGCTCTCTTGCTGATCTTTGCCTTCGGCCATGGACGATCGGACTTTCACGCAGAAGATGAGCGCGCGGCCAGCAGCAAGGCAGGGCTCGAGGCCTTGACGCTAGACGGATACAGGGCGCGCAGGTGGGAGGCTGGACAAACAACCCGCGTCAATCTCGTTAGGGCTGCTTCCTTCCGGACCTGACCCGGTTGGCGAGGAACGCGCCTGCCGCCAACCTCCCTTGGGTGAGTATATCGGGGATAGCGGCGCCTGTGGCAACCCCGCTGCGAACGCCTGTCCCGCCTTATTCCGGAAGCCGCCCTGGCGCCAATAGAGTGAGAAGCACGAGGATCCAGATGCCGATGAATCCGTCCGAGAACATCGTGAAGAAGTTGTAGGGAGCATAGTCCCCTCTGATCACGGTCTCGCGGATGTGCCCGTAGGCGGCGCCGAGCATGAAGAACGACCAGCCGAGCCCGGTGGCGAGCCAAAACAGAGCCGCCGATCCAGATGCAAGAAAGCCGAGAACGCCCCAGGCGCCGTCATACAGCCCAACCTCGAACTGGAACGGGCTTCTGTCGGCCCAGCCGATCGGTTCCGCCGTCTGGTCGGGGAAGAAGACATGAGGAATGAAGCCCATCGGCAAGCCGATGACGCCGACACCAACACCAGCGCGCGTAGAGCAGCGAGGATGTGGACGACGCGCTGCGGCGTTCGCGGCACCTTGCTGAACGCCGAAGTGCAGCAACGGCAGAACGACCATCAAAACTGCGATGAGCAAGGCGATCATTGGTTCCCCTCAACAGTCTCAGCCTGCCTTGAGCTCGGCGCGGAACGGGCTTGCCCTGTAGGTGCCGAGCACGCGCACCTCGCTCGTGAAGAAGTGCGAGCTCCTCCATGGCGAGCTTCGACCGGCCGCTCGTCGGGATGGCCCTCGATGTCGGCATAGAACATGGTGGCGTTGAACGAGCCCTCGAGCTGATAGGATCTCGAGCTTCGTCATGTTGACGCCGTTGGTGGCGAAGCCGCCGAGCGCCTTGTAGAGCGCGGCAGGAACGTTGCGCACGCCGGAACACGAAGGTGGTGATGACGGGGCCGTGCCTTGGCTCGGCGTGGTCGGGCTTCGACGCGAGCACGACGAAGCGCGTGGTGTTGTGCTCGGCGTCCTCGATGCCTGACTTGGCGATCTTCAGCCCATAGACCTCGGCGGCGAGCGCCGAGGCGATCACGGCGCGCGTGCGGTCCTGCGTATCGCGCAAATGCCGTGCGGCGCCTGCCGTGTCGGCCTCGGCCACCGGTGTCAGCTTCAGCGCGCGGATCGCCTTGCGGCATTGGCCGAGCGCCATGGTGTGGCTGTGCACGGTCTTGAGCTCGCCGAGCTTGACCCCGGGCAAAGTGAGCAGCTGATGGCGGATGCGCTCGAAATGCTCGCCGACAATGATACAGGCCCCGAATCCGGCAACAGATGATGGATGTCGGCGACCCGGCCGGCGACCGAATTCTCGATCGGGATCATGGCGAGCTCGCGCCTCGCCGCCTTCACCGCGGCAAGCGCGTCCTCGAAGGTGGGGCAGGCAAGCGGCTCCATCTTCGGAAAAGCGTCGCGGCAGGCGAGATGCGAGTTGGCGCCTGGCTCGCCCTGATAGGCGATTTTCTGACGCTTGGTTGCGGTCATCGGAGCGTACTTTGCGGGTCTTTGTCATGCCCGCGCAGGCGGGCATCCAGTAATCGACGGGGTCTCGGCTTGATAACTGGCCTCACCGTTTACTGGATTCCCGCTTTCGCGGGAATGACGATGGCAAAGAGATAGTCAAAGCGGATCTCGAAAGAATTTGACGCGCCCGGGCGAGGTCGGCCGGAGTATCGACACCGAGCGGTACGGTGTCAACGAGGGCGACGTGGATGCGCATCCTGGCTTCAAGCGCCCGAAGCTGCTCGAGCTTCTCGCGGGTCTCGAGCGCCGACGGCGGCAAGGACACGAAACGCGCAAGCGCCGCGCGCCGATAAGCATAGATGCCGATGTGATGGTAGAGCGGCCCGTCGCCGTAGGGCGCCGTGGCCCTGGTGAAGTAAAGCGCGCGCAAGGCCCGCGCACCGAGCGGCGAGCCGACGACCTTCACCACGTTCGGGATCGGTGCGCTCCTCCACCCGCGTGATCGTTGGCGGCGATGGTGCCGATATCCGCCGCGCTGTCATCGGAGCGCGCCGAGGCAGGCGCGGACCAGCCGCGGATCGAGCGTCGGCAAGTCTCCCTGCAGATTGACGATGGTCTCGATCGCCCTCGAGCAATACGTAAC
>ERZ1370068.1740-contig-11669_pt1 | contig 39434 bp, 67 predicted proteins | sample MGYA00561227_ERZ1370068 | MGnify/ENA primary metagenome ERZ1370068 (study PRJEB38410, sample SAMEA6850437) | metagenome | study: Metagenomic assessment of the ecological functions of the soil: analysis of the soil microbiota associated with the...
AGTATACTTCGTTCAGTTACGTATTGCTGAACAACTCTGGCTGCAAGGGCACTACGACGTGAATGACGAGGTTCGTCTCTTCACTGAAGCGCTCTACTACCATCGCGATTCGGACCAGTTGGTTGCGCCGCTTCCGTATCAGACGCTGATTCATCAGGCGCGCCGCTCAGCCGGGATCGGCAACCCTCGAGGCGGCTGGCCCTTACCGGCGTTGACGCTCGCAGCTTCTACAATCCGTTTGGCGTGGACCTGTTCGACGAGGCGCCGCATGGTCGAGCATCGGCGGGCGCCACTTCGCGCAGGAAGTCGAAACGTGGCGCGTTGTCGGTGGCGCGAAGACGGCAACGTTCAGCAGCGACTGGCAGCACTGGAGGTATCGCGTTGAACTGGGGCAAGGACACGGAGGTGCACCAGGAATTCGGCCAGTTCCTGGGAGAGGGATTCGCGTTGGCGCTCGGCCCTTCAGGTCGCGATGCACCCGGCAGCACGCACATCGTGTGCGGTGTGCCAGTCGACGGCGTCGTTGCCGGCTGCGAATGTCATTCCTGGTTGCGTACCGATCGATCTGCTTTCACGGCGTCGGCACCATTACACGGAGATGCTCGATGACCTGATGGATCGACCTGACAGATCGCGCTGGCACCGAACAGCGCGATGTGATCGCGTACGCCTCCGGGGCGTTGCTCGATCTCCCGGCGGGTCCGCTGAGCACGTCCGCCGGCATCGAGTACCGGGAGGAAGAGGCCTACTTTCGCACCCGGATGCAGCGAAGCGGCCGGGGTGGTTCCACCAGTGGCGTCGCCAACAAAGTACCGATGGTTCCTTCGATGTGAGCGAGATTTTCTTTGAAGTCAGCGTGCCGCTGCTGCGCGAGGTTACGCTGGCGGATCGCCCTCGATCTGTCGTTCGGCGGACGGTACACCGAGGCTATCGACGTTCGGCTCAAATACGAGCTTCATGGGCGGGCTGCAATGGCGACCAGTGCGGGATCTGTTGCTGCGTGCCCACTACGCGCAGGTTTTCGCGCGCCCACGATCAGCGACCTGTTCGAAGGACTAAGTCGATGTTCCTTTCCTGACGAGGCGATCAGCGATCCTTGTGCCGGCAACAGCGGCAATCCCGCCTTTCCGGGTTGTGCAGGGGTTTCCGCCAGGCTATGATCCGGAGGAGTGGAGCCTCTAATACGCGTTGGCGGCAATCCCGATGCCGCGCCGGAGGGAGGGCGAAACGCTTACGTTCGGGCTCGTCTACACGCCCAGTGGGCTACCCGGATTCAGAGCAGCGCTCGATCATTTCGGATATTCACGTGGACGATGCCCGCTTGGCGGGCCTGATATTGAGCTCGTGCTCGAGCGTTGCGCACTCACGGGCGACCCGCAAGTTGTGTGATCTGGTGGAGCGACACCCGGTCACCGGTGAGCCGACGCTTATCTCGGCTATCGTTCGCAACTTCGGCGACATGAACGCCAGTGGTATCGACCTGGACTTCGGCTATCGGTTTGGAACCGCGGTCGGTCAATTCGAAGTTGAATTGCTGGCGACCTACCTGGATCAACGTGACGAACTCCAATTCCCCGGCCAGCCGCGCACTCTGCTGGCGGGAACCTTCGCCGGGGAAGCCTTTCCGCGTTGGCGTACGCTGGGAAGTGTCCAATGGTCGCGGGGCGGCTGGTCGGCCAGTTACCTCTTTCACTACATCAGCTCCTACCACGAATACGATTCGTCTTTCGATGGACTCGCGCCGCGACGCGCGCACGGGTACCTCGCGTGATATCGCCAGTAGCCTGTACCACGACGTGCGCTGCGAGTACTCGTTCGCATTCGGCACCACACCTGTCGCTGGCGATTTTAGAACGTGACCGATGAAGTTCCGCCCCGCGTCAATGCCACCTCTGCATACGCCAATACGGATCCCGCGACCTACGACCTGCTGGGGCGCTCATACCAGATCGGGATCAGAGCACCAGTTCCGCTAGACCGGTATTCCAGTTCGCCGGGTGATCTTGCCTGCGCTCACCGCACCGGCAGACTTCGGGTCGGGAAACTGTGCTTTTGCTTTACGGCCCAGAGTACGATGGTGTGGCGAAGCGAACAGCTCGCAATCTCCAGTGGGAATCCAATTCAATGCGCATCGTCAATCAGAACTGGTGGTTCACGACTCTGCTGGTCAATCCGCACAAATATTGCCCGCCGCTCGCGCAAGGCAATCAATTGCGACGTAGTGATTGTCGGCGGCGGATTCGCCGGCGTCAGCGCCGCGATCGGAGTTCCTGCGCAGCGGTCACAAGGTCGTCCTGCTCGAAAGAACATCCTGGGCGGCAGCTCTTCGGGCCGCAGCGCCGGATTCCTGACGCCCGACAGCGAGCTTGGAGCTGCATCAGCTGGTCCGTCGGTACGGCGATCAAGGCAGCGGCGGAGATCTGGGACGCGCCGCTGCGCGGCATCGAGCGCATTGTCGCCGGCATCCAGAAACACGACATCCAGTGCGGTCTGCTGACGGCAGGACTCTGCTGTTTCTTGGGCTGGGCAAGAGCGGCAAGGAGGCCGTGCGATCCGAGCTCGCATTGCCGGCAGGAAGTAGGCTTCACCGACCAGCGCACTTACGACGAACAGCAGCTGAAAGGCATTCTCGGGGCGCAGGGTTACACCGCCGGCATCCGCTACGGTGGCACGTATGGCGATCAATCCGCTGGCGTGCCTGCAGGGATTCAAGAATCTGCTGGTCGATAACGGCATGCAGATCTTCGAGAGCACGGAGATGAAGCGCCTCGAGGATCACACCGTCTACACGCATGGCGGCAGCGTCACTGCAGATCAGATCATCATCGCGGTGGACAAGCTCGAGAACTCCATCAGCCCGCTCGCCGACGAGGTTTTTCATGCGCAGACATTCCTGAGCGTGACCGAGCCGCTGACGGATCGGGATCTGCAAGATACTCTTTCCGGCCGGCGAGCAGATGCAGTGCTGGGATTCGAAGCTCGTGTACTCCTACTTCAGGCTGACCGGCGACAACCGCCTGTTGCTCGGCGGCGGCACGCCGATCACGACCTACCTGAAGGACGCGTTCAACAATCCGCGCGTCATCCGAAACGGATCATCAAGGACTTCAAAGAACACTTCCCGGAGCTGCAGCGATCTGTCGTTCATGCAGTTCTGGCCGGGACAGATCGACGCGACGCGCGACCTGCTGCCGACGATCGCCAAGCCGCCCGGGCATCCGCTACATCCGCTTCATCTTCGGTGCGGTTGGCATTCCATGGGCTGTGTTCACCGGCAGCTTCACGGCGCGCAACATCCTTGGCGAGGCAGATGAGGACTACCAGAAGTACTTCAACTATTTCTCCAACGAGCGCCACTTCTTCCTGCCGAGCAGTCTCGGCAAGGTGATCGGCAAGCCGTTGTTGTTCTCGTTGACCAACAGCTGGGCGAAGTTCCGCCAGGTCGACAAGCTCCGCGATGCTGGAGAGCTGGAGAAGGAATTCTGAGGTCCTACGTCTGGCGAACGTAAACCCCGTATGTCACTCGCCGATCAATAGCTCGGCGAGCTCGCGATAGCGACGCGGAGTGATCCCCAGCAGCCGGACGAACGCGCGCCTCATCACGTCGACGCTGCCGAATCCGGCAGCCGAGGCCACCTGCTTGCAGGCCTCCATCCGTGCGCTCGAGCTGACGCCGCGCCGCCTCCACGCGCATCTGAAGCACGTACTGGGACGGCGTCGTGCCGACCTCGCGAGTAAATGCGCGCTCGAAGTTTCGCACGCTCATCGACATCCGATCCGCGAGGTCCTCTACCGACAGCTTGCGTCGCGAGATGCTCGGCAATCCAGATCTGCAGCTCACGGATCGACGTCATCTCGGAAGCCTGCGAGGCGAGCGAGACGCTCAGCTGCGGCTGTCCACCCGGCCGTCGCAGGAACAGCACCAGCTCGCGTGCCGCTTCGTGCGCGAGAGCGGCGCCGCAATCCTCCTCCACCCACGCGAGCGCGAGATCGATGCTCGCTGAAGATGCCCGCCGAGGTGTAGATGTTCCCGTCCTTGACCCAGAGCGGCTCGTGCTCGACGCGCACGCCGGGATATCGCGTCGCCAGCTCGCGGCCGAACTTCCAGTGCGCGGTCGCTCGGCGCCCATTCAGCAGGCCGGCCTCCGCGAGCAGAAAGCGCCGACACACACGGCGCCGAGCCGCCGCGCCTCGACCGCCATCTTCTTCAGCCAGGCAGACAGCGCCGCGTCACGCACCGATCGCGTGCCCAGTCCGCAGACCAGGAGCACGGAGTCGCACGCGCCTTCGACTTTCTTGAAGTGATGCCGGGCGATGAAGGTCAGCACACCGCCCTCGCCCTCGACCGTCAGGCGGTCCGCGTTCGTGACGACCTCAATCGTGTAGATGGCCCTGCCCGCGAGGCGATTGACCGAGTTGAACACCTGCAGCGGTCCGACCAGATCGAGCTCGTCGACCGGAGGCACGGCGACGACGATGATCCGGCGGCTCGACGACTGGCGACGCAAGCCAGTTTTCTCTGGACGGGGAGGCCATGTGCCCATCGACTCATGCCGCCGCGTCGAAGTGTCTCGCAAGCGCCATGACGCACGATGGCGGATTGCGTCGGATCTGTGTCGCAAGGCGACGTGCCTTCCTCAAATACGATGCCCTGCATGAGGCATGGCTGGATTGCAATTGTGGGCACGGTGCTTCTAGGAGGAGCCGTGTTTCCCGCGCTTCTCGCCGCTGACGAACGGGGCCCCTATGCACGCATTGCGATGTTGCGTCCGCATGATGGGGACACCGTCGAGTTCGAGGCCGGATACATCCGACATCTCGAGTGGCACCGGCAGGCGAAGGGACACCTGGGTCTGGTATGGCTGGACTATCTGGGCCGGTGAGCGGCAGCGATGGTTCGTCTACGCGACCTTTGGACACTCGGCCGCCAGCCTGATAACCCCGTGGTTCCGGCGGAGGACGAGCGGGACAACATTCTCCAATGTCACTCCGCACGCCCAGTTTCTGGGGAACGCGCTCTACGAATACCTGCCACTTCTCTCGCGTGGCACAGGTGCGCCGCAACCGACCGCTCGGCTCGAGTTCACGACCGTGGAGCTCGTGCCCGGAGCGGAAAGGGCCTTCGAAGCAGCCATCGGTGCCGGCCAGGCAAAACTGGAAGGCGAGACACTTTGGTTTCGGATGGTGGCAGGTGGAACTGCTCCGCGTTACGTCCGACTGCGCCCTCGGCCCAGCCTGTCGGCGCTCCTCGTTGAGCATGTCCACGCGCTACCAGACAAGGTTGACGGATTGATCGCGAAGACGACCGTCGAGATCCTCACACTGCGACCGACGATGAGTTACGGACTCTCGGCGGCGCCATGAGCAGCCCCACTGCAGACCTCCGATGAAGCGCTGCACGCCGATGCGTCGCCACACGATCGCGACCTGTTGCGCTACTGAAAGCGGACGGAGGGTCCTTTCACCACTGATCCTCAGCGTGTCTCGCGGCAACATGGTTCATCTGGGGATCGACCTATCTCGCCATCAAGTTTGCACTGGTCAGTTTTCCGCCCTTCTTCCAGATGGGCACCCGCTTCCTGGTCGGCGGGACACTCCTGTTGCTTTGGGTTTGGTTGCGCCGGCAGAAGATGCCGACGCTTACGCAGTGGCGCAACGCGCGCGATCGTCGGCACGCTCATGCTGGCGGGCAATGTGGGTGGCGTCGCGTACGCCGAGCAAACCGTGGCTTCCGGCCTCGCGGTCGCGTTCATCGCGATCGTACCTGCACTGATCACGATTGCGAGCCTGCCATTCGGAATACGGCCCTCACGCCTGGAGGCGCTCGGCATCGGTATCGGTTTTGTCGGCGTATTGCTGCTCGTTCGCGGCGATTCGTTTGCGGCTTCATCGGCCGGCCTGATCGCAATCATCGTCGCAGCGCTCGGCTGGTCAATCGGCGCTGTGCTGAGCCAGCACGTCTTCCCGCTCGCACCCGCCTTCGCAGGCTTTTCCAGCGCGATGATCTGCGGCGGGGCTGTCCTGCTGGTGCTTTCGCTACTGAGCGGCGAGACCTTCACTGGCCTCCGCAACCGTTTGCCGCCGTGGTATGGGTGTATCTCGTCGTCTGTTCGCTGATCGCGTTTTCCGCCTACATGGTGTTGTTGTCCAAAACCCGCCCCGCACTTGCATCGAGCAACAGCTTCTGTAAATCCAGTCATCGGAATGTTCCTGGGCGTTTCCCTGGGTGGTGAAAGGGTCAGCAGCCATGAATGGTTGGCGGTCGGCATCATCGTGCTGGGCGTGACGATGCTGATCCTCGGGCGGAGATGACCGGTCACAACGGCTTCACTGCAGCCGGGTCCGTCAGCTCATGCGGCGGCTTGTCGAACAGCACGCGCAGGCGCAACCCGAGGAGCTCGGGCTTGCTGAGCGCCTGGCGCTCCCTGATCACCCGGACGAGCAGGGCCGGGTCGTCGGTGATGATGTTGTCCACGCCGCGTTCGATCATGCGCATCATCACGTCCGGAGTGTTGACCGGTCCAGACATGAACGTCCTTGCCAGCCGCGTGCGCGCGCCGAATGAGCGACGGCGTGGCTTGCGCGGCGTTCAGGCTGAGGAAGTCGGCCTCGGTGCGTACCACGTTGCCTACGGCGGCCGTCACGATGTGACCGGTTTTCAATCGCGGCTCGATGCTCTTGATCTGCTCGAGCGCGGCGTAGTCGAGTGACGTGATCACGACCTGGTCCAGCATGTTTTCACGCCGTAACAGATCCACCACGGCCGGCGCGAGCTCGGGATCCGGTACGTTGTACTTGAGCTCGACGTTGATCTTCGTCCGGCCTCGCACGAGATCGATCACGTCCTCGAGGAGAGGGTGTGCTCGCCGGTGAAAGCCGTGTCGCGTACTTTCGCCCGATGTCGATATTGGCAAGCTCCGTGACAGTCAGCTCGCCGAGCTTGCGCGGGTCATCGCCCATCCGCATGAGATCGCCATCGTGCAGTACAGCGATCTGCCCGTCGCGGGTGCGCTGCACGTCGAGCTCGATGTAGGTCGCCCCGGCCTCCATCGCCGCGCGGAATGCGGCCAGCGTGTTCTCCGGCGCCGCGATCGAGGCGCCGCGATGTGCGGTGATCGCCACGTCGGCTTCCAGGTTGAGCCGCGAAGCCACGAGCCAGACCACACCGCATGCCACAGCAACGAGGATCAGCGTGGCGAAGCAAGACGGGTCGTGCCACGAGCCGTGAACGTTCCTCGCTGATCGCAAACGTCGCCAGCGCACGCCATTTCTCGGCATCGAGTTGCTCGGCATACATGCGCGTCACCAGAAACTCGTGGCCTGTGAGCTGCAGGCCGCCGTAGAGGAACGCGCCGACGAGTGTCACAACGATGTAGAGCGCCACGAGCGGCAAGACGCGGTGAGCGTCAATGCCCGCCCAGTCGAGCCCGGCGTCCGAGATCTCGCGGCAGCACCAGGTGATCGCGACGGTCACCGCGGTGAGCAGCAGCCACCACAGCAACAGCGGAGTCACGATCTGCGTGAGCCGTCCGCGAGTCATGCGCACACTCGTCTCGAGGGCCTGAGCGGGACTGTCGCCTTCGAATACCAGGCTGGGCACCGCGTACAGCCAGCGCGCGAGCTGCCAGGCCGCCAGCAGCGCGTAGCTCGACACCCAGGATTACGGCGAGCAGCTTGGCGTGCCGCCACTCGGGCGGGTGCTCGGCGAGGTAGTAGTTGATGTCGTGCCCGCCAAGCATCGTGAACCACACCAGCGCCGCCCCCGCCAGGAACGGCAGGGCCAGCAGCACGAGGCGCAGGAACACGCGCGTGGACAACATGACCAGCGGTGGCAGCTTGCGCATCACAAAGGCGATTGTTGAAGCGAAGCGAGACCGACTGGCGCGCGATCGCGTGACCAGCGATCCAGCTCAGGCCGGCGAACTCCGCCAGTAACAGGAGTGACGGTGAGAGCCGCAACCACCAGCACGAACACGGCTCCGCTCGGAGAGAGGACGAACGTAGCGATGTCGAAGTTGCTGATCACCGGCTCGCCCGAGGTCAGCACGATGCGGCGGCCAATCCAGGTCACGAGCGGTGCAAGAGATCGCAAAGCCGAGCAGCTGCATGAGCAGGTGGAAGGCGAGCGGCGGGCGCCAAGTGAAATGGAAGTCGGCCCAGGTGCGGCCGGCGAGCGTTTTCTGGTCGGTTAATTGCTTCGATCACGCGTCCCCTGCATGAGCCGGGTTCCCAGATCCCAGGCGGCGCGAACGCCGATCGGTTCTCCCGATCGCGAACATTTCGCTCCCTGACTCTTGCATCCCCTCTTGCATCCTACAAAGATCCTCAGGCAGTCGGGAGAGGGGACACGATGATTTCTTTCATCCTGGTGATGGTGTGCGCGATTGCAGCCGGTTGGGTCGCAAATCGCATCGACGTGCCATACCCGATCGTGCTGGTCCTGGCAGGAATCGGCGTCGGATTCGTGTACGGCTGGCCGGGACTCGGGCTCGAGCCGCAATTGGTGCTCGCCATCGTGCTGCCCGCTGTGCTGTACCCCGCGGCCCTCGCCACGTCATGGCGTGATTTCCGCCTATTGCGTCGCCCGATCCTGCTGTTGGCCATTGGCTTGGTCGCGACGACGACGCTGGCCGTGGGCGTCGCATTCAAGTGGCTGGTGCCGCAGGCGCCGTGGGCAGTCGCGTTTGCGCTCGGCGCTATCGTCTCACCGCCAGATGCAGTGGCAGCGACCGCGGTGTTGAGACGATTTCGCCTCGCCACGCCGGATCGTGACGCTCCTGGAAGGCGAGAGCCTGGTGAACGACGCGACTGGCCTGGTGCTCTACCGGTTCGCCGTGGCTGCTGCAATGACCGGCATGTTTTCCGGCTGGGCGCTGGCCGGCCAGTTTGTCTGGATCGCGGCCGGTGGAATCGCGCTCGGCATCGCAACGGGCTGGATCACGTCGCGGCTGCAGGAACGCCTGCACGATCCGATGCTCGAGCTGGCGATGTCATTGACGACTCCGTTTGCGGCCTATTGGCTGTGCGAGTTGTTGCAGGTGTCCGGTGTCCTCGGCGTGGTCACGGTCGGACTGTACCGGTCGCGGTGGGCACATCTGCGCAGCTCAGCAGTCGCGCGCCTCAACATTCTCACCTTCTGGCGCGCTGTTGTGTTCGTGGTCAACTGCCTGATCTTCGTGCTCATCGGTATCCGACTGCCCGTGATCGGAAAATCACTTTTGGTGCATCAGGCATTCTCCTGGCAGCACGTAGCCGCCCTGATCGGCGTGCTGAGCCTGGTCGCGATCGGCGTGCGGTTTCTCTGGATCTTCACGGCGACCTACGGCGTGCGCCTGCTGGTGCCGTCGTTGCGCCGTCGTGATCCGGCCTCCGCCCGAGTTTCGACTCTCGTCAGTTGGTGTGGCATGCGGGCGTCGTTACGTTGGCCGCCGCGCTTGCTCTGCCGGTTGGGATGCCCACCGGTGAGCCGTTTCCGCAACGCGATCTGGTGATTCTCCTTGCGTTCGGCATTGTGCTTCGTGACGCTGGTCGGTCAGGGACTGACACTTCCAGCCCCTGATTCGGGCCCTGCGTCTCGAGAAGGACACCTCTGGCGAGACCGAATCCGAACTCGCACGCGAGGCGATGCGCCGCGCGGCGATCCAGGCCGTAAACAGATTGGTCGCTGAGCATGGGTTGCCCGCGCAGGAAGCCGTGGCGGTAAAGCGTTTCTTCAACAGCCGGTCACGATCGAGTGGCGGTCTCTCGCTCGAGAGCGAGGCGCGCTTGTGGCTGGGCGCAGCCGCTGCGCAACGCGAAGCGCTGCTCAAGCTGTGGCAGAACAACGAGATCGGCGACGATGTGCTGTCGCGTCTCGGAGCGTGAAATCGATCTCGCTGAAGCGCGTCTCGCGCGCGACGAGTGAGTTGGGATCTGGCAGCTCGCGTGCGCGCTATTGCGGCCCGACCTTCTTGAAGCCGGCCGGCACTTCAAAGCGCGCCGGCGCTCGCCGGGCCGCGATTGATCGATACCAATTCGACCGACATCTGCATCATGCTCACCATGCCCGGCGCGGTGGTCGGTGCAGCGGCGGCGGCCGGGGCGGGCGCTGCTGTCGTCGCTGTCGTCGACGCAGGCTCGGCCTTCTTCTTGGTAAAGAGCGAACCGAGTTTGCCACCCAACTTGCCAGCGACGCCGCTCAATGACGACTCGCCCGCTTTCTGGGCAGCTGCCTCCCCTGCGGCTTGGCCGGCAGCGGTTGCCGCGGCCTCTCCCACTTCATCGCTGGTCGGTGCCGCAGGTGTCGCGCCGCCTGCAGACGCATCCGCAGGCGCACCCTTCGTTGTTTCACATTGTGGGCCGCCGACACTGAGGCCGAACGTTGTCTTGACGGGGCGTCCTTTCACGTCTCGAAGCTTGGTAGCGAGCTCGCCCCAAAGGCCCTTGTAACTGCCGAAGAGTGTTTCCGCGCGCTGAGCAGCATCGCGGGACATCTGCGATGTGAAGCCCATCTTCTCGGCGTATGTCGTGTAGAAGTGCGTGATTTCAGCGTCTTCTGCCAAAGCAGGGGAGAGCCATTCGTCAAGGTTGAGGGTGAAGTCGCACACCGCGCCGCTCTTCTTGTCCTTGCACGACTGGGTCGCAGCCATGCTGATCCTTTCGGCTTCATAGCCAGCGAAGGTCTTTTTCTCGCCGGTACGCTTCACTTCCGATTTGGGCTCCGACCACTTCACATTGCGACTGGTCCACGGGTGCCGGCGAACCTTGTGTCTGCGGTGATTGCGCCTGCGCCTGAGCTTGTGCCTGCTGCGCCTGGTCTACCATCTTCTGCCAGTTCGCGCGCATTTCGGCGAAGGTCTGCTCGCTGTATTCCTTTTTCTTGAGATTCAACGAGTATGTCTTTTCTTGATCCAATCGAATGATTTCCGCCGTCGGGCCCATGCTGCTGCCGGCGAACATGCGCATGAGCTTCGACTCCATCTGCAGGTCGCTTTCGGTGCGAGCCCGGTCACCAGCGACCATGGTCAGTTCCTTGCCGCTCATGTTGGCGAACTTCAGCATTCCTTCAACTGAAATTCGCTCTTCGATGGTGACGTCGGCGAAGGCCAGCGAGAGATTCAAAGCAAGTGCAAGTGCGGTCGTGCAGCGCAGCACCTGTGTTTTGGCGCTCATCCTGATTCTCCCGAGCGTGCGCGGCGATGGGGCCGTGATGCTATCAGGCTGCTATGTCGGTTGAAATGCCGGTGCCTGCCAAGGCTACCCATGGTCATTGCCCTCAAAAGGCAGCAGCGCTACGGGCGTCGGGCTCCACGAAGACTTGAGCGACCATGCGCAGGATAAGGGGCTTATGAGATCCAGGTTCTTGGCGACGGCCGTCTTCATGACTTTGCCAATGTTCGGCTGCGAGAACAAACAGGACGTTCAAGAAAGTCGGGACGCGCTGGAACCGAGGGCTCCCTGTTTCTATGCCGGGCAGGAGTATTCCGATGGCAGCCTGGATGTGCCAGGAAAACAAGCTGATGACATGTAACGACGGGCGCTGGTTGGTGAGGGGCGACGCGTGTGCGAAGCCATGTGAAAAGGAGTGCCCCAGCCCCGAAGTAGGGAGCATCCGTCCTGAAGGCGGTTAAGGCACTGGTCTGTGGCTCGAAGAGCGGCGATGTACCATGTGCGGCCGCTCGCAGCAGCGAACACACCCTGAGGAAACACATGATCCTTCGATCTGCCGATCCTGGTACTGATTGCATTCGTGTGCGCGAACCTCGCGCATGCATCACCCCCACTCAAGCCGATCTCGAACATGCGCACCGGTTGCTCGGCGAGGCGATTCTCTTCGACAGGCATAACGATTTGCCGTGGGCGATTCGCACCGACAAGAAGGCGCCCGGCGACATCGTCGCGTACGACCTGCGCAAGCCCACGACCGGCCAGACGGACATCCCGCGGCTGCGACAGGGTGGCCTCAGCGCGCAGTTCTGGTCTGTTTATGTTCCAGGCGAGTTGACCTGCGGATGGGCGCGCACGCAGCTGGAACAGATCGACCTGATGCGCCGGGTGATCGCCCGATATCCGGAGCGCTTGTCCAGCTTGCGAGCACGGCTAAAGACATTCGCGAGGCCAAGAAAGCCGGCCGCATCGGATCGCATGCTCGGCATCGAAGGCGGGCACGCAATCGAGGACTCACTGGGTGCGCTGCGTGCCTACTACGACCTGGGCGTGCGCTACATGACGCTCACGCATAACACCAACACGGACTGGGCCGACTCGGCAGCAGACGTTCCAGCGCACCACGGCCTCACCGCAGTTCGGCGAGCAGGTGGTGCTCGAGATGAATCGCATCGGCATGCTGGTGGATCTCTCGCACACCTCCGCCGAGACCATGGAGGACGCGCTGCGCGTGTCGCGCGCGCCCGTCATCTTCTCGCACTCGTCCGCACGCGCGGTCTGTAACGTGCCGCGCAATGTGCCCGACAACGTCCTGAAAATGCTGAAAACCAATGGCGGCGTGGTAATGATCGCGTTCGTTGCGGGGTTCACCGATCCTGACGTGGCCAAAGTCATGCAGCCGGTGATCGAGGAATTCAACCGCCGCTCGCGCGACGTCAAGTCCAGGAGGAACGCACCAAGCTCTACGATGAGCTCACGGGCAGTGTCAAACTGCCGCCGACCTCGATTTCGAAAGTGGCGGACCAGGTCGAGTACGTACGGCGCATTGCGGGTGTCGAGATGTCGGGATTGGCAGCGACTTCGACGGCAACACCGCGTGGCCGGAGGGGCTATCGGACGTCTCGATGTATCCGAACCTGTTCGCGGAGCTCATTCACCGCGGCTGGACGGATATAGACCTGAAAATGCTTGCTGGCGAGAATGTGCTGCGGGTCCTGGAGCGAGCCGAGAAAGTCTCGGCCGAGATGCAGCGTCAGTAGGGCGCGCTTCCTCAGGACGCCTTCTTCTCCCCTTTGTCATCTGGGTGCGCGCGCGCCGACGACCCTTGCGGCGCGCGCGTGCCACCGAAGACAAGCGTCCCGGGCCCGCTGGCGCGGTCGGTTCGACCTCCTCATCGCCGTGCAGCTCGAGGAGTGATTCCATCAGGCCCTCGTCCGCACTCGAACAGACGCCGAGCACCGTCGCTTGCTCGCAACCCTCGGCGGCGACGTACGCGTGGCCCATGTTGGAGTCGATATAGATGGACTCGCCGGCCTCGAGCACGATCGGGTCATAGAACTCGGTGTGAATCTCGATGCGTCCTTCGAGGACGTAGATATATTCCTCGCCCGAGTGGTGCACGAGCTCGCCGAACTCGCTCACGCTCTTGGCGCGTATTTTCGTGAGCACCGGAATCATGCGCTTGCGGCGCAGCTCTGCGCACAGAGTAGTAATCGTAGTTGCGCGTATTGACGCGCACCGCGCGGTCGATGCGCCCGATGCTCCGGCGCGCCGTGACGGCGGCTCCGGCCCTTCGCCAGGCTCTGCGAAGAGTTCGGACATGCGAATCTTCAGTCGCTCGCTCAGCTGCTGCAGCTTGTCGTAGGTGAGCGTGAGCCGATCGTGTTCCACCTTGGCGAGCGTCGACAGCGGGATCCCGGTGCGCTGGCTCATCTCCTTCAGAGTCCAATCGTTGCGCTGGCGCAGGCCGCGCAGCAGGCGGCCGAGGGTCGGTTTGTCTGGATTTCATTGGCTGAACACTTCTAGACGCCCAAACCACATAGAAAATTGACGATTCTCCAATCAGGACTATTATAGCCGGATTGGGGATAATACAGTTCAGCGGCCACAGCCGCACCTGTTCCAGGCATCGCCGGAGCTCAACATGCGTGTCATTTCTCTTCAGTGTCAGCTGCGTCGCCCTGCTGTTTACAGGTTTGTCCGCGCAGCGCACAGGGGCCGGCGCCGGCGCGAAGCCCCGCGCCCGCAAAAACGCTGCGCCGACTGCTGCGGCAGAGCCGGCACGCGCTGCGGAACCAGCGCGAACGGCTTACCGCAACTGACCGCGCTGATGCCGAAGCCTGGCTCGACGGCTTCATGCCGATGAGCTTCAAGACCGGCGATATCGCTGGTGCTGTCGTCGTCGTGGTCAAGGACGGCGCAGATCCTGCGTGCAGAAGGGTTACGGCTACGCCGACGTCGAAAGCACACGCCGGTCGATCCGGAGCTGCACGCTGTTCAGGCCGGGCTCGGTGTCGAAGCTCTTCACGTGGACTGCGGTGATGCAGCTGGTCGAGCAGGGCAAGCTCGATCTCGACGCGGATATCAACAAGTACCTCGACTTCGAGATTCCGGACCGCGACGGCAAGCCCATCACGTTGCGCAACATCATGACGCACACCTCGGGCTTCGAGGAGCAGGAGCAAGGACTGATCGCGCGTGAGCAGGATGGCGTCGCCCGAACTGGCGCCTATCTCAAGGATGGACGCCGACTCGGATCTTTGCGCCCGGCGACGACGCCGGCGTATTCGAACTGCGGCCACTGCGCTCGCCGGCTACATCGTCGCAGCGGGTTTCAGGTCAGTACCTTCGATGACTACCTCGACAAGCACATCTTTGCAGCCGCTCGACATGCAGCACTCGACCTTCCGCCAGCCGCTGCCCGAAGCAGCTGAAAGGGACATGTCGAAGGGCTATCCGCAAGCCTCTGGCCTCAAGCCGGAGGCAAGGAGTTCGAGATCGTGAGCCCGGCGCCCGCCGGCAGCCTTGTCGGCGCCTCGGCGCCGACATGGGGCACTTCATGATCGCGCACCTGCAGAAGGGCACGTTCGGCAGTCGAACCGCATCCTGCAAGCCTGACTGCGCGAGCATGATGCATACGACGGCGCTGACGACTGCTGCCGCGCGTGAATCGCATGCTGCTCGGGTTCTACGAGACCAACTGCAACGGTCATCGCGTCATTTCTCACGGCGGCGACACACAGTGGTTTCACAGCGATCTGCACCTGTTTCATCGACGATCGGCGTGGGCCTGTTCCTCTCGATGAACTGTCCGGGGAAGGACGGCGCTGCCCAGCCGACATGCGCAGCGCGCTGTTCGAACAGTTCACCGACCGCTACTTCCGGCGCACGGTGCTGACGGCGAAGGTGGACGCGAAGACCGCGGCAGAGCACGCCAAACATGATTGCCGGTCGCTACGACAACCCGCGGCGCGCCGATTCGACTTTTATCAGCCTGCTGAATCTCGCTCGGCCGAGCTCAAGGTCACCGTGAACGACGACGGCACCCTTACGCGTGCCATTGCTGACAGACTGCGTCCGGCGCCCCGATCAAGTGGCGTGAGATCGAGCCTTTCATCTGGGAGGACGTCGATGGCAAGAGAGCTCATGGCCGCAGAGTCGAGAACGGCCGCATCACGCGCTTCAGCGTCGATCCGGTGACTCCGTTCATGACTTTCGAACCGGTTCACGCCTACAAGTCCGGCAGTTGGTTGGTGCCGGCACTTTGCCGGAGGCCTCGTCGCCCTGCTTCTCACGGCACTGGCATGGCCTATTTCCGCCCTGATCCGCCGGCACTACGGCGTGCGCTACGCGCTCGCCGGACAGGATGCGAAGGCGCATCGTCACGTGCGACTCGCATCCGTGGCGGCGCTGGTCGTGTTCGGTGGCTGGGCGCTGCTGCTGTCGATCATGCTGAAGAACTTCGCGTACCTCAGCAGCAAGACGGACCTCTGGCTGCGGTTGCTGCAGTTCCTGTCGCCGATCGTGTTCTTTGGCGCGGCGATCGTGGGCGTCTGGAATGCCTGGATCGTCGTGCGCAGCAAACGCAAAGTGGTACGCGAAGGCTTGGGCGGTGGTGCTGGCACTCGTTCCTGGCTGTCCTGTGGGTTGCGGTGAACTATCACCTGATGAAGTTCGGCGTGCGGTATTGAAGGCGCGCCAATCACCACGATGCCCCCACGGCTAAGGCTGCAGCTCGCGGTCGAAGAGCTGCCGTTGAAGGTGCCCTTCCGGATCTCCGGCTACACCTTCACGCAGATCCCCGCATTGGTCGCCCAGCTTTGGGACGCGGAACGGATTGGCCGTGGCGAGGCTGAGGGCGTCTACTACTTCGACGACACGCCTGCGCGCATGGCCGTCGATATCGAATCGCGTCGTGCCGAGATCGAGGCGGGTATCACCCGTGACGAGCTTCGCGAGCTGTTGCCGATCGGCGGCGCGAGGAATGCGCTGGATTGCGCACTCTGGGAGCTCGAGGCGAAAAGGGCAGGACAGCCGGTCTGGAAGCTCGCGGGAATCGAGCAGGCGGTGCCGCTGACGACGATGTTCACGCTCGGCGCAGACCACCCTGCGACGATTGCAACGGCTGCGACGGCACGCGCGGACGCAACGGCGCTCAAACTCAAGTTGAGCGGCGAGCTTGAACTGGACATCGAGCGGGTCCGGGCGGTCCGCGGTGCGCGCCGGACGTCTGGCTGGGTGTCGACGCGAACCAGGGCTATACACTCGATTCACTCGAACGCCTCGTGCCCGTGCTCATGCAAGCGCGTGTACTCCTGCTCGAGCAGCCACTGGCGCGCGGCTGCGAAGCGAATCTCGACCTTGTCGATTGCCCGATTCCGATCGCCGCCGATGAAAGCTGTCAAGGGCTCGCCGACATCGAAGGTCTGCTCGGCCTGTTCGATGTCGTGAACATCAAGCTCGACAAGTGCGGCGGGCTGACCGGAGGCACTCCTCATGATCCAGAAGTCGCGTCGGCTCGGGTTGAAAGTGATGGTGGGCAACATGGTCGGCACCAGTCTTGCGATGGCGCCGGCGTTCGTCGCCGGCCAGCTCTGCGACTTCATCGATCTCGACGGGCCAACCTTCCTCACGGTCGATCGCACTCCCGGTGTGGTCTTCGACCGCGGCACGGTGTGGTGCCCGGAGCAACTCTGGGGTTGACCGGGCTTTCACATCTGCGGGGCTAGTTCGATTGACAATTCTCTGTTTGGGATCATGATGTCCGTATTGGGATTAAAGAGCCGAATCGAGTCTATGACGGTCAAGCAGGCAGGAATCGCGCGGCGGCGCTTTCTCCAGGGGAGTGCTGCGGCGCTGCTGGTTGCCGGGCCGCCGATGTTGAACATCGGCCGTTTCCAGGTCTTCGCAGACAGTCCGCACGAAGTATTCCGCGCGGGCGGTCAAGCTCGTCGAGCGTGCGCTCGTGATCGACATGCTCGGCGTGCTGAAACTCGATTTCACGCCGGAAGCCTTCGCGGTGCCGACCACTGAACAGGAAGCCGCGATGTTCCGCGCCAGTGGCATCACCGGGTTTCACAATTCCATCGGCATCGGCGGGCCGTCGGCATACGACGATGCGCTGACCTTCCTCGCCGCCTGGCAGGGCTATGCAGGCCGCAATGCAGATGTCTTTTCGTTGGTCGGGTCGCGCGTCGGACCTCGACCACGCCAGAGGCGGAGCACAAGGTCGCGGTGATCATGGGGCTGCAGAACGCTGACCAGTTCCGCGAGCCGAAGGACGTCAAGGCGTTTTACCAGCTCGGGCTGCGCTGCGCGCAGCTCACCTACAACTCGCAGAACGCTGCTTGGCTCGGGCAGCACCGATCGGGTCGACGGCGGCGTCAGCGACTTTGGCGCCGAGATCATCAAGGCGATGAACGAAGTGGGGATGCTGGTCGACGTCTCTCACTGCGGCGACCGGACCACGCTGGATGCCATCGAGCTCTCGCCGAAGCCGATCGCCATCACGCATTCGAACTGTCGTGCGCTCAACAACCATCCGCGCCTCAAGACCGACGAAGCGATCAGAAGCTGGCAGCGAAGGGCGGCGTGATGGGCATCACCGGCGTGCGCATGTTCGTGCGCGATCGGGAGCCGACGACGGTCGAGCACATCGTCGATCACATCGATCACGTCGTGCAGCTGGTCGGGATCGAGCATGTCGGCATCGGCTCCGATTCCGATCTCAACGGCTACGACGACATGCCCGCGGACCAGCTCAAGGAGCTGCGCGCTTCCTACAAGGCGAGCTACGCCTTCCGCGACAAGATCGACACCGATGGTTACGACCATCCACGCAAGACTTTCGACCTGACCGAGGCGCTGATCCGTCGCGGCTATTCCGACGACAACATCTCAGCCGTGCTCGGCGGCAATTTCCGGCGCCTGTTGGGCGCCACATGGGCGTAAGCCGCAGCAATTGTTTTTTGGGGGACTGCAAATGAGCATCAAGCAACTGGCACGCCGCATCGCGCTGACAATTGGGATTCTGCTGGCGGGCGCAGGTGTCGTCGCGGCACAGGAAGCGTCGAACCTTGGCGAGGTGGTGGTCACCGCGCAGAAACGCTCCGAAACGCTGTTGGAGATCCCGATGTCGGTCTCCGTCATTAGCGGCGAAACGCTCGAACGGGGGCAGGCGGACAATTTCAAGGATCTCGTCGCCCTGGTGCCGGGCTTGAGCATCGATACCAACACGCCCGGCGTCTCGCGCATCACGCTGCGCGGTATCAATACCGGGGGTGTCGCGTCGACGGTCGGCGTCTACGTCAATGACGTACCGTTTGGCTCGAGCAGCGGACTGGCCAATGGCGCGATTCTGTCCGGCGACTTCGACACCTTCGACATGGAGCGGATCGAGGTCCTGCGGGGTCCGCAGGGGACGCTGTACGGCGCGAGCTCACTCGGCGGCGTAATCAAGTACGTCGCCAACGATCCGTCGACGAAAGACTTTGAAGGCCGCCTGCTAGGGACCACGGAAAGCGTCGAAGGCGGCGGGATGGGCTATGCCTTGACCGGCGTGCTGAACATCCCGTTGAGCGATACTTTCGCGGTCCGCGCCAGCGGCTTCTACCGTTCCGATGACGGCTACATCAATTCGATCGGCAACAATCCGATTCCGACTCTGCAGGATCCGACGGTCAACATCGAGAGCACACGGGTCGAGAAGGACCTCAACGGGCTCGAGAACTACGGTGGGCGGATCTCGGCGCTGTTCGAACCCTCGGACCATTTCTCGCTCAATCTGACGGCCCTGTTCCAGGACATCAACAGCGACAACGCGGACCGGTTCGAGGCCGACCCGGAGACGCTCGAGCCCCTGTACGGCGGCTCCGTGGTTTCCGCTACCACCCGGAGTGGACGGACGTCGAGTATCGCGTCTACAGCGCAACGATCAACTGGGGTATCGGACCTGTCACTCTGCAGTCGGTGACCAGTTACGGCGAGTTCGAGGAAAACTTCCAGCGCGATATTGCCGTCGTGCCCGCTCTTGGAGCACCGACTGCGCAGCTGGCAACTCTGGTGTTCAGCACCCCGGGCACGACTGACACGTTATTGTCCGGGATCGTGCATCAGGTCACCAGTACCGATAAGTTCACGCAGGAGCTGCGCCTCTTGTCGCCCGAGAACGATGCGTTCGAGTGGCTGATCGGCGCCTACTACACGGACGAAGATTCCGCCATCGATCCGCAGGCTTTGTTTGCGGTCTTGCCCGGCACCGAAGAGATTGCGCCCGGCATACCGCAACTGGCCGATGTCAGCGTCTTGTCCAACTACAAGGAATTTGCGCTGTTTGCGAATGCAACCTGGCATATCAGCCCGAAGTTCGATCTGTCCTTCGGCGCACGCTGGAGCGACAACGATCAGGATGCTTCCCAGGTACTCGACGCGTTCGTGTTTCCAGCACCTGTCGTCTTCGACAAAGCGAGTTCGTCCGAGAACCCGTTCACCTGGTCGGTGTCGCCGCGCTACGAGTTCACGGACACGACTTCGATGTACGTGCGCGTCGCGACCGGCTTTCGGCCGGGCGGCCCGAACGTCCTGGCGCCCGGTACACCGGCCGGCACGCCGACGACCTATGACTCTGACGAGCTCACGAACTACGAGCTCGGCCTCAAGACTGGCAATGCAGCTGGCACCTTGTCTCTCGACGTCGCAGCTTTCTTCCTCGACTGGAAAGACATTCAGCTGTTTGCCCAGGTTAATGGCGTCGGCATCAATGCCAACGGCGGTACCGCGGAGAGCCAGGGCGTCGAGTTCACGGCGACAGCCATCCCGCTTCGGGCCTGACGCTCACGCTCAGTGGCGCTTACACCGATGCCAAACTCACCCAGGACACCGACCCGCTCGTGGGCGGCCTGGACGGTGACCCGTTGCCCTTCGTGCCGGAGTGGGCCTTGACTCTCGGCGGCGATTACGAATGGCCCGTCTTTAGCAACGCGAGGGCCTACGTCGGCGGCCAGATCGCGTACATCGGCGACCGTACCGCGACATTCGACAATCGCAACGCCGCCGGCGACATCCGCGAAGCCGATTCGTACACGGCCGTCGATCTGCGGACCGGGATCATCTGGGACCGTTGGTCGATCGAGCTCTACGGCAAGAACGTGACGGACGAAGAGGGCATCACCGACATCGAGGCGCCCGGGAATTTCCCGAATGGCGCCGTTGCGATCAGCACCATCCGCCCGCGAACGATCGGCTTGTCGTTGGGCGTGCATTTCTGACGGCGCGGCACCGGTAGAAAAGTGTCGGCAGTACACAACGCGGCCGCGAGAGGCGACGCGTCGGACTCACTCGTGACCCGGCTGCCGTCGCCCTATCTGCTCTTCCTGGGCGATGTCACCGACCCGACGTACGCCAAGACAGCGTTCGGCCTGCGTGACTGGGCTCGCGAGCGTTGCATCGGCGAGCTGTCCTGCACCGGGGGCACGGTCACGACGGGACTGCCGCGTCTCACGCCGAGTGAAGCACGCGCTCAAGGCGCGCGTGCGCTCCTCATTGGCATTGCCAACGAGGGCGGTCGAATCATGGACAGCTGGATCCCGACGCTCGTCAGCGCGTTGGAGGCAGGTCTCGATATCGTGAGCGGGATGCATGCGCGGCTCGAGGATACGCCGGGACTCAAGGCCGCGGCCGAGCGCCATCACCGGCGTCTCATCAACGTGCGCACGCCGCCGCGCGACCTGATGGTCGGGACCGGAGCGCGGCGGATGGGCAAGCGCTTGCTCACCGTGGGCACGGACTGTGCGCTCGGCAAGAAATACACAGCACTCGCGCTGACGCGGGCTTTTCGCGCGCGCGGCCTCGATGCCGATTTCCGCGCCACCGGACAGAACGGGAATCATGATCGCGGGTAGCGGCATGCCGATGGACGCTGTGGTGGCCGATTTCGAAGCTGGCGCCGCGGAGCGGTTGAGTCCGGATGCGGCCGCGGATCACTGGGACGTGATCGAAGGGCAGGGGTCACTGTTTCATCCCTCCTACGCAGCGGTGTCACTCGGCCTGCTCCACGGCAGCCAGCCCGATGTGATCGTGGTGTGCCATGAGCCGGGCAGACGCCACATCCTTGGGCTGGAGGCGTTCGAGCTCCCGACACTCGAGGAGACGATCGATCTCAATCTCGAAGCTCGGTCGAAGAACTAATCCCGCGATCCGTTGCGCGGGAATCAGCTTCAATACCTCGAGCTTGTCGGAGGGCGAGGCGCGCCGACTCATGAGCCAGGAAAGCGCGCGCCTGCAATTGCCGGTCGCCGATCCGATGCGCGGCGGCGCCGAGTTCGAACGTCTGGCCGACGCCTGCCTGCAGGAAAGCTCCTGAGGCCGTGACGCCTCGCTCCTCCTGGTTCCAGCGCTACCTGCTACCCGGTTTCGCCTTCAAGGCCGTCGTCATCGGCGGCGGGTACGCGACCGGACGTGAGCTCGCGGAGTTCTTCCTGCCAAGCGGCCCGTGGGGCGGGATATTCGCGATGCTGCTGGCGATGGTGGTGTGGAGCGCAGTATGCGTCGTGACGTTCCTGTTCGCGCGTGCGACCGCGAGCCGCGACTACCGCACCTTCTTTCGCAATCTCCTCGGACCTGCGTGGGTCGTTTTCGAAGCCGCGTACTTCCTGTTCGTCATCCTGATCCTGGCCGTGTTCGGCGCGGCAGCGGGCGCGATCGGACAAGCGCTGTTTGGTGTGGCCGCCACTTGTGGGCACGCTGTGCCTGATCGCCGGCATCGCGGCATTCGCGACCTATGGCAATCACCTCGGTCGAACGCTTGTTCAAGTGGGTCTCATTCTTCTTATATGGTGTCTACGCCATCTTCGTGGTGCTCGCCCTGAGCGCTTTCGGAGATCGCGTGGCTGCCAATTTCGCTACGCCTGGATCGAGTGAAGGCTGGGCGCTCGGCGGACTGACCTACGCCGGGTACGAACATCGTCGGCGCCGTCGTCATCCTGCCGGTGCTGCGCCATCTCAGCAGCAATCGCGATGCCGTCGTTGCCGGCGCGCTCTGCAGGTCCACTCGCGATGATTCCGGCTTTTCTCTTCCTTTATCTGCATGGTGGCCTTCTATCCCGAAATCGGCCAGCAGGCATTACCCTCGGACTTCCTGTTACAGCGCATGAATCGTCCCGGTCTTTCACGTGACGTTTCAGCTGATGATCTTCGCGGCGCTCCTCGAGAGTGGCACGCGGCGGCGTGCACGCGGTCAACGAGCGAATCGCTCACGCATATCGATCTCGGTACCAAGGCGAGCTGTCGGAACGCGCGCGTCTCGCGCTCGCCGGGGGCCTGCTGCTGGTCGCGATCTTTCCTCGCCGATCGCTTCGGCCTCGTCATGCTGATCGCGCGTGGTTACCGCGCATTGGCCTACATCATCCTTGCGATCTATGTGCTACCGCTCCTGACGTACGGGGTATGGCGGCTTGCCCGGCCTGCACGGCCGAATCAGTAGATCCACTGCAAGCGGGTCAGGGAAACTTTATAGAACCGGGGCGCCCCTTCCCTGGTGGCACTCCGTGCTCACGCGCTAAGCAAGCGCGCGCAATCAGCTATCCGTTGCTGATTTGCCTTACGGACTATGGCCCCGGCATTGGCGGCACGCCATTGGGCTTTGGGCCAACAGAGCAGCGCATCGGGAAGTGGGTGATCGTCGTGGGCGGACATTTCGCCTTCATCAACCTTTCACGAACCTCGACATAAATCCTCCCGCAACATCCGCGGGCTGCCCTCATGGAATGAGCCACGTCTTGATGCGGCCGAGCCGTGAGCCGTCCGGGGCACCGGCAGTCCCAATCTCTCTTGGAGTGAATCTTTAAATGAAGGCTAAACTGCTTGCGTCCCTGCTTGGTTCTGGCTGCCGTCGCAACGACGGCGGGTGCCATCGACTTCGGACGCCAGGTCGAAATCTTGCCTCAAGGCCGAGGCGCCGGCGCTGGTTCGGCGTGGTCTGGTACGTTGAATGCGTCATCCACGACACAAGTCACCGGAGCGGCGCGCAAGCAGATCCGACGCAGCTGGTGACGCTGGCGCACGGACTGACGGCAAGATGTGGTGAGCGAGGCAGACGGACTCGGCGGCAACATCGACCAGATGGTGCTGTGGCCCAATGACCTGCATCCGACCCACCTGATCGCGTGCAACGAAGAAGGTACTGCCGCTCCCGGTATCCAGCGCATTCGTCTTTCGGACGGAGTCGTGGAGACGATCCTGACCGGCCTGACCCGCTGCGACCCGACGCGCAAGACCCCCGGGGAACGATCATCGCAGCGGAGGAAAACAGCGCCGCGAGCAGACTGGTCGAGATCATCGATCCGCTGCAGCACGACCAACGTCGTTCTCTCTGGAACCACGCTAAGCGGCGCGGACGCCCGGTCACGTCGCGCCCTGCGTTCGGCTCTCGGGGCCTTCCTCGTTCGAGGGTTTCGCGATACTGCCGAACGGGGTGACCTATTACACTGACGAGAATCGTCCGGGGACGGGACGGTCTCGGCGCCCCAGGCGGGTCGCAGATCAAGTTCATCCCCACTGCGCTCTGGACTCCCGGCAATCCACCGATCGTCGATCTCGCGCAGTCGCCATACTACGGATGGTCGCGTGTTCGGATTGCGGATCGGGCGCAACCCAACAGTACCGATGTCGGACAGGGCAACGAGTTCGGGCGCGGCGAACTGGGTGGAAGTCATCGAGGGCCAGGTCGTCGGTACAACCACGATCAGCTCGCAGCAATCTGCGCGCGCGGCCGCTGCACTCAAGCTGACGGCGTACTACCGCCCGGAAGACATGGACCTCGACCGGCAGGCTATCGCCACGGGCAGCGTGCGGATTCTGCGGCACGAACACGGGACAGGATCTGCCCGTGAACAGCGTGGTGGTGACAATCACTGGGAGAGAGGTCTACTGCATCACCGATGGCACGCTTCGCGCAGGCGGCCGGATACGACGACTACGACTCAAACCGCGGGCGGCGTGACCTACACGTTGCTGGCGAACTCGACCCCGGAGTACCAGCCGCTCGTCATCGGCTTCTTCGACTTCGCGATGATGGACAACATCGCCTATCAACCGGGTCGCGGCAACTTTATCCTGCATGAAGACGGCGAGGGCCCAGCTTCGACTCCCCGCTCGCGGCAACGACCTGTGGGATTGTCTGGACGTGACGGCGCTGACAAGGACATTCTCGGCGATGGCTGTATCAAGATCGGCACGATCAACGATCAGAGCGGCTCGCTGGCCGGCGGTGGTGGAGCCGAGTGGACAGGTGGTGTTTTTGATGCCTCGGGCAAGCGCTTCTTCGTCGAGTATTCAGCACGCTATCGGTGTCGGCACGACAGGCGTGTACGGCCCTGGCTACGCTCACGGGTATATTCTCGAGATCGACGGCTGGCGCTAGGGAATAGAGTCCGACGTCTTCAGACGCAATCTCGCTGGCGGCCGGGGATCGCGCCGGCGGGCGCGATTTCTGATTTGCGATCGCGCGCAAACTCTCTTGGGGTCTTTTCCCGGTGGGGAATCAGCCGCGGTAGAGGTACTGAAGGATATGGAACTTATGCTTGCTCTTGCCGGAGCCATGCGCCGAATTCTTCCACTCTTGGCTGCGCCAGGCTCTCCGATTAAACCTCGCCAGTGACCGAACGGCGCGTACCTTCGACAATGTCGCGACGAAACGCGCCGCTGCCATTCGTCGGTGAAGATGGCAGGCATCATCTGACTCAGCTGCAGCGCCTCGAGCAATTCCCATTCGCCCCGGTCCAGCCACGCCTCATCGCACAGTGAGCAGACGTCGAGGCGATTGAAACCGTCCCGGTCAGCTTGTACTTCATCATGACGCGGCTGCACTTCGGGCACGTGAGCGCGGTCGTGGTGTCCGTGGTCTCGATTGAGATAGTCGTCTCTGGCGCGCTGCCCTCGGTCGGCGCTTTTGAATCTCGGCCCAGTGACGGTAGTACACGAGCGACACGAGGGTTCCCTGGCAGTCGGGACAGCCCGCCGCCGGCGAGATACTCCTCGATCATCGTGGGCTTGAGATCCGGTGTCTTGCAGCGCGGGCACTTCATAGGCGGCTCCATCGAGGACAGGCATCGGGGCGCAGCGAAGTGTAGCGCCGGCGCAGACGCATCCCCTCGACCAATGCTTCAGAGTGAGAAACGCTTCGAGGTTTTCCGCCGCAAGCAGACTAGCATCCGCGGCCCGTACCTACAGGAGTTACAGGCCGACACCATCGCGCCATTGCCAGCGAGTTCTGCAGCTGTGCGCAAGCGTACAGACGCGCCTGCGAGCGCAGTCTAAAGAACATGCTGGTGAGTTCTGTGGGTAGAACGGTAGCGACATGAACACGGCGGCGACGAGCGAGCATCTCACGGGCAACGAGCGACAGCTGTGCGCGCCTTTCGCGCGGCCGTCCTGGGACGGGCGCTCTGGCAGCTGGCCAGTACCCTCCCGGCATTCGTGCTCCTTGGCTCCTGATGGCGTGGAGCCTGCACTCGGGCTGGGGCCACGGCTGGACTTTGCTGTTTGGTGCTACCCACGGCGGGACTCTACGTACGCTCTGTTCATCTTCCAGCACGACTGCGGGCATGGCTCGTATTTCGCCAGCAGGCGGGCCAATCACTGGGTGGGCGCTCGTCTCGGATTGATCACACTGTTTCCGTTCAGCTACTGGAAGAAGACTCCACGCGATCCATCACGGTACCTCCGGGAACCTCGATCGCCGCGAGTTCGGCGACGTCCGAACGCTGACCGTGAAGGAGTATCGGATGCGCTCGCGACTGGGGCCGCTTCGGGTACCGCCTCTATCGCAGCATGCCCGTACTGCTCGGGGTGGGGCCGAGCTATCAGCTCCTGATCAAGCATCGGTTTCCATTCGACCTGCCGATATCATGGAAGAAGGAATGGGCGAGCGTGTTGCTCAACAATTTCATCCTCGTAATCATCGCCGTTTCGTTGGCACGATGACGGTCAGGTTGGCACACTACTGCTCCTCGTGCATGTGCCCGTGGTTCTGGTCGCTGGAGCAATGGGTGTATGGCTGTTCTACGTACAGCACATCTTCGAACGTGCCTACTGGTCACGGCGGGAAGAATGGGACCCCAATCAAGCGGCCATCGTGGGCAGCTCCTACTACGATCTGCCCCGAGTGCTGCACTGGTTTACGGGTAACATCGGGTACCACCACATTCATCACCTGGCGCCGCGCATTCCGAACTATCGCTTGCGCGCGGCGTTTGAATCCAGCCCGCTGCTGCAGCGTGCGCCCAGGTTGACCTTGCGCAGCAGCTTCGCATGCGCGCGCATGAAGCTCTGGGATGAAGATCGTGGACGTATGGTCGGCTTCCCTCACTCTTTCCGCTGCGGTAACGAAACCGCCAGGCACGTAGTCCGGAGGCCAGTCATGTATGACCATGTGGCGGGATACAACCCAATACGGCTCGAAGGAGAGTTGAAACGCCCGCGGAACGAGCTGAGCCCCGCTGAATGCCCGCGTGCGGCTCCTGATGCACCGGAGCTCCTTCTGGCGACGCAACTGGATGCCTGGAAGATGAAGGCGGCACGCCTGCGCCGCATTGATCCCGCCAACTAATTCATGATGCGCGTGTAGGGTTTTCTTGTCGGTCGCGTAGCAACCGCATGAGGCCGCTTCCAGGCCGCGGACATTCAGGACACGAAGGTTGCCGCGGCTGTATCTGAATCAGAATTGCGCCGCTGCAATGAACTCGCGGCTTTGGTGATGCCAGCGCGCCGCACGCCCAGCATGAAGGCCAGAAACTCATGCGTAATATGGAAATTGTCGGCGTGCGCCCGATCCCGGTCATCAACAGCCACCGGGCAAGCCGCGCCTCGATCAAGTGGAAGCGCGTACACACGGCGGTCTGTGCGAGCTGGATCAGCGTGACGTACACATATCGGTTGAGCTCGGCGCAACGCCGGACCGTGCTCGAGCTCGCGCAGGAATGGGGCGGCCTTCACCCGCCAGGCGCGCCCCGCGCCCTGCACCAGTCCTGAGAGTCGTGCGACGTCCGCACCGAGCATCAAGGAAATCCCCAGCATGCCTTCGTCGCCGACCAGGCCCAGCTCGAGCTCCGCATCACCGACTCTTGAGAGATGAGAGAGATGAAGCTGTCAATGGGGAAGAAAACGTCTTGAGATGGACTCGCCCGGCTCGCAAAGCACGGTGCCGGATCGCAAGCTCGACTGGCTCACAGCCCGCAAGGAGGCGCCGCCGGACGGCAACCGGCAGCGCCGCGAGCAGCCGGTTCTGCGCCGGAACGCGTTTCGACGCCGAGATTGAGGAAATCATGCGTTGCACGGTGGCGAAGACCCGCGCGCTCGTCTGTTCGCCAGGCCGCTTTCGCGACTGATTTTGTTGGGCAGCCTACGCGCGCGATGGGGTGCCAGGCCGACCCGTTTTCCTGGTGCGCGGCTTGCGCCTTCTCGGGGAGCGAGCAGCCGATCGCTTTCTTTCTTGACCACTGCGTAGCATTCGCAGGACAGTTGCTCGAGTTTCTTCCGATCGAGCACCACGATCTGTCCGCGGCTGTAGCGGATCACGCCGAGGCGCCTGCACATGGCCGGCGGCCTCCGTGACGCCTTCGCGGCGCACACCGAGCATGTTGGCGATCAGCTCCTGGGTCATCGTGAGCTCGTTGCTCGAAGGCAGGCGGTCGAGCGAGAGCAGCAGCCAGCGGCAGAGCTGCTGGTCGCACTGAATGGTGGCGGTTGCAGACCGCGGTCTGGGCCATCTGCGTGATCAGCGACTGCGTGTAGCGCAGGAGCAAGTGCAGCATCTGTCCGTGACGATTGAATTCTTCCTTGACTCGTTGTCCCGTCAGTCGATAAGCGAAGCCGGCGCTCTGCACGATCGCACGGTTCGGCGTGGTCTCACCGCCCATGAACAGCGCAACGCCGATCGCACCCTCCTTGCCGACGACGGCGATCTCTGCCGACGCGCCGTTTTCCAGAACGTACAGGAGCGAGACGATGCAGTCGGTCGGAAAGTACAAGTGGCGCAGCGTATCGCCCGATTCGTACAAGACCGCGCCGAGCGGCATCTCGACGCGCTGCAGGTGCGGGAACATGCGTTCGCGCTCTTCGGTCAGGAGCGCGCAGAGGATCTGATTCTCCGCTGGCCGCGCGGCCTCGGGCACGGAATGAGAATGTCTACCTACGGTCATCATTCAAGTCTAGCTCAGCTGTGCTGAGCTGTGTCCGCTACCGTACAAAGCATGAGTGCTCCTCGATGCCACGGGAGACAAGTGCCTGAATCCTATAAGCGCGCTGGCGCACCGACGTAGGAATCGTTCGCGCTTATTGTTCGCCCAATCTACAAGGCCACGATTCACTGAGCTGGCCCAGCCCGATTCAGGGCACCAGAGGCGCTGTTCCGACGAAGCGGGGCGGCAGGTGCTCCGGACTCCTCCCACTCTCTTCGGGGACGGTCATCGACCGCCATCCACAGCATCATTTTGATCTTCTCGTAACGGAGCTATTGCGTGTACAAACGATCCCGCAAATTACTTAACCTCGGGCATCGCTCTGGCGATGGCCGCTACCAGCGGCGCAGCGACCGCAACTACCGCGTCTCAGGACGTCACGGACGCACGGCAGGAATCGCAGATCTGGACGACTTATGCCCTGAGTCCTTACCTGCGCTCAAACGATCTCAAGGTGTCGGTGCACGAGGGCAAGGCCACGCTGACCGGCAAAGTGGACGAAAGCGTCAACAAGGACCTCGCCAAGCAGATTGCTCTTGGCGTTGATGGCATCAAGGACGTGGACAACCAGATCGTGGTTCAGGCCTGACTACATTCCGCCGGCATCAACCTCGGCAAACCGCAGCTATGGCGAAGTGATCGATGATGCGACGATCACCTCGGCGGTAAAGTCGAAGCTGGTGTGGAGCAAGAATACCGGAAGGCCTGACCACAGACGTCGATACGAAACGGGGCAAGGTGTCGCTGATGGGCACTCGCCGATAGCAAGGCGACCAAGGATCTCGCGGGCCGACTGGCCATGGATGCGCTGCGGCGTCGTCGCAGTGGACAACCAGCTGGTAGTCAACAGTGCGAAGTCGAGCGTTGCCGATACCGCCAAGGGTTCAACGAAGGATGCCGAACAGGGCATGTCGGACGGTTGGATCACGACCAAGGTGAAGTCAACGCTTTATGATGTCCAGCAATGTTGCCGGTTCCGATATCGCGGTGAGCACCGACAAGGGCATCGTCACGCTGAGCGGCAACGTGGACAGTGGAGCAGAGCGTGCCCTGGCGATCGAGCTTGCGCAGAACGTCGAGGGCGTCAAGCAGCGTCAATTCGAAGGCTCTCACGACGCTTTAAGTACTATCTCTGAAGGTTCGCCCGAGCACGTCCGTTTCACGGGACACGCCTGGCACCTTTTCGACCCCGCACGGCGCAGGTTGTGCGGGGTTTTTTGCTGTTCAAGAAGTCCGTGGGGCAACGTACAGACGCACTTGCATGGGTTCGCCCACTCTATTTATATGGTTGCAGCGTTACTTGAGGAAACTATCGTGGAAAATCCTGGACGCGGCGGCTCCGTCGTGCGGAGCGAGTATCGGATAGATCGGCATCGAGTCGTTTTTCGAGTCCGGCGGCGGATGGCACTGCGTGTGCCGCGAATTCGCTACCTCCAGTGCGTGCAGTCACACTCGTGAGGCCGCCGGCATCCGCGCTGCCCAGGTCAACATCAAGGACCACGTCATGGCAGGGGCGGTCGCAGTTTCCGCAGAACGTGTGGGCAAGTCGCGCGACGACTTCACGCGCGTCCGCAATACCTGAACGAACGCCGCGTAATGCCGGCGGCCGCGCATTTATGTGCGTCACCGTACAGAACGAAAATGCCCTTCTTGGTAGCCTATGGTGGAGAAAATGCAGCGCAATGGCAGGCAACTGAGGGACATGAAGCACTTGTCGGCTCGACCTATCTTTCAGGACAAGCTTCCGCATCGCGGTGGCTTCACCGGGCCTCGAGAGGATTATCAAGAGGCACGGCAGCAAATCGAGAAGCTTAGTCGGAGCAATGCGCGGCTCACGAAGAAGGTGTGTTCGACTGAGGCGAGAGAGGCTGCGCGGGTGCGCCACCTTGCCTATCACGACGAGCTCACCGGGCTGCCCAATCGCAGCTTGCTGATGGACCGGCTCACACAGGCGACGGCTCAGGCCGCACGACAACACAAGCAAGGTGGGGCTGTTGTTCCTAGACCTTGACCAATTCAAGCGTGTCAACGACAGGCTCGGACATGCCGCCGGAGACAAGGTGTTGCAGGAGGTGGCCGAGCGGTTGTCGGCGTGCATTCGCAGTTGCGATACGGTCTGCCGTTATGGCGGCGACGAGTTCGTGATCATGTTGCCGGAAATCGACGGCTCGCGCGTGCGCGGAGGCCGTCGCGCGCAAGATCCGCAAGTGTCTGTGCGCTTTCCGTTACGTGTTCGACGACCAGGCCTATTGTGCTAACGGCGAGTATCGGCATCGCGATCTATCGCGCCGACGGGCGAGGCGCTCAGCGAGCTGATCAGAGAGGCCGACAGTGCCATGTATCTCGCCAAGGCGTGCGGCTGACTCTCCCGTCAGCTCTCGTTAATCTGGCCCCTTCAAGTCCCCATGACGCAATAAGTTGCGCGGGCTTTTATCGATGTTCAATTGCCTCGTGCGCTCACCGAAACAGCATCTCGAAGCGCGACCCCCGCGCCCCAATCAGCCTCCCGAGGCTCGAGCAGAGTGTCACGCGGCCACGCAATGCTCGAGCGCAGCTCGAGAAACAACCATTCGAGGTGGATGCGGCGCCGGTAGATCACCCGCAGACCGTAGTCAGCAGTCAGGCACCTCTCGGTCAGGACTCTCCCGAGATTGCACCCTGATAAGCGAAGGCGCGCCCGTTGCCTAGATTCTGATAGAGCGTGAGGCTCGAGAACCAGCGTACGCCTTCGGTTTCCTGCGTAAAGGCGCCCGAGGCGGTCCAGCGCACGAGGAAGGCCTCCCCGAGCAAACGCTCAGGTCGATACGCGTCGTGGCCCCGAAGCGGCCTTCGCTCTCCTGCCAGAAGATCGTCTCCTGCAGCCGAAGGATATTGCGCTTGAGGAATGGCAGCGCGAGGCGATAGGTGCCTTTGGCGTAGGGGTCCAGGGGCCAGTCAAGCTTGACACCGACGCTAGCATCGAAGTGCCCACCGCCGCGGCGGGCTGACGGTACCCGAGGCCCAATAGCACTGCATCATCATCTTCCCCGGCAAACTGCCGGGGCAGCGTGTCGAAATCATCGCGCAAGTCGGTCACGTATTCGTCGGGGTTGACCCGGCCTACAAATGCGCTGAAGCGCTCGCTGATCTGTGGCATACGCACCTGCGCCCGGAACCGAATGCTCGGATCCCTGGTGATCGCGCTGGTCCCAGAGAGTACCCACCGCGACACTGCCATGTGTGGCCTGATACTCGTCATCGAAGCGGGCGTTGCCGAAGAAGCCATCGAACCCGGCCGCCGAAAGGCAGATCGTTCGGTAGAGTCCGGCATGCATGCGATCGATCCACGCTGACTCGCCGTCGAGCTTGCCCTCGCAGAGCTCTGTAATGTCTGCCGGAAGACCCTGGGGCGCGATAGGCAACCGTACGAGTTCCGCCCATGACAGCCTGGGAGTCGTGTGCTCGGGCGGCGGTGTCTCCTGTGGTGCTGGATTGACCAGCAACAGACGCCCACAATTGCGTTCAATCCGAGTGCAACCCCACGACGACGCATCGACGGCATCTCGAACGGATCTCATCGGACGACGCATTTCCCCTCCGAAACTGCCACGAGTCTAACTCTTCATTGCCGACCGCCTTTGTACGCGCTGACGTACAGATGCGGCCGCAGAAGCCGCATAACTTGTCCCGGCAATCGAAAATCTGAGGGGACATTCATGAACATCATTATCTGGCTGCGTGGTCGGCGGGCTGATCGGATGGGTGGCGAGCATGGTCATGCGCACGGACGGACAACAGGGAATCATTCTCAACGTGGTGGTCGGAATTGTGGGTGCGGCACTCGGCGGATGGTTCTTGAGCCCGCTCATCGGGGCATCGACCATCAATCAGAACAACTTCAGCGTGTCTGGCTTGGTCGTCTCGTTTTTGGGGGCAGTCATTCTCCTGGCCATTGTCAACCTCGTCCGGCGAGGTTCGGCGCGGTAATGCGAGCTGGTCAGGTCTGGTGATCCCCGAGGATCATCCGCACGCGGTGAGTCTGTCCGTCGTTGACTAGCGCAATAACCGTCGGGCCATTTGCCAGCCTCTGATCGTTCCAGTTCGGCGTAAGCCATTCCACGGGCTGACGCTGCCGGGGTTCTCAACCCGGATTTCATAGCGTGAGCTGCGATACTTGAAGGCGATCTCGAAGCCGGGCCAGTGCGCGGGAATGCAAGGCGTGAGTCTCAAGCGGTTTCCTCCAGGTGAAACCCAGGATCCACTCGAGGCCGGCTCGAGTACATCCAGCCGGCCGAGCCCGGTGTACCACGTCCAGCCGCCGCGCCCGACATGCGGCGCGACGGAGTAGACGTCGGCGGCGATCACGTACGGCTCGACCTTGTAGCGATGCACGTCGGCGCGCGTGGTCGTGCGGTTGACCGGATTGAGCAGTGAGAACAGTTCCGCGGCCTTGTCTCCCTGGCCGAGCAGCGCGAATGCGATCACCGACCACGTCGCGGCGTGCGTGTACTGGCCGCCGTTTTCGCGGATGCCGGGCGGGTAGCCCTTGATGTAACCGGGATCGAGCGGCGTGCGGTCGAATGGCGGCGCGAACAACAACGCCAGCCCGTCGTCGCGCCGGATGAGCTGCTCGATCGACGGCGGCCATCGCGCGTGTCGCGCGCGGCGCATCTGCCGCGCCGGAGATCACGCTCCAGGATTGCGCGATCGAGTCGATGCGGCATTCGTCGTTCGTTGCCGGAGCCGAGCGGCGTGCCGTCGTCGAAATAGCCGCGGCGATACCAGTCGCCGTCCCAGACCTCGCGTCTCGAGCGCGCGCTTGCAGTGCTGTGGCGTGCGTCAGCCACCGCGCGGCGCGCGTCTTCCCGTCACGCGCCTTCGCCAACGGCGCGAAGACCGTCGAGCGTCGCGTGCAGGAACCAGGCGAGCCAGACGCTCTCGCCGCGCCCCGGCTCGCCGACGCGGTTCATGCCGTCGTTCCAGTCGCCGGTGCCGATCAGCGGCAGGCCGTGTTCGCCGACGGCGAGGCTCTGATCCAGCGCGCGCGCGCAGTGTTCGAAGAGCGACGCGCCTTCGTCCGAGATCGATGGTTGGAAGTACGCATCGTGATCGCCGGGCCGCAGCGCCTGGCCTTCGATGAACGGCACGCTTTCGTCGAGCACCGCGACATGTCGCCGGTCGTCTCGACATAGTGCGCGGCGGCGAATGCGAGCCAGATGCGATCGTCGGAGATGCGTGTGCGGACGCCCTGGCCGGTCCGCGGCAGCCACCAGTGCTGAACGTCGCCCTCGATGAATTGCCGGGCGGCGGCGCGCAGCAGGTGCTCGCGCGTCAGTCTGCCGGCGCGACACGGCGAGTGCCATGCGCGTCCTGGAGCTGGTCGCGAAACCAGTAAGCGCCGCTCGCCTGATAGAACGCCGATCGCGCCCACATCGCGGCATGCGAGCGTCTGATAGAGCATCCAGCGATTGAGAATGATGTCCATGGAGCGGTCCGGCGTCTTCACCTGGACCGTGCCGAGCACCTCGTCCCAACGCTCGACCACGCTGCGAAGCACCGCCTCGAGGTCCGCCGCGGCAGCTAGCGCTCGAGGAGCGCCTGCGCGCTCTGCCGCGTCCGCAGCTTCGCCGAGGAAGAAGATGACTTCGCGGTATCGCGCCGGCTCGAGACGCGACGGACGTCTGCAGTGCGCTGCAGGGATCCAGGCCGGCGCCGACTCGCTTGGAGAGAGGCGCAGCTCCCGAGCAAGCGCCGCAGGCTCTGCGAGTGTGCCGTTCCGACCGAGGAATTCCCGCCGGTCACCGGTCCAGTTGGTCTGGCGGCCGGCCAGGTCGGCGAACGCGACACGTGAGCCGAACGCTGGCGTTCCACGGATTGCGCGCAAACATTGCGCCGGTCGCCGCATCGATCTCGGTCACGACTGAAAGGTGCGCGACGCGGCTGCGCGACGGGCCGAGCACCCATTCGACATAGGCTGTGATCGAGAGCCGTCGCGGGCTCGCCCGGACGTGTTGCGGATCGTCAGGCGCGAGATCTTGATCGGATCCTCGAGCGGCACGTACATGCAGGAGATCGAGTGCGATACCGTGCGAGTCGTGCTCGAACCGGCTGTAGCCCTGGCCGTGGCGTGGCGACAGTAGAACGCGGCCGCGTCGCGGATCGGCGCCGCCGTCGGTCCCCACAGCTCGCCGGTCTCTTCGTCGCGCAAGTAGATGACCTCGCCCGGCCGATCGGTGACGGGGTCGTTCGACCATGGCGTGAGCTGGTTCTCGCGGCTGCTCCGCGCCCAGGTGTAGCCGCTGCCCTCGACTGCGACCTGAAAGCCGAAAGCGGGATTGGCGATGACATTGATCCAGGGCGCCGGTAGTCGACCGCCCGGTCGCTGCAGGATCGTCACGTACTCCCGCCCGTCCGCGGCGAATCCACCGAGCCCGTTGAAGAATTCGAGCGTCCGGCGGCGCGGCACCGGTGTGCAGCGCATCTGCGCGACGCGCGACGTCTTGACGGCGCGCGTTCGGCGGCACGGTCGCGGTGTCCGCTTCCGGGAAACGGTCGACCTGATCCGGCGAGCGTTCCGTGCCGTGCCCGCCAGCACGGCCCGGGCCACGGAGAGGAGCAGCGCGCGCGTCTCCGTCGAAATGAGGTCCGCGCGCAGTACGAACACCGAGCCGCGCGCGCACGTCCGCTGCGATCGGCGGTCGCGCGCCGGCTCGTGCGGACGCAGAGTCTCCAGGGCGACCTGAAGGTCCTGAACGTAGGACGATGCCCGTTCGTTCAGGATCACGAGATCGACGGCGAGCTGCTTCATGCGCCAGTATTCGTGGGCGCGCAGCAACTGGCGCGACGATGGCGATGTCCTCGACGTTGTCGATCCGCAGCGAGAACGATCGGCAGGTCGCCGGAAATGCCCTGAGCCCAGAGCGCCGCGGGCGCGCCGCCGCCGCGGCGGATGGCATCCGACGACGGACGCAGCGACGCGATCGGCGTAGAGCACGTGGCCCGCGAGACGCTGAAACAGGTTCGCCTGCATCCGCGATCGATGCCGAGGTGACTGCAGCTGCACCTGCGCCTGGGTCCACGCGAGTGTGGCCGCGCGCGTCGAAGGCGTCGGCGTCGTGATGCTTGTCGACGCAGGTCGAGCACATCGCTGCGCGGACGACGCGACCACCGTCCAGAAGGCGATGCGCACCGTCGCGCCAGGCGGCACCCGCACGCGACAGCGCAGCGCGAAAACGGGATCGAGCACGGTGCCGACGGTGTTTGACAGCGGCCGGCCGTCCATCACGGCGATCGGCGCTCGAACTTCGTCGTCCGCGGCCGAGGAAGCGGGCGCGATCGGTCTCGATTTCCAGCTCGCCCACCGTCTCGCCCTCGACGACGGCCTGATGCGCCGCCCAGATCTTCGGTCTCGCCGGGCGATCGCTTGCGACGCGCGTCGCCAGGATGGCGCCGAGCCTGGGCGACATATTCGGTCTGCACGAACAGCTTGGAGAAAGCCGGGTGCGCTGCGTCGGCAGCGGGCGGCGCCAGCACGAGCTCGGCGTACGAGGTGATCTCGATGTCCCGCATCCGGCTGCTGGTGTTCGTGATCGAGACAGGCGCCGGACCTCGGCGTCGTCCTCCGGCGAGACGATGATCTTCGAGCGTCGTCGTGATCGTTCCGATCGGTGCCGAGACGATCTCGGCGCTGATCCTCGGTGAACGTGACGTCGTAGCTGGTCGGGCTCGACGCCGCATGGCTGGTAGCCCGCGGACCACACGTCGCCGCTCTGCACGTCGCGCAGGAAAACGTAAGCTGCCCCAGTCGTCGCGCGTGACGTCCTCGCCGCCAGCGCGTGATCGCCGAATCGCGCCAGCGGCTGTAGCCGGAGCCGGCCGCGGTGAGCATCACCGCGTAGCGGCCGTTCGAGAGCAGGTGCGCCTGCGGGCGTGGCATCGTGCGCGGAATGCGAGGCGCCGCACGTCAGCGGCGACAGCTCGATCGATGCGCGGCGCCGCCGTCTCGACTTCCTCCGCCCTGCGGATGAGCGACCGCGACATCGCGCGGCGTACGTTCCTGCAGCAGCAAGCTCTGTCGCCTGCACCGATCGGCTCGGCGTGAAACCGCGCCGCGCATGATCCCGTGCAGCAGCGCGTTGGCGATGGCGACGACGCGTCATGCCCTGGTGGTGCGCCATGAAGGCGCGCACGATCGCGACGTGCTTGCCCTCGGGCAGACGCGCTGGGCGTGTAATCCGAGCGCCTCGTAGAAGCCGTAGCGACCGCAGCGCGCCCAGCTCGGCGAGCGCGCGCCAGATTGCGCGCCGCCAGCTCGCGGATCGACCATCGCTGCAAGCGCGGTCGCGTACGGCGCGACCACGACGTTCTCGCTCGAGGCCCCGTTTCAGGCCCAGACCCGGCACGCCGAAGTTCGAGTACTGATAGGTGAGCTCGAGGTCGCGCGCGTTGTAGGCGGATTCCGAAATGCCCCACGGCAGGCCGAGCTGCGGCGCCATAGCTGCATCTGCCGGCGCACGATCAGGCGGCTCGTCTGCTCGAGCAGGCTGCCGGCCGGTGCGCGCATCACGAGCGACGGCATCAGGTACTCGAACATCGAGCCGGACCAGGAGATCAGCGCCGCGCCGCGCTCCGACCGGCGTCACGGTGCGCCCGAGCCGGAACCAGTGGCGCGACGGGATGTCGCCCTTGGCGATCGCGACGAAGCTCGCGAGGCGGGCCTCCGAGGCGAGCAGGTCGTAGCAGCTCGGGTCGAGCGTGCCGTCGGCGACGCGATAGCCGATCGGAGAGAAGTTGCGCTGCGGATCGAGCAGGAAGCCGAACTCCATCGCTTCGGCCATCGATCGCTGCGGTTGTCTCCAGCGTCAGCAGCCGCTCCTTCAGCGTGGTGTCGTCGCTTGCCAGAGGTCGACCGCGCCAGCTCTCGACGCAGCGATGGATGGCATCCGACCAGAAGAGGATGTCTCCGTGAGCTTCATCGCCGCCGTCGCTGGCCAGCGTCCGCGCGATGTCCACGAGCGTGTAGGCGTGCAGCTGCAACGTTCTGGGTGGAACGGTGATATCACCGCGCATGGTCTCGACATCGAGGCAACGCCGAGGCTCAATGATTCTCGAGCTGTTCTTCGCAGTTGCGCCCAGCAGGTTGGACGGCGTACGCAATTCAGCTGGGAGGCGCTCGCAGCGCCTCGCGCGCCATGTCGCAGGCGTCGCAAGCACCCGCAGCGCAAGGACTCGACACCGCAGCAGAGTCGCGCCACTCGCGGATCGCGCTCGCTGACAGTGATGAGGTGTGCGCGCGAGGTTGCCCGCTGTCGACCGGATGATACGTAGCGCGGCTCCAATGGACGCAAGATCGCGCAGGTGTCGTACCAGTTGTAGAAGTGGCCGCGATAGCGCTGCAAGCGACTCATGGTGCTGGAGCGTTGCTCGCAAGCGCTCACCGCGTCGCGTAGTGCCGATCCAGCCGAAAGTCCCGGGCGCTGACGATCGACAGCAGGTAGAGGCCGATGTGTGGTGGGCGAGGTGCGATGCGCCAGCACCGGCGCGGGATCCTCCTGAAAGTTGTCGGGCGGCAGCATGTTGATCTTCTGCGGTGACGAAGGTCTCGAAGAATCGCCAGGTGCGGCGCGCGACCAGCCGCAGTGCGCGCGCATCTGCGTCGATACCGTCAGGTCGATCTCGCCACGCGGGCTGAGCGGCTGATGCGCAGCGCGATCGCGCGGTGAGTATCCACAGCACAGGAACGGCGTCGCAATCCACCATGTTTCCGCCCGACGAAGTAGACAATGACGGCGCAGCAACGAGCGTGCCGGCAACGCCGCCGATCATCTTGCGATAGATGCGCCGAAGCCTGAGCGTGGCTGCGAGCGATGCCTGGGCCGCGGTGACCCACTCGCAGCGAGATGCGCGGTGGCTCACGATCAGCCGAGTACAGCGTCCGACTGATGGCGTCGCACCATCAGCCACGCCTGATGCGGAAGAAAGACGATCTGCAAAACGATGCGCGATCCACGGCCAACAGCCAGTCCCTGCCAGTGCGCGCAGATGGCTGCGCGGGGTGACACCGGCACGCGCGGGCAGGATCGCCGCCATCAACCGGGAGCAGCGCCGGCAAGGCGATCGTTGCCAGGATGAAGGCGGTCCAGGCAGGGCGGCGTGTAACGGCAGATGTCCAGCCCAACACCAGCGCGACGAAGCTTGCCGGCGCGGACAGCGTGCGGCGCAGGTTGTCGAGCATCTTCCAGCGACCAAGCAGCGGAAGAGCGGCTGTGGCGTCGATCCGTCATCGGTTGCATCGCGCCGACCGAGAATCCATGGCAGCAGCAACTGCCAGTCGCCGCGTGCCCAGCGATGCTGGCGCGCGGCAGCGACGTCGTAGCGCGCAGGAAACTCTTCGACGACCTCAACGTCGGCTCACGGCTCCCGCGCGCGCGAAGATTGCCTTCGAACAGGTCGTGGCTGAGCAGAGTGCCCTCGGACGCGCGGTGGGCCAGAGCCGCCTCAAAGCGCGTCGACGTCGTAGATTCCCTTGCCGGCATACGAGCCCTCGCCGAAGAGAGTCCTGGTACACGTCCGAGACGGCGGACGCATAGGGGTCGATGCCTGGTGCGCTCGACACGATACGTTGATAGAGCGATCCCTCCGCGCCCATGGGCAGCGATGGCGTGACGCGAGGCTGCAGTACGGCATAGCCTTCGACGACGCGTCCGGTTGCCTCGATCGAAGCGGGGCTGATTGAGCGGGTGGGACAGCTTGCCGATCAGCCGGCGCAGGCTTTCGCGCGGCAGCCGCGTATCGGCGTCGAGCGTAATGCACGTAACGAACGTCGAGCGGAACTCGCGGCGAGCTGACTGTCGCTGATCCATGAAGCGTGGTATCGGTCGCGCCGCGCAGCAGCCGGTTGAGCTCATGGAGCTTGCCGCGCTTGCGTTCCCATCCGATCCATTGCTGTTGCACGCTCGCTCCAGACGCGCGCTATCGGTGCAGTAGCAGGAAGCGGTTGACGGATGACACAGGCGCATACCTGCGGTTCAGCCGCGCGATTCCACGAATGGCCGTCTGTGAGTAATGCCGCGTCTG
>ERZ1370068.4428-contig-3502_pt1 | contig 39429 bp, 57 predicted proteins | sample MGYA00561227_ERZ1370068 | MGnify/ENA primary metagenome ERZ1370068 (study PRJEB38410, sample SAMEA6850437) | metagenome | study: Metagenomic assessment of the ecological functions of the soil: analysis of the soil microbiota associated with the...
CGTTACGTATTGTCGCAATCACTCCTCTGGGGACAGGCGGAATGACCGATCCGTCAGCTCCCGTCCAGATAGCTCGGATGTACAGGTAGCCATCAGCACGTCGCCGTCACATCGTATCCTGGCAGCCCGTTCCGGCTGTTCCAAGAAATAAGTGCCGAGTTCGCCCGATCGACCCCTGCGGCACGCCCGGATCGGTGCGCCCAGAATGGGTGCCGTCATGTAAGATACTCGCAGCGCTCTCGCAGAGTGGCGGCCCCATCACCGTTAGCTGGTTGTTGACGCTGCCGACGTTCGACAGACTCCAATCGCGCGTCGTTGCCTGTTGCTTGTTGCATGTCGCCATGGATATTATAGCCGGTGACATCGATGTCACCCGATGGCGATACGCGCGCCGACAAATCGGCGCACGGGTAACCCTTACACCGCCGCGTTAGCAGCCGCGGTCAGAGCGCGCCAGACGGTTTGAGGCGACTGCGGCACGGGAACCGGCGGCCCCGGGTCAGCGCCAACAGCCAGTACCCAGGCCGCCGACCACCAGCAGCAGAACCAGGGCGCCACAGACAACGGCCATTCATGCCGCGTCCGGCGACCGCAATCCCGCGCGGTCGCGACCGCCCGCTCGCGGCATCGCCCGTGCGGAAGCGCATAGTTATGTACCAGGTCGCGCAGCGACTGCGGACGGTCGGCGGGATCGGGCTGCAGCATGGCGGTCGGCTCGGCCGCAGCTCCGCCGGCACGCGCCCAGCTTCCGGGACCGGCCCGCCGCGCCTCGATCACCGAGATCGGCGAGGCTCCCATGTCCAGGGGCGCGCCGGTGGCGGCGGCCGCCAATACCAGGCCGAGGCTGTAGATGTCCGAGCGCGTGATCGACCTTGCCGCCATAGAGCCCGATGCTGCTCAGGCGACGACGTAATGAATACTTCCTGGCGAAGTCGTCGCCGACGATGGTCGTGACCTCTGGATCGGCCATCTTGGAGATGCTGGAGGTCGATGATCTTGGCCTTGGCCAGTTCGCCGCCCGGCAGGATCACGTTGTCCAGGCGACAGGTCGCGGTGGATCACACCCTTTTCATGTGGGCGGCGGCCAGCCGTTTCGGCCAGGCGGTCGCGCAACTCGCGCACCTGAGCCGGCCGCAGCGCGCCCTGCTTGCATGAGCTTCGACAAGGATGGACCGTCGACGAACTCCATCACCAGGTAGATGCGGCCGTTCTCGTCGCGAAAGACGCCAGTCGTAGGCGACGATGCGCGTCGTGGCGGACGGTGCGGAGAATCGAGGCTTCGCGACGGAACAGGTCGACGATGCGCGTGTTGCCCGCCAGCTCCGGCAGAATCACCTTGATCGCATGGAGGTGTCGAGTTCCGCGTGGCGGGCGCGATACGACCTCGCCCATGCCGCCGCGCGCCAGCAGCGCCTCGATCCGGTAGGTATGGCGCGAGCAGCTGGCCGGGCGCGATCGTCGAGGCCGGGCCGCCGAGCAGCAGTCTGCGGGGACGGGATATCTTGGCGCCGGGGCCGAGCGTCAGGTCATCGTCGGATTGCGTCGGTCCGCCATCGGCGGACTCAGCCATCGGCGGCGCGGCGTTACTGCTGCGACCGCCGTGACGTTGTCGCTGGCGCCGTGGGCGATGGCGCTCTCGATCAGCGCGTAGGGCGCGTCGAACAATGACTCGCGCATCAGGATGGCGCGGATCTCGTCGTCCTCGACCTCCTTCGTCAGCGCTCATCGCTGCATAGTAGGAACAGGTCGCCCGCGCGCAGGCGATCGTGACGGGTCTCGAGATCGAGGCGCATCAGTGGCGCCGACCGCTCGCGTCACGACGTTGCTGTAGGGATGATTGCGCGCCTCCCTGCGGCGAGCAGCAGCTGGGCGTCGACCATTTCCTGCAGTCACGGCTGTGATCCCGCGCTGACCTGCTGCAGCGTTTCGTCGCGCGAGGCGGTAGAGGCGGCTGTCGCCGGCCACATACGCAGGCATAGTGCTGGCCGTAGGCGAGGAGCGCTGACGACGGTGCTGGCGATGATCCGGCCGGGACCACGGGCGGCGGCCTCGACGCGCGCAGCTGCCCGTTGGCCGCTCTGCAACGCCGACTTGACGCCCGGAGAGGAACGTCGGCGGCGCGTCTCTGGCGCTGGGACCTGGCCGAGGCGCGCGACAGTAAGCTGGCTGGCGTGGTCGCCGGCATCGTGGCCGCCCATGCCGTCGGCGATCGCCCACAGCCCGAGATCGGCGCGGTCGAGATAGAGAGTCTCGTTCAGCTTGCGGACACAGCCGACATGGGTAGCCGCGCCCGAGACGAGGTGGAACCGCAGTGCGGAGGTCGCCGCCCGTTCGCTCATGTCGCCGCCGCGGCTTCGGCAGGAGCGGCCGGCGCACTGCCATCCCAGCCCCACGCGCCCCAGCGGCCGTCGAGGAAGGCGGCAAAGCCTTCGGCCGACGGCAGGCCGTCGCAGGCGATGAAAGCTGGCCGCCACGTCTTCGGATCCCGACGTCCACCACAGGCTGCAACGGGGATAGGACGTGCTCAAGAACCGCTCGGCGATCCGGCGGTAGGCCGCATCGGCGGCGTCGGCAGATGGGATCGCGACGCGGATTCGGCCGGCCTCAGATCACGACCGCGGTAGCTCGGCCCCGATTCCTGCAGCAGCCGGCGCGCCCAGGGCGGCGACCTGGGCATCGAAGGCGCCGAAATCGAAGCCGTCCGCGAGCGCCGATCGCACGAGTTCTTCGGCCTTGCCCGAACCAGGCGGCCGCGGCGACCGGCATGGCCGGAAGATCGCACGCCATTCGCCAGGAGCGCGACGATCGTCAGCGCGGAAGTAGCGGCCGACGCGGTCGACGCTCGGCATCAGGCACGCCGGCCGCCGCGCCCTCGCCGCACAGGCCGCGCGGACAGCGCGAAGCGCGCCAGATCGGGCTGGTGAGATAGGCATCGAGCCAGGCCTCGCCCATGCGCGCGCGGCTGCCGCCGACGACATCCTGCAGCCAGCTATCCGGGGATCAGAGGAAAACCGCGCGGCAGGCGACGATCGACGAAATCGCCCTTCGCCACCAGCTTGCCGTGATACCCGGGCGCCGCTTCGCGCGCCGCTGGCCATCAGATCTTTCCCGGACAGCGGAACCTGTGCAGCTCCTTCAGACTGGAAGGGATTGAGCACGCTGCCGGCGCGATCTCGGAAGGCGGCGGTATGACCGCCGACATTGAACGTGCATGGTGAAGCGGTCGGGACCGCCGCCGGGCGCGATCTGGCCCCTGGTCGAACAGCCGGAACAGCGCCCACGGGCCATCCATCGTGATCGATGAATTGGGCGTCTGCGGCTGGAATGAGAGGCGCGCCTGCTTCACGCCCGTGCCCCGGCCATTGCATCTGCACTGGGCACCTGCGGGCCGTGACCGTACGTGACGGCCTGGCCGTCGACTTCCGAGGAGCACCCTGGGTGGCGGCGGCGTTGTCGAGGCGCCATACGGCACGACCTCGAACCGACGCCGACGGGCTATTGCCTGAGCGCGCAAACATGGGATCGCGGATCAGGCCGGCGATGCGGAACTGCTCGAGCCCGCCCGGCGAGATCGCCAGGCCGCCCTGCGCCCGCCGAGGAATGCGCGAGGTGTCGACGAACTGCATCAGATTGGTCTTGAAGAATCCCGTCCAGCACGCCGCCGGGCGCGAGAGGCGCGAAAAATCGTCGAGCGTCACGTCCGCGTTGCCGTCGGCGAAGATCGGATAGCGGTTCGCGACGAACTTGCTGCAATAGGGAACAACGGCGGCCTGGTACGCATCGTTCAGGTTGCCGGCTGACAGCGCCTTTCTCAATCCCTTCAACCGCGGTGGACATGGCCGTGACCTGGGTGGCGACCGCGGCCGGCGCGCAACCCGCGACGGCGCGCAGCTGCTGCAGCGCCGCGTTGAGCGCACTGTCCGGCCCGGCACTCGGGACCATCTGGCTGAGCGCGTTGTTGAGCGCGCGGATAGACCGCATTGATCGCCTGGATCAGCTCGTCGATGGGCGCCAGGCTGCCGCTGACATAGTCTTGCAGGTCCTTGAAGCGCTCTTCTACGCTCTGCTCAGGCGGTGCCGGGGCACCAGCAGTACCGCTTGCACGCCGCCGCTGCTCATACTGCCGACGAGGAGCTGACTGAGTAACTGGCCGCCCCGGCCTTTGGCGCCGATGACGTTCAGCGCTTCCTGCTTGCCCAACTCTCTGGGCCGTGCCGGTCACCTGCGACGCGCCGCTTTTGAGCCTGCCTGCGGCGGCCCGCCGTGAGCTTGGTCTGGCGCGCGATGTCGGACAGGAGACTCTTCAGCGGGCGAGGTCGGCCCGGCGAGGATGTTCGTGATCCCCGCCGCCTCCTGCTTGCTCTTGGGCATGACAAGCCCAATCTTGCCCAGCAGCGCCGCCACTCAGCGGCATAGTCGTTGACGTAGATCGATATCACATCGCGCATGATGCTTTGGATGGTCGCGTCATCGTTCGCGATCTGCGACTGCGCCCCCATGATCCAGCCGTCGCGCGCCATGTTCGGCGCAATTTCCGCGAGCGCCGGCAGGAACGCGTTGTGGAAACCCTCGTAGGTATAGAGGCCGGGGATTCCCTTCGACAGGTCCGAATTGCCATCGAGGAGAATGATCTGCTTTCCCTGCGGCCCGACGTGGTCGGCGACGCGCCACTGCGGCAAGTTGCGCACGAGCGGCGCTCTGCTTCAGAATCGAATAGGCGCGCTGCGAGACCGGATATTGCTCGAGGCTGCGGCGGGCATCCGTCAGGAGATTGCCGTCGAGGGCGATCTGGGTCAGCGGCTGCTCCAGCATCGCGTCGAGGTGGGCGGCGAGCTGGTCGCGCGTCAGCTCGCATGACCGCCCCGGGAACTGTGCGTTCCAATCGGCGGCCATCCACTCTCGACCAGACCCTTGTCGAGCGGTCCCTGGACTCCCGAGCATCAGGTAGACCTTCAAGGCCTGATAGACGAATTCCTGATTGTCGATGTTCGCGCGCAGCTGGGACTCGAGCCGATAGAGCAGCCGGGGCAGCAGCAATCCGTTGAGCGCGCGCCGGTAGGCCGCATCGGCGTCGGCGCCGAGCTTATCGCCCTGATAGAGACCAAATCGCAGGGACCAGGGCGTGCTGAGCCGGCTTTGGTCGTAGCCGGCCGGCATGGTGCGCAAGGTCTGCAGCGGCGGCAGGATGAGGTCGAGGCGGGCGTCCTGCACGGGATTGAGCGCGAGCCCGCTGGCGGCCACCTGCTGCTGGTACGTGCCGATAGCGGTGTCGAAGTCGGCGATCAGCTGCTTGTTGCCGAGGTAGCTGAAGTACCAGAGCGCCGCCATGCCGAGGATGACGATGGTGGCCAGCGACAGCGACGCCCATCCGATGATGACGCGCATCCGCTCGACGCGGCGATTTCGGCTGACGATACCGGCTTCCTGGAACACGACTTCGCGCAGCAGACGCGTCAGGAAGTAGCTGCGGCCGGCGCCGCTGAACGCCGACAGGCGCTTGCGGTCGAGGCCGAAGGTGGAGAGCCATGACGCCCATCAGGCGGTCGATCGGCGTGCCCTCCTGGGTGCCGCTGGTGAAGTAGACGCCGCGCAGGAGCGGGCGGTCCTCGTAGCGGGTCGGGCGGAAGATCTGATCGAGGAACTCCTGCGAGACCTGCTTCAGCGCCGCCATCTGCGTGGGGAAGCTGAAGATCAGGCTGCGGCGATCGATATCCGGCTCCTTGTGGACGCGCTCGAGCAGGCGCTGATAGAGCCGCTCCTGCAGCAGCTCGAACTCCTCGTCGAAGCCGGCCATCGGCCCTTCCGGGCTCTTGCCGTCGTCAAGCGCGAAGGTGAAGCCCCAGACCTGCTGGCGCTCCTCCTTGCCGAGATCGTCCATGAACTCGACGAAGCCGGCCGCCAGGTCGACCTTCGTGAACAGGACGTAGATCGGGAAGCGGATGCCGAGCTCGTCATGCAGTTCCTTGATGCGCTGCTTGATCGTGCGCGCGTGCGACTGGCGCTCCGGCCTCCTTCATGGTGGCGAGATCGTTGAGGCTGATGGCGATAAGCGCGCCGTTGATCGGCTGGCGCGGCGCGCGTGCTCTTCAGCAGCTTCAGGAATCCGGTCCAGGCCGCGGCATCGACGGCCTGATGGCTATCCTGGGTCGTGTAGCGGCCGGCGGTGTCGATCAGGACCGCCTCGTCGGTGAACCACCAGTCGCAGTTGCGCGTGCCGCCGACGCCGCGCACGGCGTCCTTGCCGAACTTGTCGGCGAGGGGAAAGTTGAGGCCGGAGTTGACGAGCGCCGTCGTCTTGCCCGAGCCCGGCGGCCCGATCAGATGTACCACGGCAGCTGGTAGAGATACTGGCGGTTCGAGCCCTTGCCGAGCTTGGCGCGCTTGAGCAGCGCCAGCGCATCCGAGCCGGTCCTTGAGGACGCCGACCTCCTCTTTCTTCTGCTCCTTCCAGGTCCACCGCCGCAGGCATCGGCGGCCGAGGCCTCGCTGATGCCCTTCACCAGTTCGTCGTTGGACTTCTTGGTGCGGAGCAGCGAGACGATGTTCCAGATGCCCCAGACGACGAGGATGACCAGGACGACGATCAGCCGGATGATCTCGCTGTCCAGCGGCCGCACGTTGCCGACGGCGATGAGCGGCCCGACGAACCACACGACCAGGGCCAGGATGATCGCGCCGATCAGGGTCACGAACTCAGCGCGCCGTCAGGACGGAGAGGATTGCCTTGAACATGGTTCGGTCGACCTAGCGTGAACGGCGGAGTGCGGATGGCGTCATTGCGTCGTCGTCCCTGTGCGCTGTCGGTCGCGCCCTCGGCGGGCTTCTGCACGATCAGCTCGATGCGGCGGTTGCGCTTGCGCCCCTCGGGCGTCTTGTTGTCGGCGACCGGCTCGGCTCTCGCCGCGGCCTTCGGAGGTCACGCGCGAGGCGTCCGAGAGCTGCGCGATGACGATCGCCTTCACGGTCTCTGCGCGCGCGACGGACAGATGGTAGTTCGACGGGAAGCGCAGCGACTTCTTGATCGGGACATTGTCCGTATGCCCGGTTATGACGGCGCTGCCCAGCTGGGTTTCCAGTGCCTTGCCGATGCGCTCCATGAGCGGCTCGAATTTCGGATCGAGCTGGTCGCTGCCCGAAGCGAACATGCCCTCCCCGCTGATGCGGACGAGGATGCGCTGCGCGTTCTCGTCGACGGTGACCAGGCCTTCCTTGATCTCCGGGTCGAGGAATCGCGTGAACACGTTCGCCACGACCACCGGCGGCTCGGGCGGCGGCGGCACGGCGCGGAACAGGCCAACCGCCCCGACCGGCGGCAGCTCGGCGAGCAGGCCGCCCGTATCGGATGCGTCAGCTCGAGGCATAGGTGAAGCCCATGAACATCAGGGTGAGGACGGCGGCGGTCACCGCGGCGATCACCCAGGCCGGAATGTAGGAGGTCAGCGGCCGATGCGACGGCCTGCGAGACCGCGCCAATGCGGCGCCAGATCGCGCTCGAAATCGCCGCGCCGCTCGCGCAGAGTCCGATAGATGCCCTCGCGGATGCGGCTGTGCTCGGACGAACCGCGATCGGTAACCCGCAGGCGGCCCTGAATCCGAGCGCCAGGCAGACATACATCAACTCCAGGACATCGGCATTGTTGCCGGGATTCTTGTGCAGGTGATTGAGAATCTCGTAGAAGCGTTCGCCGCCGACCACCTCGTTGTGGAAGGTGCTGACCATGCTTCGCTTCGGCCATGAGCTCTGGCTGCCCCAGGGCGTGCTGAGCACGAGGTCGTCGATCGTGGCGCTGAGGGCGTAGTGTGCCGTCCGCACCAGCTCGCGCGACAGGCCGGTCGCGGCAGCGCGGCCTCGAAGCTCTTGAGCTCGCGGACCACGCGGTCGCGCAGGCCCTCGACGTCCTTCTGTGTCGCCGTGCCGCGCACGCGCTGTCGCCAGGCCGAGCAGGACGGCCGCCGCCGCCACCAGCGGGTTCAGCCCGCTGCGGGAAAGGGCCGCCGCGACCGTCGGATCGGCTGGTCCATGCGCGGCCTCGCGGCCCGGATCGGGCGCGACCCGTGCGCGTCGGGCGGCGCGGCCCGCCGGCCGCCGGGACTGGGGCGGATGACGGTTTTCTCGGTCTCGTCGGGCTCGCCGAACGGATTGTCGTCGCTCATCGGCGTCTATCCTCTGATCGCCCAGAACTCCATCTCGGCCTGTGGAAACTCGCTCGCGAGATGGATGGCGAAGCGCCTGGGAATTGAGCAGCTGCTTCCAGTAGGAACTCGATTTGTCCAGCTCGAAGTAGGCGGCGCCGGAGACGAAGGGATCTGGCGCGGCGCCACCGGCAAGGCGCGCACGGCGACGCCGGGCAGCGCCACGTTCACCAGCTCGCGGATCTGCTCGACCGGACCGATCTTGACCTGCTGCGGGAAGTTCCGCCTGAGGGCCTCGGCCTGCATGCTGGCCTTGACGGCCAGGATGAAGGTCGCCGTCGTCAGCAGCGAGCGGTCGGTGATGATGTGGACGCGGATGCCGAACTTTGCGGTCCTCGAGCGGCAGGCGGACGGCGTTGGTCTCGATCACCTGGGCCAGCAGCCAGCGCAGCGCGGTCATCAGCGGCGTGAAGGTCTTCTGCAGGTCCTCGTGCTTGTAGACCGGGAAGGTGCGGGGACGCTTGGTCGGCTCGTAGTAGGTCGCGAGCTCGCCGGCCATCTGCAGGCCGAGCGCATAGAAGGCCTCCGGATGGATGTCGGCGGAAGCGGCGTAGTGCGCCAGCAGCGGCTCGTAGCGGTTGAGAAACAGGAGAACGAGGAAATCGGCGATATCGCCCGTGCCCTTCGCCGCACTGGTGCCGGCAACGAGCTGGGCATAGTGCTCGCCGCGATGGTGAAAGAGGCCGACCAGCTCGGTGAGGAAGGCGGCCAGCGGCGGCGCCGACGAACAGACCAGCGACGTCGGGATATACTTGTCGTCGTAGCACGATGGACCTGATCGGCCTTCACCTCGACGACGCGCGCGAGGCCGAGGCACAGGTAGCCGGCGCGCTCCTCGGTCTCCAGCATGTAGCGCAGCCGCAGGCGCCCGACGCGCAGACGGGCCACGCCTTCGATACCGGCATTGGCGTCGGTCGCCTCGTATTCGCTGGCGCCATGGCGGGCGGCCGCCTCGTCCTGGCCGTTGGCGGCCATCTCGAAGCGGCCGGGCTGCCGGATCGGCAGCGCCAGATAGACGAGGCAGTTGCGCGTGTTCTCCGGCATGTCCAGCGGCGGCGGATGATCGACATCCTCAGGCACGGCGAAGGGCGTGCCGTCCTCCAGGACGCCGCGGCAGGCCGTGATCGCAAACTTGCCCGTCGTCAGCAGCTCGCGATTGATCTGGAGTTCGGTGAAGCCCCAGGAATGCGCGCGCAGGCCGCCGACGCGGCCGCGCACGAGCTTCTCGGACGTAGCGGTCGAACTGCTGGAAATGCTGGGCGCGGAGGAACATGCCCTCCGTCCAGACGACCTTGTTGTCCCAGGACGTGATTCAACCCATGACGGCACGCGGCAGCGCCGCAAGCGGCCGCTGCCGGTCGGTGGAAGAGAACGCAGAGCCCGCGACGACATGACGATCAGCCGCCAGGCGCCGTGGATACGGTCACGTTCAGACCCTGGATGCCGACCGCGATCGCCGTGGTCTTGTTGGCCGGCGGAGACTGCGTGGCACGCCAATTGGCGTGCTGGATATCGCGGAACGCGGCAACGACGCCGATGGCGGTGACGCCCGGCTTCAGCTCCTTCACCAGCTGCTGGGTGCCGCCCGGCGTGATCGTCACTTCGTCGCGGCCGAGCAGGTCGGCGCCGAGCACGGTCTGGTCGATTGTTGTAGAGCTGGAAGAAATCGGCCTGCTCGAAGGCGGCCGTGCTGGCCAGCTGGTAGATCCGCACCGTGACCGGGGCAGCCGCGCCGCTGGCATCGGGATTAGCGTCGGCGGCCGCCGTCATCGTGAGCGCTGCAACCGTGGGCGGCGGTGGAGCCGACGCCCCGCCGCAACCGGCCAGAGTCGCATACGCCAAGGAGACAACAGCCACCAAGCCCGCTTTGATTCCCTGCATTCCTCTAACTCCCTCTCCTGAAATTGCGCTTCTCGCTCGCTCAAACGTTCGATCGCCAGCCAGCCCGAACGGCCGAATGAACCCTCAGCTGACCTGTTGCCGCCATCAATGCCCATGCATGGCATCCTAAATCGATACCGCTGCCCAGGATGTGCCGTGCGTCATAGTTTCTTCAGCTGTTCCTCGTAGGCGCGGCGGAATTCGCGCCCGAACAGGCCGTCGAACCCCTGCTCCGCTCCTTCCGCCACCTCCTTGTAGAACGCTTCATAGATCTCCCAGGCTTTCGCATTCTTGGCGCCGGGCATCAGGTTGGCGATGACGGAACGCTGCTGCTCCAGCCGCTGCTTGAGATTCTCCGGGTCGAACTCGCGCAGCAGCGCCGCCAGCGCCACCTGCAGGCCGGCGACGACCGCGAGCTGATGGGCCTTGACGTCCTCGACTCCCTGATGAACGGCCTCGACCGCCGGCATGTAGCCCGGTCCGGGACGGCGCAGGATCGCCAGCAGCGCCTCATCGGCACTGATCGAAAACTTCAGCGGATTGTTCTCGCGCTGCTGAATCATCGTGCGTTCGAGACGGAATTCGCTCTTGAATGCGGTCCGACCCATGAGGATGTCGCGCAGGCCGCCGATCACCTCGCGGAAGATCTGGCCCATCGCATGCATCGTCTTCTCGAGGTCGGCATCCGACAGTTGCATGTCCTCGAGGCCCGCGCCCTCGAGAAAGACGCGGAACAGTTGCTGCCCCGCTGCTCCCCGCCGCCGACCGCCTTCGCCCGCGGCGCGACCGGATCCTCGGCTGGCTCCACAGGGGGTCGCGTTGCCGACCGCTTCTTGGGGCGTGCGGGCTCCGGCTGCTCCGCCGGCTCGGCGTCCCAGTCATCCGGAATCGCCTGGCGGGCCCGCGACGGCGGCTGAAAGTATTGCTGCTCCGCCGGCGCATGGTCGCGCTGCGGCGCGCCCTCGTGGGTATCGGCCTTCGGCAGACCCGTGACGAGATCGATGTCTTCGGGGATCAACGCCTGACCGCCGCCGAGCGGAGCGATTTTCCGGCCCCGCCAGCTCGGCGATCGGATCGACGCCGGGGTCGGTGTTGTGGATCAGCATCTCGTCCCGGAACTCGGGCTCGGAGCCTCGCGGCTGCGCCAGCGGCTCCGGCTGGCCGAAGGGCTCTTCGGTGAACGGGTCGAAGTCGGCGGAATCTGCTGACCGCCAGCGGCCGTCACGCCGACGCTCGGAGCCGATGCGGACGAGCGAGCTCGTAGTCGCCGAGCGTCAGGCGGTCGCCGTCCTGCAGCTCGGCCATGTTCCCTGGCGCAGGGGCTCGATCGATCCGTTGACGAAGACGCCGTTCTTGCTGGTGTCGACCAGATAGTAGCGGTCGCCGCGGAACTCGATGCGGCAATGCTGCTTGGACAGATGGCGCTCGGGGTCGGGCAGCGTCCAGTCGCTGTCGGTGCCGCGCCCGATCACGGCATTGCACCGCTCGAACGTGCGCGACATCGCCTCGCCCGGCGGCAGTTCGGGGTGCTTGGTGATGGTGAGTGTCAGAGTCATGACCGGACCCTGCGGCATGCCCCAAGTCTACGCGATTCCGCAGCGGGGTCAGCGAGGTTTCTCGCCGGTTCAATTGAACATGACTGTCGAGACAGCCCATGACGATCACGCCGCCATGTGCGGTCATGGCTGCCCATGCGCGCCGCGGGCATGCCGCCGATACAGCACGGTCATGCTGCCGAGGACGATCACATCCGGCGGACCGGCGCAGGCGCACATGTCGCCGACGCGCGCCGCCGGCAGTCCGCCGATCAGGACCGTCGGGCAGCCCGGCGGGATGACCGGACCGCCCACATGCGGCACGAGACCCGTCCACATCGGGCAGACGTGCATGTCGCCGACGCGGGCTGCCGGCGGCATGATCGATCCCTACTGACTGCCGCTGTGCGGCGATCGCCGCCGGACCTGGCGCCTCGCGCGCGGGCGCGCCGCTTGCCGGTGCCGCCGTTGGCGATGTCGAGGCCGTCATCGAGAGCCAGCTTATAGTTCTCCATCACGCGCGCCGGATCCTGCGGCGCCGCCATGAGAATGGCGCCGGCTACGGCGCCAGGCGCGAACGCCGGCGAAGGCGTGACGCTCGGCAGGTGCGCCGGCACCAGACTGCCGCCGCTCCAAAATGCGCCCATGCGTGGCCCAGCAGGCGGGTTTGTCATAGCCGACCTTCTCGCCGGCCTCCTTGGCGGCCCAGCGGTTCTCCTCGGTCGGTTTGTACACCCAGGCCTCGGCGCTTTCAGCGCCTCGAGGACCGTGGGCGGGCATCCGCAGGCAGAGTGGGCGCGTACGCAGGCCAGCCGCCCACCAGACCGCTTCGCGCTTCGGCAGCGCCGAGGCCAGAAGGCGGATGGCATCGACCCATTGCTCCTTCTCGATCAGCAGATCGAGGTAGGCGTCGGGCGACAGCTGATCGTTCAGCGAGCTTTTGCGCGTCGGCCGACAGCTCGACGCTGGGCTGCAGATCTCGCTGGCACGCTTGGCGGCGATTTTCTTCAGCGGGCCGATCGCCATGATTCCACCTCCGGACGGCCGTAGCCGAGTCACGCGATGATCACGCGATGATCGGCGGAAGTCCGTGGATCGTGCAAGGTCCACCCGCGGTCAATGTGGCAGCGCCCCCGCCGTCAGCGTCATGACGCCTCCGGCCGTCGCCATGAAGGCGCCCCCGCCGTTTGCGGTGATTGCACCGGCAGCGGTCAGCGTGATCGCGCCGCGACGTCAGCGAGATCGAGGCGGGCGTCATCGAGATGATGCTGGCGCCGCACTGGAGCGTGATCGACTGCATCGCCGTGTAGGTGATGCTGCCCACCGTCACGGTCGTCGTCTTGCTGCCCCATCTTGAGGGTCAGGTTGTCGTTGCCCGTCTCGATGGTCGGTCGTCCGGTTGCCGAAGATCTCGATGTCCTGCTTGCCTGGCGATCATCTTGTCGTACACCGACCTTCAGGCTGTCATTGTTCTCGACGACCCGCTTGAAGTCCTTCTCGGCGTGGAAATAGACCTCCTCCGAGCCCTTCTTGTCCTCGAAGCGCAGCTCGTTGAAGTTGGAGTCGCCGCCGCCCGTGGTGCTGCGCGTCTTCCAGCCGCTCTGGGTCTTGTTGTCCGGTGAGCGTGTAGGGCGGCATGTTGTCGGCGTTGTACACCGTACCGACGATGACCGGCCGGTCGGGATCGCCCTCGAGGAAATCGACGACGACCTCCATGCCGATGCGGGGAATGAACTGGACGCCCCATGTCTTGCCGGCCCAGGGCTGCGAGACGCGGGCCCACAGCGAGTCCATGCCCTCGCGCTCCCAGAAGAAGCGGACGCGGATGCGCGCGTACTCGTCGGTATGGATGTCTTCGCCGCTGGGGCCGGTGACGACGGCCGTCTGAATGCCGTGCACGACCGGTTTCGGCGTGGTCGCGTGGCGGGCGGTAGACGACCGAGTCCGGAATGCAGGCGAAAACTGTTGCGATACTCCTGGCCCGGTCCTTCACTGGTAAAATGAGAGTTGTCGGCCGCAACATGACGAACCGAGGTCAGGACGTAGCTCTTGTTCTCCTCATCCTTGCAATCGTGCTTCGTCAGCTTGAACGTGTGGCCCGGCAGGAAGCTCCAGCAGTCGCTCTCTCCGTCGACGCGATGATATGAGGTCTCCTCCTCCTCCATGCGCAGCTTCGTCAGCCCTCGCCATCGCCCTTCTTGGTATAGATGCCGGGAAAGTCGTAAAGCTCGTAGCTCTGCGCCTTCGGCGTGTCGAGCAGCGTGTTCTTCTTCACCTCCAGCTTGTCCTGTGGAGTCTTGAAGTTGTAGTCGCGCTGCGTCCATTTGCCGGACCTGTAGCTGTAGGCCGGCTCCCAGCGGCCGATGTGCTTCTTCACGGTGGGATGGTCGGTGTAGGCGACTTCCTTGTCCTCGCAGTCGAGGTAGGCCGACTTGTTGTCGGCCAGGACCATCGTGTGCTTTCCTTCTCGTGCTTGAAGAAGTAGAACATGCCTTCCTCTTCCATCAGGCGCGAGACGAAGTTGAAATCGGTTTCGCGGAACTGCACGCAGTACTCGCGAGATCGGGTGCTGCTCCGTCATGTGCTTCTCGAAATCGGAGAAGCCGAGGTCCTGGAATATCTTCTCGATGATATCGGGCGCCTTCTTGTTCTCGAAGATGCGGCAGTCCGTCGTGCGCGTGAGAAACCAGGTCCACGGCACCAGTTCGGCGTGAAAGTTGCGATAGCCGTTGCGCCACATGGGGCCGGGCGCGAACCGGACCACGATGCCATGGAACACCCGCCGCTTCTTCTCCTCGGTCCCCTCCAGGGTCTGCAGCTCGACCGTGATGCCCTTGCCGAGAATGTCTTTCGGCTGGAATGGCTTGCTTCGACAGCAGCTCGAGGCGGAAGCGGAAGAGTTGCGACAGATGCTCCTCGGCCTCGAAATAGGTGGCGATGAGCGCATCTGGCGCCGAGCGGCGAGTCGAGGACGATCGACCGGTTGGTCTGCTTGAGGACTACGTCGGCCATGATTGTTTTCCCACAGGCTGGCTCGGCGGGTACGAGGGCCGCCGTGGTGTCAGCAAGCCCGATCGCCGTCGCCCGGCTTATGGCGCCCGCACCGCACCGGCGAAGCTTTGCACTGAAGCAGCGAGGCGGACATGAGCGCATGCCCGCCTCCCCGTCCGGTTCGGTCTGAACCCGTCGAGCGATCAGCCGCCCTTGCCTGCGCCCAAGTCCCACATGGCGCGGTCCGGCTTCGCGGTCTTGTTGTCTTTGTCCATCAGTGTGGTGACGTACGTTGATCTTCGTGAAGTTCAGGGACAAGCTTTCCATCGGCCGCGCATGGCCGTCTCCGCCGTGGCCTGACGATGCTGTAGCTGGAGACCAGGGTGTTCTCAAGCTCCAGCTGCAGATAGTTCTCGAACTTGTCCTTGTCCGTCTTGCACGAAATCGATCTTCACCTTCTTTCCCTCGCCCCACAGCGACGCCTTGAACAGGTTGGTGCTGGCAATGTCCTGTGCCTTCGGTGACGACGATCTCGCTGACCGACGGCGCCGAGGCCTCGCGGTTCGTGCCTCTGCCCGTCGCGCTGGTGACGTGGCGATTCGCGCCAAGCTGGCAACTGTCGAGCTCGATCCACTTTTCGTGCCCGGTCAGCGGTGACGTGCGCCGTCGATTCCGTCATACTTCATGTAGATAGGCATGGCTTATCTCTCCTTTTGTGGCTGCCAATGTCTGTCGAACTAATCCTGCCCGTGCAGCCGGTTCGGCCTCTGCGGTTCGCTTGCCCGACGACGCGCCGGGACCTTGCCCCCTGCGACGAACATCCGACTTCCGTCCCGATCGATCCGCCGCCGGCGCCGATCGCACATTCATGTAGGCGGAGCGCCGCGCCCCGTCTGTGACAGTGCTCACTAACCCATACGATATTGAAATCGGCCCGCATCGTCCATCGCCACATGGACGGACTTGATGGCCGCGCCGTCGGCCATGCGCGACAGAAAATTCCCGGCCATCTCCGGCAGCAGGCCGCGGGTCAGAATATGGTCAATGTTGCGTGCACCCGATTCGACCTCCTTGCAGCGCTGGGCGATGCCGTCGGGCAGGCCGGATCGTAGGTGAATTCGGCCTTGTAGTTCTCGGTCACGCGGCGCGCGATGCGTTTCAGCTGCAGCTCGACGATCTGCCGCATGATCGCGTCCCCGAGCGGGAAATAAGGCACCATGGTGACGCGGCCGAGGAAAGCCGGCTTGAAGAGTCTTCAGCAGTTCCGGGCGCAGCGCTCTCGGCCAGGCCGGCGGCGTCCGGCATGGTTTCGGGATCGGCGCACAGCTTGTGGATCGTGTCGGTGCCGGCGTTCGAGGTCATGATGATGACCGTGTTCTTGAAGTCGATGTCGCGGCCCTCGCCGTCGCGCAGCATGCCCTTGTCGAACACCTGATAGAACACATCCTGCACGCCCGGATGGGCCTTCTCCATTTCGTCCAGCAGCACCACGCTGTAGGGCCGCCGGCGGACCGCCTCGGTCAGCACGCCGCCCTCGCCGTAGCCGACGTAGCCGGGCGGCGAGCCCACGAGCGTCGAGACCTTATGCTCCTCCTTGAACTCGGACATGTTGATGACGGTGATGTTCTGCTCGCCGCCGTAGAGCAGGTCGGCCAGGGTCAGCGCCGTCTCGGTCTTGCCGACGCCGCTGGTGCCGACCATCAGGAACACGCCGATCGGCTTGCGCGGATCGGTCAGCTTGGCCCGCGAGGTGCGGATCGCCTGGGCGATGGTGTCGAGCGCGTGGGGCTGGCCGACGATCCGCTCCCGACATGCGATCCTTGAGCATCAGCGACGGCGCGGATCTCGTTCGATACCATGCGGCCGACGGGAATGCCGCGTCCAGTTGGCGACCACCTCGGCCACCGCCTGGCCGTCGACGCAGGGATGCAGCAGCGGCGCCTCGCCCTGCAGCTTCGTGAGGTGCGCCATTGGCTGTCGGCGAGTTCGGCCTGCCACGCCGTGATCTGCTGCGGGCTAGCGGCGGGGGCCGCGGCCGGCGCCGCTGCCTTAGCGTCGGGCGCCGGCGGCGGCTGGTGCGCCTGCTCGAGGCTTGCCGCGCAGGTCGACGATGCGGTCGACCAGCGTGCGCTCCTGCTTCAGGCGTTCCTCCGAGTTCCACAAGCTCCTTGTGCACGCTCTCGCGGCGCTGCTTGAGCGTCTCCGAGCGCGGGCCGGATCGCCTCGGCCGATCGGCCAGCTCGCGACCGAGGATGCCGAGTTCGGCGCCGAGCGCATCGATCCGTCGCGGCGATGGTCCTCGATGGCGGCCGGCGTCGCCGCCTGGCTCATGGCCACGCGGGCGCAGGCGGTGTCGATCAGGCTGACCGCCTTGTCGGGCAGCTGGCGGCCCGGCGATGTAGCGATGCGACAGCCGCACGGCATCCACGAGCGCCTCGTCGAGGATGCGCGACGCTGATGGTGCTTCTCGAGCGTGCCCGACCAGGCCGCGCAGCATGGTCGACCGCTACCGGCTCGGTCGGCTCCTCGACCTTGACCACCTGGAAGCGCCGGGCGAGCGCGGCGTCGCGTCTCGAAGTATTTCTTGTATTCGGCCCAGGTGGTGGCGGCGATGGTGCGCATCTCGCCGCGCGCCAGCGCGGGCTTCAGCAGATTGGCGGCATCGCCCTGTCCCGCCTGGCCGCCGGCGCCGATCAGGGTGTGCGCCTCGTCGATGAACATGATGATCGGCTGCGGCGACGACTTCACCTCCTCGATCACCGACTTCAGCCGGTTCTCGAACTCGCCCTTCACGCCGGCGCCGGCCTGCAGCAGGCCGAGGTCGAGCGTGCGCAGAACCACATTCTTCAGCGCTGGCGGCACGTCGCCGGCCGCGATGCCGCAGCGCGAAGCCCTTCGACGACGGCGGTCTTGCCGACGCCGGCCTCGCCGGTGAGGATCGGGTTGTTCTGGCGGCGGCGGGTCAGGATGTCGATGACCTGGCGGATTTCCGGGTCGCGGCCGAGCACGGGGTCGATCTTGCCTTCGCGGGCGCGTTGCGGTCAGGTCGATGGTGAACTGGTCGAGCGCGGCGGTGCCCGGTCGCGGGCCGCCGCCGGCGGCTCACTCACCCGCCGGCTTCGCTGGCAATGGCCTCGGCGTGCCGGCGGCCTCGGCCGTGCCCGCCGTTATCTTGGGCAGCTCGCGACGCAGCTGTTCGGGAGCGATGCGCGCCAGCTGGGCCGAGGCCTCGCGGACCAGCGGCGCCAGCGATTCGCTCCGACAGCAGCGCGCACAGCAGGTGCCCGGAGCGGCACGCGGCCGGCGCCATGAGTCGAGGGAGGCCAGCATCCAGGCCTCGCGCGCCAGCTGCACGACGTGCGGCGACAGCGCCGGCGCCCGCGTGTTGCCGGTCTTCGAGGCGGTCCAGCACGCGGGTCATTTCCGTGGCCAAGCGCGATGGCTCGATTTCGTACTGGCGCAGGATCGCCAGCAGGTCGGTGTCCGGACGCTTCGAGCAACTTCATCAGCCAGTGCTCGATTTCGACGTTGAAGTTGCTGCGCGACAGGGTCAGGCCGGCCGCCGCTCGAGCGACCGGCGGCACTGATCGTTCAGCCGTCCGACCAGGGACTTTGAGATCGACTGCGACCATTGGCTCGCTATCCTCTTGCTAATTCGTTTACCGCAGCGGATCCTGCGGGCGGCCGAGCGACCGCCAGCGTTGTGACGAGAGGGAAAGATACTGGCCCCGACCATTTCACGCTGGCAATCCGGCGGCCCGCCGGAGATGGGGCCAACATGATAGACCAGACCGGTAGCAGCTCGGGATGTGACGGCGCTCACATTGGCGCGGGTGATCGCCAGGGCCTCCGCCTCGGTTTCGACCGGCACGCCATCCTTCAGCACCTGCTGGCCGTGACTCAACACCTTGCCGAGCAGTTCACGGGACAGCTCATCGAAGTCCAGCGGCCGGTCCATCAGCAGGTTACGGAACACGACGGCTTGCGGGTAACTCATCGCGATCCCCGAACCGACCGATGCGGCGGCGAAGACCTTGACGTCCGTAGGCGCGGCGTCCTCAATTCTGCGGCCAATACCCGGTTGAGGCGATCGGCCGGCGCCGGGTCGATGCCAGCGAGGTCGCGCATCGCCATGGCCTGGGCCGTTCCGACGAGCACGCCGACGAACTCGGCGGCCAGCGCTCCCGCTCCTGCCACGCAGCTCCGGCAAGTCGAGGAGTTCGGCGACCGTGTGCGGGCCGCGTAGCCAGCGCGTCAGCGATGGTGGCGTAGGCCGGCTGCAGGTCCGCATTGCCGGTCGGTACCTTCAGCTGCATGACGGAAGTTGGCGCGCGGGACAAGCGGTGCCAGGCCGGATCCGCCGCAACAGCGCTTCCTGCTTTCCGGCCGACATGGGCCGTGTTCCGCGGATGAAAGACTATCCTGGCGAAAACTCAAGGGGCAGCACAGGTCCCGTACCGTCTGCTTGAGCGTCTCTGTCGTCGAGGCTGTCGATCAGTTCCAGCTGCTTCGGCGTGACCAAGAACTGCTGAAAGTTCGACAACAGATCGGCGGAGCCGGCGTAGAAAAGTTTGGCGGCGGACATTTCGCGTGCCACGTCGGCATGGTACATCGGATGCCAGTGGTCGTTCAGGTACTCGTGCGCCAGATAGCTGATCCGGCCCCGGTTCCGCAGACCGATGATCCTGTCGACGACTTCGTTTTCCATGAAGGAGACGAGCTCTGCGCGTCCTTCAGCTTCTCCAGGATCGCGATGGCCCCGAAGGACCTTCTGGTCGCTGTTGTCCGTGCACCTGGGTGCCAAGATCGTGGAGGAGGCGCTGCACCGCTAGGCCGCGCTGTCCAGCCGGGCATGGCATTGTAGCCCAACATAGACGATTCCGCCCGGCTTCAGGCGCCGGGCGATGAACCGCACGATCGACTGGCGGAGCTCCGGGCTGATCCAGCTGTAGACGCCGTGCAACGTGATGAAATCGAATTCGGAAGGTGCTCTTCCGGAAGATCTTCGAAGCTGCGTTCGAGGAACTCGACGTTGGAGGAATCCGGCGGCGCGCGGCGATCCCGCGCGCGCGCATGATGTGTCCCGGGTTGAAGTCGGCGCCGTAGAACCTGCCCTCGGGATAGTCGGCGGCCAGGATCAGCGCAGTCACCCCCTCGCCGCAGCCGAGGTCGCAATAGGTGAAGCTTCCGCTTTCGGGCGCGGTCTCGACGCTCGTTCAGCAGGCAGGCGAGCCGCAGGATCGCCGGCGACTGGTCCCTGCAGAACGCCGGAACATATTGCAGGTCCGTGACGTAGCCCTCGCCCCAGTCGCTCATCGCATCCCCGTATCTTCGCCGTCGCGTCGGCGGCGGCCGTCACATGTCGTCCAGCAGAAAGACCGCATCCGACGCGTCTTGTCGGAACTCTGCACGCTTCAACCAGGTGTTCCAGCCGAGACGCGGCACATAGTCGCCATCGCCGGCAAGCTGCAGGAACGGCACCTCTTGCCGGGCCAGGGTCAGCTGCACATCGTAGCTGAAGGGTCGGCCCGACGAAGAGCCGGGTGAGATCGACGAGCTGCGCCAGGTCCCTGCTGCCCGGCATGAAGCTGGCGAACTGCGCATAGCCGACCGGGCCGATGCGAATGCGGAAGCTGCCCTGCACATCCCACACCCGATCGCCCACCACCGCGTTGACGCCGAGCTGACCGAAGGCGCCGTCAGGCGCGCTGCGGCTCGGCAGCACCGTCACGTCGTCGGGGGCCAGCCAGACCCAGCGGCCGCGGAACTGCTCGATCTGCACCGGTCGCGCGAAGAAGTCCGAAAGCACCGCCTCCAGCGCCGCCACCGAGCGGGGCCAATGGGAATAGTGCCCGGCATAGTGCGCGATGGCCTCGTCGTCCACGGCCAGGCTGCGCCGCGCAGGTGCGGCATGTCCAGGCCGACCAGGGCCATCACGCACGACGTCACCGGATCCTCGTCCGGCGCGTGGCGCTCGTAGGTCGCCGGCAGGCGGTACTTTTCCCAGGCGCGATGGAACAGCGACACCAGAGCGGTGGTTGAACAGGTCCAGGAAATCGCGCAGCGCCGTACTCTTGTCGCGCAGGCTGCGGATGAGGAGGTCGGTGTAGTGCTGGGGCAGCACGACCGCTGGCGCCGGTCAGGCCGAAGAAGCCGACGGCAGAGTTCCGGGCGGCCGGCCGCCAGTGTCGACGTCGGCCTGGGTCGGCGGCTTCGGCCCCGAGGACGGCCGCCGACGGGAAGATCACCGTCTGGTAGGCCCCGAAACGGACGGCCTCATGCCGCGGGCTTTCGTCTTCTCCGACCCGGCCCCTGCCGGGCGTATCGGCTGGTGCTGGACGGCGCGCTCGAGCACCTGCACCGCCTGGAAGAACTCGAAGGCGTGCGGTTCCTCGAACAGCCGGTCGATCAGAGGAGCTCTTGCTCGCCTGCGCGCGGAGGCCATCTGCGTAATACTCCAGGCCGGCCCTGCAGCTTGATGGCCAGACGTGTGAAGGAATTGATCGATCCGTAGAGCGCCAGGAAGCGTTCGATCACGGCGGCCAAGAGATAGAGGCCGCTGCTGACGAAGCGCTGTTCGTCGAACAGGACCTCGATGTCGACGCCGCGGCAGAAGCTGCCCATCTCGGCGCTCGGCGCCCGCGCCGTGCCGCGTCGGCTCCGTACCTCCAGAATCCCGTCGATAGCCGCCCGCGTCTCCGACGAGTCGCGGAAGTCATAGAGCTTCAGGATCTCGCGCAGCGCCTCGGCGCCGTCCTTCTCTTGTCCTACGATGGACAAGTGATTGAGGCTGAGAGTGCGAAACCAGGCGCCACAGCGCGCGGTGGCGCAGCGGCGCGCGAACCGTCGGCGTCGGCGCCGTGATGCAGCGCAGGCTGGCGACCCCGGCCATCGCCTCCACCAGCTGCAGGTGGGGATGTCCGCCGCCATAGGGAAGCCGGCCCGGCAGGTCGCGGTTGAGGCAGGTGGTTTCGACCGAAGCACCGTATCGGCCGGACCGACGGATTGAAGTCGAGATCGACCAGCGACAGGAACAACTCGGTGCCGGGATCGCGACCGCCCGCAGCCCGACGGCTGGGATGCCAGAAGGTGCGCTGGCACGCTGCGCCGCGGCGGCGTGCTTGATGGAGTAGAATGGCAGGAACGACGTTTCCGTGCCGTCCGGCCCAGTGCTGCTCACGGCGTCGACCGAGTACACTTCGGTGACGCCGGGCGCCGCGCATCGGGCACCACCCGGTACTCCGAGATCGACCGCGTCAGCGATCGGCTCGGCGCGCTGGCGGAACAGGTTGACGATCGGCGTGCAGCCGACGGCAAAGGCATCGTCGGAGATGCTGCGCTCCAGGTCGGTCGACGACTTGTTGAGATAGATGAATACGTCGAGCTTGTTCTTGGCCTCGAGCAGGATCTTGGCCGACAGCTGCGTCAGGTCGAAGAACAGGAACTTCTCGGGAACGTGAAATATCCCGTCAGCAGCCGATAACCGACGAAGGAACGCGCCGGATAGGGCAGCATGCCCCTCGCTCTTGTCGAAGCCGACAGGCCGGATGCAGTCGGGTCGAAGTGATACATCCGGCGCCGGATCGGCGGCCGAATCGGCCAGCGCCACGGATACCGCATTGTTGAAGAGCAGCTCGTAGAGCGGCAGCACCAGCTGCGGCTGGCCGCGCAGGAAGAACCGCAGCCGGTCCGGGCCGAGCTTGGTGAAGGTCATCTGGTCGCCGAGGCAGCGCAGAGTCAGGCGCAGCACGGCGACGGCGCCGCTCGCCTGAGGGTTCGCCGGGGCGACGATCGGCCGTCCGCGCAGGCTCGCCGCCTCCACGGTGATCGGCCACAGCGTCGTCGGATAGCAGGTCCTGAAGCGGCAGGTCTCGCCGGCCATCGGCTCGGTCTCGATCTCGGTCCCGGCCGGCACGGTGTGCGAAACGGTCAGGTCCGGCGGACAGGAGAACTGGGCGATCGCCATCGAAGCGAAGTGGGCGCCAGATAGTGCGGATAGAGGACGTTGAGAAGCGCCTCCGTCAGCTCCGGAATTGCGTCGTCCAGCTTGCGCCGGACTCCGCGCCGTCAGGAACGCGAAAGCCTGGATCAGGCGCTCGACATGCGGATCTTCAATGGCATCCTGGCTCAGGCGCAGGCGGCCCGCGATCTTCGGATGCTCGGCCGCGAACTCCGCGGACAGCCGGCGGATATAGGTCAGTTCCCGATTGTAGTAGGGAAGCAGGTCGTCAACCACCGGCGTCGTCTCCGACCTTGATGCCGCGGCGCGCCGGATCGACAAAGGAGTCGAGAACAATAGTCTCCGGCGCCGGGTCGGCAGTACATCAGCGCCCTCGATGCGGAACCGCATGGTGCGGTCGACCTCGTCGCTGTTTTCCAGCAATGACACGGAGACCGAAACGAAACGCGGCTCGTTGCGCCGGATGACGCTTCTCGACGTCGCGGCAGAATGCCTCGCGCTGCCCCGTGGTCGCGAGATTGAGCGACGCGAAGTCACGGATGCCGTAGCTTATGAGCGAGTGGTCCAGTTCCGACAAGTCGCTCGGCCAGGAGACGCAGCGCTGACGCGTGTTGAGCAGCGCTCCAGGTCGCGTCGAACGGCGCGCCGCATTTCCGCCAGATGTTGACCACGGGATTTCGGCGGATCGCGCGTCGATCCCGGGTTGGCGTCCATCAGCCGGTCCATGACCGACGGCAGCAGCGGTTGATCGAGTTCGACGCGCGCCATCGCGCAGTCCTATCGCGCCGCCGGCCGCATCATGCGCCGTCGCCGATCGTGACCGTGGTCATATCCATGATGGATACGCTGTCGTCGCCCGCCAGGAAGCAGACCTGGCCCACGCCCCGCATCGGCGCCCCGTCGCCGCCCTGCCATTCCGTGACCCGGCCGAGCAGCGCCGCCTCGCTCACCTCGGCCGTGCCGGGGCAGTAGGTGGCCGGCAGAAAGACCTCGCCGTCGGGCCCGCTGGCGACCGACATCGCCGTGCGCCGCCAGATCAGGATCGCGCAGCCGCTCAGGCTTGCGGAACTCGATGGACTGCACGCGGTCCAGGGGAATCCAACAGAACTTGCCCGGTGCTTGTCAGACCTCGAGGACGGCGGCCGTAACGTCGTCCAGGTTGCGCAGGTCTTCGAAGCGGTTTGCCGTTGCAGCTGCCTTTTGATCCGGGGCCGCTGCTCCTCCGCTCGCTCGATGAGCCGCAGCGCTTCGGCCGGGCGGTTCTCGCGGGCGTGGATCGTCGCCTCGACGTAGTTCTGGCAGATAGGGGGCGGCTGGTCGAGGAATTCCGGGACGCGCCCAGCAGCATAGAACCGCGGCGCGCCGTATCGGCGCGGGATCAGCTGGCGGAGCAGGGCGATCGTCACCGCCGTCTTCGGGTCCTGCTGCAGGATGACCTCTAGCTGTGCATCGGCGCGCTCCAGGCGTCCGCTCGCGCACAGCAGCTCCGCCAGGAAGCCGCGACGCTGGATGTCCGTCGGATTGCGCTTGACCTCGTCGTTCATGGCCTGATGGCGTCGTTGAGCCGGCCCGCGGCCAGCAGCTCCTTTGCGCTCGACATCTTCGTTTTCCTTTCAGTGGTTCAGGCCGCCGACCGCGGCGCCAGTTCGGTGACGAGCTTGAATGCGGAGACGATGTCTTCCTCCAGCCGAGTGATCAGACTGCCGACCATCGTGGCGCCGCCTCCATCCGCGGCCATGCTGACCGCCACTGCCGCCGCGTCGGGGCGCACATGCAGGAACTCGAGATGCGCATCGAACCGGCGGGCGACAGCCAGAGCCGATGCGAATACCGAGGGGTCGCCATCGCCGCCGGTCGCCGGAACGAGTATGGTCTTGATCATCGAGCTCTCCCCGGGTTGGTCCGAAGGGGGCTTCGACATCAACAACGAGCCCTCGGCAGGAATAGCACCAACCTCGTCCGACGTCACCGCGCGGGAGCCGCGCCGCGCAAAGGCGGGTATAAGGGAACCTCAGCGCCAGGAGCCGAGCCGATGGCGAGATTTCGAACCCTCGACGACCTCGATGTCCGCGGCAAGCGCGTGCTGGTGCGCGCCGATCTGAACGTCCCGCTCAAGGACGGCGTGGTCACCGACGCCACGCCGGATCGAGCGGCTGGCGCCGACGATCGAGGCGCTGATCGCGCGCGGCGCCAAGGTCGTCGTGATGTCGCATTTCGGCCGTCCAAAGGACGGACCAGACCCGGCTCTTTCTCTGCGGCCGCTGACGGCACCGCTGGCGAAGGCGATCGGCGGCCGCGCCGTGTGCGTTTGCCGCCGACTGCATCGGCGAGGAGGCGAAGCGGGTGGTCGCGGCGCTCCGCCCCGGCGAAGTGGCACTCCTCGAAAATCTTGCGCTTCCACAAGGGCGAGGAGGCGAATTCGCCGGAGTTCGCCCGGGCCCTTGCCGAGCTCGGCGACCTCTACGTCGACGATGCGTTCTCGGCTGCCCACCGTGCGCACGCCTCGATCGCCGCACTGGCGCATTTGCTGCCGGCCGCCGCCGGCAAGCTGATGGAGGCCGAGCTGCGCGCTTTGACAGCGGCGCTCGAAACCCCGTGCGGCCGGTGATGGCGCTCGTCGGCGGCGCCAAGGTGTCGACCAAGCTCGACCTTCTGCGCATTTGTCATCGGCAAGGTCGATCGTGCTGGCGATCGGCGGGGCGATGGCCAACACCTTGCTGTTCGCCCGGGGAACGGAGGTCGGCCGCTCGCTGTGCGAGCGCGACATGGCCGGATAATGCGCGCAGCCTCCTCGCGCTTGCGCCGCGAGCGCAGCTGTCGCGTGATCCTGCCTGAAGACGCGGTCGTCTCCGCCGCACTGGAACCCGGCGAGCGCGACCCAAATCGTCCCGATCGGTGCGGTCCCGAGCGACATGATGATCCTCGATGTCGGCCCGAAGACCGTGGACCGGATCGCCGCCGCGCTCGAAGAAGCCCGCACCCTCGTCTGGAACGGGCCGCTCGGCGCCTTCGAAACACCTCCCTTCGAGGGCGCCACGGTGGCGGTGGCGAAGAGGGTTGCCGCACTGACCCGAGCCGGCAAGCTGCTCAGCGTCGCCGGCGGCGGCGACACCGTGGCCGCGCTCGCCGCAGCCGAGGTGACCGACGAGCTCTCCTACGTCTCGACCGCCGGCGGCGCCTTCCTCGAATGGCTGGAAGGCCGCGAGCTGCCCGGCGTCGCGGCGCTTGCCCGCAGGAGATGCCGGATGAAAGCCTCGGATGTCATGAGCCGAAACATCCTTTCGGTCGGCCGCGACGCGCCGATCGCACGAGGCCATTCGACTGATGCTCGACAACCAGATCAGTGGTCTGCCGGTGATCGACGCGGCGGGCAAGCTGGTCGGAATTGTGACCGAAGGCGACCTCTTGCGCCGCAGCGAGACCGGTACCGAACGGCACCGCCCGCGCTGGCTCGAAATCCTGATGGGACCGGGGCGGCTGGCCGGCGAATATGTCCGAACCCACGGGCGCAAGGTCGAGGAAATCATGACCCGCCAACTGGTCAGCGTCACCCCGACACGCCCCTCGACGAGATCGTTGCGCTGATGGAACGCCGCCGCATCAAGCGGATGCCGGTGCTCGACGGGGATACCGCCGGTCGGAATTGTCAGCCGCGCCGACCTGCTGCGCGCGCTCGCCCGCATCCTCGAAGAGCAGCCCGTGGCCGATGGCCGGAGACGATGAGATCCGCGAGCGCATCCTCGCCGAGCTGGCGAAAGTCTCGTGGGTGCCGCGCGACGGCTTGGCGATCACCGTCGCCGACGGAATCGTCGGCCTCGACGGCGTCATTCTCGACGAGAAGGAACGCGCGGCACTGCGCGTCGCTGCCGAGAACGTGCCGGGGGTCAGAGCCGTCGAGGATCGCCTCGTCTGGGTCGAGCCGGTCTCCGGCACGATCATCGACGCGCCGCATACTGCTGCGGACGCGACCAGGCCGCTGCGGTGATCCGTTCTCCAACTTCGTCTTGGCCGGCCTTGTGCCGTGGGCCTGCAGCCCACGGACGATGATCCGTGGGCATCCATGCCTTGGAGTGGTTGAGAGAAAGACGTGGATACGCGGATCAATTCCGCGCAAGACGATCTAAAATCGTTTCATTCGAGTCAAACACGCCTTCGGAGATTTTCCGGGCAGCCCTAGGCAAAGCGCGGCATCACCCGCTCGGCGAAGAGGCGCATCGAGGCTTGCGCCGCCGCGAGCGGCATCAGGTTGAAGTTGACCTGGAGCGAGGCGTGCTCGAAGTCGCCGAACGCCTCGCGAGGTGCGGGTGATCGCGGCGATGATCTCGTCCGGAGAGCCGATCCAGGCGGCACCGCTCGCGATCTGGTCCGCCGCCGTCGTCTCGCGCAGCTTCGCGATCATCCGGTCGTAGCCGGGATAGTCGGCCGAGGCGCGGTCCGTCGAGCCAGTCGCCGGCGGCCTCCGACCAGCGAGCGCAGATAAGCATCGAGCAGCGGGCAAGCCACGGCGCGGGCGCGCGCTCCGTCTTCGTCGCAGAACATGTGGAAGGCCAGCATGACCTCGCCCTCGCCCGGGTGCCCGGCTTCTTTCCAGGCCTCGCGATAGGCGCCGAGCAGCGGGCGCATCACCGCGCCGGTCAACGGGATTGCCATGACCGAATAGCCCATTCGGCCGGCAAAGACGAAGGAGTCCGGCGTGTTTTGCGCAGCGATGTAGAATTTCGGCGGGGCTTCTGGGTCGGGCGCGGCAGCGAGGTGGTGTTCTCGATCGTGTGGAAACGGCCGCGATGGGTGACGTTCTCTCGCGTCAGCAGCAGCTCGACCTGCTCGATGCCCTCGCGGAAGCGGGCCACCGACTCATCCGGCGAGCGGCCGAAGCGGCGAAACTCGTGCGGCAGAAAGGCGCGCGCGAAGCCGACATCGAGGCGGCCGCCGCTGATCGCGTCCAGCATGCCGATTTCGCCGGCGAGCTTCAGCGGATGGTTGAAGATCGGCAGCACCGCACCCGTCACCAGCCGCGCCCGGCGCGTGCGCTGAGCCGCGGCGGCGAGAAACAGCATCGGGTTGGGGCTGTACCCGCCATAGTAATGAAAATAATGCTCGACGATGCGGATGTGCGAGAACCCGAGTTTCTCGGACTCTTCCGCCAGATCGAGCGCGTCGCGAAAGTAGTCGGCGCCCGATTTTCGCTCGGGCCTGACATTCGGGAAAAACTGCACGCCGAATTGCATGGCTCATCTCCGTGCCCTAGGAGGATAGGTGCGATCGACTGCCGAGTCAAGCTCCGCACTTGACGGTCAACGGCAGTGAGTGGTCCGATCATCGTCGACACAGCTCCCAAGCGAGTCGAGAGATGGCGGATACGGCGATTTGGAATTTTCGGCAGCTCGCACATCACGAGCTCGACGGGTTCGGCGGCATCGGCGAGGGCATGTCGATCCAGATCGCCAAGGACGGTCGCCGCATCCTGTGGCTCGCCCATGAGAGCGCGCCGAAGAACTTCACCGCGGTCGATGTCAGCGATCCGCGGGCGCCGAAGCTCGTCGCGCGCGCCGACCTGCCGCAATCCCACATGCGCTCGAACTCGCTCGGAGACGGTCGGCGACATCATGGCGGTCGCCTATCAGACCGACGCGCCCGGGCTGCAGCCCGCCGGCTTCGAGCTGTTCGACATCTCGGTGCCGGAGAACCCGCGCTCGATCACCTTCTTCGACTGCTCCGGCCCAAATTCCCGCGGCGTCCACCAGCTGTGGTTTGCCGACGGGCAATACATCCATATGAGCTCCGGCGCGCCTGATTTCGTGCCGACGCCATCCGAAGGACGACCAGTTCTACCGGATCATCGACGTCAAGAACCCGTCGAAGCCGGTCGAGGTCGGCCGCTGGTGGCTGCCCGGGACAAGCAGAGGGCGACAGCGCGCCGCCGCCGCGAGCGCCATCCGGAAGGCGGCGGACACCGGCTTCCGCCCGCACAACACCAACGTCTATCCCGAGCGGCCGGACCGCGCCTATCTCGGCTATATCGACGGCGGCATCGATCATTCTCGACATCGCCGACATGGCGCATCCGAAGATGGTGTCGCGCTGGGACTACCACCCGCCCTATTTCGGCTTCACTCACACGGTCGTGCCGTTCTTCGACCGCAATCTCCTGATCGTCAGCGACGAGTGCACGCGCACCGAGGGGGCTGACTGGCCGAAGCTGGTGTGGATCGTCGACGGGCGGACCGAAACCAATCCGGTGCCGATATCGACCTGTCCGTTGCCGCCGCTCGATAATTTCATGCGCCGCGGCGCCCGCTACGGCGCCCACAACCTCTATGAGAACCTGCCCAAGCCGAACGCGTGGAAATCCGACCGCATCGTTCTCGCCACCTTCTTCAACGGCGGGCTGCGCGCCTACGACACCTCGAACCCCTACCAGCCGGCCGAGATCGGGTATTTCGTCCCCGAGCCGCCGGCGCGGGCGCCGAGCGGTGCGATCCAGATCAACGACGTGTTCGTCGACGAGCGCCAGATCGTCTATACCGTCGACCGCCATGTCGGCGGGCTCTACACCCTCGAAATGGAGTTCTGAGACGGGACCCGAAGCGCTTTTCGGCGGTAAGGACGCGTCGCTCTTCGGGCGGCGCCAGCAGCGCGCGCGCGGGCCGCGGCTCGCCGGTCGTCGCGGTGACCGGCTTTCTCGGCTCGGGCAAGACGACCTTGATCCGCGACGCTGCTCGGCAAGCCGCAAGGCGCCAACACCGCGGTCGTCGTCAACGAGTACGGCGAGATCGGCATCGATCACGCGCTGTTGCGGTCGAGCAGCGATGTGACGGTCCTGCTCGGCAATGGCTGCCTGTGCTGCAATGTGCGCAGCGACCTGCAGGAGACCTTGCGCGAGCTCTTCGCCGACCGCGCCCGCGGCGCGGTGCCGAGCTTCGAGCGGGTCGTCATCGAGACCTCGGGGCTTGCCGATCCGGGCCCGGTATTGCAGACCTTCGCGACCGACCGGGCGCTCGGCCGCGAATTTCATCTGCAGGCGCTGATCTGCGTCGTCGACGCCGTCACCGGGATGACTAATCTCGAAGAAATGCCCGAAGCCCGCAGGCAAGCGGCTCTTGGCCGACCGCGTCGTCGTCAGCAAGAGCGATCTCGCCGAGCCCGGCGCGACCGAGCGCCTGATCGCACGGATTGCCGCGCTCAACCCCGCCCCGGTCGGCATCGCCAGAAATGGCGAGATCGAGCCGTGCTTCTTGCTCGACGAGCCGGCAGGCGCCGCGGCGCAGCTTCGATCTCGGCGCGGCCGAGCATTCGCACGGGCTCACCAGCTTCTCGCTCGTCTTCGACGAGCCGCTGAGCTGGCCGGCTTTCGAGCAAGCGATGGCGGTTCTGACGGCGCTGCGCGGTTCCGATCTCCTGCGCGTCAAGGGCCTCGTCGCGGTCGCGGAATGCCGCGGGCCGGTCGTCGTCCATTTTGTCCAGCATGTCGCCCACCCGCCGGTCGAGCTCGAGGACTGGCCGGACGAGGATCGGCGCTCGCGGCTGGTCGGTTCATCACCCGCGGCTTGGCGCGCGCCGCGGTTAGCAGCTTTTCGCCGGCGTCGCGGCAGTCGCCGCGGCGGAAACGGCGCAGCGGGGTTGATTCTGCCGCCCGAGCGCCGCTGCTTGGGCGAGGGTTGCGCCTCGATCCAAAGCCAGGGTCGCGGACCCGCCGCCTCCCTGAGAGCAGGGAGAAACTTCGCTTCACGCCCGAAAATCGCCGGTCCGATCGACGATAAGATCAAGCAGATCAAAGAGTTAGAGACCAACCGCATAACTCGGCCAGCAGGGAGGCGATTGGCGGTCCTGAGGGAGGCAGCAGGGAGACTTTGGCGGGCATTCCGCATACCTAAATGAGGTGACCATGGTTTGCTGAATCAGCATGTTTATAATTTGCTAAAATAGCATATACCGGGCATAAATGCAAGCCGAAAACTCGGCCGATTAAGGAGAGGAAGCCCGCCGAGGCGACCCGTCAAAAGGGGCGTGCTCAATCCGGCAGCCAGGGGCACCCCACAGGCCCGAGCGATGCGGCACACTAGTTTAAGTTAAATCCACTCGATGATCGTGTTGAGCACTCCCGCAGTGTTGGCATTTGCCGGCATGCCGGGAGGTAATCTTAAAGAGTTTGGCGATATCACGACGAACTGTTCATACCCTCTCCTCTCGGAGTAGAATGTCGGCGGCATCTTTCGTCGGGAGCTGAACGACATGCCGCCCCACCCGATCGGCTGGCTGCCGACATCGTCGGGTACGCGCGGGCGCGATATTTGCCCAAGACGGCTTCCGCTTGGCCATATTGTCCCAGCTTGAGTTTCGGTCGCTCCCTGCGCATAGTAACCCGGCCAAAACCCGGCGAAGCCACTGCTGATGCGGCGGTGCGCCAATTGCCGGACCTGCGCCTGCGGCCAGCGTGAATTGCGGGCGCAACGCTTGACAAGCAGCCGAGGCCGCCGCCTTCGTTGGTCAAGGGCGACGCCAAGAACCCGGTCTACTACACCCCGCCGGGATAGCCGGCCGCCAAGATGACGCGCTGCGCCCGCCTCGCCCGCGGCGAAGCCTCGCCGCTTTGAGTCAAGAGCTGGACGGCGAATGCGCGGCAGCGGAAGCGGCGAGGCGGGGCGATGGCGCGGATGAACGAGTCACCCTTGGCGGTCTATCAGGCGCATCTCGACAAGGGTGAGCTGGCCTACCAGTGGAGCCCCGAGGCGAACCGGGCGGTGTTTTATCCCCGGGTCATTTGTCCGTTTAGCGGCAGCGATCGGCCTCGAATGGCGGGTCAGCGCCGGGCTCGGCACGGTCTATGCGACGACCGTCACCCATCCGCGCGAAGGCGCGCCCTACAATGTCGCGCTGATCGATTGCGACGAGGGCTTCCGGCTGATGAGCCGGGTCGAGGACATCGCCCCCGAGGCGGTCAAGATCGGCATGCGGGTCAAGCTTCGCGTCCATCGCCCAGGCGGCGACGAGCCGCCCTACCCGGTCTTCGTTCCGGTGGAGCGGCGGCGTGATGGACGGCCGCTGCAGCGCGGCTCGCGCCGCGATCGTCGGCGTCGCCGAGTCCGATCTCGGCGCGGTCGCCCCGGAGATGAGTGCCATCGACCTGATGGCGCAGGGCATCCAGCGGGCGCTCGATGATTGCGGCCTCCAGCTGAGCGATGTCGACGGCCTGCTGTGCGCGACCGCGCAGAGCCGCACCTCGGGCCTCAACCTGGCCGAATATCTCGGGATCTCGCCGGCGTTCATCGACACGACGATCCTCGGCGGGTCGTCCTTCATGTTTCATGTCGCCCATGCCGCAGGCGGCGCTCCAGCTCGGCCTGTGCCAGGTCGCGGTCATCGCCTATGGCTCGACCCAGCGCACGATCGGCCGCCGTCAGGCCTCGGTGCGCGAGTACAATCCCTACGAGACCCCGTTCCGGCCGTTTCTGCCGTCGACCGCCTATGCGCTGGCGGCGTCGCGCCACATGCACGAGTTCGGCACGACGCGCGAGCAATTGGCCGCGGTCGCGGTGGCGGCGCGCGAATGGGCCTCTGCTGAACCCGGTCGCCTGGGAAAAGAAGCCGCTGACGATCCCCGAGGTGCTGTCGGCGCGGATGGTCAGCTACCCGTTCACGGTGCGCGACATCTGCCTCGTCACCGATGGCGGCGGCGCGGTGATCATGACCACGCGCCGAGCGCGCGCGATCGCTGAAAAAGCCGCCGGTCTATGTCCTCGGCTGCGGCCAGGCGATCACCCACGCCAACATCTCGAGCATGCCGGATCTGACGGTGACCGGGGCGTTGCCAGTCGGGCCGCGCGGCCTATGCGATGGCCGGGCTCGGCCCCGAAGGACATCGATGTCGTCGAGCTCTACGACGCCTTCACGATCAACACGATCCTCTTCCTCGAGGATCTCGGCTTCTGCCCGAAGGGCGAAGGCGGCCGCTTTGTCGCCGGCGGCCGCATCGCGCCCGGCGGCGGCCTGCCGGTCAACACCAATGGCGGCGGCCTCTCCTATTGCCACCCCGGCATGTACGGCCTGTTCCTGCTGATCGAGGCGGCGCGGCAGCTGCGCGGCGAATGCGGCGCGCGCCAGGTCGCCGATTGCCGAGACCGCGATCGCGCACGGCAATGGCGGCGTCTTGTCCTCGCAAAGCACCGTCATCCTCGGCACCGCAGGCAACAGTTTAATGCGAACAAATGAGGCAGTGAGGGCAGCGAGACTTATCTCGACATGGCCTTCACCTGTCTCATTTGTCGAATTTCAATGGGAGGTTGACAATGGCCGAAGGCGCATTGGTTCGCTTCGAGAACGTGGACGGGATCGGCGTCATCACCGTCGACAACCCGCCGGTCAACGCGCTGTAGCCCGGGGTGCCCGAGGGCATCGTCGAGAATGTCGAGCGCGGCAATGCCGACCCGGCGATCAGGGCGATGGTGCTGATCGGCGCCGGGCGCAGCTTTATCGCCGGCGCCGACATCCGCCAGTTCGGCACCCGCCGCCCGCCGCCGGTTCCCGGAAAGCGCACCCACGAGGTGCTCGATGCGAGCGCCGAAGCCGGTGGTCGCGGCGATCCACGGCTATGCCTTGGGCGGCGGGCTCGAGATCGCGCTCGCCTCGCACTACCGCATCGCCGTGCCGAGCGCCAAGGTCGGCCTGCCGGAGGTGCTGATCGGCATCCTGCCGGGGAGCGGCGGGACCCAGCGGCTGCCGCGGCTGATCGGCCCGAAAGCGGCGATGGAGATGATCGTCTCGGGCCGCCACGTTCCGGCCGAGGAGGCCACAGCGGCTCGGCATCATCGACGAGCTCGTCGCCGGAGGGCGGCGATCTGCGCCAGGCGGCGATTGCCATGGCGCGCCGCGTCGCCGATGCACGGCCGTTGCCGCGCATCCGCGACCGCGACGACGAAGCTCGCCGAGGCCAAGGCCGATCCCGGCATCTTCGAGGCGATGCGCAAGTCGATCGCTCGGCGGGCGCGCAACCAGAAGGCGCCCTACCACTGCATCGCCGCGGTCGAGGCGGCCTGCATCATGCCGCTTCGACGACGGGGATCCAGGCGCGAGCGCGAGCTAGGCCAGCAAGCCCGCCGCCCGCCCGTTTCAGTAGAGCGCGCCGCGGAAGCCGACGTCGGCCGCCGCGCGCTGATAACAGGCTTCTGCTCGCCTGCGCCGCACACGAGCGCCTTGGCTTCGCAGTCCGAGACGATGTAGCCGATCTCCGACGGCGTCAGGTTTCGATTGATGGGTGTGAGGTGGTGAAACCCCTGCCTGCGCGGTGGCGAGCGCGATCTCCACCATCGCCGCTTCATGGCGTGAGCGATCGGTGGCGACCGTATCGCCGGGCTTGAGACCGAGCGCGCGGAGGCCGTGCACCACCCGGTTCGCTCCGGCCAACAGCTCCCTGGGCCGTGTAGCGGGTTCCGTTCGGCCTGACCAGCGCCAGACGTGAGGGTCGTGCGTTGCGCCAGGTCCCAGAATCCAGTCTCCGTCATCCTACCTCCTCTCCCAAATGAAACATCGTTTCAGTTCGCTCCGTCCAGAACAGAAACAGTGAAACGACTGTTACCCTCGAAAAGGACTTCCTTTTCTCGATTGGAAATAGTAGAACGCGTTCTAGTTACCATCATTCTGCGGATGTCCTGCTGTGGCTCGTACCAAGATCCGGGAATCCCGCGCCGCCGTAATGTACGACTTCAACAGCACCGCTCGCCGGTCAGCGACGGTGCGCACCGAAGGCGCCGCGCGGCCGGAGCAGATCGCGGTGCGCGTCGATCGGCCAGCGGGATCTGCCATACCGATCTGGCGTCGGTAGTGCGTGCGCGCTGCTCTGCCCTATCCGCCGCCGGCGGTGCTGGGCCACGAAGGCGCCGGCATCGTCGAGGAAGGTCGGCTTGGGCGAGATCACGCAGCTGCAGCCGCGGTCGACCACGTCGTGCTGTCGTCGATCCCGCACTGCGGCCGCTGCGCCTACTGCCGCGCGGGCCACGCGCACCTGTGCGAGGCCGGGCTCCAGGTCGGCCATGGCCGGGCACGCAGGTCGGCTTCGAGAAGGGGACGGCGCCGACATCGGCCATTTCTGCGGGCTGGGATCGTTCGCCACGCGCACGGTCTGTCGACGCCAGCTCGCCGCCATCAAGATCGACGACGACATCCCGCTGCAGCCGCGCCTGTTCAATCGGCTGCAGCGCGTGATGCATCACCGGCGCGGGCGGCGCGGTGCTCAACACCGCGCGCGTGCTGCCGGCGACACGGTGGCGGTGTTCGGCCGCGTGCGGCGTCCGGCAGTGAACGTCATCCAGGGCGCCGCGCATCGCCGGCGCCCGCGCCGCATCATCGCCGTCGACGTGGTAGCGACAAGAAGCTCGAGTGGGCGCACAGCCGTTCGGCGCCAACCGACGTGCCTCGACGTCAACGTGCCGCGGCGGCGACGGCGCGGGTGCGACGCAGCGGCGCGCGCTCACCGACGGCTTCGGCGTCGACTACGTCGCCTTCGAGGCGATCGGCGTACCCCGACGTGCCATCCGCCAGGCGTTCCTGTCGGTGCGCGCCGCGGCGGCCAGGCGGTGCGGTGGTGGGCGTGGCCCGTTCGGCGTCGAAGATCGGCGCTGCCCGCCTGTCTCCTGTACAGCTCTCGAGGGCGGGCGCTCGCGCTGGTCGGCTCGCTGCATGGCTCGGCGCTGATGTCGCGCGACGTGCCGCGCCTGTTGGCGCTGTACCGCTCGCGGCTCCGCTCCGAAGCTCGAACGAGCTGGTGTCGCGCGAGCTGCAAGCCTCGGCGAGTCAACGCCGGCCTGGAAGCGCTCGAGAGCCGGCGGCGTTCTGCGCACGGTCGTGACTCTCGACCCCTGACGTTTCTTCTCGCGCATCGGGGGTGTCGTGGGGCTGTCTTGCGCTGGCGCCTGCGTCACCGAGGCTGGCGTTGGCGCTCCTCGGCACGTCGCTGGTGCAGCTGGCCGCGGCGCTGGGCGCAGCGCAGTTTATCGGTGGCAGAGGACTGACCTCCTCGCGCTTTCTGCGCGACGCACGATCCGGACGATGCGGCCGCTTCGCCGGAGGTGACGCCGACGCTTCGGCGGGCTGCGCGTGGGGCTGGTGGGCGTCGAGGCGCCTGCCGGCGGCGACGTGTTCGCGCCCGGCGACGATGGGGCGAGCTGCGCCTGCGGCCACCGACGCGATCCGCAACGTGCACGGCGTGGATTCGCGTGCTGTCGCCAGACGGCGGTGACTGACCCGACGGTGCGCGACGGGGAGCGTCGAGCTGCGGCCGCTCGATCGCCACAGATCCGCCGAGCAACGACCGCCGAGTCGAGGCGCTGCGCGTCAAGCGTGCTGGCCACGCGACCGCGCGAAGCCGGCAGCCTGGTGTCCACCGACGGGCGCGCGGCGTTGATCATGGCGTTCTTCGCCGAGGGCGCGAGCGACCGCGTGGTGGGCCAGGCCATCCGCCAGCGCCGCGGCGCGCCACCGCTCGCGCCGCTCACCATCTACTATGGCGGGGCGCCGTTCGCCGGGCGCGCCATCTGCGGAAGAGGCGCAGCGCGACGTGTCTGGCGGCTCTCGCCACGTGGCCGTCTGGCCGATGCTGCTGGCTCGTCGTGGTGCTGTCGTTCCGCGACCTGCGTGGGCGTGCTCGCGCGGTGCTGCTCGGTGGCGATCGCGACGCTGGCGGTGCTGGGCGGGATGGGCCTGGGCGGGCGAGACCTTCACCGCCGCGACCTCGACGCTGCCGGTGATCCTGTTCGCCTGGCAGCCTCGCTACGCGGTGCACGTGCTCGGCCGCTACTACCTCGACGCGCGCGCGCGCCCTGCGCGACGCGGTGCCGCGAGGCGCTGCCATCGTGGGCCGCCTGTTACCATCGCGGCGGCGACACCGCGGTCGCGGCTTCGTGTCCTTCCGTGTTCACCGACGATGCAGCCCGATGCGCGTCTTCGGCGTGGCCGGCAGCGCCGGCGTGCTCGTGTCGCTGCTTCGCTCGACGCTGACGCTGGTGCCGGCGGTGCTGAGCGCTGTGGCCGCGCCGGGCGGCGGGGCAGCGCAGCTGGGTGCCCTGGGCGAGGGACTGGTGCGGTTGTGGGGCTGGCGCGCGCGGCGGTCGCGTGCTGGTGGTGGGCGCTGGCCGTCGGTGGCCGGTGTGCGCCGTCGGTCAGGGCCGATGCGGCGGGTGGCGAGTGCGCATGGGGCCCGCGCGCACTTCTCCAGCCCCGGGTCCGGGCCCGGCAGCGCAGCGACGGCGATTCACTCGATCGACGGCTTCGGCGGATCGACGCTTCGATGCAGGTGGCGCTGCACGGTGACCTCGACGATCCGGGCGACGCTTGCGCGAGCCTCGGTCGGCTGCCTGGCTCACGCGCGGCGCGCTGCCGGGCGTCACGCAGGTGCAAGCGATCACTCCGACCGCTCGGCGCTCGTCGGACGAGGTGATGGGGGCGGGCGGCCTGGAAGTACCGCCGTCCGACGCAGCGCGCAGGCGAGCCAACCTCGTTCTTCTTCTTCCTCGACGGGCAGCCCGGGCATGGGCGCGCTGGTCACGCCCGACTGGCGCCGACGCGCTCGTGCACGTGCGCGTGCGCGGCGATGCGCAGCGCTCGGCGGTGGACGCGCTCGAACGCTGGGTGAAGAACGAGCTGCGACAGCGGCCCGCCTGGCCCAGCGCCACCAGGACGTACGAGCGGCTGCGCTGCATCATCAGCGCGCGGCGGGCAAGCACCCGCGGGTCGATCGGATCACTGCCGCGCTCGCCACCGCCAGCTGCCGGCCGAGGACGATCCGGTCGTGGCAATACCGCGCACTTGAGGTGCTGCGCGCGCCTCACCGGCGCCGACGTGGCGCTCTATCCGCCCGAGGCGCGCAGGCGCGCATCGCCGATGCGCGCCGTCAGATGGCGGTGAGCCGGCTGCTCTCGACGATGCTGGGCGTGCTCGGCCTGAGCCAGGTGAGGCGTCGCAGGCGGTGCCGGTGCTCGACGATCTGTTCCCCGAAGGACTGGCTGGTGCACGCGCGCGAACCGCTGAGCGCGCAGGTCTCTGGCGAGCTGGTGCTCGAGCGCGGCTTTTCCGCTCGGTGAGCCACAACCTGGACTCCTCAGCTTTGGGGATCTCGATCCTGCTCGTATATGGGCCAGTTTCACCTGCTGTTCCGGTCGTTCATGGTTTCGCTCTCAGGCATGCTCGTCGCCGCTCACTCCTCGCGCTGGTGTTTGCGGCATGGGCATCCTGTGTGCACATCGATCCGGACCTCGCTCGTGGCCGGAATCGCCACCGGGCGGGCAGTGATTTTGCCATGCATTACCTCTGGTATTTGCGCAGACAAGATCCAGAAGAGGTGTCGCGCCTCGGTGGCCCGGTCATGGTAGTCTCGATCCCTCCTTGTGGCTCGGGTTCATCGTTCTCGTGCTCGGCCGATCGCCGCCATACCTGCTCGGCAATGCCTGCCGGCGTGTCGGGATGGCGTTGTCGGCGTTTTTTGACTGCATGATCGTGCCGGCGCTCTACCAAACGGAGATGAAGTCAGCGAAAAAGCTCGCGCTTTCGCCGCGCTGACCTCCTCACGCTCGGCGGTAAACGCCTTCGCCGACCCGACGGGCCCTGAAACAGTTGGGCAAGGTCGACCAGGCGCTCAACGCCTTCAAAGACGCGATCTTCGAGTGCAAAGCTGGCGCTCACAGCCCGACGGCACAGCGCGCGAGTTCGTGCGTTCACCACCGCTCAGAAGGTGCCGGACAAGCGGCTGGTCCGTTCAGCGCCCCCGGCGACGTCAAGGGCATGGGCGTTCTGGTCGAGAACAAAGAGACCATGTACGTGTTCCCTGCCCGGCTTTCAGCGCGTGCGGCGCATGGGCACCCACGTGAAGAACCTTAGAGCTTCAAGGGCTCGGACTTCTCGTTCGAGGACATGTCCGAGATCGCCTACGGCCACATCTACGAAGCCAAGCTCAGCGGCTCCGACGAAAGAACTGGATCATCGACCTCAGCGCCAAGCCCGGCCTCGACCTCGAGTTCCCCAAGATCAAGATCTGGGGCTGACAAGGTGATGTTTCAGCCGGTGAAGATGGAGTACATGGACGTCGGCAAGAAGCTGAAGACCCAGCTGCGCCAGACTACCGACAAGGACTCCGCGGTCCACTACCAGCCGGGCAGTGGTGATCATCGACCACCGTCGCAACGAGCACACCTGAGATCGTCTTCACTCCTCGAGCAAGATCGACAGCGGTCTGAACGAGGATCTGTTCACGGTGCGGTCGCTGGTCCGCGGACAGCCGTGCAGCCGGGCACCGACGCCGACGCCCAGGCGCTGGCCGGGCGTCCGCTCGAGGAGCTGCTCGCGCTCGCTGCGGCCCGTCGCGATCGCCGTTAGGGACGGCGCGTCACCTACTCCCTGGGCGGTCTTCCTGCCGCTTCACCAACCTGTGCAGGAACTTCTGCGACTATTGCTCGTTCCGCTGCAGTCACCAACGACAGGGCGCTCTTGACCATGACGCCCGACGAGGTGCGCCCTGGCTCGATCAGCTGCGCGCGTGGGCTTCGCGCCGGAGGCGCTGTTCTGCTTGGGGGACAAGCCCGGTGAAGGCGTTTTGGGCCTATCGCAACCAGCTGGGCGGGTTTCGGGCACGGCAGCACCGTCGACTATTCTGAGTGGCGGCGCGCGCGGCGCGCTTCGGAGCGCGGCCTCTGCCGCACACCAACGCGGGCCTGTTGAGCGCCGCCGACCCGCAGGCTCAAGCCCGTGAACGTGAGCCTGGGCCTGATGCTGGAGAGCGGCGGAGCGAGCGGCTGTGCGAGCCGGGCATGCCGCATCACCACGCGCCCGACAAGCCGCCCGCGCTGCGGCTGGCCATGAGCAATACGTAACCGGAACGAAGTACAA